>Ga0187849_1000031_pt1 | contig 184823 bp, 160 predicted proteins | sample June2016WEW_4_10_2_FD_132412 | JGI IMG/M metagenome (GOLD analysis project Ga0187849, IMG submission 132412) | Peatland microbial communities from SPRUCE experiment site at the Marcell Experimental Forest, Minnesota, USA - June2016WEW_4_100 | ecosystem: Environmental > Terrestrial > Soil >... | reverse complement strand
CCCGGGACCCGATGGGCGGGGTTGATTGGAGGCATAAGGCCTTATGGATAAATTGAGGTCCGCTACTGTGTCTTGGAATATATGCAGGGCCTCATCTCTTTCGTCGGGTAGCCTTTGGGCAATCGCGGCATCACTCACTGATTTTTGTAACTCGGTGATGACGTCGGGGGTAACCGGGTAATCGGCGATCCACCCATTACGCGGTGCGATGCCGACCTCACCGAGTCGGCTCTCGGCTTCAACTTCATCCTGGGTTGATCCGAGGCCCAATGCGGTATCCAGCTTGATCGCAAAGTCTCCTTCACGGACCAGCTGCTGTGCCAACGGAGGCGAGGCCGGTGCTGTCTGATCCAATTGTGCATGAATCATTGCCGGCATCAGAAACAAAAGACACAGACTGACAATACATGATCCCTTATACCTGAAAGGCAACCGTTTCATTGAACTTCTCCTTTCATCTTTCGCTCTCTCTATATATAGTCTGGGCTCTGAAAATTCCAGTCCCCGTGATCAGGAGAATCAGGAAATACATTGCCGATTATCTTCATCCGCAATGAATATTCCTGCGATCTCATCTGGGTATAGTCAAAAGATGAAGGGGACCATGGCCTTCCCTAGCCGGCCACCTTGAGCACGATCTTCCCGATGTGCATGCCGCTTTCCATGAGCCGGTGTGCCTCACCGGCTTCAGCCAGCGGAAAGACCTTGTGTATCACCGGGCCGCAGCGGCCTGCATCCAGAACCGGCCACACCGATTCATGCAGCTCGCTCGCGATCCTCCCCTTCTCGGCAGTGGTGCGCGGCCGCATCATGGAACCGGTTATGACCAGCCGGTGAGACATCACGTGCATGAGGTCGATCTCGACCATTGATCCCTTCATAACGGAGATCTGCACCAGCCGCCCGTCCATGGCAAGGCAACCAAGATTGCGCTGCGTGTTCGGAGCGCCTACGATATCGAGCACCACATCAACGCCCCTGTCTCCAACAAGCCCGCGGAGCGCTTCCGCAAAATCCGTCTCGCGATAGTTGATGGCAGCGTCTGCGCCGAGTTTCACGCAGGCGTCGCATTTCTCCCTGTTCCCTTCCGTAACAAAGACGCGGCTGCCGAATTCACGCGCGAGCTGTATGGCCGTGATACCGATGCCGCCCGCCCCCCCGTGCACGAGCACCGACTCACCCCTCGTAAGCCTGCCGATCTGGAACAGGTTCGCCCAGACCGTGAAGTATGTCTCGGGAAGCGCTGCCGCCCGGATTGCATCATAGCCTTTCGGCCAGGGCAGGCACTGCGGAGAAGGGGCGACACAGTATTCGGCGTAGCCGCCGCCGTTGGTAAGGGCGCAAACCATTTCGCCCGGTTTCACTGACTTTACCGTCCGGCCCACGGCCGCTACCTGGCCCGCCACATCCAGGCCGATCACCGGACTGACACCTTCCGGCAGGGGGTAGACGCCCATGCGCTGCAGAACATCCGGATAATTCACGCCTGCAGCCAGCACCCGGATGAGAACCTCGTCGTCCCCGGGCTGCGGCACCGGCCCGGTGCCCAGCCGCATGACCTCAGGTCCGCCCGGCTTGAGCGTTTCAATGAAATTCATCCGTTCCGGCATCTTCATGGTTCATCCTCCTTCAGACCGGGGATTACCGCTGACGAGAATTTTTTCGCTCATCATGGCCGTTCTCCTTTCCTGGATATTAAGAGATTGGTCTCCCTTTTCAATATGGTCCGGGCAGATTATTATCCAGATATTGACATGGTGATTTAGTGGATTATATTCTAAAGAAGGCTGCAAAAAATTTTACCCATTAAATGCTATAAAATGCAATTCGTGTTTTGCTTTGGATTTCAAAGAGAATAATACCAGCACATATTTTTATCGTTGCTTAGCTACCATGACAAATCAGGGAGGGTATATCATGAAAAAAACCGGAATAAAGTACACATTGGCATTTGTTCTCATTATTGCAGCCCTGTTCGCCAATACAACATATGCATATGATGCAACAGGACGCCAGCTTGCGCAGAATGCGATAGCATCATTGCAATCCGTTGCAACGACCTCAACGACGAAGAATGTTGCGTGGCTAAACTGGTCATGGTTTGAGGTGAACTTCTATGATGGAAAATATCCATATCCAATAACTGTGGATGTTCTCGGCAGCAACCTCGCCAGTGCAAAGAAGGTTATCTACCTGCTCCCGGGTGGAGGCGGCAATTTCAGTGCAAGTTTCTTTACGCCTATGGACAACAATCTCGCCCAATTCTTTCGCCAGGCCGGATTCCTCGTGATAGGTATAACGCCCAGGGAAGACAATGCACCACCAGGAAATTATATGGCAGATTGGGGGATGGCAGCGCACAAAGCTGATATCCAGGAGATCATCGGGATAATCCAGGCGAAGATCAAGCTACCCTACTGGGTGCTGGGCCACTCCTTCGGCGCAGCATATGCTCTTGATTATTCAAGTACCTGCAGTGATGATCTTTTCAAAAAGGTCATCGCGCTCGATATCTACAGTTTTGATCCAGCAAAGGTCCCGGACATGGTCACCGATGCAGAGATAACATATGAAGCGTTTGTGGATTTGATCATCAATGAAGGCCAGTATGCAGACACAACCTTTTCGGATTTTAAGTCATTGATGTTTATATCCTTGCTTTTCCCAAAATCAGATTCCGGTGAGTTACGGCCGATCGGTGGCGACTTTACGTATGAGGGGCTGCTCTACTTTTCAATGATCGACAGCTATCTGCTCCCGGGGATTCATACACCGCTTACCGGTCTGGCGAATGACTGGCCTTTGGTTCAGAGTTATGTAGCAGGGAAATACATATTTGCGGCTAATCCATTGGCTGATATGTACAGGTTGACTCATTCAGATATATGCACATTGAGGACTGCTATTTTCAAGCTTGGGAGCGGCTTGACTCCATGCGCCGTGTACCGCGATTATTTCGCAGTGAATGCCTATAATGGCGCCTATACAATCAATTGGTCAGGGATTCGTGTCCCGGTCTTATGGGTGAATTCGCGGCTCGGGTATGGTGGGAATACCTATGGTGCAACCCTGATTAAGAACTCTGGAAACACGAATGTCAAGGTACCACAGAGTATTCCCGGATACGGACATTTAGATCTTCTCTTCAGCAACACTGCCCAAGGAGATGTCTGGAACTTGTTCCTGAAATAGGTGAATTCAGATCCAGGCATTAAATAAAAAGATTGAGGGAGGGCCTTCGCCCTCCCTCAATCTCATTCTAGAAGATATCTTTTGCTACTCGTTCATTGCGTACTCGCCGTTCAAAACAGACACATACTTCTCCCAGACCTTGTTGTACTGCTCGGGGTTCGATACGCCCTTGATGAGCATGATCTTTGTGCAGTATTCGCGCTGAGCGTCCTTGGAGTTGTGGTTGCCGTAGATCTGCAGGGCGAAATGGGCAAAGTCGCGCACCATGAAGTCGAAGATCTGGTTGATGATGTCCGGGTCCACCTTGTCGAACTTGGCCTGCTCTAAGATGAGCTGGCCGTAGACCACGATGGAGAACATCTCGCCCACGGGCAGGGACCACGAGGGAGCCATGTCCTGGGCCTTGTCCGGGCCGGCCTTTTCCAGCATCTCCTTGAAGATCTCGATCTGCTTGATGAAGGTGGCCACGTTCGGCAGGCCCTTGTTGGCCTCGAACACGGGCTTGTAGTCGTGGAACTGGACCGAGCCCAGGCCCTTGGTGGGGCCCTGGTTGAACAGGAACGAGTCGTCCTTCAGCGAGAAGTCGGGTGCCGCAGGGGCGTACTCGGCCGGGGTGAAGAAATAGTTCTTCATGAACTTTCTGATGAGCTGCACGTTCACGTGCACCGTGCCCTCGAGCTTGGACGGGCCGCGCACGTCGGCGGCGGCCATGTGGAAGTAGGTGTCCTTCTCGAAGCCCTTGGCGGCTATCACATCCCAGAGCAGGTTGATGACGTCTTCGGACTGCAGGGTCACCTTCATCTTGCTCGTGGGGTTGTAGAGCAGGTAGCGCCTGTCACTGGCGCTCGCACCCCTGAAGTAGTCGGTGGAGCGGCGCTGGTACATCTTCATGGCCACGAGCCGCAGCCAGGCGTCCATGAAGTTCTTGCGCACGTGGGGCATGTCGGTTACCTTCATGCCGTAGAGGATGCGGTTCGATGCGTGTGTGATGGCCTCGTAGAAGCAGTGCTCGGCAACGCCGATGGATGCCGGGCCGATGTTGAACTTGCCGATGTTTACGGTATTGAGCGCCGAGTCCCACGCATGGGGGCCCCGGGAGAGGATGTCGTCTTCGGTGATTGGGTAGTCGTGGAGCGCGAAGTTGGAAACGTACTCCTGGTGGCTGATGACGTTCTTCTTGAGCTCATAGGCCTTGTGGCGGTAGTTGGTGGAGAAGAAGGTGTAGTCGTCGGTGCCGTCCTTGACCTTGCCCAGGGTGGAGACCATCTCGGCCTCGTTGCCGTTGCCGATGTAGTACTTCTCGCCGTTGGCGACAAACGTGCCGTCACCCTTGGGGGTGAGAGTCGTCTCGGTGGAGTAGATGTCTGCGCCGTGGGTGCGCTCGGAAAGCCCGAAGGCGAAGATGGCGCCTCCCTTGAGCAGCTGTGCGGCCCTCTTCTTGGCCTTCTCGTTGGGGCTCATCCAGATGGGGCCCAGGCCCAATATGGTCACCTGGAAGCAGTACCAGTATCCCAGCCCGTAGAAGGCCAGCAGCTCGGAATACTCGCTGTTGCGCGCCGTGTCCCAGCGGGCATCCGGATCGTCCTCGGCATACTGTTTGGGGGTAAGCAGCTTGAAGAATATCCGTTCCCGTGCGAGAAAATCGATGAACTCCCGGTACCAGATCTTCTTGTTGTAGTCGTCGAGCAGCCTCTGCTTGCCCATGTTCTCGAAGAAGACAATAGTCTTGTCCATGATGGCCTTTGACCCTTCATCGGCCATAAGGCTCTTATACTTCTTGGGCTGGATCAGATAATTCATACGTATATGTCTCTCCTTTCCTGATTTTTCTCCTGAGTTTTTAAACGCGGTGCTCCCGAGCAGAACTTTTATCGGAGACAATTGCGTCTTCTTTTCATACACGAACACATGCAAAAAGAAAATCCCTTTCGTGAAATGGGCATTAACCATACTTTTACCGTCGGGTCTTATGGTCCGTCATTCCACTATGACCTTGATGTCTTCGGAAAAAAAAGGTACTCCTGAAAAAAGGCATCCGGTACGGTTTCCCAAACCGCAGGGGTTAGGTATGAAGATATTGATCGTTGATCCTATAGGCGGGATCAGTGGGGACATGCTCTTAGGCGGTCTCGTGCACCTCGGGTGCCCCACCGAATACCTTGAGGAAATCTTCGGCAAGCTTACTATCGAACCGTTTTCCATGCACACGAAAGAGGATTCCATAAACGGCATCTCCTGCATCGGCCTCAGGTTCGACATACCGGAGTCTCGCGAGGGCAGGACCTATGCCTCTATCCGGGATACTATTCTTCCCGGGCTTCCCGAGGCGGTCCGGTTCAAGGCGGAAAAGGTCTTCCAGGCACTGGCTCAGGCTGAGTCCGGGGTCCACGGGTGTGCGGTAGAAGATGTTCATTTCCATGAGATCGGGGCCCTTGACTCCATCCTCGATATCACAGGCATAGCAGCAGCTCTCGATTATCTCGGCGTGGAAACTCTCTATTCTAGGCCCGTTCCGCTCGGCAGCGGTTTGACGAATTCACTTCACGGAATGATCCCGGTACCAGCACCTGCCACGGTGAAGCTGCTGGAGGGTATCAAGGTGAGGCCCTCTGCCATAGAGGCCGAGCTTACTACGCCTACGGGGGCGGCAGTGCTTAAGGCCCTGGCGGAAAGAGGCGAGCCTCCTGAAGTGCTCGTCATCAAATCGGTGGGCTATGGGTGCGGCAGCAAGAGGTTCGAGAACTGGCCCAACCTCTGCCGTGTCATGCTCTGTGATGCCGATACCACCCTTGATTCAGAGAGCATATTCAAGGTTGAAGCGGATATAGATGACATGATGCCGGAGGATGCCGTAGCGGCCCTGGATAGGATTATGGACGCCGGGGCCAGGGACGTGGGCATCAACCCGAGGATCATGAAGCGGGGCAGGCCCGGCTTTACCATTTCGGCATTATGCGAAGAAGCGGATCTTCAGGATGTGCTTTCTGCATTCCTCATGCATACTTCCACCATCGGCGTGCGGTATCATCCGATCCGGCGCCTCATCCTGCCAAGGCATCAATACCGGGTAAAAACCAGGTATGGTGAAGTGAGCATCAAAGAGGTGGTTCTGCCTGATGGAACACGCAGAACCAAGCCTGAATATACTGACCTCTTTGACATTTCATTAAGGACAGGCATCCCGATAACCGAGCTCAGGGATGAGGTGAAAAGGGTGATGCAGGAAAATAAGCAGGAGGCATAACTGTTCCGGGAGGGGCCATGAAGAATCTGCTCGATGCATACAAGAGGGGGGAGCTCAGCGCCGACGAGGTCCAGGAAAGGCTCATGCGCATGCTCTACGAGGAAGGGGAAGACTTCCTCCTCGATCTCCACCGATCTCACCGCATCGGCTTTCCCGAAGTAATCTTTGCCGAAGGTAAGACCCTCGACCAGGTTGTCTCCATTGCCAGGAGCCTGTTTGAGAAGAACGGACAAGTGTTTGTGTCCATCATCGATGAAGAAAAAGAAAACCTCATCAGGCAGCAGTTTCAACGCGCTGAAGTTTCTAAGTCCGGGAGGCTCCTGCTCATCAAGAGGCATGGCCTTGCTGCCAGGAAAATGCCCGGATGCGCAGGCATCATCACCGCGGGCACGGCGGATGTCCCGTATGCGCAGGAGAGTGCACTCATCTTGGAGGAACTGGGCTTCGATCTCATCAAGGCCTTTGATGTGGGCGCATCCGGCATGCACAGGCCGCTTCTCGGCCTTAAAAAGGCAAAGGACGCAGATGTGCTCATCGTTTTTGCCGGCATGGACGGCGTGCTGCCCACACTCATGGCCTCGCTCACGGACCTGCCCATCATCGCAGTCCCCACGCCCATAGGGTATGGCCATGGCGGCCTCGGCGAGGCCGCCCTTTCCACCATGCTCCAGTGCTGTGTTCCGGGGGTCATGGTCATGAACATCGGCAACAGCGTGGGTGCCGCCGCTGCAGCAGCACGAATACTCAAGGCCCTTCAAAAATAGACGGGTGGAGAGTTTCGATTCACAGCAACGTAGGAGCGCCTTCAGGCGCGACCCGGTTTAAAAAGTCGCGGCTAAAGCCGCTCCCACACAAAGCCCCTGGATCTGTCCTCTGAGGAGACCGCTTTTCTCATCCCCACTTCTGCCCTTTTATAACCTGAACGCATTTGTGATATTCGCCTTGGTGCCGTGCAGGTGTGCTTCGAGCAGTAATGCCAGGGATCTGAGCGGATTTATGGGTACGAGCCGTATGGGCGGGATCTTCATGTGTTTCCCGAGCCCGTCGATGGTCTTTGCCAGGTTGTTGCACCCGGGCGAGACCGTGACCTTGCGCTTGCCGAGCCTGGCTTTGAGCTCCTGGTACCACTCGGCCATGGCGCAGTCGCCTGCGATATGGACCGGGCCTGTAATGCCCGCCACCTCGGCAGGGTCGATCCCCTTGCCCATAAGGATGGTGAAGCCGCCCTTTCCGCGGAAGTCCTGGCCGAAGACCTCCAGCACAGCCTCGGTATTCCGCTTGCACCCTTCCCGGCAGCACAGGGTCTTTCCCCTGATAATCCGCACGCCCTCGGGAAACTTTTCCAGGAGGTCCCAGGAGAACTGCTGCTTACGGCCATCGAAGAGATCCCTGTTCTCGATGGTGATCCTCTCGAACTGCGACTCCCCGAACCCGTACTCGGCCGCAAGTTTCAAGTGCTGCACCTCTTCCAGGCCGAAGCCCAGGAACTTCGCCCCTACCACGTTCACGGCCATGGGGTCGCCCCCGCCTATGAGGACGTGCATCGGCACCACGCTGGCCGATTCCTGACTGAGGGCCGGATAGTGGCCGAAGTTGGTGGCCTCGATCCCGTCTATGAGGGTGAAGTCCGGCCTGATATTGGCATAGATGTCTGCGAGCTTCTGGTGCAGCTTGAAGTTGTGGTCCGCGATGCGGCTCTTCTGGTGGACAAGCCCGAACTGGTTCTTGATACCCAGGGTAACCGTGGTCATGGAATGGCTCTTGAGCTTGGGCATGGAAATATAGAGATTATCGCCCCTCTTCCGGATAAGGTTCTCGTGTATGAAGTCAGGGATGTTGATGAAGGATTCCAGCTTCTGAAGATACAGGGGCATCTCGGCGGTCTCATCGAGGTATATGGGTATGGCGCCTGTCTCCTCGCACATCCGTTTCATGCCCGTGATCTCGTAGACAAGCCTGGTGAAGTTCCCCTGGGTGCTGTTTTCCATCACGTAGATGTTCCGGGCTCCATGGGCCTTAAAGTACCTGACTGAGGCCGCCACCACCTCGGGAGACGTATAGACGTGTGGCTTGTAGTCGATACCGTTGACCTTAATATAGACATCTTTGGAGCGTTTCAGCAGGCTCGTCGCTCCCCCGAAGGCATCGAATAACCCTGAGACTGCCGCATCCAACCCTTGGGCTGTGTCCTCAAACCTCACACGTGCCATGGCTTTCCTCCTCGCTCATCATCTAACTGGTTGTGCCCTAATTCCTCGGGTGAGTCAACATTGCGAAGAGGGGTAATATTTGTACCTTGTATTTCTCAAATCATCTCAAACATCGCCTCCACCCGTGTGCGGATTTGCCGTACATCGCCGTCGGAGTAGTCGGTTTCGATCTTCAGGAATGGGAGGTTATGCATAGTTTTTACGTGCTCGCCGACCTTGTAAGATTCGACATTGTAGCTGTGGCAGGCATGCAGGATTACGTCGATGACCGCATCGGGCTTGAAGCGATCGATGAGCCTGTCGAGCTGATCGAGACGCCTGGTGTTCGGCGACATGCAGGAACAGGGGAGCTTCAGGTATCTCTCGGCCAGTGCTGCGATGGGGTCTAACGCGTCTTCCTCAATGGTATCCAGGAATGCCTTCATGCCGGTACAATTATCAATTGCCACGATTACGCCCCCGGCCTCCTCAATGACCTTGAATGCCTTGGTGGCATCTCCACCCACAGGACATCCGGTGATGAGGACACGCGGAGCACCATCTTTCCCTATGCCCTTTCCATTCTTCTTGCGATGCTCCAGGGTCTCGATACAACGTGTAAGGAGAGGCTTGATGTCGGTGAAGCTTGCCGGCTGTGCAAGGAACGTCAGGTCATACATATCCTGCCAGGAGAGGAGCGATGGTGTGCAGGCTGCATAGTCAAAAATCCTATCCATCATGGAGTTCTTGCGGTTCGTGTCCTTGATGGCGGCCTCGATGGCCCTGTCATGTATCTTCTTATTGAAGGTATTCTCCAGGAAGCCTTTGAGCTTGCCGATCACGCCCGCCCAGTTCTGCCGTGCCTCAGCCTCATCCGGCATCTGCGGGAGATCCATGACAAACATGGGTTTCTTATCAGCAATGAGCTCGAACATCTTTTTCTTCCCGTCGCAGGTCGTCTCGGCCACCACGGCATCCGACAATCCGAAGAACGGGCAGGTATCGGTTATGATATACCCGTAACTCGACTTGATGAGCGGGCATAGATTACCGGGCAGAACCGCCTCGGCAGCCTCGATGGTGCCGTTTGAGAAGGCGCAGAGAACCGCGGGCACGGCATCCATGGCGCGGATAAGCTCAAAGGGTGCATAACCGCAGTAGGCCCCCACTACATTCTTGCCCTGCTCCCTCTTGGATTGAACATACGCAAGCGCCCGCTTGCTCGGTGCACCCACGTACTGATCATTCATGAGCGGTTCTAATTGCTCCATACCCTTTTCCGACATTGTGCCACCCCCCTATCGAAGTCTTAGCGCATCATATGCAACACAAGGTGAGAGATCAAATAGGGAAAAGTTATCAAACGTGCAGAGCCATTCCTTAAACGTATGGCTTCTGTGCGGCAATTAAGGTGTGCCAGGCCGCTTAAAACTCCGTCAGCCCGGGGCCCCTCACCCCTTTGAGGTATTCCTGCACAATCCCTATAGCCCGTTCGAAATCAGAGCGGGAGGGCGTGAGCAGGGAGAGCCTGATGTAGTGAGACCACCGCGCTCCATAGATGTCTCCGGGGGTGATCCTTACGCCGAGATCGAGGAGTTTTTCCTGGCTGATGCGGCTTGGCACCTTTGTTTTCATCCACAGGCAAGGCCCGCCGGTGGTCCATGCCATCGTGCGTGAAAGATACGCCTGGCGGGTTTGCAGCTCTGTCTTGAGCCGCTTGACATGTTCTGTTAAGTCCGAAGAGGCGAGCATGGCGGAAAGGCAGCGCTGAAGAATGCCTGAAAGTGAGAGGTCGTTGATCTCCTTGAGATGGATGATGCTGCCGTACATGGCCTCCGGGACAACCGCAAACCCGATGCGCAGACCGGGGCCCAGGATATTCGAAAGACTCTTGATGTATATGACACGATCGTGTGTGTCCCGGGCCTTCAACGGGGTGATGCCGACAACCTCGGAGAGCGGGTCATCCTCGATGATGAAGAAGTCTTTTGTGCGGGCTATTTCTAAAAGCCCGTCTCTCAAGTCCGCAGGGATGGACCTGCCTGTGGGGATGTGCCCTTGGGGCATGGTGTAGAGCATGCGGATGCCTGACTTGTGCAGTTGGTTGAGATCTTCTCTGCTCGAAATATAGGGCATGGGTTTGACAACGGCACCAAGCGATTCAAAGATCCTTACCGCACCCATATAGCCGGGGGCCTCCACCGCAACCACATCACCTTTTTTCAACAGGGCAAGCCCGACCAGGAAGAGGGCTTGCTGTGATCCTGCCGTGATAATCGGGGTATGATCGATGCCCAGCAGGCCCAGCCAATTCCTGGCCTGAATCCTTAAGGGCTCATAGCCCTGCGGGGGGTCGTAGGTATAGAGTCCTTCAAGGGTAATGTTCAGATGAGGGCCCACCCACAACAGAAGCTCTTCAGGCGGGCGGATGGCCGACATGTCGACTATGCCCCCGGCCGATCCATAGGCCACGAAGGTGCCTGACCCCTGACGGCTGACTACCAGGCCTTTTGTGGTGAGATACTGATACACGTTTCTGGCCGTCACCAGGCTTATATTTTCTTGCCCTGCCAATTCCCTTACCCCCGGCAGGCGATCTCCCGGCCTCTTTCTCTTCAGGATATCTCCGGCAAGTCTCTCGGCCACCTCTTTGTACCTCACCATAATCCTCCTTGACTTTGCTGCCAATTAATATAACACTAATGGTTTATAGAGTAAATTGTTATATAACAATAAGGAGAAAGAGAACATGGCCGGAATATCAGAACGGAATCTTGTGAACATAGGGCTTGCCCAGATGCTCAAGGGCGGCGTGATCATGGACGTAACCACGGCGGATCAGGCCAGGATTGCAGAGGATGCCGGTGCCGTTGCCGTCATGGCCCTGGAAAGGGTGCCTGCAGATATCCGCTCGCAAGGCGGGGTTGCACGCATGAGCGACCCGCTGATCATTAAAGGCATCAAAGAGGCCGTGAGCATCCCGGTCATGGCGAAGGTGAGGATCGGTCACATCGTCGAGGCCCAGGTGCTGGAGGCACTCGAGATTGACTACATAGACGAGAGCGAGGTATTAACCCCTGCCGATGAGGAGCACCACATCAATAAACGGGCCTTCAGGATCCCGTTCGTGTGCGGCTGCAGGGACCTCGGCGAGGCGGCACGCAGGATCGGTGAGGGTGCGAGCATGATCAGGACCAAGGGAGAGGCAGGGACTGGAAATGTCGTGGAAGCAGTCCGCCATATGCGGACCCTCATGAAGCAGATACGCGACCTGTGCTCCATGAGTGAGGACGAGGTCTTCAGCTTTGCAAAAGGCCTTGGGGCTCCCCTTGAGGTCATCATAGAGATCAGGGCGCTCAAGACATTGCCGGTGGTGAACTTTGCGGCCGGCGGCATCGCCACCCCGGCAGATGCGGCACTCATGATGCAGCTTGGGGCCGATGGCGTGTTTGTGGGCTCGGGCATCTTCAAATCTTCCGATCCTTCGAAAAGGGCCGTGGCAATCGTCGAAGCTGTAGCCCACTATGAAGATCCCGCATGGATCGCACGGGTTTCCGAAGGCCTCGGAGATGCAATGCCCGGACTTGATGTCAGGACCATGCCGGATGAAGAGCGGCTTGCCAAGCGAGGCTGGTAATGATGATCGGAATCCTGGCGCTTCAGGGTAATGTCCGCGAACACAGATTAAACCTCGAACGGCATGGTGTGCACAGCCGGTTCATCAGGAGGCCTGTTGCGCTTGACGGCATTGACGGCCTCATCCTTCCGGGTGGAGAAAGTACGGCCATGAGGAGGCTCATCGCATCTTCAGGACTCAAAGAGCCGGTTCAAGAGCTGATCCGTCAAGGCCTGCCGGTCTGGGGTACCTGCGCAGGTGTCGTCCTTCTTGCCAAGGGAGGTATATGGCAGAGCGTTGATATACAAGTGGAGCGGAATGCCTATGGCTCCCAGGTTTATAGCCGCGTGGTAAAGGGCTCCTCGATCATAACGGATCGAGAGTTCTCCATGGTATTCATCCGGGCGCCTAAGATATGCTCTGTTCCCGAAAATGTTAAGATCCTCGCAGAGCTCGATGGAGACATCGTTGCCGTACGGCAGCGCAATATCCTGCTCACTACGTTCCACCCCGAGCTTACGGAAGATAGCCCGATGACCGAATATTTCCTCAAGATGGCGAGTAATGAAAACACTCGAAACTCTTCTTTTAAAGCAGGGACAGGGTCTTAGGTAAGTATTTTAGTTTAAATTATTCCTTGCTCTCGGTGAAAAACCGCCAGGCCTCTTCTGCCGTATCCATCCCCCGGCTCACCCTGCCCACGATAAATAGGGGTAAATACTGCTTTCCGCCTGGTATCGTATGGCCCCCGCCATGGACCATGTACAGCCGCACCTTGGTGCCGGGCCAGGTAAGTCGGTCGATATGTGTATCGTCAGTGAGGTCGCGATCATCCATCGGCTCTATTTTGGGTTGTTTCTGGCGGTCTTCGTCTTTAAGCCAGGCACGCGCGGATTCCAGGGATGACATTACTTCCCCTTTGGAAAACACATAGAAGAGCCTTACCGTGCCTCCTTCAAAGGGGTTAATGGGGTCATCGGTCCCGTTTACGATCATCACAGGCATACCGGTATGAGGTGTTTTACACTTTGACATACCGGCTGCAGGCATGCTGGCCCCGATTGCAACAATGCCTGCAACTTTATCCGGTGCCTCAACGGCGAGCCGGTAGCACATATGCCCGCCGTTGGAAAGGCCGATTGCATAAACCCTCTTGGGGTTTACATGCCACTTTGTGCAGCAGGTCTCGGTCAGTTTGGTGATAAACCCCACATCATCGATGTTCTGCGTGTGGGCATCATCTTTGGGTACGGTGCGGCAATCGTTCCAGTACTTTTTGTAACCATCCGGATAGGCCACGATGCACTTTTCCTTTTCGGCAAGACGATCGAACTGACCCCCGCATACATCCTCGCGCATCTTCTTGCCTGTGCCCATGGAGCCGTGCAGAACGATGATAAGGGCCGGAGAAGAGAGCTCGCCCGTTGGTATGTATGCAAGGAATGTCCGCTCAATACCTCCGTGTGAGATAGTCTCCTGTGTGATCTTACCCGGCATATCGGGCTCTGCTGCATAGAGAAGCGGGGTGAAAATGATGGCTGAGAAGAAGACAATAAAGGTAAAAAAAGGACGGATGTTCATGTGGTCTCCCTAAAATTTGGTTCATTATAATATAAAAAGGTATTTGTTGCGAGATGTTCATCCATTTGAATTTTCCATGTCCTATCTTACATTACCACAATCATGCCTGTTGACATAGAAGCCCGGCTATTTCAATACATAGTATATGAATTCTTTAGTTGTGGGATGCACCTTTTGCGGGAAACGGCATGTCATAAATATTGAAGACCTGGATATCTGGTTTGCTCAATGCGACTGCGGGGCCAACGGGTTCGTTCAGGATGAGGCAGAGCTTGTAGAGAGTGGACACAAGGGTATCGGCTTCACCGTGCATGAGGTTCCCAACGTGCTCGGAACATTCGTACACCTCGCAGACCCTGTTCCGATCTTTGTGAACGAAAGGGCCTGCTGGGTGTATGTTTGCTGGTATAAAAAAGATGAGAGACATTATGTGTAATTAGTTTTTATGGAGGGGTTTTATGGCAAGAAGAATTCTTAAGACCAAACTGTGCGACATGCTCGGGATCGAGTATCCCATTGTGTGTGCGGGCATGGGTCCGGTGCTTATCGGAGAGCAGGCAGGCTCACCTGTGGAACTCGTGGTTGCGGTTTCTGAAGCCGGCGGACTCGGTGTGCTGGGCGGAAGCGGCTTCACCGTGGATGAAATGCGGCAGGCCATCCGCGATATCAGGGCACGTACAAACAGACCCTTTGGGGTTGACCTTCTGCTGCCCAAAACCGTGGTTGAAGGTAAGAGCATTGATTATGGCGACATCAAGGAGATACCGCTGAATGCAGTACTGAAAACCCTGCCCAAACCTCATCAGGATTGGATCAACAAGGTAAGGCAGGAGCTCGGGCTGCCCGGTCAAGATATCATGGTGAGACTCAACACCACTACCATGAGACCCTTTGAAGCCGTGAAGGTGTGTATCGAGGAGAAGATACCTCTTTTCTGTGCGGGGCTGGGTAACCCGGGTTTCATGGTGGATGAGGCACATGCGAATGGCATCAAGGTGCTTGCAATCACGGGCAACGTGAAGAACGCTCACCGAATGGCGGACTCCGGAATTGACCTGCTCGTGGCTCAGGGTTTCGAAGGAGGCGGACATACCGGCAGAGTCGGAACCATGGCTCTGCTTCCGGGAGTGCTGGATGCTGTAGGTAATGTCCCGGTGCTCGCTGCCGGCGGCATTGGCGACGGTCGGGGGCTTGCTGCCGCCCTTGCCATGGGGTGTGTGGGTGTCTGGGTAGGGACCCGGTTCCTGGCAACGCATGAAGCAGGAGCCCTGGATGTGAACAAGCACCGCATCCTGTCCTCAACTGAGGAGGACACCAGGGTAAGCACTGCTATCACGGGCAAGACCTCTCGTACGAGCTACAGTAAATTCCATGATTTGTGGAATTCATCGGGTCTTGAACCGCTTCCATTCCCCATGCAGGTGCTGGTTTCTTCCGCCCTGTTCGCGGACTTCATTAAGGTCCATATGGACGACTATATGGGGGGCTTTGCAGGCCAGGTGTCGGGCATCATCCATGATATCAAGCCTGCCCGGCAGGTTGTGGAGGAGATGGTCGAGCAAACAGTGGACATACTTACGGGGAAACTGCCCGCAAACGTCAGAATTAAGTAATTACCTGAGGATCATGACTTCACGCCGGGCTTCGGCTCCGATGATGGTTGCTGGTTTGCCCCGACCGGCTGCACTGTTGGTAATGGCGAGACATTCTTTGGAGGGGTTGGCTGTTTAGATTCCTTGGTCTTTGTTCCAACGCCTGCCTCATGAACTTCGGGTTTCGGCTTCGGAAGATTCTGCATGGCCACATAGGCGTCTGTGTAGTGGTTCCCCGGGCTCCACAGCAGCCATCCCTTCCCACCGGCATCATTGGCCGCCTTGATCTGGGTCTGGATGTATTTCGGGCCGAACCCTCTTGTCACCCTGAGAGGAAATGACTGGAGCCACGGTCTGATGACCACCTCTTCTCCTACAAGCTCCTTCATCCTTTTTATACCGCTGAATACAAAACGGTAAGGGTCATCAGCAGGGTTCTTCACCCCTGCGAACCCGGCGCTGAAATGTGAGGGGTAGAGCATGGGCGAGATGATATCCACATAGGACTTTATCTTGGTCACGTCCTGACCTACCACGAGCACATCTTCGTCCTTCTGCCAGATCACGATCCCGAACATGTCCATGGATAAAAGTATGCCTCTGGGCGCAGTAATTTCATGCACCCTCTTGAGCAATCCGGCGATGACATCGGTCCGCTGGATGCCTTGCTTGCCCGTTGAGGTCTTGCCGTCCGCAAAATACCGGACATAATCGAGCTGGATCTCATCCAGACCGTTATCTGCGAGTTCTCTCACCACGGTAAGGATATATTCCTGTACCTCCGGGTTTTCGGGATTCAGCCATTGCTTTTCTCTATTGATGCACCATTCCGGTTTGGCCCGCGACATGATCGGGTCCCTGAAGACCACTACCCGGGCCGCCACATGGATACCCATTCGATGCAGGTATTCGATCATCTTCGGGAGCTCTTCTATATTCGGGGTATACTTCTCGTTAGGACAGTATTTCGCCCGTATGGCGCTGGGAAACGTTATGGCGCCCGAATCATCTTTGGCGTCAAATACGAGGGTATTCCCATTAAATTTTCTGAGCCTGGTGGCAGAATCGAGGATAAACCGTGTACCTGCCGAGGACGGATTCATATAAAGACCCCTGGCCGTAAAATCCTTCGGCTTCGTTATGGTCTTAGCCTTGAGAGGCTCTTTATAGACAACCGGTATGCTCAAGGATTGCCCGAGTGAGAGGGCGCCGTTGATCTTATTGATATCCTTGATGTTGGTTATGAGCTCCCTCTTCGTATAGGCAGCGGTATACGGCATGTACCTGGCTGCAATCTTAGAGAGAGTATCTCCGCTTTGGACCGTATAGGTGTGTTGGACAGGTCCGTTCGCACCCATGAGAAAGATTGAACATAAGACGATGGCAATGAGCTTAATCTTCATGCTGCACATCTTAATATATTTCGGAGCTATTACTCAATTACATAACCGGTCATTTTCTTTTTTTTAAGCGTTCAAGGCTGTAGGGAAAATGGTATTTAAGGAAAAGGCTTGAGGGGTACTTTCCAAAGGGCAATAAGATCCAAGCCCTTAACTCCGAATTGAAGGACTTGGGCTTTCCTAAACCCTGACGATCTCGATGATCTCGTATTCACGCCTGCCGTTGGGGGTGTCGACGATTATCTCATCCGAGGTCCTCTTGCCGATAAGGGCCTTGGCCATGGGTGACTCCACCGAGATCTTGCCCTTGTTGATGTCGGACTCGTCCACGCCCACGATCTGGTAACTGATCTCCTCATCAGTATTGACATTACACAGGATGAACTTGGACCCGAAGACAATACGGTCTGCAGGAAGCTTGTTGGTGTCTATAATCTCCGCGTTGCCGAGCTTATTCTCCAGGTCCTGCATGCGTGCCTCGATGAATGCCTGCCGCTCCTTGGCATAGATGTATTCGGCATTCTCCGAGAGATCTCCGTGTCCCCTGGCCTCTTCGATGGCGGCAATAATCTTCGGCCGTTCGTGCTTCTTTAACCTCTCAAGCTCCTCCCTGAGTGCGGCATAACCTTCTTTCGTAATGGGACTTCGCTTCATGGCAGTTCCTTCTCTAAAATGAAAAAAGATACCGGTAGTGAAACTACCAGTATCATTGAGGCTTCATTATGCCCAAAGGGGTTACGATGTCAAGTGGGCAATACGTAATGTGAACAGCGAGAAAGAGTAATACTATGAAAGGGTGTACCCTTGCATTTTTTTATGTTATGGACTTCCCCATTGACTTGATCCAGGGCTTCCCAGTATAGAGAGTCTCTATTTTACATAGTACAAAGTGGAGGAAATAGTATGGCGGCAAAACAGAAGCTCACCCTTGAAGTCAGCGAGCGATCACTCAGAAAGAAGAAGGTCGACAAGCTTCGTAGACAGGGCGTCATACCCGGCATCATTCACGGGAAAGATTTCGAGCCGGTTCATGTCCAGGTTGATGAGCGGACATTCGAGCAGCTCTATAGAAAGTCCCACGGGACAACCCTGGTGAACCTGAAACTCGACGGCAAGACTATTCAGGTGCTCATCCATATGGTTCATAGGGATAAACTCAAGGGTGGGGCCATTCATGTTGAATTCTTGAAGATAGACCCCAAGCGGCAAGTCACGGTGGATGTCCCGCTGGTATTTATCGGTATGTCGCCGGGGGAGAAGGAAGGCAAGGGCAAGGTTGCACACGAGGAGACATCCATCCACCTCAAGTGCTCACCCGCCGATATCCCTTCCGAGATCGAGGTGGATATCTCCGGTATCCTGGACAAGCATAATATCATCCATGCATCAGACCTGAAGCTTCCCGAAGGCGTGCATCTTGCCCACGGTGTGAGCGAGAAAAAGGTCATTGCAATGCTTGTCACCACCCGTATTGCAGAGGTCGCCCCGGTAACGGTAGAAGAGGCGGCTGCAGGTGCCGAAGAGGAGAAACCGGCCGAGGACTGATTTAACCCTTGACCATGGCAAAGGGTTTGAGACGGGCTACCGCTTTGGCGATGCCGGCCCCGGTCATCGTGTCAACTACATCTGAGACATCCTTGTAGGCTTCAGGGATCTCTTCGGCAAGGGTTGCGCGTGAAGCAGCCATGGCGTGAATGTCCTTCCTACGCAGTTCTTCAAGGATCTGTCTTCCCTTTGATCGCTTCTTCGCCTCATGCCGGGAAAGCAGTCTTCCCGCGCCGTGGCATGCACTGTAAAAGGTCTCTGATGCGCCCTGCGCACCCACCATGATGAATGACGCTCTGCCCATATCGCCGGGTACCAGCACAGGCTGTCCGCATTTTCTGAACCTATGGGGCAGCCTCTTGTCGCCGGGCGGCAATGCGCGGGTGGCACCTTTGCGGTGGATGCATACCTCCGTTTCCGAGCCTTCCCACATGACTCGCTCCATCTTGGCAATGTTATGGCAGCAGTCATACAACAGCCGCATGCCAAGCCGTTCAAAGGAACCCCCGAAGACATGTTCAAAGGTCTCCCGAATGAGAAAAACGATGAGTTCCCGGTTGGCAAAGGCGAAGTTTGCAGCAGAGGCCATTGCCGTAAAATACTCCATCCCTTCTTTGCTCATAACAGGTGCGCATGCGAGCTGCCTGTCGGGCAGGCTGATGTGGTGGCGCGAGGCCGCAGCCAACATCTCATGCACGTAATCGTCACACACCTGGTGACCGAGACCGCGGGAGCCGGTGTGCACCTGAACCACAACCTGGCCTTCGGAAATCCCGAAATGATTGGCCGTCTTGCTCTCCAGGACCTTGTCTACCACATCGAGCTCAAGGAAGTGGTTACCCGAGCCCAAGGTTCCGAGCTGGGGCTGGCCGCGCTCAATGGCCTTTTTTGAGACCGCATCCGGGTCGGCCCCTTCGATGCAACCACCGTCTTCATGGGCATCAAGATCGTCATGAGGTGCATAGCCCTTCCTCACGGCCCAGCGTGCACCATTTTCAAGCACACTGCTGAATTCCTTGTTTCCGACGGCAAGATCCTTGTTGCTTGACCCTACCCCCGATGGCACGTTGTTGAACAGCGATGTGAGGAGCTTGTCCAGAGAAGGCTTCACCTCGTCGAGTTTAAGGCCGGTCAGTATGCAGCAGACCCCGCAGTTTATGTCATAGCCCACGCCGCCCGGAGAGATGATGCCGTCTTTCTTTGAGAATGCAGCCACGCCCCCTATGGGGAATCCATAGCCCCAGTGGATGTCCGGCATGGCAAGCGAGGGCCCGATAATACCGGGCAGCGTGGCTACATTGGCTACCTGCTGAAGCACATTGTCGTGTTCAAGGGTCCGCTCAATGGCATGGTTGGCATAGATGAGGCCGGTGGTCCGCATGGGAGGGGCCTTTTCAATCTCGATGCGAAAGGGATCAATGCGTCTTATTTTAAGGGCGATCATGGCTTAATCTTTCTTTACATATCGAGAATAATGGTTGCCACAAAGGCGTTGTCAATATGTGCGATATCGAGGTTGTGGTAGGTGACGGCCTTGATTTCGGTTGTCAGCGGCTTACCGGTATACGCACCTCGAACGACACCTCGTGCCTCTGTATCAGTCAGCCCCCGGATGGCTGCGACTTTAAGCCGTAAGCCTTTTACCTCGATGAGATAGAGGATTTCCTGGAGCCACCTCACAAGCAGGTCCACCTGGTCAATACCCTGCGTCTCGATTATGATTTCCTCTTTCCCTTCATCACTTCGACCGCCAAGGATGTCCGCAAGGGCATGAGCAGCCTCTTCAAACAGGCCTTCAACGCTTTTGGCGTTTACTCTCATCCCGATGTCGGCAGTATGGTCTATGAGGGTGTACGGCATGATGACCTTCTCCTCTTTAAGGAGACATCCTTTGTACTCCAATGGCTCAAGATTGTCATGAGGGGATCTTTTTACGAGTCACTGCAGCTCCTGTATAGGAAAGGACTTAAGATTATTACGGGCAGCTCAAGCAGGCATCCTTTCCATATCTCTGTATGGTGATTGTGCAAGGAGAACAGTCGCGGCCCTCGCTTACGAACCGTGGATCAGGCCTTGTTTCTTAAGTTTCTGCTTCAATGCCACAAGGGCCCGGTTCCTGTGACTGTGCGTATTTTTTTCGTCGTTTGTCAGCTGGGCAAAGCTCTTGCCGGTTTCAGGGTCAAGGAAGATTGGGTCATAGCCGAACCCGCCCTCACCAATGGGCCCATGTAAGATGACGCCGTCGCACCGGCCTGTTGCCGTAATCACCCTGTCCTTAGATATGGCAAGGGCCACTGCGCACGTGAAGTGGGCCTTCCTGTCTTCTTTACCTTCCATGAGTTTGAGCAAAAGCTCATAATTCTCCTTGTCAGAGGCCACTACGCCTGCAAACCGTGCAGTATGCACCCCCGGCCTTCCATCAAGTGCGTCCACGCACAGACCGGAATCATCAGCCAAGCTTGGATATCCGCTGGCACCCTGCCAGGCAAGGGCCTTGAATATTGCATTCTCCTCAAAGGTATTGCCGTTTTCCTCTACGTTAAGCTCAAGGCCTGCCTCTTGCGGGGTAATGATAGTAATACCGGTATTGGAGAGTATCTGGGAGATTTCGCTGATCTTGCCCCGGTTTGAGGTGGCGACCAGCACCTTCATAGGATCCCGAGGACTTGTGACTGTCTTGTCATAAGCTCACCTATCCCTTTTTGGGCGAGATGGATGAGCATCATCATCTGCTGCAGAGTGAAGGGGGCCTTCTCGGCCGTGCCTTGTACCTCTATGATCTTGCCGGTCCGAGTCATGACTACGTTCATATCGACAGCAGCGCTCGAATCCTCTTCATAACTCAAGTCAAGGAGGATCTGGTCGTCGATGATCCCAACCGATACGGCGGCTACCTGTTCCAGCAGTGGGTTTTTTACAATGAACTGATGATCGAGCATAAAATTGACGGCTTCATGGAGTGCAACATATGAGCCGGTGATGGCTGCGGTGCGGGTCCCTCCGTCGGCCTGAAGCACATCACAGTCAATCCAGACCGTCCGTTCACCCAGATCTGCAAGTGAGGCCGTAGCCCTGAGTGAACGCCCGATGAGCCTTTGGATCTCGTGGGTCCTGCCCTTGGTCCTTCCCCGGGTGGATTCCCGTGCGGTCCGCACATTGGTGGATGCAGGCAGCATCCCGTATTCCGCCGTTATCCAGCCGCTCCCGGTATTCTTCAGATGCGGCGGTACCTTGTTCTCAACGCTGGCAGCGCAAATCACCTTGGTGTCGCCGATCTCGATGAGGCATGAGCCCATTGCATGCTTGCAGTAGCCTCTTATTATCTTTGCTTGTCTTATCTCATCAGGTGCCCGGTTGTCACTGCGTCGCAAAACCTTTGGCCGTATTATGCCTTTATCTTTCAACAGTTCCTCTATGGATGCCATGCAAGACCTTCATGCCCTTTCTACCGGCCAATTCTACGGACAGTGATCTGAGAAGTCAACTCCAACAAATGTACAATCTCAAGTCTTGACACTTTCGCGGTGCATCATGTAATCCCTCATAGTGGCTGGGAGGCCAAACCCTGTGATATCACTGAAATCTGCCGCATCACTTCTCGTCGCGCTGGCGGCAAGCCTTGCCCTGCTCATGCCGTTGGCCTTTTTCACCCCGCCCAGAGACAGCGAGGTCTGGCTCTTTCAGACCATTACCGAGATGCAGGGGCAGCATCGCTTTGTGCCGGTGCTCAATAACACACCCCTTACGGGCCACAATCCCCTGATCTTAAGCGTGTTGTCATTTCTTCCCATCAGGGATATTTCCAGCCCAAGGTTGGTTTGCTGCGTTTTGGGCTGTATTTTTATCGTGTTTGTTTTTCTCTACTCACTCGCGCTCTTCGACCTTTCGAGTGCCTTTGTATCATCTCTTGTGGCAATGACGAGCCTGGGATTTCTCGCCCTGTTCGGGACATTGAACCTTATGACATTGCCTGTCACCCTTGGAGCGACGGCCTTTGGTTTTTTCTCGATGGTCTACCTTAAGCGGCTTCATGCTCTTTGGTATATCCCATCGTATGTGCTTGCTGCGATGGCCGTTGTTACCGGGGGCTACTTCATGCTCATGTTCTTTCTCCTTGGAGCACTGCTGCTTATCCTGCTCGACCTTGCCCCTTCGGAGCTTTTTTCCATACATCTCATTGCGGGCGCGATGATTATAGCCTGTGCGATGATAGCCTTTTTCGCATCATATAGGATTGCACTGGGACAAGGATTTACGAATCGGGCATTTTCACAAGGCGAACATCTCGGCTTATTTAAAAGTTTGTATGCCATCATCACCTATGCATCTCCTTGGATATTCCTGATTATCCCTGCATGGCTCTATGGGGGAGGTCCCTCGGACCAAGAGGCCTGGAGGAAGCTGCTGCCCCTGCGGATCGCCATTATACTGGGAATTTTCATGCTCTGGTTTTCGTCTTCCAGCCTGCCCCAGTACGCCACGGTCCTTGTGGTTTTTACCGCACCGCTTATCGGGTGCTGGATATCACGAAGTATTTTCCATGGTGAAAATAAAGGCCCTCTGGGCTTCTGGATGATGGTCCTTTCCGGACTTACCACATTTCTTTGCGCGTTTGTGCTCCTGCTGCTCCCCTGGCGCTCCGGGTTTGCAATACAAACAAAGCAATTCCTTGCTGCGGCAGGATTTCTCACGGCAACATTGCTCTTCATCATCTTTACTGCAAAGCGCAAGATGTCCGCCCAGTTTATCCTCATTGTGTCCGCAGTCGCCCTTATTGTTTGGTATATGGCGTTTCTAAGCCCCGAGGACCAGTGGGATCGTAAGATATCCTATATGGAGGGCATTTCCAGGAACAGACCCTTGGTTGTGTATGAAGATGACCTTATCATGCGGGGATACATGAGCGCAGTAGATGCCGATGCAATGATTGCAGATAGAAATATCGTGCCCTTGAATGACTCGGCCTTTCTGGCAGTGAGCACATCGGATCTAGGCGGGCTGCTCGAAGGCCTGAAGGGACGTATGGACTCAATGGTTCTGGATTCTTACCGGGCGGAAAACACCTATGCACTGGTGATGATCTCGCCCAAACGAAAAGTTGAATAGATTACCCCTTAGGCCGCTTCAATCGATCTTCGAGTGCCTTCAGAAGGATGCTTAATTTGTTCCGCGCATCACCTTCATTGAGCATGGGGTAGAGTGCACTGTATAGCTCATATGCCTTGTTCATGTCCTGCATGCTCGTATAGGTTCCGGCCAGGTCACTCAGGAGGAACTTGTCATGGCGCATTCCCGGCTCTGCAAGGGCAAGGTAGTGATAAGCCTCATCCTTCCTACCTATCTTCCATGCGGAAAATCCGAGCTGGTAGTATGCATTCATCATGTAGTTGGGCGAGCCTGTGACGTTATCATGAAAGAGCCTGGTGTACAGCTCATAGGTGTCTTTATAATCTCTATTCCCGAAATAAGCGTAAGCAAGGCCCATCCGCGCCTCCGGCAGATCGGGCTTGAGCTTGAGGGCCTGTTTATAGTTGTTTATGGCATTATCATACTGTTTCATCATCATCTGGGCCAGGGCCAGATTGCTTATGGCAAGATAGTCATAGGGCAAGGCCTTGATAGCCCTTAAACAGAGTTCCTGGACCTCGGGAAAGCGGCCCTGGTGAATATAGATTGCAGCAAGATTAACGTTTGCCGGGCTTGAATTCGGATACTTTGCAAGGGTGTCTTCCCACAAGGTCTGACTGTTTCTCCAGATACCTTCCTGCCTGAAAGTCATGTAGGCATAAAAGAGTGTCACAAAACAGAACAAACCGATGGCAAGGGCCATGGGAAAACGTCTGGAAAGGATGCTGTGATTGAGCTGCAGATGCCAGAGCTTGGTGAACAAGTATCCGAGCAACATGCACCAGCTCAGAGAAGGGAGCAGGGCATAGCGGTCTGTCATGAATTGGGATATGGGGAAGATGTGGGATACCGGAAGGAGAAAGATATAATGCCATGCAACAAAAAAGCTGTAGAGATACCATTTCTTCATAAAAGCCGCTCCCGCACTGATGATAAACAGCACATTGAGTCCTAAAAACACCCATGGTTGCCAGGTGTGCGGGTTGGTGTACAGATGGATGGGATAGTCCGCTGAATAGTTGATGGTAAAGCCAATGAGTTCAATGTAGCTGATGAGGATCTGGGATACGGCCAGCAGATTTGTGGAAAATCTTCCACCATGGTAGGGTTTGATTCCGCCGGTGTCTTGCATCATGGTGACGAGCCGGACGATCATGGGTATTGCGATACCAATTACAATTAAATAAAATACAAGTCTAATTTTTAAATTATTTGGAAGTTCTCCCCAGAATGACCATAAGCTTGACCAGAAGCTTTTGGGATGGTCAGTTTCGTCTTTTTTAAACATTATAGAAATATGTTTAATGATCCTAGATAATAAGGATTTTTCACCTAACCTAGCCTGCAAGGCTATGTCAAGTACAAACATGACTCCGGGAATGATGAGCGCCGTGGGCTTGGACATGATGGCCAGTAAGAGTGCTGCAGCGCTTAACAGGTAATACTTCCAGGAGTCAAGCCGGGCCTTGATGAAGGCCCACAATGAGATGAAGGTGAAGAGGCCCAGCAGGGGTTCCTTTCTCGCATAAAGCCACGCCACGCTTTCCACATGTACAGGATGCACGGCAAAGAGTACGGATGTGAGCGCCGCCCAGATGTAACACTCGTCTGGATCATCATGAAAGACCTTTAAAAGCTCACGCAAAAAGGCATAACATGCAATTACCATAAGGATATAGAGGATGATGCTCTGAAGATGTATACCAAAGACCACCATATTTTCATCCTTATCACCCCAGAGGCTGAAGTCGAACATATAGCTCAGGTCCCTCATGGGCTGGTAGGTGGCGGCGCTTCGGTATGTCAGTATTGCCTTGAGGTTATCCCAGGTAACGCTATGGATTAAGGTATTTTTAAAAAGCGTAGGGTCATCCCAGTTGGTGGCGCTGTTGCCAAAGATATTGAAGTACACGGCAAAGATCATCACACCCAGCAGTATGCTGATGATCAGAGGTGATCGTATTCTTTCTGTCATGGCCTAAAAAATCCTTTCGTTAATACATGCCGAAACATTCTCCTTCATGCGGAATACGATAACATCACTTTTTCCGGTCTACAAGGCTTTAAAACATACCCATTTCATGTCCGGTGCTTTCACTTTTGTTTCACCTGTACATTCCGGACGATGCTTGCTATCATCCGCTGTTAAGGGCTTCAAGGGGGTAGTTATGTCTGTTTCGGCTAAAATGCTTCAATTTATGGAAAATGCCTCGTGGATCCGGAAGATGTTCGAGGAAGGGGCCCGGCTGAAATCCATCCACGGCCCAGACCATGTATTTGATTTCAGCCTTGGCAACCCCGACATTCCCCCCCCCGGTCATGCCCTTGAATCCATGGCAACACACGCCAGGACCATGTTCCATGGCTATATGGCCAATGCCGGTTATGCAGATGTCCGTTCATCCATTGCCGTACATCTCTCCGGCATGTATGAAGTCGCCCTCACGGGAGACGACATCATCATGTCCTGTGGAGCCGGCGGCGGTCTGAATGTAGTCCTGAAGGCCGTTCTCGATCCCGGTGATGAGGTGCTTGTCCTTGCACCGTACTTTGTGGAGTATGGTTTCTATGCCGACAACCATGGCGGAAGGATTGTTGTTGCCCAGTGCGACGAGCAGTTCCTCCCGAACATGGACAAGATCGCAGAGAAAATCACCCCTCGCACCAAGGCCATCATCATAAATACGCCCAATAACCCCACAGGCAGGGTCTATCCGGAGAGCATCTTAAGGGGGATCGGTGAGTTGATCAAAAGACATCCCCATGTGGTGGTTATCTCTGATGAGCCCTACCGGGCCATTGTCTATGACAAACGCGAGGTTCCTTCCGTGCTCAAGCACATCCCTAATTCCGTGGTTGTCACCTCGGCATCCAAGGAGCTTTCGCTGGCAGGAGAACGCATCGGCTACATCGCGGTAAGCCCTGTGCTTGCTCAGAAGAAAGAGATTGTCGGCGCCATGATCCTTGCCACCCGCATACTCGGCTTTGTCAATGCCCCTGCACTTATGCAGAAGGTTCTGGCCGATTGTCTGGATGAGCGTGTCGATGTGGAGATCTACCGAAGACGGCGCGATGTGATGAAGGCGATATTTGATGATGCCGGCCTTCGCTATGCATCGCCCGATGGGGCATTCTATCTCTTTGTGCAATCCCCCGTCAAAGACGAGATGACATTCTTAAATGCCCTGGTTGATGAACGCGTCCTGGCTGTCCCCGGAAGGGGTTTCGGCTGCCCCGGCTATGTGAGATTTGCTTACTGTGTGGATGAGGGAATCATCAAAGGCGCGGCCCGGGGCATTAAGAAAGCGGTGGAGAAAAGCCTTATTTAGAACGGCACATCATCGAACTCTGGAGAACCCGGCACGCCTTCGCTCGATCCGAGATCGGACCCTTCAACACCCTGACCCCTGTCTCCGCCCTCCACAGGACTTAAGATCTGCATGGTATTTGCGACGATCTCGGTGGTGTAGCGCTTATTCCCGTCGCGATCGTCCCACTGCCTGGTCTGGAGCCTGCCTTCTACGTATACCTGCTTGCCCTTGCTCAGCAGCTTGGCGCAATTCTCAGCAAGCTTGCCCCACGTAACAATGCGGTGCCACTCGGTGCGCTCCTGCCGCTCTCCGCTCTGGTCTGTCCAGTTTTCATTGGTGGCCAGCGTGAAGTTGGTGACCGCCTTGCCGCTCGGGGTAAACCTCATCTCCGGGTCCTTGCCCAATCGGCCGATCAAGATAACCTTATTAATAGAACCTGCCATGAAAAACCTCCTGAATTATTGGCGCAAAGTATGGGTATCGATTCAAAACGCACCATCAACCAAGAACAGGTCATGTCGCATTCTTTTGACTTTACTTATGCAACTTATCTTACTCCAAAGCAATAAGATCCTCAAGGAAACAGGGCAAAAAAAGAGGCTGCCAATTCTGACAGCCTCTTTATTATGTACTGATCCGCTCCTAATCGCAGAGCTCGAACAGTGCTGCAGCACCCATGCCGCCGCCGATGCACATGGACTCTATGCCGTACTTCTTGCCGCGTGCCTGCATCTCGGTCATGAGCTGCGCGCAGAGCTTTGCGCCCGTGCATCCGAGCGGGTGGCCCAGCGCGATGGCGCCGCCGTTGACGTTGACGATCCTCTGATCGCTCTCATGGGAGTAGTACTTCTCGTCGTAGAGGCCGATCTGCTGAAGGCTGTAGATGGCCTGGGATGCGAATGCCTCGTTGATCTCGAAGATGGCGTTATCTTTGATATCAGTGGCCTTTCCGAGGCCGGCGACCTTGAGGACCTTGGGGATGGCATAGGCAGGGCCCACGCCCATCTCGTCGGAACGGCAGCCGGCGACCACATATGCCCTGAACTTGGCAATGGGCTTTACGCCGAACTTCTTGACCGCCTCGCCGCTCATGATCAGGGTCGCACCTGAGCCGTCTGTGGTCTGGGAGGAGTTGCCCGCCGTGACCGAGCCCATGGCCGCGAAGGCCGGGCGCAGCTTGGTGAGTCCTTCCATGGTGGTGGGCCTGACGCCGTCGTCAAAGTCCTGGATGAAGGTCTCTTTCACGGTGATGCCGTTCTTCTCCTTGAACCTGCATGCCTCCACCGGCACGATCTCCTTGAACTTGCCGTTCTTCTGTGCCTCGGCCGCCTTTGCCTGGGAGCCGAATGCGAACTTGTCCTGCATCTCGCGGGTGATCTTGTAGCGGTTGGCAACGTTCTCTGCGGTCATGCCCATGGATATGTAGGCATCCGGGTATGTTTTTGCCAGCTCGGGGTGCGGCCGCGGCATGTTGCCGCCCATAGGCACTATGGACATGGACTCAAGTCCGGCGCCGATGGCCACATCGCACATGCCGCCCATAATCCTCATGGCCTGGAGGCAGATGGCCTCAAGACCGGAGGCACAGAACCGGTTGACCGTGGCGCCGCAGGTATCATCCGGGAACCCGGCCATCTGCGCAATGATGCGGCCGATGTTGAGACCCTGCTCTGCCTCGGGGAATGCACAACCGACCAATATATCTTCCACATCCTTCTTTTCTACTCCCTTGGCCCTCTCCATGAGCCCGTTGAGTGCGGCCTTCAAGAGATCTTCAGGGCGAGTTAAGGCTAAGGCGCCTCTGCCTCTCCTGCATCCGGGAGTCCTTACTGCCTGTACGATATATGCTTCTCTCATTGGTTTTCTCCTCGTTCTTTATCGTAGTATCCGATTACAGGAACAACGGCTTGCCCGTGGCCATGATGTTCTCGGCCATCTTCTGGGTGTTTTCCGTCTTCCAGAGATCAACAAAGGCCTCGCGCTCGAGCGTCATAAGGTGCTCTTCGCTCACGAGCGTACCGGTGGGGACATCGCCGCCGGACATACATACACAGATCTTCTTGGCGATGAATTCCATGTGAGGCGTGATGTATCCGCCGCCCTTCATGTTGTTCATCTCGGCCCAGATCATACCCTGGGCCTCGCGTCCGAACACCGGGATCTTGGTCTTGAGCGGCGGGGCATACCCGTCATCCACCATCTTGAGGACTTCCTTCTTGGCCTCGCCGATGAGGTTGTCTCGGTTCATGACGATGCGGTCTGCGGCGCCGAGGAATCCCCTGGTGCGTGCCTGCTCGGCAGAGTTGGAAACCTTGGCCTGGGCCACTGCCATGAACGCGTTGATGAAGAATCCACCGTAATCGGTGACCTTGGCATCTTCGGGCTTGGAGGTGATGATCTTCCTCCAGAGGTTGATCATGCCGCAGCCGCCAGGGACCAGACCTGCGCCGATCTCCACCAGACCCATGAACAGGTCGGTGTGTGCCACGATCCTGTCGGCTGACAGGCAGGTCTCACAGCCGCCGCCCAGGGTGAGACCGTAGGGTGCTGCCACCACGGGGTAGTTTGTGTACCTGGTCGCCATGATCCCTTTGTGGACGTTCCTGATGAATCCGTCGATCTCATCAAACTTGCCGGCCTTGGCAAGCCCCAGCATGAATGCCAGGTCGCCGCCTGCGGAGAATGCCCCCGGCATGCCTCCGGCCTGGTTGCCGATGACCATGCCCACGCCGTTGACCCCGACATACTCGCCGGCCTTGGCCATGAAGTCCACCATCTCCTTGTTGATGGCGTTCATCTTGGAGTGGAATTCGAGGCAGAACACGCCGTCGCCGATGTCGATGAGCGAGCAGGAACCCGATGTGAGGGCCGTCTTTTTCTCGGCCTTGAAGTTGTTGAGGTCCAGGGCCTTGTCGCTGACCTTCACGGGCTTGTAGCTCTCCGAGGCTAAGTCGTAGAACATCTTCTTGCCCTTTTCGAGCTTATAGAACGAAGAGTTCTTCTTGAGCATCTTCTTGACTTTCTCGGGAACCTTGAGGCCTTCTTTCTCCATCTTCTCAACGGATTCCTTCACGCCGATGGCGTCCCATGTCTCGAATGGGCCCATCTCGAAGTTGTAGCCCCACTTCATGGCGTTGTCGATCTCGACCACCGTGTCTGAGATCTCGGGGATGCGGTTGGCCGCATAGATGAACTGTGGAGCCGTGGCCTTCCAGGCAAACTTGGCTGCCTTGTCGTCGCCGTAGAGGACCGCCTTGAGCTTCTCAGGAAGGGTCTTGGCCTTCTTTGCTGCATCGATGCAGGGGAAGCTGACCTTGTCGAAGGTCTCGTATTCGCCAGTCTTGGGGTTGATGGCCTTCTTGATCTTCTTCCACTCGGGGGTTATCTCTTTCTTATAGAAGCCAGCCTTGGTCTTGTTGCCAAGCAGCTTCTTATCAAGCATTGCCTGGAGGAATTCGGGCAGCTTGAATACATCTCTGGCCTCGTCATTGGGGCAGAGATCATAGGTGTTCTTCATGACGTGGGTCATGGTGTCAAGGCCGACCAAGTCGCCGGTGCCGAAGATGGCGGTCTTGGGGCGGCCCAGCGGTGCGCCGAAGATGGCGTCCACCTCGGGGATGGTGAACCCATCCTCGAGCATGGTCTTCAGGACTGCGCCGGTCCCGTGGATACCGATGCGGTTGCCGATGAAGTTCGGTGTATCCTTTGCCCAGACGATGCCTTTTCCAAGCCTGCTCCCGCCGAACTCTGCCACGAAGTCCAGGATCTCTTTCTTGGTGTTCTCACCAGGGATGATCTCCAAGAGATGCATGTAGCGGACAGGGTTGAAAAAGTGTGTGCCCAAGAAGTGCTCTTTGAAGCCCTTGCTTAAGCCCTCTGACATGGCCTTGAGGGGAATGCCTGAAGTGTTGGAGGATACGATGGCGTCCGCCTTGCGCACCTTGTCGATGCGGGCGAACAGCTGCTGCTTGATCTTGAGGTTCTCGACGACCACCTCGATGATCCAGTCGCACTCTGAGAGCTTGTCGAAATCGTCTTCCAGGTTGCCGGTGGTAATGCGCATTGCATGGTCCTTGTTGTAGAATAACGGCGGCTTCGCCTTCATGGCGCCTTCCAGACCCATAGTGACAATCCGGTTCCTGGCCTTTTTATCCTTCTTCTCTTCTTCTTTCAGGTCGAATGGAACGATGTCGAGCAGGAGCATTTCCACGCCTGCTGCGGCGAGGAGCGCAGCAATGCCGCCTCCCATTATCCCAGACCCGATAACCGCGGCCTTATTGATTCTCCTGACCATTATACCCTCCTCTGTTTTGTGTTTGTTGTTTATCTTCAGCTAGTGAAATCTGAATCAAAATTCAATTTACACCGGAAATATGTTTTAGTCAACAAGACTGATGCAGGTATTCAAAGATTTTTCCGGTCTTTGAAGAGACGCTTTTGTTTTAATCATAATCGGACTGGATATTCATTCCTCATTGTTCTATAGCATAATTCCCCTCCGGGCTAAAGCTGATTTAAGGGATCTTGAGATAGACCTCTTCAGCCAGGTATGCGCAGAATCCGCAGGCATTGCACAGATCTCCGGCACCGGGGGACAATTCGACTTCATATTTGGTGCGTTCTATTCCCGCGGGGGCAAAGGGATCATCGGAATCAGCTCCACATTCACCGACAGGGAAGGCGCTGTGCATTCACGGATCGTTCCCACGCTTAGGCCCGGATCTATCGTAACGGTGCCTCGTTCCATCGTGCAATACGTGGCCACCGAATACGGGATCGTGCAGCTCAAGGGCAAGTCCACCTGGGAACGGGCAGAAGCGCTCATCGGGATTGCGCATCCCATGTTCCGCGACGAGCTCACCAGACAGGCCCGGGAGATGAAGATCTGGCTCAACAGGGATCGGTGAGTTAGTGACCAGTTGTGAGTGAACCGTGATCAGCGAACAGACATTGAATGGGCTTGCCCTTGAGATGTGGCAAAACCCGCAGAAATGGATGTAGGAGCTGCTTTAGCCGCGATTTGAATCATCGAATGCCGTGAGCATCATGCCTATTACCCGGGTTTTATCGTCTTCTTCATCCACGCCGGGGCTTCCTTGCGTCCGGCCAACCTCTGAAAACCAACCGGGAACAGTCGTTTGAGCCAGTCCAGCACATATGCATCAGGGCCCACCATGATACGTTGCTTGTCTTTTTTGATGCCGGAGATGATTATCTTTGCTGCCTTGTCCGCCGTTGTTTTGGCCATGAAGCGATCGAAAATGGCAACGGCCTCATCTCTGCTCAAAGAAGCGTCCGAGGCCTTGTAGAAGCGTGCATTGCGGGCAATGTTCGTCTTGATACCTCCGGGATGGACACAGGAGACTTTGATCTGGGTTCCTGAAAGCTCCTGAGAGAGGGTCTCGGTGAAACCCCGCACCGCAAACTTCGCAGTACAGTAAGGTCCATTATTCGGGTTGGTGTAGATTCCGTTTACGCTACTGATATTGACGATGTGGGCCTCCTTATGCTGCTTGAGATAAGGAAGAAACTCCTTACAGCCGTAAACCACACCCCACAGGTTAATCCCCATGAGCCATTCAAAATCTTCATAACGAATGTCTTCCAGGGTTTCTGTCACAACCACACCGGCATTATTGATAAGGAGGTGCACCCCGCTATGTTTCTCCACTGTCTCTTCGGCATAACGCTTGACCCGATCTCGATCTGCTACATCTACAACATGGGTAGTGACTCTGATATTTCGGTTGCCGATCATGTCGGCCGTCTCTTTGAGTCCTTCCTCGTCAACATCCGAGATGGCAACATGGCAGCCTTCATCGACCAGGTTCACGGCCAGCGCCCTCCCAATACCGGACGCGGCGCCGGTTATGGCCGCTACCTTGTCTCTTAGCTCCTTCATGGATATATCCTCTCAGGTATGGTTGATAGGTAAAATCGCGCAGGCCATATCCATGGTCTTGGCCCGATGCCGGGAGATATGCCTGCCCTGGTGACGGAGCGGATATTATCCGGCAGAACCTGCCTGCGCCGCCATATGCGCCCTAATCTTTTTGGCCGTCCATCCCATGGCCATGTAAGAGCCAAGGTACACTGCGATGAAAACACATACGACCTTTGATATCATGGCAGCTGCAAACGGGATGTTTTCAAATCCGGCTACACCAAGAGCAAGTCCATACAGAATACCCACTACTATCCCCATAAAGAGCATGATGAGGAAGTAAAGAAATCCATGGATGCCCTTTCCCTTGCCTAAACCATCCAGGGTGATTATGCCCAGGTAAAAGCCCGAAATGGTGTACATGATGGCAGCCAGGAAGGTGAAGTTGCACACGAACATAAAGGTGATGACATGGTCAGCCACGACCGCCTTTACCGGAAGAAGACCTTGCAGATTGGGGAATTCCCGGGAGAGTTTGAGCATTTCCTGATGGAACCCCCTGTTCGCGATCGGACAGTTTATGATGAGTTGGAATATGAAGTTGGGCAGTATGTATGTTTTCCAGAAATACCCCTTCTTCGTTATGACCCCGGCATAGGCACCTAGTCCTTTGGCTGCGAGGCTAGTAAGGTCACGTCCGATGAATCGGCTGGTAATGAGGTAGTGCGGTATGACATAGAGCAACGAGAGCACTAAGGTTATGCGGGGGCGCGGTGTCCACCCGGTTCCATAGATGATACCCATGATGATCGCCGTGCATAACAAGGCGATGGGAAACGATACAGGAAGAGTCATGAGCCAGGGGTTCCCCACAGGCCTATCCGCCCCTGCATCTCCCCCTGTTGGAAGCTCCACCTTTCCTTCGATGAGTTCCTTGCGTGCCGCAAACAGGGTGCCTGCGGGCTGGAACGTAATGAATGCCATGTATACCGTCGCAATGAACCCCGCCACGGTGAACTGAGTGTATTCAGCCCCCATGACACGGAAGATAAGTAATCCCCCTACCACGATCAAAACGGCGATGACAACGAAGCTCACCACTACCTGGACTGCAAGAACCTGATTGACCCCGAGTTTCTTTTTCTTTGAATCTGCCATAGAACCTCCCCTCAGAAATATAGGACCCCTTCAATACTTATTATAGCCCGGCATTATCATTCCTGTTGTGGAATCACACTCCCTACAGCAGATATGTATCTAAGAGCTTGATGATTTTCCTCCTCAACACACAGGTGTGGAGAGGTCTACAAACAGTATCATCTCAACATGCAATTTATCATGAATTAATTAATACTCTCACTAATCACTAGAATAAATAGGAATCTTATTGAGTAACGGTTAAATTCGAACGGTAGATTATGAACTCTTAACCTGAAATTAACGTGCCCCGTGGGAAGGGGCATTACTTGTTCAGAGGGAAATGCCCTGCTGGGGCAGGGTTTCATGGAGGACACGCACTGACCTGACCACTATACTCCCGACTCTTCGGTCCGCGGCTGGGGACCAGGGATGATGCCCGCAATATCAGGGTCTTCATCGTTTAACAGAGGATCCTTGTTTTCCTTCAGGTCCTTCCGTTCGAGCTTCTTGGCCTCCTTGGCGAGTCTTTTGCGCCTCTTTGCCTCTTCACGTTCCTTCTTTTTAAAGGTATTCGTTGATCTGTTAGCCATATTTACCTCCCGGCTTGAAGCCTACGAGACCTTTTGAGGTCGAACAATACTTGCGAGGCTTGTTGCTGGGAACAAATTCCTCTGATTCCCAGATGGATTCAAGGGCGGGTCATGCCCCGCCCGTTTTTTCACTATTTTAAGATGTTGTTACGTTGGATGCCTGCATCCCCTTCTGACCTTTGACGATCTCAAAGGTAACCCTCTGGCCCTCTTCGAGTGCCCTGAACCCCTGCTGGTTGATGGACGTATGGTGTACGAATACATCCTGGCCGTCATCAGCGGTGATGAAACCATACCCTTTTTCTCTGTTAAACCACTTTACTGTTCCTTGCGCCATGTTCAATACCTTTCTTGCATTCTTCCCCTGCCTTGCCTGGCAGGAGACACTGCGGATGAATTTCTGAAATCTGAAGATATCGTCGATGAAATGTTGACTTGGGGGAGCCGTACAGAAGGTGTTCTTCGCAGGTCAAAACTCAAGTCGGATATATTCTTTTTCAGATGTAAGTTACACGTAGTGCACAACAAAGCCGGTGTCAAGAGTTAAATCAGGTGATTATGTATTAAAAATAAGGGAGAACTGCGAATACGTCTCCTGTTTATTCTTTTTTCTCGTTCACCTCTTCATGGCCGAATCTTCTCGGTGCTCATGAGGTTAAATGTCTCAAAAACCGTCTCCGGCGGGGTGTAGAATTTTTCATCAGGCTTTTTTAGGAGGCTTAGGGCCTCAGTGGGGCAGGTGGTGACACACAAGCCGCAGCCGATGCAACGCTCAGCCCTGAATTGGATCTTATCTTCCTTGAGTTTCAATGCTCCGACAGGGCAACGTTTCAAGCATACGCCACAAGCAGTGCAGAGTGATTCATCCAAGGAGCAGACATAGTTGCTCTTTGCTTCTCGGGCCGGTGCCGGGAAGAGCTTGAGTGAGATGAGCATGCCGCAGCAGCAGGAACAGCAGGCGCACATGGCCTCAACATTGACCGAATTCAGGATATGGATGACCAACCCCTCGGCTTCATTGCGCTTCAATATCGTTAACGCCTCATCCGTACTGATGTAACGGGCCATGCCGTTGTCCACATAGTAGTCTGCAAAGGAATCAAACTGGATACAGGTCTCTAACGGATGCGAGCAACCCTTGCCGTACATGCGCACCGCCTTGCGGCAAAAGCAATCGGCAACGGCAATACGGGATTTGCCCTTGATGATGGCAGCGGCATCGTCGTAGGGGGCAATGGGACCATCCGGGGTTATCCGGGTGTTGATGGGGATAGATCTCAGGTGAGGCGTCTTCAGCCCATGAAATGTGGCGCCCAGGCCGGTAAGGTAGTACTCGGAGATATCCTTTAAAAGTTGGGGGCTCAAATTGTTCAACTGAAACTCGTAGATGCCTACGATAAAGGGGATAGGGAAATATCGGGTGGTTTCACCTTCTCTCAGCCGGAAGATGAGTCCCTTCCCGGCCATTTCTTCCAACTGCGTTACCATGGCAGCAGGTTCTGACCGGACATGAGAGGCCACCTCTTGGGCGGTTTGAGGCTGTGGATTCATGGCCAGGAATAGTTCGGCATCTTCCTCGCTGAAGAGCTGTTTCAAGATCCTAATCTCCACCCCGCCCTGGGTGGCCGGGTAACCGGTTGCCATTTCATCGAGCCTGGCGCGCAATCTCTCATATACATCGGGCATGACTGCATGATCCTCGTGTCTTAAGTTTTAACATGGATCATAGCGGATTCTAAAAGTCCTTACTACGAAAAATAGACATCTGTTTTCACCATTGGTTTGAATCACCCCTTTAAGTAAGAGAAGAAGCTTCTTCTCTCTTGATCTTTTCAACTCATGGAATATATTATTAAAGAGTACTACATATTGTAATCAAGTGAAGGGAGAAACTGCATGGGGACTTTCCCGGAATATGACCGGTATGACGCACTCGGCCTGGCCGAGCTTATCAGGAGGAAAGAAGTTACACCAGAGGAACTCTGCGAAGAGGCCATCAGCCGCATAGAGAGAATCAACCCGAAGATCAACGCAGTAATCTACAATATGTTCGACATAGCCCGGAATACTCTCAAGGGCAAGCTGCCTCAAGGCCCGTTTACCGGCGTTCCATTCCTCATTAAAGACCTGCTCGCCTCCTATGCAGGCGTCCCTCTGACCATGGGGAGCAAGGCCTACAAAAACTACATTCCCGCTCAGGACAGCGAGTTGATGAAGCGCTACAAGGCTGCCGGCGTGGTGATCGTCGGTAAGACCAACACCCCCGAGTTCGGCCTCATGGGCATAACCGAGCCGGAACTGCATGGACCGACCCGCAACCCATGGAATCCGGAACACACGCCGGGCGGATCGAGCGGCGGATCAGGTGCGGCTGTTGCAAGCGGCATGGTGCCCTTTGCCTCCGGCGGCGATGGCGGTGGCTCCATACGCATTCCCTCTTCTTACTGCGGACTCTTCGGGATGAAGCCCACAAGGGGACGGAATCCTACAGGCCCGGAGTACGGCCAGATATGGCAGGGTGCTGCAGTGGAGCATGTGATCACACGCTCAGTGAGGGACAGCGCAGCCATGATGGATGCCGTAAACGGGCCCGATGCCGGTGCCCCGTATATCATACCGAACCCTGAGAGGCCGTATCTCGATGAATTAAACCGCGAACCAGGCCCCCTGAAAATCGCCTTCACAAAAAAATCACCCCTGAATGCAGGGGTACATCCTGAATGTCAAAAGGCAGTGGAAAATGCTGCAGCCCTCCTGACAAGTCTGGGGCATCGGGTGGAGGAAGCAGAACCGGATATCGACGGTATTGCCCTGGCCAAGAGTTATTTTACCATGTACTTCGGGGAGATTGCGGCCGATATGAAAGACCTCAAAACGGTACTGGGGAGAAAGGCGAAACCTTCGGATGTGGAAGGCCCCACCTGGGCGCTCAAGCTGCTCGGGGATGCATTCACAGCGGGGGAGTTCGTGTATGCAATAAGGCAGTGGAATACCTTTTCCCGGCAGATGGGCCTCTTCCATCAGAAATATGATCTCTATCTCACTCCTACCACGGCTTACCCCCCGGTGAGGATCGGGGAACTGAAACCAAAACCTATAGAAGAATGGCTCATGAAAATCACCAATTCGCTGAACCTGGGCAAACTGATACGCCTTTCAGGTATTGCCGACAAGCTCGCCATTGAAAGCCTGGCCAAGACGCCATACACACAGCTTGCTAATCTTACCGGCCTGCCCGCCATGTCGGTGCCGTTGCACTGGACCGGGGACGGCCTGCCCTGCGGGGTTCAGTTCATAGCACGCTTCGGGGATGAGGCAACACTCTTCAGACTCGCAGCCCAGCTCGAAAAGGCCCAGCCCTGGTTCGACAGGAGACCAAAACTATAGGCTCCTGCCGCACATCGATTATCATACTCTTTGCATAATATTTTATGGTAATCTTAATGTTGTGGTATGTGTTGAATTAATACAAACAAGAGGAGGTCCCATCAATGGAAAAACCCTGGCACAGGCACTATGACTACAACGTCCCCACCAGCATCCGCTACCCGAGGATCCCGGCCCAGAGCCTTTTCCAGCTCTCTGTCGGCACATTCCCTGACAAGCCTTGTATAAACTTCTACGGGACCGAGTACACATTCTGGCAGATCAGGGAACGGATGCTCCGCATGACCAATGCCCTTGGGAAGCTCGGCGTGAAGAAGGGAGACCGGGTGGGCATCCATCTGCCCAACTGCCCCCAGTTTCCCATCTCCTATCTCGCCGTCCTTTCCCTCGGGGCCATCGTAGTGAACATGAATCCGCTCTATACCATAAGCGAGCTTAAGCACATCATGGAGATCACCGGGATGGAGACAGCGATCTCCTTTGACATAGGGCTTCCCAATATCCGGACACTGTCTAAGGATGTCGGGCTCAAGCGGATAGTGGTGACCAGGGTGACGGACTACATCAACGGGTTCGGCGTGAGTACTGCCAAAGACCTGGACTTGAACAAGGATGAGGGATTCTACCACTTCTCCGAACTCATCGAAGGTACCCCGGAAACCCGCCTGCCCCGCTTCCCGTTCAGCCCGGATGACCCGGCCATGATCCAGTTCACCGGCGGCACAACAGGCGTGCCCAAGGGCGCGCTGCTTACGCATGCGAATATCCTGGCAGCCACCTTCCAGGCAGCCATGTGGGGCAACCCCGTCAACTTGCCGGTACCTGCTGAAAGGCGGACTGTCTTGAGCGTGCTTCCCTATTTCCATGTATATGGCAACATCGTTGCAATGAACTGGGCTTTCTTTACCAACGCCACCCAGATCCTGGTGCCGCGATTCGATATCGAGGAGCTCATGGGCATTATCGCCAACTTCGAGGACATCTCATTCTTCCCCGCAGTGCCCACCATGATCACCGCCATCATCAACCACAAAAAGGCACTTGAGCTTAACCTTGCCAAACGATTGAAGGTGCTCAACTCCGGTGCCGCGCCCATGCCGGTCGAGCTCATCGAGAAAGTACAGGATATGGGCATTTATTTCAGCGAGGGATACGGATTGAGCGAATCTACATCCCTTGGCATCAGCAATCCCATCTTTGGCATGAAGAAGGTGGGCAGCATCGGCATCCCCTTCCCGGACAACGATGTCCGCCTGGTGGACGTGGGAAACGGGACCGATGATGTGAAACCGGGCGACCCGGGGGAGATCATCATGAAAGGCCCGCTCATCATGAAGGAATACTGGAACAACCCCGAAGAGACCAAGGGCCAGCTTGTTGATGGCTGGCTGCACACCGGCGATATTGCCCAGATGGACGAGGACGGCTACCTCTTCATCGTAGACCGGAAAAAGGACATGATCATTGCAGGCGGGTTCAATATCTACCCGCGCGAGATCGACGAGATCCTCTACCAGCACCCCAAGGTCGCCGAGGCTGTAACGGTCGGCATACCGGATAAGTACCGGGGCGAAACGGTGAAGGCCTTTGTCGTCCTCAAACCCGGACAGACAGCCACGGATAAGGAGATCATGGACTTCTGCAAGGCCAAGCTCACGGCCTACAAGGTGCCGAAGCTCATCGAGTTCAGAGACTCGCTTCCCAAATCCACTGTAGGCAAGATCCTTCGCAAGATCCTCAAGCAGGAGGAGGCGGAAAAGGCAAAGAAATCTTGATCTCTTTTGAATTACACCCCTCATCCCCTCTCCCTGCGGATTGGGGAGAAGGCCGGGGTGAGGGGTCCATTGAGTTCTTTTTAAGAGTAATTCTTCCGATAGAGCCGCTGATAATCCCTGGGAAGAAGCCCTGTCTGCCGGAGAAAAATCCTGCGGAATGAGGCCGGGTCTTCGTATCCTACCATTGAGGTGACCTCTTCAAATGACCTGTTTCCGGTCTCGAGCAGATCACGTGCCGCTTCGATCCGTACCTTTTGGAGAAAGTTCACCGGGGTGTCCCCGGTGGCCTTATTGAACCTGCGCTGAAAGGTCCGCTCGCTCATATTGGCCTTTCGGGCCAACATCTTAATGCTGAGCTTTTGGGAATAGTGCTCCTCGATCCAGTTCTGGGCATCATGAATCATGCCGTCCCTGTGTGACCTCTTTGCAATCAGGGCTGAATAAGGCGCCTGAGTGGATCTTCCAAGGTCATACACAAAAGCCTTTGCACATTGAATAGCCGCTGCCCTACCGCAAAGCTTCTCCACGAGATACAGCGAAAGATCGATGCACGAGTTGGAACCGCCTGAGCAGTACAGATCGCCCTCATCCGTGATGAGTTCATCGGCTCTGCACTCCACCTTGGGGTACCTTTTCCTGAACTGCCTGACAAAACCCCAATGGGTTGTAGCCGTCTTCCCGTCCAGCAGGCCGGTCTCAGCCAGGACAAAGGCCCCTGTGCAGACGCTGGCGATCCAGGCGCCATTTTTATATATTTCCTTCAACCATGATACGACCTCCCTGTTCGCATCGAGCGCACCTGAGATATTGCCGGTAATGGCGCTGACCATGACCAGGTCTGTCTTATGTATGTCATGCATGGAACAATGCGGTGTCAGGATGATCCCATTCAGGCACTTTACCGGTTTTCCGTCTTTCGTTACTATACGGACCGTAAAGTCCGGTGCAGCGGATCTGCCGCTGATCCCGTTCCACAACACGCCCGAGAGGGAAAATACATCCATGGGCCCGGTAAAGGTGGATGCCACACCGGCGTCTAATGCCACAATGGTAATGTCTTTCATTTCACTCCTGCCGAAGAATGTCGTTTTTCACCTTATAAATGTCATTTATGCCACTGGGCAGGGGCAAACGCAAGGGATACTATCTTGATGCATCAAGGCTCTTTTTATTACAAGTAGCCTTGAGAGCTCATGCACGGGAGGATGACATGGAAAAGATGGTGGCCTTTTGCGGGATCGTGTGCTCGGAATGCCCGGTATTTCTTGCTACGAAGAACGATGATGACAATGCGAGAAAAGAAGTGGCAGAACTCTGGTCAAAACGGTTCGGGTTTGACATGAAACCGGATGATGCCAACTGCGACGGATGCCAGTCAAAGGACGGCAGGCTCTTCAACCACTGCCGGACCTGCAATATAAGGCTCTGCGGTATAGACAAACAGCTCGGCAACTGTGCCTCTTGTCCCGAGTATGCATGCCAGAAGCTACAGGATTTCCATGCACTCGTCCCTTATGCAAGAAAGAAGCTCGATAAGTTACGGCAGCAAGAAAGATGAGATCATCACCATGGAAGAGGTTTTAGGAGGTGCGCCCAAGGCACATATTACATCCTCTCAATTATGGCTTTCCCGAACTCGGAGCACTTGAGCAGGGTGGCGCCTTGCATCTGGCGCTCCAGGTCATAGGTGACCTGCTTGTCCGATATGGCCTTGGCGATACCCTTGCGAATAAGATCACCTGCCTCAGTCCAGCCTATGTGGTCGAGCATCATGGCGCCCGATAAGATAAGCGAGCCGGGGTTGATCTTGTCCTGACCTGCATACTTTGGCGCAGTGCCGTGGGTGGCCTCAAACACGGCAAAAGGGATACCGATGTTGGCGCCGGGCGCCATGCCGAGCCCGCCCACCTGGGCCGCAAGGGCGTCCGAGATGAAGTCACCGATAAGGTTAGGCACGGCCAGCACTTCGTACTCTTTAGGACGCAAAAGTACCTGCTGGAACATGGAGTCGGCGATGCGGTCGTTGATGAGGATCTTTCCCTCGGGGAGCATCCCTCCGTACTTCTTTGCAAGATCTGCTTCAGCAATAGCGACATCACTGAACTCATCACGGGCGAGCTCATAGCCCCAGTCCCTGAAGGCCCCTTCGGTGAACTTCATGATGTTGCCCTTGTGCACGAGTGTCACGGTCTTCTTGTGATGTTTGACGGCATACTCGATGGCCATGCGCACCAGACGCTTGGTACCATGGACGGATATGGGCTTGATGCCGATGCCGGAATCCTCCCTGATGTGGGTGCCCATCTGCTCGTTGAGGAACCTGATCACCTTGGTCGCGTCAACACTGCCCTTGGACCACTCGATGCCTGCATAGAGGTCCTCGGTGTTCTCGCGAAACACCGTGATATCTACAAGCTCGGGCTGCTTCACCGGGGCTGGCGTCCCCTGGTAGTACTTCACGGGCCTGATGCACGCAAAAAGGTCCAGGATTTGGCGCAAGGCCACATTCAGGCTGCGGATGCCGCCGCCCACAGGCGTGGTAAGCGGGCCCTTTATGCCCACGAGGTATTCCTTCAAGGCCGTGATGGTCTCTTCGGGCAGGTAGGTGCCGAACTTCGTATTGGCCTTTTCGCCCGCATAGATCTCTTTCCATATGATCCGGCGGTTTGACCCGTATGCCTTCTTCACCGCCGCATCGAAGACCGCCTGCGAGGCGGCCCAGATATCGGGCCCAACGCCGTCCCCCTCGATGAATGGGATGATGGGGTCATCGGGAACATCCAGCTTGCCGCCTTCAAACGTTATCTTGGTCCCTTCCATTTTCCCTATTCTCCATAGAAACAAATCTCCCCTGTATCCTTGTTAGAAAGGAAGAAAACTCGTTAACCAAGGCATGGGGCTGATTCACGATCTTACAAGTTTCTTTCATAGATAACAGCGAGCATCATGCATGCGAGGTGCTCCTCACCTTAGACCAAGTCCCGGTGGAGCTCATCCCAGAGCAGCCGCTGGTAGCGCTGGACATCCTTGGGGCTCATGCTCATGCCCCAGGCCTCGTACATGCTCTGTATGGCCTTGACCACATCTTCGAACCTGATGTCCAGGCCCAGCACGCCCACCATGTCTTCCTTTTCATTCAGGACAGGTGCGGAGACCGTAATGATCAATGCGCCGGTGATGCGGGAGGTGGCAACCCCGCTCACATGCAGCTTGCCGGTCTCTACGGCCTTGATGAACCACTCTCGATCGGAGCAGTCCTCATCTTCTTTCATCTTGTGCATGAACTGTCCGCGGTACTCGGGCTGGGTGATGTTCTTGGTGATCTTTATCCCGTCCATGCCCGTGACATAGGCGAACTGGATGAACGGATACTCCTTGATGAACTCGGTGATGACCGGTTCCTGCTTCTTAGGTTTCATGCTCTTCATGTCTTCATTTTCAAGAAGCTTCTCTATGAGCTGGCTTGCATACTCCTGGGCCTCGTACTTGATAAGGTCGAAGCCCGACAGGAAGATGTGGGGAATGAAACGCAAGGTGAGCTTTTCCAGCTCCTCATCCGTCATGGAGGTGTTGCGACCATCCTCGAAATCCTTGACGATCTGCTGGTACATCCTGGTAATGCCCGGATGGCGCTTATCGATCTTATTGGAATCCTCGATCTTGAAGTGGGAGTTGACCCAGTGCGCAATGCCGGCCTTGCCAGACTTGTCCGTGATGGCTATCTCGATGGGCCGGTTCAGGAACTTACCCGTGTTGAAGATATTATAGATCTCCTCGTTCTTCACCAGTCCGTCTGCGTGGATGCCCGCCCTGGTCACGTTGAAGTTCCTGCCCACAAAGGGGTAATTACCTGGGATGTGGTAGTTGATCTCCGTGTTCACATATTCGGCCAACTCGGTGATGGCCTTGGTGTCGATGCTCCCATCGTGGCCTCTCAGCGACAGATACTCAAAGACCATGGCCTCGATGGGTGTATTGCCGGTGCGCTCGCCGAACCCGAAGATAGCACAGTTGACCGCGCTGCACCCGTATAGCCAGGCCGTAGAGGCGTTTACCACCACCTTATGGAAATCATTGTGCCCGTGCCATTCCAGCAGGTGCCCGGGGACACCGGCATCGTCGATGAAGGCTCGAACCAGTTTGTCCACGGACCTGGGCAGCGCAGCCCCTGGGAATGACACGCCGTAGCCCATAGTGTCGCAGAGCCTGATCTTCACGTCGACACCCGATTCTTCCCTGAGCTTCATGAGCTCCCGGGCAAAGGGGATGCAGAATCCATAGATGTCGGCTCTGGTTACGTCCTCGAAGTGGCACCGGGGGATGATGTCCTGGCTTAAGGCATCCTTGACTATCCCGAGGTAGTTGTTCAGGGCCTTGCGCCTTGACCACCCGAGCTTGAGATAGATGTGGTAGTCGGACACGGAAGTGAGAATGCCGGTCTCATCGATGCCGAATTCACGGACCAGTTTCAGGTCATCCTTGTGGGCGCGGATCCAGGAGGTCACCTTGGGGTAGTTATATCCCCTGGCGAGGCAGGACTCCACAGCGGCCTTGTCCTTTTTCGAGTAGAGGAAGAACTCGCTCACCCTGATGAGACCGGTGTCTCCGCTGATGCGGTGAAGAAAATCGTAGATGCATTCTATATGATCCACCGAGAACGGGGTCATGGACTGCTGCCCGTCCCGGAAGGTCGTGTCGGTGATAAAGATGTCTTCCGGGGGCTGAATGGGGATCATCCGCATATCGAAGTCCACTTTCGGAACCTCGTCATAGTTGAATATGGAGCGGTAGTAGTTCCCGCGCTCGATCTCCTGGATACCGGATTCAAAATTCTTGCCCGGGGTATAATAGAACACCTTCTTTTCTGGGTCCCATCTGGCCATATTATTTCTTCTTCCCTTTGGGTACGTATGCGTCCTTGGGTATCTTTTCCGGCTCAGGTGCGCCGGCCTCGCGACGGGCCTCGATGATCTCCTCGGTGGTCATATCCCTGGGGACCTTCAGATCCTGGCCTGCATAGAGTACCTTGGGGTCTTTGATCTGGTCACGGTTCGCCTTGTAGATGAGCGGCCACATGAAGGAATCATTGAATATCTCATGGCGCGCGGCAATACTCGGCAGGGTGTCTCCCTTTTTCACCACATAGATCGCAGGATAGGCCTCAAGTAGCGCCGGTTCCGAACTCTTCTGTATCTCCTCACGCTTCTGGGTTATTTCAGTCCCGAGCTCTTCGAGGTGCTTCTGCTTTTCTTCCGCCGTCTTCTGCTGGACATCCTGATAGGTGGTTTTGAATGTAACGGCCATCGATTGCAGGGTGCGTGCATCATTATCCGTGTATGCCTTGAGCATATCGAGGTAAAGCATGAGCAGTGAGAAGGATTCCTTCTTTGCATATTCAAAGCCCGAGATCTCAACAACCTTCTTGAGCTGGTCCGCTGCGGCGGACATGAGTGCCCTGTCTTCCTCGTCAGCAGTCCTAAGCTGCCTGAATGCCTGGACGAATTTCTCTGCAGCCTTCACATCATCCTTATGGTCAAGGGCATACATGCCCTGCCTGATGCTCTGAGCAAACACCTTCATGGCCTCTTTCCTGGGGTCCGTCTGGGCGCCTTCCTGCGCAGTCTTTGTCGTTGCACAGCCGAAAAGCAACAGCACCATGAAAAGGTAGTAAAAAAATCGCCTCATCTCTCTCCCTCTATCATCTTCAGGCCGAGCTCGGCAAGCTGCTTGGGGTCGACATCCGAAGGGGCCTCGGTCATGGTGCAGAACGCCTTCTGGGTCTTGGGGAAGGCAATGACATCGCGGATGCTCGTGGTGCCTGCGAGCAGCATGATGAGCCTGTCGAACCCGAAGGCAATCCCGCCATGCGGCGGTGCCCCATACCTGAGTGCCTCCAGCAGATACCCGAATTTGACCTTGGCCTGATCTTCGGTCAACCCGATGACCTTGAAGACCTTCTGCTGGATATCTTGCGTGTGGATTCTTATACTGCCTCCGCCCACCTCGCTGCCGTTGATCACCATATCGTAGGCCTGGCTCTTGACCTTGGCAGGATCAGAATCCAACAGGGTTATGTCTTCCGGGACCGGGGCGGTGAAGGGATGATGGACCGAGACCAGCCTGTCTTGCTCCTGGCTCCATTCGAACAGTGGGAAGTCCGTGACCCATAGGGCCCCGAAGGAACCTTCCGGTATCAGCTTCAACCGCTCTGCCAAGTGAAGTCTCAGGGCTGAAAGGCTTGCATTCACTACACTCTTCTTGTCAGCAATAAACAACGCTACATCTCCCGGCACCATATCAAGCCGCTGGGAAATGCCGGCAAACTGGCTTTCCTTGAAGAATTTTGTAAGCGTAGACTTCCACCCGTCCTCATCGAGGCGGGCCCAGAGCACGCCCTTGGCTCCATAGTCCGCAATGATTGACTGCAAAGAGTCCAGGTCCTTCCTGCTGAGGTTGTGCGGGGCCTTGACGGCAATGGCCTTGACCGCGCCGCCCTCGGAAACCGCGGCGGTAAAAACACGGAAGTCAGAGGTGGCGGCGATATCAGATACATCGACAAGCTTCATACCGAAGCGGGTGTCAGGCCTGTCATTGCCATACTCGGACAAGGCCTGTTCGTAGCTCATCTTCGGGAAGGGTTGAGGAAGCTCCACACCGATAGTCTCCCAAAAGAGATCGGCAATGGCCCCTTCGTTGATCCTAAGGACGTCATCCATAGTCACGAACGACATCTCGATATCGATCTGTGTGAATTCCGGTTGGCGGTCGGCCCTTAAGTCTTCATCGCGGAAGCACTTCACGATCTGGTAGTAGCGGTCGAGGCCTGAGACCATGAGGAGCTGCTTGAAGAGCTGGGGCGACTGTGGCAGGGCATAAAATTTTCCCGGGAAGATCCTGCTCGGGACCAGATAGTCGCGGGCCCCTTCAGGTGTGCTCTTGGCCAATACAGGGGTCTCCACTTCGATGAAGCGGTTTGCGTCATAGTACTTTCTAATGCTCTGCGCCGCCTTATGCCTCAGGAGTATGTTCCTCTGGAGGCTTGGCCTCCTCAGATCGAGGTACCGATACTTGAGCCTTAAGGTGTCGTTGATGTCTGCACCGTCTTCGATGACAAAGGGCGGGGTTAAGGCCTCGTTGAACACCACCACCTCGTGGGCTGTAACCTCGACGTCGCCTGTTGCCATGGAAGGATTTCGCATCTCTTCCGGCCGTTTCAGCAGCTCGCCCGTGATGGCGATGCAGTACTCGGGCCTTAACGTATGGGCCACTGCATGGGCCTTGGGCTGGTCTTCAGGGCTGCAGACCACCTGGGCAATGCCGGTGCGGTCGCGTATATCGATGAATATGAGCCCGCCAAGGTCCCTCCTGCGCTGGACCCAGCCGAAGAGCGTCACTGTTGTCCCCTCAGGGATATGGTTGATCTCGCCGCAGTAGTGTGTGCGTTTCAGTCCTTGCTTACCGCTCGTCACGCATTCTCTCCTTTATTCATAAGCATGGATTTGATTTCATAAAGGACAGCCTTTCGCTCGATAGTACGCTGAGGCACATGGCCCGACATGTCCTTGACGCTCAGGGTGGATGAATTTATCTCATCTTCGCCCATGATGACGCAGATGGGGTAGCCGGCCTTGTCGGCGCGGCGCATCTGGGCCTTGAAGCTCTTGCCGAAGGCGGCCTCGGCCCGGATGCCTGCAGACCTGAGCTCGGAGATAAGGCCTAAGGCCTCCTGCTCTACCCGGGGCTCGGCCTGGGCCACCACAAAGCACCCCGCGAGCTTCTCCCGGGGTTCACCCATGAGCATGATCATACGCTCCATGCCGAAGGCGAAGCCGATACCCCCCACCGCCGGCCCGTCCAGTATGCTCAGGAGGTCGTCATACCTGCCGCCGCCCACTATCGCATTCTGGGAGCCCAAGCCCGCGGCCGCAATCTCGAAGGTGGTCCTGGTGTAGTAGTCAAGCCCGCGGACCAGCCTGGGGTTTTTCTCATACCGCACGCCAAAGGTGCTCAACCCGGTAAGGACCTTCCCATAGTGGGTCCTGCAGTCATCGCAGAGATGATCTTCGATGAAGGGTGCCCCCTCCACAGCCTCCTTGCAGGTCGGCACCTTGCAGTCCAAGACCCGTAGAGGGTTCGTATGCATCCGCCTCCTGCAATCTTCGCAGAGGCTGTCCTGCCGGGACGCCAGGAACTGCTGCAATGCCTCTTTGAATACAGGCCTGCAGGCCTTGCAGCCCAGAGAGTTCACCTCCATGACCAGCGCTTCTTTGCCCAATAGTGAGCTCGCCAGGTCATAGGCCATGGCAAGGGTCTCGGCGTCTGCCAGGGGGCCGTCCTCGCCAAGGCGCTCTGCATTGATCTGGTGGAACTGGCGGTATCTCCCCTTCTGGGGCCGCTCATAACGGAACATGGGGCCGATGCTGTAAAGCTTGACAATGGGGTCCTTGTTCAACAGGCCGTGCTCGATGACCGCGCGGAGCACGCATGCCGTGGCCTCGGGCCTTAAGCTCACCAAATCGCCGGACTTGTCCGTGAAGGTGTACATCTGTTTTTCCACCACATCGGTGTCATCCCCTATGCCCCGCAGGAAGAGCTCGGTCCGTTCCATTACGGGCGGACGCAGCTCGGAGAAGCCATAGAGCGAGAAAATCCTGCGTGTAGTGTCCTCAACGAAACGCCACTTGGCCGCTTCATCGGGCAGGATATCGTTCATGCCGCGTATTGCATTGATCACACATATTCTCCTTAAGCTCGTGAAGTGTTCAGTCTATGGAGCATCAGAGCCCGCGTGCCCATTCGGGCCGGATCATCTTCGAGGAGGTGTCGGCAAGTGCCTGGTCGATGAGCCGCAGGATCTCCTCCTTGTCCCGGGGCAGGGTCCCGCTGATGGGCAGGTAGTTGGATGCGTGTTCCGAGCCGAACTTGCAGTTTGTGAGCGTGAGGTCCTCTACAAACCACCTGAGCTCCTGAAGAGACTGCTTCTTGTCGATCAGCTTGAACCCGTCGCCCATGATCTTCTCTTCATAGACCTTCTCGTATGGTCCCAGCATGAGAGTGAGCGTGGCCAGGAAGTGCGGGTCGATGGCATTGGCAACACGGGCCGAGTCCTTGGCATGGGCATGGCTGTCGTCCACGCCGCCGAGGCCCAGGATGATGAAGGTGGACATGCGCAGACCCGCATCAATTGCCTTTCTGCTCACCTCGATGATCTGCTTTGAGGTCGCACCCTTCTTGATTTTTTTCAGGAGTGCGTCGTTGCCCGTCTCGATGCCGAGATAAAGGACATCGAGCTTGCGTGCCTTGAACTCCTTGAGCTCTTCTTTTGTCTTGGCTTTCAGGTTGGTGGGCCCAGCATAGGTGCTGATGCGTTCCAGCTTGGGGAACCTCTGATTCATGAGGTCGAGGACCTTGATGATAAAGTCCGCTGGTGCAGCCAGGGGATCTCCATCGGCCAAAAAGATCTTCCTGGTGTTCGGGTATTGCCACGACATCTCAATGACATCCTTTTCAACCTCTTCAAAAGGACGCACCAGGAATTTCTTGGTCTTGTACATGGCGCAGAACAGACACCTGTTCCACGAGCAGCCCAAAGTTACCTGGAAGATGAGCGACCTCGCCTCGGAGGGCGGCCTGAATAGGGGCATATCGTATTCCATCGGCTATCTCCTTGATACTCTTCTCATGATGTATGTTTTCATTACCGGATGGTGCGTGGGCCCTGACAGGAGGCTATCTGTCCTGATAATACTTCAGATGTGCTTTTCATGAGCGCACCTCTCGCCTCGTTTCCATCTCCAAGTGTAATACAAAACCATAACAGGGGAAAAAATTCAATCCCAAGCTATGTTACCATTCAATATGCCTGCCATGACACCCCATTTTATAAAGAGGAAGAAGGACTTCCCAACTATGGCGCCTAAGATGAGCCTCTGTTATTCCCCCTTTGGGTAATCATGTGATTTATAGGGCTTGATGTCCAGAATGGGTGTGCCGTCCAGCAGGTCTACATTATCCACAAAGAGCGTATTGCCCTCAACCCTTATCAGCCGCAGGATCGACATGCCAAGGGCATTAGGCCGGTTCGGCGAGCACAGGCTGAATACCCCCTTAAGCTCTCCCTCTCCCCTGCGTTTCTGCATAAGCGTGAAGCCTTCTGCGCGATGGAAGTGGAAGAGGACCACTATGTGATCATACTCTTCCAACCCTGCAAGGCCTTCCGCATATGGCTCTAACATCTCGATGGTACCTCTGATTTCTGAGGCGGTATAGAACTTGGGCGCCATATCAGAATTAACAAGCTCGCAGTGCATGAAGCCGATCGGCCTGTAGCAGATATCCATAAAGATCTTGTACCTCATTCCGGCAACGATGGGAACAGAGGAACACTATCCTTCATCGAGCAAAAGACCTGTCACTGTTTTATACGAGGGGAATTCCTGTACGTCGTGCAATATGCTTCAGGTAAAAATGAGACAGTCTGGTTGCAGGCTTTTTCATCTCTCTCATGTGCTCCATTATAGCCCTTTCCATCCTCTCCGACTCTATGAACGCCTTGTGGGAGGTCTCTCTAAAGTAATCTTCACTGCTATCCCACAGATGGGCCGGAAAGCGTTCAGACCATTGTGTCTCAAGATCCATGATACTTCCCTGAACCAAGGGTCTCACGGAATCATATCGAAGGACGGCATGGATATGATACGCCTCATGCCGCCACCAGAATGAATCTTCGGAATAAACACTGCCCCCCTTGGACGTATCCGTGAAAGGTGCTGCAGGCATGAACGGTTTGAATGGTGTAAGGCACGGGGCGGAACCCGCAGTAACAAATATCCTGATCTTATCGTCCTGGTGCAGTTCCACTGCCATGGACCCTGTTGTCTGGGACCTCCTGATCAATGGATCTGATGCATGCATACAAACATCACGGTTGAAGCCTTCGGATGGTGTAGTTCCATAGTGGCTTCTCAGCATGCTAAAAACATCGGTTATTCCGATACTGCCCTTTCCCTTCAGTATGGCGGCATCATTTTGCCTTTTCCTGAAAACACTGCCGGCAAAATAAGTAGTAATGGGGTTGGTTAAGATACTCAAATCGGTACCCTTGGCAAAGGAAGACCGGTCCCAATCTGCCGTGATGGTAATCCCATTTGAGATAACGGCAAAATCGTTATGGAGTTTGATGGCATAGTCCCTGCCGGCAGTCTCCAGGATCATGATGCCGTCCCGATCCATAATAATAAACGAGTTCATATAACTGAACTTCTTGTCACGGTAACCGCATGGACCGGCCTGTCCATATTTACTCAAGAGATCGATAATGACACCCGCCGCCTCTTCGGCTGTGCCAGACCTTTCAAGCGCAAGCCGCAAGAGATCCATCCCGATGAGCCCCGGCTCCTTCTCGGGTTTGATCTTTGTGAACAGGGCCTCATTCCCGATGACTACGCCCTTCTCATTCACACCCATCTCCGCTCCCCAGATCCAGAAGGGCTTACTTATAACAATAGCGTGCGTATAACTTACCTGGGGAATCGCAGTATGGGTGCATTGCAGGACTTCCCTTTCAGGATGGCTTTTCCGGGGGATCGAAAGGACAAGCTGCGCTTCGTCAGCCTCCCTGTCCGAGTTCTTTCCGAAAGTGCTTATACCGGAACTGGTAAATTTTGGTCCAATTCCAATAGTATCGCACATAGAATCTCCTCCTCTTGTAAAGATGGGTTCGTGAAAGAACAAATTTATACATTTCATACTATACGTAAGTCTCCCTTGAGAAAACACGAAACTGTGCTTCTCGTAACAAGATTCCTGTGAACTCCCTTCTAAGGAGGTGCACCGGTTGATGATCATTTTCCCTGCTTAAGTACCGGCTTTTTGTTTCCGGATCCTCTCATCCTTGACCAACCCAATTTTCCACCCTATAACAGCCTCATGCATGTCCCCGAACATCTCGTCATCCGGCCTCCCAGCGAGGCCAAGAGCCTTCTGATAAGGACCGTGAGAGGTTGTAACTGGAACCGGTGTCTGTTCTGCGGCATCTATGACTATTTCGACACACCCTATTCTGAGCGAGGCCTCGCTGAGGTTATCAAGGACATCGATTCGCTCTCAGACATGTACGGCGACATATTCAAGACCGCATTTTTAGGTGATGCGAACCCCCTTGCCCTGCCCACGGATTTCCTGGTTGCGGTGCTGACGCATCTCCGGAAAAAGTTCCCTTCCCTGACGCGGGTCACCTCATATGCAAGGGCATCGAGCCTGGCCAAGAAGTCAGTCGAAGAGCTCAGGGCCATCCATGATGCCGGCCTCGACCGGGCGCACGTGGGCATGGAGAGCGGGTCGGATGCAGTGCTCAAGCTCCAGAAAAAGGGTACGAGCCAGGTCCAGCTCATCGATGCCGGTAAAAAGACCATGTCCTCGGGCATGGAGCTGTCCTATTACTTCCTTTTGGGATTGGGCGGGCAAGCACTCTGGGAGGATCACATAAAGGGTACCGCCTTGGTCATCAATGAGGTGAAGCCCCATTTCGTCCGTGTGCGTCGGCTGTGGATCCACCCCATGTCGCGACTGATGGAAAAGATCAATGCCGGAGAGTTCATGGAGCAGACCCCGGAAGGCACGGTCATAGAGCTGAGGGATCTCGTCAAGGCCCTCGACCCCTCGTCTACCGTGCTCGCCTGCGATCATGCAAACAACTACATCCAGGTCTTCGGCAGGCTTGATGAGGACAAGCAAGAGATGCTGCGCCTCATCAACACGTTTCTCGAACTACCTGTACAACAGCGGCAGAACCATTATCGTTCGATACCGTCGGTTATTTAATATGAGCTATTAAGCCTGTACTCCACACGTCTCTTTCCAGTTTTTCCTTGACTTCTCGGTGCGTTTTCTTTAAAGCCCCTAGTCTATGGCAACTGTGATCATGGCAAAAAAAACGTTCGGGTTCTTCTTTTTTGATTAGGTCTGCCTGCGTTTAAGCTTTTTTAGATCTAGTCAAAAAAAGCCGTAGGTAGACCGGTTTTGTCTACCTGCGGCTTTTTTTATTTTAGGGATATGAAGATCCCATCACAGGTGTGGTGGACAGTAAAATAAAGATAGGGGAGGAATTGAAATGAAGAGGAGAATGAGAAATGCATTGATCATGGGAGGTATGCTGCTTGTTACCTGTATGCTTACAGCACCGGTAATCTATGCCAAGGACATCAAGGTGGGCGCTGCCATCAACCTCACCGGCCCGGCATCCACCTGGGGCCAGTACCATGCCAAGGGACAGCAGGACTACTTCAAGTATGTCAACGAGGTCAAGGGTGGGGTCAAGGGCAACAAGATCCAGATGATCACGGTTGATACCGCATATAAGGCGCCCGAGGCCGTAGCTGCGGTAAGGAAGTTCGCCATGCAGGACAAAGTGGACATGATCGCCACCTGGAGCGCAGGAGAAGGCATCCAGGCAAAGCCTCTGCTCCAGCAGTTCAAGATCCCAGCCATCAACTACTCCACGGCCTGGGAGATCCTCCAGCCGCCTGTTGACTATATGTACCTGCCTTTCGGCAACTACAAGCTCGACTGCCAGGTGGTCATGGAATATATTGCTGCCGTGCATAAAGGCCCCGGTGCACCGAAGGTCGGCCTGCTTACTTACAACAACCCCTACGGCCGCTCCATTCACGAGCCGAGCAGGGAATACGCCAAGGGTAAGAACATAGACTTGGTCACCATCGAGGAGTTCCCGCCACAGACGGTGGACCTCACCACCGAGCTCTTGCGGCTCAAGCAGAAAGGCGCTCAGTATGTGTTCATACAGATGCTGCCTGCTGCCATTATCAGCACGCTCAAGAGCGCAGACCGCATCGGTTACAACCCCGTCTTCATCGGCACCTGGACTTCAACCGACCCCGATTTTTTTAAAAACGGCAAAGGCCTCATCCGCGATCGCGTGAAGATGCAGTTCTGCGGCGGCCTGCCATCGGACAAGGCCCCGGGCATGAAGATCATGGAGGAGCTCTGGAAGCGATATAAGAGCGTCGAGTCCTTTGATACCGCCTACTGGGAGGGCGTGGTCGTGGGCATGATCATGGAGAAGGCCTTCATCAGGGCCCAGGAGAAGTTCGGACAAATCACACCCGAGAACATCAACAAGGCCCTCGAGACATTCAATAACGAGGACTTCGGCGGTCTGGTCCCCAATATTACCTATACCAAGGAAGACCACGGTGCATCCTTCACGGGCCGTATCGTCCAGATACATGAGAACGGCACATTCACCCCGTTGACCAACTTCTTCACACCCGGCAAGGACAAGATCCAGATACTGAAGTAGCAAAGGATAACGAGTGAGGGCATTTCGAGGGCATCCACGAATATTCTCCACCGAACTGATGGCGCTCAGGCAGGCCGAGCTGGAAGTCAAAGGCCTGTCTCTCGCCTTCGGCGGCATCCAGGCCGTCAAGAATGTGGACCTGTCCGTCCACACCGGCGAACTCGTGGCCGTCATCGGGCCCAACGGCGCAGGTAAGACCAGCCTTCTGAACTGCATCACCGGATACTACAAGGCAACCTCAGGTGACATCATCTTCAATGGCCGAAGCATCGTGCGCATGCATACACACAAGCTCACCTCGCTGGGCATCGGCAGGACCTTCCAGAACATCGAGCTCTTCCCGGGCATGACCGTTCTCCAGAACATGCTGCTGGCCCGCCACACCCGCTCCTCCTATAACTTCGGCCTGGCGTGCCTGTATTCCCCTTCAGTCAAAAAAGAAGAGATCGCTCACCATGAGATATTGGAAGAGATCATCGATTTCCTTGAGATGCAGTCCATACGCAAGGAGCTCGTAGGATCACTGCCCTATGGCCTTCGCAAGCGGGTGGAGCTCGGCAGGGCCCTTGCCTCGGAGCCCAGCCTGCTCGTGCTGGACGAACCCTTTGCCGGCATGACCCTGGAAGAAAAGGAAGACATGGTACGCTTCCTGCTGGAACTGCACGACGGCTGGGGCCAGACCATGATCCTGGTGGAGCACGACATGTCCATCGTCATGAGCATATCCGAGCGGGTCATTGTGCTCAACTTCGGGGAGAAGCTTGCCGAGGGCCTGCCGGAGGAAATCCAGGACCACCCCGAGGTCATCAAGGCCTACCTCGGAGACACCACGGACCTTGGCTTGAGCATACAGGAAAGGGCATAGGGGTAGAGCATGGGCGAAGGAAACTCTTCCAGGAAGGTCAGCACCGAGCATCTCGAAGAATTGGCCGAGGGCACCCTGCCCCAGGCCCTTGCAAAGCAGGCCGAGCTTTTTGGTAACAAGCATCTCGCCATCCGAGAGAAGGCCTACGGCATCTGGCAGACCTACACGTGGGAAGACTACCTGTCGTATGTGAAATACACCGGGCTTGGGCTCAAGGCCTTGGGGCTTGGCCGTCACGACCACGTGGGCATCATCATGAACAACCACCCCGAGTGGCTGTTCACCCAGCTTGGCTCCCAGGCCTTCGGCGCTGTTACATTAAACCTATTCACCTCGGCCATTGCAAACGAATTGGCCTCTGCCCTGAACCGCATCCAGGCGAGCTTCGTCATCGTGCAGGACCAAGAACAGGTGGACAAGCTCCTGGAGCAGATGGGCAAACTCACCCACCTTAAGTTCATCATCTACGTGGACCCCACGGGTATGAGGGGTTATGCGAGCAACAAGATCCTCATGAGCTATAAAGACCTGCTGGACCTCGGCAGGAAGCATGAGGCCAGGCACCCGGGTCTTTTTGCCGAGGAACTTTCCAAGGGCAAGGTGGGGGATGTTGCCCATATGATCCTGACATCGGGCACCACGGGCATATCCAAGCTCGCCATGCTCAGCCACAAGAACTATGCGGACATGGGAACGAAGTGGACCTTGTCTTCTCCGGTCTATATCGGGGCCAACTGGCTTTCCATGACCCCTCCAGCCTGGATCGTGGACCAGATGTGGGGTTTCGGCGTGGCGCTCTTAGGCGGCATGACCATGAACTTCCCCGAGACGCCCGAGACCGTGACCGCCGACTTCCGCGAGATCGGGCCGAGTCTGCTCATTTCTTCCTCACGCTTCTGGGAGGACCTAGCCTCAAAGATCAGGGTCAAGATAGATGATGCAGGGCCCATCAACCGGGCCTTCTTTGCGTTTGCCGAGCGTATCGGCTTTGCCTCTATCGACCGGAAATCATCCAAAAAGCCCATCCCTTTTGGCCTACGGCTCCTGCATGGCCTGGCCAAGACTTTTGTGTTCAATCACCTGATGGACCGTGTGGGCTGCTCACAGTTCATCAGCGCATACACCGGGGGCCATCCCATCAGTCCAGATGTAATCCGTTTTTTCAGGGCCTGCGGATTGAACCTCAAGCAGTGCTACGGCCTTACAGAGACCTGCGGAATCTTCCAGGTGCAGCCCGATGACGAGGTGAAGCCCGAGACCGTAGGCAAGCCGCTGCCCGGCACCCAAGTGAAACTGTCCAAGGACCAGGAGGTCATGGTTCTCTCCGGCTCGATCTTTGAAGGATACTACAATGACTATGAATCCACCCAAAAGGCCTTTGAAGACGGGTGGTTTTTGACCGGCGATGCAGGCTACTTCGACGATGACGGACACCTCATCATCATCGGGAGAAAGCAGGACATCATCCGCGACAAGGAAGGCAACGCATTCTCCCCTGACTTCATTGAGACCAGGCTTAAATTCTCTTTATATATAAAGGAAGCGGTCATCTTCGGTGAAGGCCGCCCCTTCATTACGGCGCTCATCAACATCGATATGGGTAACGTGGGCAACTGGGCCGAGGACCGCATGATCCCCTATACGACGTATACCGATCTCTCTCAAAGGCCCGAAGTGGAACAACTGATCCTTGAAGAGGTGAAAAAGGTCAACACCGAGCTGCCGGGGCCCATGAAGATCAAGCGGTTCATCCTGCTCTACAAGCTGCTGGATGCCGACGATGAGGAGCTCACCCGAACGGGTAAGGTGAGGAGGCGTTTCGTCTATGGCCTTTATCTACCCATGATCGAGGCCATGTACTCGGAACTCAAGGAGCTCCCGGTAAAGGGCAAGGTCCGCTACCGTGACGGCCAGGTGGGCATGATCGAAACTATAGCCCACGTGATTACCCTTAGCTGAGGTATTGGAGATACGGCATGGAATTTTTCTTTCAGCTTCTCATCAACGGCTTAAGCATCGGTCTTCTCTACGGACTGTCCGCCCTGGGCTTTGTCATGATCTTCAAGTCGTCATCCGTGCTGAATTTTGCCCATGGCCAACTGCTTGCCATAGGGGCCTTCATGTTCCTGGTCCTGGTATCCTGGGCCAAGGTCCCGGTGATCCTTGCCTTCCTCCTCACGCTGGCCCTCAGCTTTGTGCTCGGTTTTGTAGTGGAGCGTATCTTCCTCAGGCCTTTGATCGGGGAGTCCCTCATCTTTGTCATCATGCTCACCGTAGGCCTGGCATCCATGTTCAAGGGCCTGCTCCTGTTCTTCTTCGGCGGCAACCTCCAGACATACCCCGACTTTCTGCCGCAGGGCCTTGCCATTACCCTAGGCAACATCTATATCCCGCCGGTATATGTGGCATCCTCGCTCCTGGGGGGTGTCTTCCTGTTACTCTTCGGGCTCTTCTTCAAGTACTCTTCCCAGGGCATCTACATGCGCTCGGTGGCCGACAATCAGACGGCAGCCCTGTCGCTGGGGGTCCACGTGAAGAAGGTCTTTGCCCTTTCCTGGGCCATTGCCGCAATGGTGGCAGGCATGAGCGGCATCGTGCTGGGGATCATCAACGGCATTAATGTTCATGAAATAAGCTCGATCGGTCTAAAGGTCTTCCCGGTGGTGATCCTGGGCGGGCTGGACAGCATCGGCGGGGCCATCATCGGCGGCATCATCATCGGACTGCTGGAGACCTTCACCTCCGGGTACATCTCTCCATCACTACGCGATGTGATCCCGTATATCGTCCTGGTGTTCATCCTGCTCGTGAAGCCGTACGGCCTCTTCGGGCTTGTTGAGATCGAGAGGGTGTAGGAGAGAATCGACGATGAAACGGCTGCAATTTCACCCCTGCGGGAACTACAAGGAACACTACGGGGCAGAACTCACCATCTTTGAGACCGACTTCGGAAGGATGTGGGCCTGCATCTCTCTGGTATTCCTCTTTGGCGTGGCTCCCTTCATCTGCAGCCCATACCTCCTCTATGTCCTGAACATCACCGGCATCACGGCCATCGCCGCCCTGGGCCTGAACATCCTTGTCGGGTTTACCGGCCAGATATCGCTGGGCCACGGGGCATTCTTCGGGGTCGGTGCATATGCCGGCGCCATCCTGGCCACCACCGTGGGGCTGCCCTTCTGGGTGGCCGTGCCGGCTGCCGGGCTGGTCACGGCATTTGTGGGCATGATCTTCGGCATCCCATCAGGCAGGCTCAAGGGTCTATACCTGACCATCGCAACCCTGGCGGGCCAGTTCATCATCGAATATATCCTGGTGCACTGGGACAGCCTCACCAAAGGGACCATGGGAATCATGCTGCCTACAGCCTCGTTATTCGGCCTTGCCATTAACTCGGACATGCGATTTTTCTATGTGATTTCCATATGCCTGGTTTGTACCACCCTGGTTGCATCAAACCTCATGCGCACACGGTACGGCAGGGCCTTCATCGCCATCAGGGACAATGACCGGGCGGCCGAGGGCATGGGTATACCCATCTTTTTCTACAAGCTCCTCTCCTTTGCCGTCAGCTCATTCTATGCAGGTTTTGCAGGCGCCCTCTGGGCATTCTACATGAAGAGTATCTCCACCGAACCCTTCACGCTGGGGTTGTCTGTCGAATACCTTGCCATGGTCATCATCGGGGGGCTGGGCAGCATTCCCGGCTCCATCTTCGGTGCGGTGTTCATCACAGGCCTCAATGAGATCCTGCGCTTTGCCACGGATGCCATGATGAACATCGGGGCTTTCCACGGCTTCGGATTAAACATGGCATCATTGCGCGAATTCGCCTTCGGGCTGGCCATTGTTCTGTTCATCCTCTTCGAGCCCAAGGGACTTGCCGAACTGTGGAGGATAGTGCGTTCCTCCTTCAGATTATGGCCGTTCTCATACTGAGGTGACGACATGGAAGCCCTGAACGCCGATACCCTGCTCCAGCTCAACAACATCAGCGTAGTCTATTCGGATGTCATCCAGGTCCTCAAGGGCGTATCCCTGCAGGTGCCGAGGGGCCGCATCATCTCTCTCCTGGGCAGCAACGGCGCAGGCAAGACCACGACGCTCAAGGCCATCTCAGGTCTGCTCAAACCGGAAAACGGCAAGGTCACGGACGGCAATATTATCTATGATGGCAAACATGTCCAGAATCTCTCACCCGAAGAGATCACCAGGCTCGGCATCATCCAGGTCCTCGAGGGCAGGCAGCCCTTCAAATACCTCACTATCGAAGAAAACCTGAGGGTCGGTACAGCCACGCGCTGGACCAAGCCTTATAAAAAGGACCTAGAAATGGTCTACAATTATTTCCCGACCCTGGTGAAGCGCAGGAAGACTTTGGCCGGATACTGCAGCGGCGGCGAGCTTCAAATGGTTGTCATGGGCAGGGCCCTCATGGCCCACCCCAAGCTTCTCCTGCTGGATGAGCCGTCACTCGGTCTTGCACCGCTGATTGTGAAAGAGATCTTCCGGATCATCAAGCGGATCAACGAGGAGCAGGGGACCACCATTATCCTGGTAGAGCAGAATGCCAATATGGCCCTGCAGATCGCCCATTTCGGATACGTCCTGGAAAACGGCCGTGTCGTGATGGAGGGCGAGGCGGGGCAGCTGAAGGAAAACCCGGATGTAAAGGAGTTCTACCTGGGTGTGAGCGCAGGCGGTGCAGCACGGTCGTATCGGGACGTAAAGTCATACAAGCGAAGGAAGAGGTGGTTGTAAAACGCGGCTGGACGCTGGCCTGTTGGTTAAGGAAGAGAGATATATTCTCTTAACCTCGCACCTAACACCAAAAAGCACCATGCCTATTTTTTTAAGGAGGATGTTGTGAGCAAGTATCTTGATGATCTCGAAACCATGTCCCGATCAGAGCGTCAGTCATATCAGGACAAGCGGCTGGCCGAAATGGTACGTACCGGCTTTGAGAGGTCTCCCAAGCTCAGGTCCGTCTTACAGGATCGCGGTTTGAAACCTGTAGATATCCAGACTGTACAGGACCTAGAGAAGCTCCCCATTATTTCGCGGGAACAGATTGTAGGTATCGAGGCTCAGAATCCTCCCTATGGCGGTCTTGCTGATCCTGATGCGCACATCGAGCGTATCTTCATCTCCCCTGGGCCGGTCTATGAACCTCATCTTGGCTCTGATGACCCGCTGTGGGCCAGGGCTTACAAGGCAGCCGGATTTACTAAAGGCGACACTGTCCTGAACGCCTTCTCTTACCATATGGTGGCAGCCGGGCTCACATTTCATGGAGGACTCAACATGGTGGGCGCAACAGTGGTCCCCTCAGGCACCTCAACCTCCCAGCAGCAGGTGCAGCTCATCAAAGATTTGAATATCACCGGTTATACCGGAACGCCGAGCTTCCTCATGTCCATCATCGACAAAGCGCGAGAAATGGGGTTTGATTTCTCAAAAGATTTCAAAGTCAAGCGTGCCAGCTTTGCTGCCGAACCGCTCCAGCCGTCCCTAAGGCAGCGGTTCGAGACCGAGTATGGCATTGACACCTTCCAGATGTACGGCGCCACAGAGGTCGGTGATGTGGCGTATGAGTGCTCTGAGAAAAAGGGCTGGCACCTGTGCGAGGAAGTGATTGTTGAGATCGTGGACCCTGCAACGGGTATGCATGTAAATCCTGGTGAACTGGGCGAAGTTGTTGTAACACGTCTGAATCACATATTTTTCTTGTTGCGCTTCGGCACCGGCGACCTTTCAAGCATCATCGAAGAGCCCTGCCCCTGCGGCAGGACATCATTACGGCTCGCAGGTATTGCAGGAAGGGTGGGCGATGCCGTTAAGGTGCGGGGCATGTTCGTCGCCCCAAGCCAGGTGAAAAGGGTCTGTGAGGGCTTCGAAGGGATTGGGGTCCAACTCGTCATCACCCGCTCCGGCCACCGGGACATCCTGACCGCAAGGCTCGACACCAGGGGTGTTGACAGAGACCGCCCTGCACTCCAGTTGCAGTTCGAAAAGGTCTTTCAGGAAATCTGCACTGTCAAGGTCGATGCTGTTGAGTTCCTTGAACCAAGAAGCCTTAAGGATGACGCCAAACTGTTGGTTGATGAGAGGACGTGGAACTAATCCATTGTACGAGAGATACTAATATCTGGTTTACCATGTACTCATTTTCTTATCATTGTTTAATTTGTGCATTCATTTCCATTGTTGTTGGACTAGTGAGATGAAAATCCTTTGATATTGTGTAGTAATGAAGGACGCTATTTTGCAGGAGGATCAAATTACATTTATTATATAAATCGTCCATAATCAGCACAGACATCTTTTTCCCTGCCTGTTTCGCTTCTTCTCGGAAATCAGCAATCAATTCCATCATCTCAAGGATGGTTATTTCCTGATATTCACATAATCTGTTCCAGAATTTTTTCTCTTTCATGAAGCATCCTTGGCTATGCAATTAAAGATAATAATGTAATAGAAGGAAACAACTGTCGATAATGAAAGATGGGTTATATATTAGTGATCTATTATCACTAATATTGAGAAGGCCTCTCCTATCCTAATGTTAATCTTCTTTCTTAATCGCTTTCAATTTGAGAAGGTCGATATCCGTCATGGGTTGATACTTTTTAATTAAGCCGCCGATTGCCTCATTCACAAGGAGTGACAGTTCTTTTCCCGTCAAAGCAGAAAGGACTGTAAGGGCCTTCGCGTATCGCTCCTCGATGTAGTAGTTTCTCTTAATGAGCTTAACATTTTTATCACCACTTCTCAGTTCTAGCGGTTTCCTTCCTCTTACACTCATATTTCCCTCACTATTTAATTTGTGTATTCATTTCTATTATGATTGTGCTTCTTCCTGGATATTTTCAATCGGTTTGATCGTCTAAACTATATCAATTTATTAACATAAACATATTTGTTCCAGAGTTTTTCTACTACAACTAATCCTTATTTTCACATATTATGCCTAAATATACTTGCATTCAATATACAGCAAGTTTTTTTCTTCAGGATCATTAAGAATATTGGTTTCTATTTATATCTAAACTCCTTTTTTATAAAACCCTTGGCACAAACAGCTCTGTGAAGAGTCGCAGGAAAGCGGAATCAGTCAACCCTGCGATGAAATCCCTCACCATCTCGAAAGGATTATGGGTGTGGAGGTACCGCTCGCCAAGCCTGTTCAGGAAGTTTATGAAGACCGGTGAAGATTGATCTTTTTCTATAACGTCTTCCACGAGGCGGGAGAATACAAGCGAATACATGGCCTTGATCTTAGTCGACTCCACCTTGACCAAAGGGTTGGTGTAGATCTTCACGTAGTTGAATTCCTTTAAGGCCATAAGTGCCTTGAAAATCCGTAGGGAATATACAATAACCTCTCCTGTAGAATGCCTGGCAAGGTCTTCCACCAGGGTATAGACGATCTTACCATTGGTATCGCCCAGCACGCGTACCACAGCATCCGGAAGCTCATTTCTTGAGATGATGCCGAGCGATATGGCGTCTTCGATGTCTCTGCCGATGTAGCTCACCGTGTCCGCCACTCGTACCAGGCAACCCTCCATGGTCATGGGCAAGGGGCTTTCACCCTTGAGGGCAGCGTACATCTTCCGGTCCAAATCCTCGAAGGTCACCCCTTTCTCGGGCGAGACGGACTGCTCGGTCATCTCGCCATTGTGGCACAGGATTCCATCAAGAACCTGTAATGTGAGATTCAGGCCTAAACCCGCCTTCTCGATGCGCTCAAGGGCTTGGATAGCCTGGAGGTTGTGGCGGAATGGCCCGATGCCGGCATCTATGCAGAGTTCGTCCAAGTAATGCTCGCCGTCATGGCCGAAGGGCGGATGTCCGATGTCATGGCCGATGGCGACGGCCTCGATGAGGTCATCATTGAGTCCCAGCTTTCTGCCGATGGTCCTGGCGATGCGGGACAGCAGCTGCACATGGATTACCCGGTGGGATATGCCCTGGTGCCCCACAAGGTAGAACACCTGGGTCTTGTCGATGTAGGATGTATAGGCCTGGGAGTGAAGAATGCGATCTACATCAATGGAGAAGGCATCCCTCATATCGGCCTTGCTCGACGCCTCAGGCCGCCTCCTGATACCATCTGCGGGATGGGACTTTTTCATGATTACTACTGCGTAGAAATCTTTGAGAACTTTGCCACCTTATCGAACAGCAGGACAAGCCCCTTCAGTAATGCAATGCGGTTCTCTCGGACCGCCACATCTTCGCTCATGACGAGCACCTTATCGAAGAAGCTGTCAATGGGCTCTTTGAGGCCTGCAAGCAGCTTCAAGGCATCTGTGTACTCGCCCTTCTGCGTATGGGCGGTAAATGTACCCTCCATGGTCCGGAAGGCCTTATGGAGGGCCTTCTCTTCGTCCTGAGCCAAGAGGTCAGGATTCACCTTAGCATCTGTGGCTGCCTTCTTGAGGATATTTTCCACCCGCTTGCTTGCCGCGCAGATGGACTCGAACCACGGTTCCTTGCGCATGGTTGCCAAGGCCTGCGCCCGCTGATAGGTGTCCACCGGGTCATCAAAGGTCCCGATAACGGACTCGATCACATCACCGGGGATGCCCTTTCCCTGAAGAAGAGATACGAAGCGGTTTGCAAAAAATGCGATTGTATCATTCCTTGCCTCTTGGACCGGCCTTTTCAGTTTGGCATTGAGCTGCTTAAGCGACTCCTCAACAAGCCACGAAATGGAAATGCGGTAGCCCTTACCCAGCACGATGTTCTCAATGGCAATAGTCTGCCTGCGCAGGGCATACGGGTCAGAGGTGCCGGAAGGGACCATGCCGATGCCGAAGCAGCCGCAGATAGTATCGATCCGGTCGGCAATGCCGATTATGTCTCCCACTACATCCGAAGGCAGTTTGTCTTCAGCGGATGCGGGCAGATAGTGCTCTCGGATGGCAACGGCAACCTCCGGATCGATGCCCTGCCGGAGGGCGTATTCCCTTCCCATGATCCCCTGGAGCTCGGGCAGCTCGCCCACCATGAGGCTGTTGAGGTCTCCCTTGCAAAGATATGCCGCCTCTTTAACCTTATCCTTCTTGTCCGGTGCGATCCTGTCAGCCAGTGAAAGTGCTACCTGGCTGAATCGCTCTACCTTTTCATAGGAGGTCCCCAGGTCTTTATGGAAGATCACGTCCTTGAGTCTGTCGGCATAGACCTTCAAGGGCACTTTGAGGTCCTCGTCAAAGAAGTACTTCGCATCATCCAGCCGTGCCTTGAGGACCCGTTCATTACCCGTCCTCACCACTGAGTCGTCCTTGGGCACGATATTGCTGAAGGCGCCGAATGAGGCCTTGAGTTTGGAGCCGTCGCCGGCAGCATACATGGGGAAGTATCTCTGGTGGTGCTTCATCACCGTAACGAGGACCTCTATGGGAAGGTTGAGGAACGCCTCATCAAAGATGCCGATGATGGGATGGGGGTATTCCAGCAGGTTCACCACCTCATCGAGCAGGTCCTTGTCCAGGACCTCGGCGCCGATCTTTTTGGCTTGGTCACCCACGGCCTTCCAGATGGCTGTTTTTCGCTTTTCCAGGTCAGGGATGACATAGGCCTTCTCCAGGAGCCGCTCATAGTCAGAAGGATCTTTGACTTCGATCGGTCCCTTGGCCATAAACCTGTTGCCATAGGTGAACCTGCCTGCATGTATGTTGCCGAACTTCACGCTCAGGACATCCTTGCCGAACAGTGAGAGGATCCAGTGTACAGGCCGGGCAAACCTTACATCCGGATTCGACCAGCGCATGGTTTTGGTAAACGGGATCTTCCCGATCATTTCTTCAAATATCCCCGGCAGTACCTCAATCATGGGTTTCCCGGGTATGGTCTTGGTGACTGAAAGGTACTCTCCCTTGGGTGTCTTGGCAATGCTGACCTCGGAGATGTCCACCCCGCAGGTCTGCGCAAATCCAAGGCCTGCCTTGGTGGGGTTGCCATCCTTGTCGTATGCAATGCCCTTGGGCGGACCCATCTTGGTTTCCACCGCATCAGGCAGGGTCTCAACCAGACCCGATATCCTCATGGCCAGCCGCCTGGGTGTAGAGAACATCTGTACCGTATCATGTTCAAGCTTGAGGGCAGAGAATTTCTCCGTGATGGAGGCCTTCATGAAGTTCAATGCAGGGACGATAAAACCCGAGGGGATCTCTTCGGTGCCGATCTCAAAAAGGAGTGTCCTCGCCATCACGCCACCTCATTTTTCACCTGGATGCCATCCAGATAAAGCTTGGCAGACAGTCGCGCAAGATCGCGGACCCGCAGCACGTATGACTGGCGTTCAGTGGTACTGATGGCGCCCCGGGCATTGAGCAGGTTGAAGATATGCGAGCACTTGAGGCACATGTCATAGACGGGCAGGCACAAACCTTCCTGTGCGATCCTTTTGCCTTCCTCCTCGAAAAGCCTGAAGAGCTCAAGGAGCATCCGGACATTGGCGAGCTCGAAATTATATTTGGACCACTGCACCTCTCCTGCATGGTGCACGTAGCCATAGTTCCAATTATCTTTCCACGTTATGTCATAGACCGAGCCTTTGTTCTGGAGATACATGGCTATGCGCTCCAGCCCGTAGGTTATTTCCGTGCAGACCGGGTCAAGGTCGAACCCGCCCACCTGCTGGAAGTAGGTGAACTGGGTGATCTCCATCCCGTCGAGCCAAACCTCCCAGCCCAGGCCCCAGGCACCGAGCGTGGGGGATTCCCAGTCGTCCTCCACAAAACGGATGTCATGCTCAAGGGTATCGATGCCGAGCCGGCGAAGGCTGTCCAGGTAGATCTCCTGGACATCGAGCGGCGAAGGCTTCAAGATGACCTGGTACTGGTAATAATGCTGAAGCCTGTTGGGGTTCTCGCCATAGCGGCCGTCCGTGGGCCTCCTGCTGGGTTCTACATAGGCGACGTTCCAGGGGTCAGGCCCCAGGGCCCTCAGGAATGTAGAGGGGTTGAAGGTGCCTGCACCCACTTCAAGGTCATAGGGCTGTGCGATAAGACACCCGTAACGCGACCAGTAATCATGCAAATTCAGTATCAATTCTTGGAAATCCATGCTCACCCCATCTAGCATTGGTTCATATCCAGGTCAAGCAGCTTTGCCAGGAACATTGCGGTCTTAAGCGGCCTCTCGGATACCTTTGAGCACAGGCGCAGCAGGTATGAGGTGATCTCCCTCCTGGCCTGTGAGCTCACACTTACTCTGGAAAGAACATCCTTATCCAAACAGGATCCCTTCTCAAGGAACATACAGGCCTCTGTAGAAAGGCGCACTCGCTGTGTGCCATTGCCCGAACGGTCCATGCCCTGTGCCAGGGAATCAAAATCAATGCCGTAACCAAGGGAACGCAGAATATTCACCATGGAGATGCTCCACAACGGAAACCACTGCCTGCTGGGGTCCATGGCCGAAAGGGCGTTACGCAGGCATTCATAGGTAGTAGGCGATGGGTCATAGGGCCCGAGGTTCTGCTTGACCACCTCCAGAAGCACCGCCGAATGGCCAAGCAGCGAGAGGTCCTCGCGTATACCCAGATTCGCATTGATCAGTATCGCCGACTCAATGCGCTGCAAATCAGAGCCGCGCCCGCGGTGGACCTCTAACGTCACCTCGCAGAAGGGTTCCAGTGTACCTGGAAATCTCTTCTTGCTCCGGTGTGCCCCTTTGGCGATGGCGGTGATGAGCCCTTGGTCCCTGGTCAGGGCATGAACGATCTTGTCCGACTCAAGGAAATCATTGGTGTGCAGTATGATGGCTTCAGTAGAGTAACGCGGCATTTATGGCCTGCTTTTAGATAATATCAGTAAGGTTTACAGCGCTTCATGAAGGGGAGATGTCGGCTTCCTCCAGGCACGTAGAGACATAGCCCTGAGACAGATTACTGGTCTTCAGGTCTCCCTGAGGCGCCTGTCCGCACCTCCTTAACGAGACGGCGAAGATAACAATGGCGATCAGGATGGCTGCAATAATGATCAGCATCAGGGGCATTACCGGTTTGTTTCGATAGGACTCAATCTTTGCCTGCTTGTTCTTTTGCTCATGAGATGCCAGGGTCTCTTCCAGATGCGCCAGGAGTTCCTCTTCATCAAAATGAAATTCCTTGCTGATAACGCGGAGGAACCCTCTCAGAAACGTCCTGGGCGGGAGCATATCAAGCTGGTCTTCCTCAAGAAATATGAGGGTCTGTGCCGAGATCTTGGTCCTCTCCTCGATCTCTTTGAGATCGATTCCTTTTCTTTCCCTCTCCCTTTTGAAATATTCTCCCAAGGTAAGCTTCTCTTCCGACATACCCTTCTCCTGTATCCCCCAATATCACGACCTGTCCGACCAGGCAAGGATGAATGCGCTGTCTTGATGCAGGATTGACTCTTGAGAACATCTGTGTCTACCCTAGGAAACTTAAAAATGGGGGAACATGAACATTCACGATCTGCTTGAATCCATCACCAAACCTTCCCGGTACATAGGCGGCGAAGTAAACCAGATAATCAAGCCGGATGATGAGGTGAAGGTGCGTTTTGCACTCGCCTTTCCTGATATCTATGAGATCGGGATGTCTCATGCAGGTATCAAGATCCTTTATAACATCCTCAATTGCATGCCCGGCGTCTGGGCACAGAGAGTCTTCGCGCCTTGGCCTGACTTGGCGGAACAACTTTCCCGCAAGAACATCGCCCTTACGAGCCTCGAAGAAGGCCGACCCCTCTCACAGTTTGATATCGTAGGATTTTCACTCCTGTATGAACTCTCCTATACCAGTATGCTCGGCATGTTGAAGATGTCCGGCATCCCTCTTTTAGCAGCACAACGAACCGATATTGATCCCATTGTAATCGCCGGCGGCACATTCTGTGCGAACCCCGCCCCGGTAATGGGTTTCCTTGACCTTGTGGTGATCGGCGACGGCGAGGAGATCGTACAGGAGATGGCAAAGATATGTATGGCCACGAAAGACAGGTCTGAGCGTGTCAAGGCCTTTTCAGAGATTCGGGGGGTATACCGTCCTGGTGATACTGCAAAACCCAAAAGGAGGGTGCTGCCTGACCTTGACCTCTTCCCTTTCCCTGGTTCTCCCGTCTTACCCCATATAGGAATCGTCCACGACCGCATCGGCGTGGAGGTGGCCAGGGGATGCACGCGAGGGTGCCGTTTTTGCCAGGCAGGCATGATCTACCGTCCCTATCGTGAGCGCTCATACCAATCGGTGATGGACTCCTACCGGCAGGGTCTCGCTGCAACAGGTTATGACATCGTTGCCATGATGGCCCTTTCCATGACCGACTTGAGTTATTTAAACGAACTCATTGAATCGGTCCATTGCCCGTCCCGAGAGATCTCGGTGAGCATCCCATCATTGCGGGTGGAAGGTATCACCCGCAGGGTGGCCGACCTCATTGCCTCGGTCAAGAAACCTGGATTCACCATGGCACCCGAGGCTGCCACAGAGAGGTTGAGGGCCGTGATCAACAAAGGCAACACCGAAGACGACTTGTTCAGGAGCGCATCGCTGATCAAGGAACTTGGATGGCGATCATTGAAGCTCTACTTCATGGTAGGACTCCCCTCAGAGGAAGATGCGGATATCGAAGCCATCTGCACGCTGTCCCGTAAGCTCGCTAAGGCCTTTCGAGGCAATCTCACCATCAGCATCTCCTGCTTCATCCCTAAGGCATTTACCCCGTTCCAGTGGGAAGAACAGGCCTCCGCCACCCGCTACCAAGAGTTGTTGAACCGCCTTCAGAAACACCTGCGCCACCGGAGCATCACCCTCAAATGGCACGACCCGAGGCTGTCTTTCTTGGAAGGGGTTTTCGCACGTGGCGATGAGCGACTCTCACAGGTCCTTATGGAAGCACATCGCCGTGGCGCCTATCTGGACGGATGGAGTGATACCCTCCATGAGCATGCCTGGGACGAGGCCTTTGAGGCAACGGGGATCGATCCTTCATCATATCTTGCACAAAGGAGAAGGGAGCAAGTGCTCCCCTGGGACTTCATCGATATGGGCATTAAAAAGGGCTTCCTGCTCTCGGAGCGCATGCGCGCCCATGGTGCGAAGCCTACCGTTGACTGTAGGGATGGGGAATGCAGCGGTTGCGGCGTTTGCTCTGAAGGACTTATGAATATCCTTCGCCCTAAGCAGGAACCCATTCACCTTTTTCAGGAGCCATCAGCCCATGGTGTATATCCCTATGTAATCGGCATCACCAAGGAGCAGGGGTTGAGGTTCCTATCCCCAAGGGAATTCCAGGAGATGATCAGAAGGGCCATCAGGAGAGCCGGCCTTGAAGCAATCTACTCCCAGGGCTTCAGTCCTATCATGAGGCTCAGCACCACACCTCCCACCTCCTACGGTATCGCCTCCAAATGCGAATATATCCAGATAGAAATCAAGCACCCACTAATTCCCCTGGAGATCTCCTCGCGCATCAATACCCACCTGCCGCCGGGCGCATCTGTCATCGCCTGCACTGAGGGCCGCCTGAGACAGGTGAAAGCCTTTACCTACAAGACCCTCAGACCTTTTTCTCTCACCCTCCCTCCCGATGCATGTGTTATTAAGGAAGGCACGTCTTTGCTTGTGGCAGATTATCTCGAATATTCAGACCCCCATACCCTAAGAATCGCATTTAGAAAGGGCAGGACTATTTCACCGGTGCTGCTCCTGGAAACCTATTCGCAAGACAAGCTCAGACTGGAAGAGATCATCAAAACCGAGACCCGGTTTGTTGAGGATAAGCCCAGAGAGATGTCTCCTGAGGTCGATGCACAAGATAGTGCTTCATCCAGAGACAATCAGGAATAAGCGCTCTTTTCCCGGTAAACAACGGCAACAAAATGGGGCTCCCTTACGATATGTATGAATCATGACGTTATAAGGCCTTGATGTCCTTTATCTCGGGCTTTATGTAAGATCAACAAGCCCTATGTGTAAAACCCGGTCAGGAGGCATGAAGTGGACAATCCGTCAGACAAGCCCAAAGGTATCCTGGAAAAAGGAATTCAGATTCAGACTTCTCGCAAGGGATGCCCTCATTGCTCCCCCGCATCAGGACAACTTGAGTACATTGATCCTGTGTGCATGATGCGCACAACAGACAAAGATGCTTACATTCCCTATGAATATAAGGGGTCAACATATTACTTCTGCAATCCCAAATGCCTGGAGAAGTTCAAGAATGACCCTCAAACATATATTGCCAAGCTCTCTGGTCCGAACCTCTCCATGACACAACCACCAACCATGATGCAGGGAGATGCCCCGGGGAAATACACCTGCCCGATGGACCCGGAGGTCATCACCGATGGACCGGGCATCTGCCCCAAGTGCGGCATGGCTCTCGAGCCTTTGGCCCCTTCTTTGGAAGAAACCGAAAACCCTGAATATATCGACATGAAGAGGCGGTTTTTCTTTGGGCTCGTATTGACCATCCCTCTTATGGTTATTGCCATGCGTCATATGCTGCCCGGCCATCCCTTTGAAGGCATCGCATCCGAAAAGACCTTTATATGGACGGAGCTTCTCTTGGCGACTCCTGTGGTACTCTGGGCAGGATGGCCTTTCTTTGTTCGTGCTTGGATGTCTTTGAAGACAAGGAACCTCAACATGTTTACCCTCATCGGCATCGGCGTAGCCGTGTCTTTTGGCTACAGCCTTGTCGCAAGTCTTCTCCCGAATATCTTTCCGGCAACGCTGAAGGGCAAAGAGGGGACTGTGGGTGTTTATTTCGAGGCTTCTGCCATGATCGTCACCCTTGTCCTTTTGGGCCAAGTACTTGAGCTCAAAGCGAGAGCCCGCACGGGTGAGGCTATCAGGTCCCTCTTGAGGCTTGCGCCAAAGACAGCCCGGATCATCAGGGAAGACGGGGGGGAAGAAGATATCGCACTCGATATGATCCATCACGGTGACAACTTGAGGGTGAGGCCCGGGGAAAAGGTCCCCGTAGATGGAATCATCCTGGAGGGCGCAAGCGCTCTTGATGAATCCATGATCACGGGCGAGCCCATACCTGTGGAAAAATCAAAGGGTGACAAGGTTGTGGGGGCCACGGTGAATGGGAACGGCTCTTTTATTATGAAAGCCGAGAAGGTCGGCAGCGAGACGCTTCTGGCACAGATCGTTCGCCTCACCATCGAGGCAAGCAGGAGCAGGGCACCTATCCAACAACTTGCCGATATGGTGGCTTCGTATTTTGTCCCTGCGGTTTTTGCCGTCTCTCTTATCTCTTTTATATTATGGATGATTATAGGGCCGGAGCCCAGGCTGCCCTATGCCATCGTATCAGCAGTATCGGTCCTTATCATAGCCTGCCCATGCGCTTTAGGCCTCGCTACACCCATGTCCATCCTCGTAGCCACAGGCATGGGGGCGCGTCTCGGTGTTCTTTTCCGTGATGCCGAGGCCATCCAGTCCCTTGAAAAAGTCGACACTATGGTAATAGACAAGACCGGGACGCTCACTGAAGGCAAACCTACACTCCACACGATTATTCCAAGTGGTACATTTGACGAGACCAAACTCCTCTATCTGGCCTCAAGCATCGAAAAGGGCAGCGAGCATCCCTTGTCTCAGGCCATCGTGCAGGCTGCCATTTTGCGTGGGATCCAACCGACTTCCCATACGGAATTCACCGCCCATATCGGTAAAGGTATTACCGGTATTGTGGATGGTTATAGGGTTGCATTAGGAAACGAGCGTCTGTTAGAAGACCTCCACATAGAGCCCGGATGGTTACATCCCCAGGCAGAGCAGCTCTCAAGCCAGGGTGCTACCGTGATGTACATTGCCGTTGATCTCAAGGCGCAAGGGGTCATTGCGGTCTCCGATACCATAAAGGAAACATCTACGTCTGCAGTACATATGCTTGTCCAAGATGGCCTTCACCTGGTCATGCTCACGGGCGATAGAAAAACCTCTGCAGAAGTAATCGCCAAGAAACTGGGTATCCACCATGTCATTCCGGAGGTATTACCTACAGAAAAGGCTGCCGTGATCAAAGCTTTTCAAGAACAAGGCCGCCTGGTCGCCATGGCAGGAGACGGCATCAATGACGCCCCGGCCCTTGCTCAGGCGAACGTGGGGATTGCTATGGGAGGAGGAACGGATATTGCCATCCAGAGCGCACATGTTACGCTCATTAAGGGAGATCTAAGGGCCATTGCCAGGGCGCGGCTCCTGAGCAAGGCAACAATGCGCAATATCAAGCAGAACCTCTTTTTCGCCTTTTTCTACAACATCGCCTGTGTGCCCATTGCAGCAGGGATACTGTATCCCTTCTTCGGGATCATCCTGTCACCCATGATCGCGGCTGCCGCCATGAGCTTAAGCTCCGTGTCCGTCATCACCAATGCCATGAGATTGAGAAATTCCGACATCTAAGATGCTCATACTCGGAAATGCTTGTATATTGGCATTGCCAGGCATATAATCTGGCTCGTCTCATCTTGAGCGGAGGAGATTTTCCGCTTTAGAAAAGGCCTTACATATTGAAATGGTGAAGCCGGTGGCGAATACAGTGGATCAGAACAGATTTGTACGTTTTTTACGCGGATATCTTCCTTGGTATACGGCAGCCTTTGTCGTACTCTGGGCCGGTGTCTTCTTCTGGAATATTTCCCACGTGCCCGGTATTCTTTTCACACATACATCCCCATTCTCCCGCTTTTGGTTAGCCTTTATAGAGAGCATCTTCGTCCTATTACTGGGATGCGTTGGGCTCGTCATCATTCTAAAGGCCATTTATAAACAAGGAGTTAACCGGCAGGACACATCATTGGAAGAGGCCTTTTCCCAGGCATTCATTAAGACCTCGACTTCTTTTTCCGTGGCCATAGATAAAGACGGCCACACACGAATGATGAACGAGGCCATGCTCACTGAGCTTGGCTATACAAAGGAGGAAATCCTTTACACCGACTATCTGAATACCTTCGTTCCGGAGCGGGAAAGAACCAAGGTAGCATCGGTGTTCAAGGCCATCATGGAAAAAGATGCGCCCGTGGTATCACAGAATTACATTGTGGCAAAGGACGGTCATGAGGTTCTTGTCCACTGGAACGGCAGACCTTTTTATAAGGAAACCGGAGAGCTCGATTTCTTTTTCGGTACCGGCATCGACATCACCGAATGGAAGAAGACCGAAGAGGCCCTTGCCGCCAGCAAAAGTCGGTACCGTCTTTATGCGGAAAATATGCGCGATGTCCTTTGGGTATTGGACAATAACCTTCACTTTGTCTACATCAGCCCATCAGTGGAGTCGAGCTCGGGATATTCGGTGCAGGAAGCCTCCCATGTACCGCTCGAAAAGCTCTTCACACCCAAGTCATATCGGAGAGTTATCAGAATCATCGAAGATATCAAAGGGCGTCTCGCGAGGGGAGAGCATATCGATCCCCAAACATCCCTTACCATAGAGCTGGAGGAGGTCTGCAAGGATGGGTCTACCCGATGGACAGAGGTTATAGCAAGTCTTCTCAGGGACGATTATGGCAATCATGTGGGGTATCTCGGTATTGTCCGCGACATCAAACAGCGCAAACAAACCGAAGAGGCCTTGCGTCAAAGTGAGGAAAAGTACCGCAATATCCTTGAAAACATTGAGGAGGGTTATTATGAGGTGGGTCTTGATGGGATCTTCATCTTTTTCAATGATTCCCTGTGCCGTATCTTGGGAAGTACCAGGGAAGAACTTTTAGGGATGAACTATGGCAGTTTCGTGAATGAGGAGCATGCACGTGAGATCTATAAAACCTTTAACTCGGTCTTAAAAACTGGCATGGATTTGGAGTCGGCCGAGTGGGAGTTCACCAGGAAGAGTGACGGGCGTAAGATCTTTATCGAGAGCTCCGTCTCCCGCATCCTTTCCAAAAACGGAGTGTGCACTGGTTTTCGCGGCATCGTCCGGGATGTCACAACCCGTGTGAAGTCTGAGAAAGCCCTCATGGAAAGTGAGCAGCGGTACCGCCTGCTTGCAGAGCACGCCAATGACATCATCTGGACCGCGGATCTTAACTACAATTTCACCTATGTCAGCCCATGGGTGAAGCATGTAGCCCGCACGACGGTTGAAGATATGATGAAGTTCACCATCAGGCACGTCATGAACCAGGAGACTTTCGAGAAGATTCATAACGATTACAAAGAGATTTTAATACGTATTCGCCGGGGAGAGCAATCGGTGGATACGGTTAGGAGATATGAATTCGAACACCTCCGCGGGGACGGCACCATATTCTGGGCGGATACCATTGCATCGATCCTTTTCGATAATAACGGGAACCCCATTGGTTTTGTGGGGATAACAAGAGACATTACCGAACGGATCAAGGCCGAGGAAGAGATCAAAAAGAACGAGGCCAAGTATCGAACCATCCTCGAGAGTATCCAGGAAGGGTATTATGAAGTGGATCTCAATGGAAATTTCACTTTCTTCAATGATTCCGTATGCAGGATCTCGGGATATTCCCCTGCAGAGATCATCGGCTCAAATTACTGCACCTGTACGAACGAGGATACGGCACGAAAGATCTACCAGCTGTTTCACAAGGTATTTCTCACCGGTAACCCGGATAAGGGCTTTGATTGGCAGGTTTTAAGCAAAGATGGTTCAAAAATAGATATTGAGAGCTCAGTTACCCTCATGCAGGATGCACAGGGAAATCCCATAGGATTCAGAGGGTTGATACGCGATATTACCGAACGCAAACAGGCAGAAGAACACCTGAGACTCTCCCGGGAACAACTCAGGAATCTCCACATACATACCCAGGAGCTTCGTGAGCAGGAACGCGCACGAGTGGCCCGGGAGATCCACGACGAGCTGGGGCAGGTGCTCACTGCCCTAAAGATGGACCTGTCCTATCTCTCTCGCAAACTGCCCCGTGAACAGGGCGCCCTGCAGGTAAAGGCCGGCAGCATGATAAAATCCATCGATGCCAGTATAGAATCGGTGCGGAGGATCATCATGGACTTGCGACCCGGCCTGCTCGATCATCTGGGACTCGTGCCCGCCATTGAATGGCAGGCCGAGGAGTTCAGCAAACGAACAGGCATCGAGTGCAGCATGGACATCTCCCCCCAGGAAATATCTCTGGATCGCGTGAACTCCACTACAATATTCCGCATCTTCCAGGAAGCACTCACCAACATTGCACGCCATGCCCAAGCCGCCATGGTAGAGATCTCACTCAGTGTCCAAGACGCACACCTTACGCTCCGCATCCACGATGACGGGATCGGCATCACAAAAAATCAGATTGATAACCCCAGATCATTTGGGCTAATGGGAATGAGGGAACGATCGCTGTTTTGTAATGGAACCTTTTACGTATTCACAGAAGAAACAGGCGGGACAACCGTCATCGTAGATATCCCGCTGTCGGAAGCGAGAAAGATTGATGATACGGGTACTGGTAACTGATGATCATCCTATAGTTCGGGAGGGCGTCAAGCAGATACTCTCAGAGACAACCGACATTGTCGTGGCTCAAGAGGCATCCACAGGCCAAGAGGCCATAGCGTATTTATGGAAAAACGATTTTGACGTAGTCCTTCTTGACATATCCATGCCCGGCCGTGACGGGCTCGAGACCTTGAGAGAACTGAAGACCATCCGTCCCAAAACACCTGTCCTCATCCTGAGCATCTACCCTGAGGAGTATTATGCAGTAAGGGTATTGCGCGGCGGCGCATCAGGATATGTAACCAAGTCGAGCGCACCCGATGAGCTCATTTCAGCCATACGGAAGGTTGCCTCCGGGGGTAAATACATCAGCCCGACCCTGGCCGAGCGCCTGACCTATGAACTCGACAAGGACTTGAGTCGCCCGTTGCATGAGTCACTGTCAGATCGTGAATACCAGGTAATGCGGATGATCGCCTCGGGAAAGGCCATCAAAGAGATTGCAAGCGAGCTCTGCCTGTCCATCAAGACAGTAAGCACTTATAGGGCCCGCATTTTTGAAAAGCTGGGCATCAAGAACAATGCAACGCTGGTCTTGTATGCACTTCAGAACAATCTTATTGACGGCCGGCACTTGCCGGTAAGGCCCGAACAGGAAGGACCCGCCGAGGAATAACCCGCCCAGGATCAGCAGTACATCAATCCTCACTGGGTATCCACCGGATTTATAGAAGAAGGACTTCTCTTTGCTGTAAGATATGTCTTACAGTCAGACAAGAAAACGTATGACATAATTATCAGGAAATTTCGTATTCCCAAACATTGATTTCTGTGTCATTACTACAATTACAACAAGTGTTGTTCTGACCTCCTTTACGCCAGAAGAGGGGACAAGTCCTCTCGTGCTTTGTCCTAAGACCTAAACTTCTTCTGGCTATTTTTTTGTTTAAAATCAGGCATCAGATGAAATTACATATCCAACAAAGATACGTCCACATTGCATGGGCTGTGTATGGGGCAGCCCATGCGTGACTTTGAGTACCTGCCTTCGATCTAACAATATCATTTTCCTAGATGGGCTATTTTAAAATAGAACCTCACAGTTAATATAAAGCAAAGAAGTTATTTAACCTGTGGAGACTTAATACTTGGATGGAATACACCTGCGTGCTACAATGATTGTGCAAAGGAGTTATCAATGCCTGATCCGGATCTGAATGGTATTCCCCTCGAAGCTGCTTCTGACTTTCGGCCTTTTACGGAAGCACTTATTGCAAAATTCTCCACCAGCCTCCTGTCGATCTCTGTCGTTGGCAGCTGCCTGACAGGCGACTACATTCACGGAATATCAGACATCAATTCCGTGCTTGTGCTCACCAAAACCGACGTTCCCGAACTCGAAATCCTCGCATCTCTGTCGTACTATAAAAAGAAGCATATCAGGAGCCCTCTCATTCTGACCGAAGATTACATCACCTGCTCACTCGATGTCTTTCCCATTGAATTTCTAGACATCAAGCTTTTTCACAAGACGGTTCATGGTCGTGACCACTTTGCCGACCTCACAATAGACAAGGCTCAACTACGCCTTCAGTGCGAGCGCGATCTCAAGGGCAAGCTCATTCATCTGCAGCGAGGCTACGTGGCCTGCAAGGGTAAGCCAAAAATGCTCAAGGTCCTGCTCTTTGAGGCATTGCCCGGATTTTTCCCTTTGCTGAGGGCCATGCTGTACCTCGTCCAGAGCCAGGAACCTCCGGTACGGAAGGCGGACGTATTAACACAGGCGGAAGAGGCCTTCCATGTAGCCTTATCAGTCCTTCGCGAGATTATCACCTTGAAGACGAGCAGGGGATTTTTTCTCGATCGCGACCATATATCGAGCCTCTTTAAAGAAATCTACAGGATCACCTATGATCTCTCTGTGGCAACAGATGAACTGGCTGTTTAAGTTCTTCCTCCTTGCATGCATACTCTTTCCCCTCGTTGCCGATGCGGCGATTGAGCAGCCTGCATCATACGTGGTCGATAATGCCGGTATTATTGAAGAGGGCGCCAGGACAAGGCTGGCCGGGTTACTTCAGGAGTTGGAGCAGAAGACGACTGTCCAGATGATTGTCCTTACGGTCCCCAGCACGGAAGGCATCCCCATAGAGCAATTCACCATCCAACAGGCTCAGCTGTGGGGTTTGGGTCAGAAAGGAAAGGACAATGGCCTGCTCATGGTCATTGCCGTGAATGACAGGAAATACCGATTCGAAACAGGGTACGGTTTGGAGCAAATTTTGCCCGACAGCCTGCTGGGGAGCATCGGAAGAACGTATCTCGTCCCGGCATTCAAGGCGAGTGATTATTCAAAAGGGGTCATAGATACTACATCCGTTATCGCACGCACCATTGCCGATGCCCAAGGCGTGAAACTCAGCGGACTGCCTGAGGTGAAGCAGCCGGCAAGGAGCGCTAGAGGCCTGCCTGGAGGGGCGTTGCTCGGATTTATCATCTTCGTTACCATACTCTCATTATTATCTCGTTCCCGTTCCGGGGGCCTCATGCAGGCGATTCTCATCGGGACACTCTTAGGTGGCGGCCGCGGGGGATCAGGCGGCGGCTTCGGCGGGGGAGGGTTCGGCTCTTTCGGCGGCGGGGGAGGCGGTGGGTTCGGCGGAGGAGGGGCATCAGGCGGGTGGTGAATCATCGTATTCCAATCAGCAGGGAAGATTCCATGTGGCTGCTACTCTTTATCAACCGTTTCGTGTATAAACGCATCAAGCGCGTGAACAAATAGGAGGTTATATGGGCAAGACCGCTCAGGTGATCATCGGGATCGTTGTCATTCTTATCCTTATCGCAGGTTTTTCCATATCAGGGTTTAACAAGGCCCGCCGCATGAATGAGGCGGTAACTGCGCAGTGGGCACAGGTGGAAAACCAGCTTAAGCGCCGTTTTGATCTCATCCCAAACCTGGTGGAGACGGTCAAGGGTTTTGCCACTCAGGAAAAAACTATATTCTTAGGGATCGCTGAGGCCAGGAAGGCCTATTTTTCCGCCCAGGATGTGGCAGGAAAGGCCAAGGCTGCAGGTGATGTAGAGCAGGCCCTCTCCAGGCTGCTGCTGCTTCAGGAGCGTTACCCGGAGCTCAAATCCAATGAGAACTTCATGAAGCTCCAAGACTCTCTCGAGGGGACAGAGAACCGCATCTCCGTAGAACGCAAACGCTACAATGACCTGGTCCGTGAGCTCAATTCCTATGTAAAGACCTTCCCCGGAATATTCTTCGCTTCATTGGCCGGTGTGAAAGAGGCCCAGTACTTCAACGTGCCGGAAAAGGAGAAGCAAACCCCTCAAGTGAAGTTCTAAGGACTTGAGATCTCACGTAAAAACCCCGACGGCATCTGATATGTTTCCCTACCGTACAGCGCCCTCACGCGTGACCATGATAGGACAACATGCCTGCGAGCCCTGGTGATGCCTACATACAGGAGACGCCTCTCTTCCTCGATATTCTCTGCAGTGTCAAAAGACCTTGAATGGGGCAGCAGCCCCTCTTCACACCCGACGATGAAGACATAGTCAAACTCAAGACCCTTGGACATATGCAATGTCATGACACTGACCGTTTCACCTCCTGATGCGTCCATGGTTGTCATCAGGGCCTTTTCCTGGAGATAGGAGCTCAAGTCTTTTGAATCTGCAGCGCTTGCAATGAGCTCCCGGACGTTCATGAGCCTGTCCTGGCCATCCATTTCCTGAGAAAGGTACTCCTTATAACCTGTATCCTCCACGATCCTATGCAGCAACTCCGCCACATCAACATCAGTATTCAGGCGTTTGAAATCTTCTATCATAGTAAGGAAAGCCTGGGCACCCCTGGTTGCAGTACCTTTAAGCACCTTCCCTGATACGGCCTGCTCCAGGGCATTATAGGCCGGTATTCCCCTCTTTCGGGAAAGGCCGAATACAGACTCTAGACTCTTGTCTCCCATTCCCCTTGCCGGGATGTTGATGATCCTTGCAAAGGCCTCCCCATCAGCCGGGTTTGCGATGAGGCGCAAATAGGCAAGCAGGTCTTTGATCTCTCTGCGTTCGTAGAACCTTATTCCTCCATAGACGGCATAGGGGATTGCGTGCCTTACAAAGGCCTCTTCCAGCACCCTGGAGAGGGCATTGACCCGATAGAACACCCCGATCTCGGAAGGATTAATCCCTTGATCGATAAGGCGTGAGATGTTGTATGCCGTGTGGAGTGCCTCCTCGGTATCATCACTATACTCCATTATGCTCACATCACTGCCGGGTCCGCATGCAGACCGTAATGTCTTGGGTGCCCGGTAGCGGTTGTTGGCAATAAGTGAAGAAGCCGCTTTCAGGATATCTTCAGTGGAGCGGTAGTTCTGCTCAAGCGTCACGACATCAGTATCCGGGAAGTCGTCCTTGAAGCGCAGGATGTTCCCGACATCCGCGCCCCTCCAGCCGTAAATTGACTGGTCGTCATCACCCACTACGCATATGTTCCTGCCCGGGCCTACCAGATGCATGAGGAGCTTATATTGGGCCATGTTGGTGTCCTGGTACTCATCTACCAGGATATGGGTGAAGCGCTTATGATAGCGCTCCTTAAGGTCCGGCATGGAGGAAAGCATCCGACCCGGGAGAAAGATGAGGTCGGCGAAATCGAAGGCGCCGGAGGCCTGTTTTTTCTGCTCATAGAGGGTTATCACCTCTCCAGGGTCCAGATGAAGATCAAAGGGGATCTCATCGATGCGCCGCAGTGTGTCCTTGCTCATATTGATGAGCCAGGCAATGCGTGCATCCCATCCCCTTTCTCTCTCGATGTTCAATTCCTTGAGGCACCTACTGATGAGCGAGCGCTGGTCAGCCTCATCGTATATAACAAACGTGGCCGGATACCCTATGCGGTGTGCTTCGCGGCGCAACATCCATGCGCCGAAGGCATGGAATGTCCCTGCCCAGACCGCGATGTCATGCTTACCCAGAAGGAACCGCAGCCGTTCCTTCATCTCGCCTGCAGCCTTGTTGGTAAAGGTGAGACAGAGGATCTGGTTTGCATCCACACCTTGTGAGATAAGGTGTGCAACCCGGTGGACAATGACCCTTGTCTTGCCGGAACCGGCGCCTGCAAAGATGAGCAGCGGCCCGTCCTCATGCCGGACGGCACGTGCCTGCTCAGGGTTCAGGCCGTCGAGAAGGCGCGCCGGCATCAGGTCCCCTCGAAGGTTATCTTGTCACCCTCGCTGAAGGGTTTGCGGATGAGTTCCCCCGTGAGCGGGACGAAGGAGGTTTTCAGGGAAAATACCTGGTTCGGCCTGATGCGATCCACTGGGAGTCCCTCGCATAAGGCACCCTTCAGCGTGAAAGTCTGCCTATCACCGGACGCTGCAAGCCATTCGAGCTCCATCCCTGCAATCAGCGGATTGCGGGCCTCCATGAGGGTCATATCGCCCTGTATGCCGATCACTTTTGCTGCAAGATGGTGAGTCTGATCGTAACCCTTAAAGTCATACTTGATGCCGTTATGGTCCGGGACGTCTGTAAAGAACCCGGTAAAGTACTCCCGGTTGCTGACCCTGCCTATCTCCTCGATCCATTCTTGTTTTACAGAGTAACCATGGGGGTCCATCAGGTATTCATCCCTGGCTATTTTATAAACGGACACTATTGTTGCAACATACAAGGGCGCCTTGTTCCTGCCCTCGATCTTGAGTCCGTCCAGACCCAGGGCCATCACCCTATCGAATACGGGTAACAGGCAAAGGTCTTTGGAGTTGTAGAGAGAGGTGAACCCGTCATCTTCTCTGACCCGCATGTATTGGTCTTTTCGAGTTCGCTCCAAAAGGGCATAGTCCCATCTGCATGGCTGGGTACACTGGCCTTGGTTAGCGCCGCGACCGCACAGATAGTCGCTGATAAGGCATCTTCCGGAGATGGATATGCACACACTGCCATGGATGAAGATCTCGAGTTCAATGTTTGACTTTGCCCTGATGAATGCAATCTCTTTCATAGAAAGCTCTCGGGCCAGGATTACCCTGCTCACCCCGAGGGCCGCCCAGGCATTGACAGTCCGCGAGCTCACGGTATTGGCCTGGGTGCTCAGATGGATGGGCAGTAAGGGGGCCGTTCGTTTAACCAACGACAACACCCCGATATCCGAGACGATAACTGCATCGATATTGGCCTCTTGCGCCGCAAAGCGGACCAGGCCGGGGAGCCCCTCATACTGCTGATCATGGGGATATGTGTTCAGCGTCAGGTAGACCTTCACCCCTTTTGTATGGGCAAAGTTCACAGCGTCTCTGAGCTCTTCTGGCGAGAAGTTCTTGGCAAAGGCCCTCAGACTTGTATCTCCACGCAGGCCCATATACACGGCATCGGCCCCGTAGAGGCAAGCGGTCTGCAGGGTCTCCATACTGCCTGCAGGGGCAAGGATCTCGGGTCTATTCATGGCATAAAAGGCTATAGCGCAACAGGGCATCTTATACAAGGCTTCAAACACCTCCGGAGGCCTGCCGAGGCTGATTTTACCTTGCCATTTTCTCCTTGACTAGAGATGGCCGGGCGGTTAATTAAGGCCCAATGCCCCCGTAGCTCAGTGGATAGAGCACAGGATTCCTAATCCTGGTGTCGCAAGTTCGATCCTTGCCGGGGGCATGCTTCGTGTTGATGTAATATAGCAAATGGAATGGTGCGAATGAAAGAAGGGTGCCCTTTTAAAAAGACCTATGCCCCTGTGTCGGCGAGGGTATGACAAGTCTTCATTTAAGGAGGATCTTGGATTCCAAACGCTCAATGAAGCCGTCTTTCTCGAGGCTTGAAAAGATCTTTCCAGCGCGCCCAGGCTCGATGCCCATAATGGAAATGAGATCCTGTTCTTCCATGGTCCCTTGTGCAAGGAGCTGTTTGATGATGGCTCCCCTGACCTGCCGGTCCGAGCCCGCAAACGGTGCCTGCTTTGTATAGTGTGCACTCTTCTGGTTGGGGTTTGCCCCCTGTTTCTTGAGCATGGCGCCATAATCCATGAGGGCATAGTACCAGTGCCTGGGGTTGCCATGATCTAATGTTGCCTCAACAAGAGGCAGTATCTCGCTATCCTTGATATCAATTCTGTCTTTGAAGAAATAGTAGATGTAGGCCCGTCTGATGTTGGTCTCGATGAATACAACAGGTTTGTTAAAGGCAAAGGCCAGTATGGCCCCGGCCGTGGCTTTGCCGATGCCGGGTAAGCGGATTAGCTCGCAGAATGTTTCGGGGAGCCTGTCATGGTGACGGGCCATGACCTCTTCTGCAGTCTTTTTCAGATGCATGACCCTCCGGTTGTAGCCAAGCCCCTGCCAGGCAGCGAGCACATCCTTCAGGCCTGCATGGGAGAGTGTTTGAAAATCCGGGAATCTTGCAATGAAAGGACCATACTTAAGCAGGACACGTTTCGTCTGCGTCTGCTGGAGCATGAATTCCGAGACGAGTATGCAATAAGGATCAACCGTATCCCGCCACGGCATACCCCTTTTGTTCTCATTATAATAGCACGTTATCTGTTGTTGAAAGGTATTGATACGCTTGCGGGATAGTCTTTTATCAGGAATTGCGTTGTAAGGTGCAGTCATAGTCGTGAGAGAATTATATTATACATACCACAGTCTTCCATATCAAGTCACGGTTCTCTCCAAGAACTGCCAGCCTTAAAAAGAATTTCATCCTTCTTACTCTCGTGGGTAAATATCCCTCTCGCGTGCTCCTCAATGATCCGAGTTTGCTTTACTGGGATGAACGGAAAATAGGCTCTGTCCCTACTTCCCCAACAAAAAAAGCCCAGCATTACGCTGGGCTTTTTGTTCATGATCAAATGAACTTGTTACTGTTTTGGAATAAACCCCGGAGGAAGCGTATCTGTTCCAGCCGGATTCCATAAACCACGTACCCCCTGTTCCACCCTTAAAGTGAGTACTTTTCCGACCCAAGTAGCGTCTATTACGTTTTTAAATGTAACTTTAATATCTACTCCAGGATTACCATCGGCACAGACAACCGGTGTTATTGTACATGGATCTTGAACATAGGTCGCGGGGAGAGTTATACCAAGGGATGTCTGGATCATCGCTAAGGTCGTGGCTGTTGGATATACAGCCTGCGAATTGTATAACTCTATACAAGAATTACCTATGGCTCCCATAGAATGCGTCACCTCTGTCAGCCTTGCCTTTTTCGTGTAGTTGGAATACGCAGGGATTGCGATGGCCGCCAGGATACCGATGATCGCCACGACGATCATCAACTCGATCAAGGTAAAACCTTTTTTGTCTGTCCTGAACATTTTTAACATTGCCTCATTCCTCCTTGGTTTGTGGAATTGCTTAAATGTATAAAATAAGCCTTGGCGCCCTGTGGCCTGATCGATAAAATCACATAATTCATCAATATTCATTGTCACAATATATATACGGATATTTTTTAAAATACTTTAAGGGTATTTTTTCATGTGAATTTGTAATCATCCGGGGTTCAGGCGGGTTCGTGATGAAAGAGGAGAACCACCATGGATACCTCCTTCCTAGAGCAATATCATTACATAATTATCAATTATAAGAGTGAAAATTTATGCTGCCTATATACTCTCTACTTCGGTTGTACACAATACTCATTTGCGGCTTGTAGCTCTTTAAGACACCAACATACTGCTTAGTCCTGCTCCTCCTGGACCTTCACATAGAGGATCCTCTGGCATGCGGGGCAGGTAATCAATCTGTCGCCGCGGATGAGCTCGTTGAAGAGCTGAGGCTGGATGTGCATATGGCAGCCCCTGCAAACCCCTTCAAAACACTCCACCACGGCAAGGCCCTTCTTGCTCTGCTTGATGCGGTCGTACTTTATGAGCAGCGATTTGTCAACGATCTTGCGTAGGCGGCCGTCCTTTCCCTTATATTCGGCCAGTATGGCCTCAAGCTCTTTCATCTGGGCAGTAATCTTGTTCTTCTTCACATCAAGGATCACCTTGTCGGTCTCAAATGAGTTCCTTATCCTCTCCCGGTCGGCTGCCTTCTTTTCTATCTTTTCCATGATGGCAAGGACCTGCTCCTCAATATCGGCCTTCCTCTTCTTTGCAAGGTCTATTTCCCGCTGCAGGGCAAGATATTCTTTGTTGGTCTTGATCCTCTTAATCCTGGCATCCGCCGCATCAAGGAGGGCCTGGTTTTCCTTCAGTTCCGCTTCAAGCGGTGTCTTTCTCTCCTCATAGGATGCAATCTCATCATCCACTGCATCCAAGGATTTCTTCCGGGCGCTTATAATGCTCTCGATCTCGGAGACCTCCTTGGGGAGTTCCCGTAAACCTTCGTCAGCCTTGAATATCTCAAGTTCCACATTCTGTAGTGCGATCAGATCTTCCAGTAAATCCTTCAACCTTTACTCTCCTTAGTTGTTATAGAGGGAAAAAATATCCCTGCCCTGGTAGGCATGGACTGCTATTCCCTTCAGCTCGTGTTTGAGCCTTTCTGTAAGGGGCTTAATAATAATCTCCTCTGATCCGAAGTGACCGAGGTCCAGCACATTCATGCTCGACTCTCTTGCATCGAGCCCAGCATGGTAGCGAACATCCCCGGTTACAAACGTGTCGCACCCCATTTCCCGGGCCTGTTGCCAGTAATCCATGCCGCTCCCCGGGCAAACGCCGACCATAAGCACATCCCTACCCGCATCGATGAGACGTGCACTCTTAACAGGCAATGTATGAACCCAACCACCAAGGGGTGTCGGCATCTTAATGGACCCTACGCGCAAAGCCCCATAGTTACTTATGTCATGCAGCCCAAGCATTTTAGCAAGCTCATCAGCAACACCCCCTGGTGCTTTATCAAGATTGGTGTGCATGCTGACCAGGTTGATCCGTGCCTCAAGAAGCATCGCGATCTTCTTTGCGATCATATCCTTAAGATCTATGCGGGAGATGGGCTTAAAAATGAGGGGATGGTGTGTGAGGATGAGATCCATACCCGTTTCCCTGGCAGCCTCGATAACCTCTAGGGTCGGGTCCAGGGCTACAAGTACTGATTTGATCTCGCTGCATGGGTCCCCGACCATAAGGCCCACATTGTCCCACTCCTCCGCGGCCTCGAAGGGTGCTATCGTATCAAGCACTATCATCACCTCTTTGAGCATCATCATGAATGAATAAAAAAGGGATGCTTTGATAGCACCCCTTTTGTATGGCCTTTGCCGCATATCGTTTTCAAACAGTGATCATGTATAAAACCCGTTCTCACCCTTACTTCCTTAGCCCGATAATGGGCCCACCTGGAATCGAACCAGGGACCTACCGGTTATGAGCCGGTGGCTCTACCAATTGAGCTATGGGCCCTTCTGAGGGTTCATAGTCCAAACGAATTTGGGGTGTCAAGCACCTATTTGCCCTCTACGTGTTCAAGTATGGATACGATGTTAATACTTTCATTAATGGTTTTAATGCTTGATTCGATCTTTTCCAGCTGCTCGGCCAGTCCTGCCTTTTCCTGCTCGTCCTTTTCGATTGCAAGCTGATCGGCCAGCATGGCCTTGAGTCCTTTGAGATAATCCAGCTCCCGGCTTGGCAGAGAAAGCAGCTTGGGGACCTCGGTCTGGGAACCGGAAGATGTCTCTCTCAGGTACTCCAGGTCCTCAGGGGATTCTGCTCGGGTAAGCCCGTGCTGCATATCGGTATTGATGAAGGAGACCTGGTCGTAGTAGAAGTTGAAGATTGTTTTGATCATACGGGCCCTATGAGAGAGTAGTCCTTCGAGGTAACCCTTAAATTCGGAGAACTTCTTTTCGATCTTCTCCTCGATCTTACTCCTTTTCCCCGTATCGGTGCACGTATAGTAATCTTTTGTAGTATCAGCGAAGAAGTCAAAATAGCTGTGCAGGGCCAGAAACATGCTAATGTCTCCCACAATATTGCCATTTGTGGTGCAGGAGCTCGTGGACATGGCGCCTCCCCTTTTAATGATCTCCTGGGGTGCCTTCACGATCCAGTCGGTCCCGAAGAGTCCGGGGACATTGGTGACGGCTTCATACTTCAGACTATCCGCCCTGACCTTCTCGACCAGGGCACTGTCACGATAAATCATGCCCAGTGCCTTGAGATTGGGGATGAGTGACGCGCAGATGAAGCCATATTCATTGTCTTCATAGAAGCTGAAAATGATGTAGTCAGGCGATGTCACGGTAAGGAAGTTGGGAGGGTAGTTCACCAGGATCTCCTCACCATCGATCTCCCGGATTGTGGTGGGCTGTTTCTTAAGGATCTGTGCATAATTCTTGAAGACATCGTTTTGTATAATCTGCGCTATGATCCTGCCGAATACCTTTTTAAACCTTTGTGCTGCCCTGCCGAACTCAAAGTTATTATACGTGAACAAGGGCTGCTTCAGCGCGATCCCTGTCCTGAAGAGCGTCCCTGTGGGGCTGTTGTTCCTTGAACAGAGCACGCTGATCTCATCCTGACGGGAGAGCATCCTTTTCTCCCAGCCCTTGGCCGGCGCAGACTCTAAAAACCCCATCGGGTATTTCTTCTCGTGGATCTTGTCGAGCCACTTCTGCATCCTGTCCGCCTTTTTTGCCGTGTCGCCGACGCATGACAGCAAGACGTTCGCGCCCAGGTCATTCGCAGTGTCCAACACCCGGTCCATGATGGCCTCTGAAGAGAGTTCTCCGAGACGGACATTGGCGTGGCGGATAACCGAGAGCACCTCCTGCTTGTCGTGGGACAGAATCTTGATGGCCGGCAGGCCCTCCGGCGAGTCTATGAGCTCCTGGCGGTCAAAGGGGATGACATGATCGCGCTGTGGCTCTTCATCAAGGGTCTGCTCCAGATACTTGGTCCTCAGCTCGTGTTTTCCGTCAGCCTTCAGGCGGAAGATGGGACTCCCCATCTTGTCATAACCTTCCAGGATTTTTGATTTTTCCGAACGCATGATCCCGGCAAGAATCTGCTGCACTGTGGGGATGTCTGCGGTAAAGGCACCGAAGACGACATCGATCCAGACATCTTTATCGGTAAGTTCCTTGGTTTTTGCCCTGGCAAGGATATCTTCATTGTTCTCCATCGATGCATAAATGGCCTGAAGACCCATCCTTCCATTGGCACCCCTGATGGCAACCCTTATCACCGGAATCTTATCCCTGATATCCATGGCCTCCTCCAAGAAGTGTGTTGTTGTGCTGGCGTAGAGTGAACCATAAAATGTATACCAGATCACAGGGAAACAGGCAAGGTAGTTGGCTGGATTACAACAAGAAAATAACAAAAACCTCCATCACCAAATCAACATAGGCTGCGGCAAGAGTACCCATACATTCCCGTTTTGCTTTTTCTTAGTTCTCATTACTGATATATGACTTTTTATGCATCACGCGGACATCACCATAATCGGTGCAGGGGTCGTGGGTCTGGCAGCGGCCTGTGTACTCTCGGAAAAAGGCAAATCCATTGTAGTTCTCGAAGAAGAATCCGGACCCGGCAAAGGGACGAGCTCCCGCAACTCCGAGGTGATCCATGCAGGGATCTACTATCCCACGGGATCTCTAAAGGCCAGGCTCTGTGTCGAGGGATCCCGGCTGCTCTATACCTTTTGCGAGAAGCATGCTATCCCTTCCCGTCCATTGGGAAAGGTTATTGTGGCGGCTTCAGTTGGGGAAGAGCCTGCCATCGAAGGTCTTTGGAGACAGGGGACAGAAAATGGTGCAGAGGGGCTCACCATGCTCACGAGGACCGAGCTGAACAAGAAGGAGCCTCATGTCAGCGGTGTGAGCGCCCTTTATTCTCCCCGCACCGGGATCCTCGATTCGCACCGGCTCGTTAAAATACTCGAGGCCCTTGCTTTAAGCAAAGGGTGTATCATCTTGTACAACTCACCTCTGTCTTCCATCCATACATTATCTGACGGGTTTATGTGCTCTGTGGAGACAAGGCCTACAGATAGCTATACCTTTAATTCAACGGCCCTCATCAACTCAGCAGGTCTCAATTCCGATACCATAGCCTCCATGGCCGGCATCGATGTTGAGAGTGCAGGGTATCGCATCTATCCGGTCAAAGGCCAGTATTTCCGCGTGCGCGGAAAGAAACAGGGGCTGGTAAACGGGCTTGTATACCCAAGCCCGGAAAAGAGCCTTACCGGCCTTGGTATCCACGTGACCAAGGACCTCTCAGGTTCGGTCAGGCTTGGGCCCGATGCCCGGTATGTGGATGAGATCAACTATGATGTGAACCCTGACCATGCCGGTGAATTCCTTCAGAGTGCCCGCAGGCTGTTGCCCTTCTTGGATGAGGACGATATCATGCCCGATATGGCCGGCATACGGCCTAAGTTACAGCCACCTGATGGTGCGGTGCGGGACTTCGTGATCCGCCATGAAGCGGATCGGGGCCTTTTCGGTCTCATCAATCTGATCGGGATTGAGTCGCCGGGGCTGACCGGCTGCCTTGCCATCGGCGAAATGGTGAGAGGAATGCTGGAAGAAGCGGGCCTGCTCTAATCCGTGCTATAGACTGTTCGACCCTCGACGAGGGTACGTACCACTTTCCCGGTAAAGGTCCATCCGATAAAAGGTGTGTTTCGCGACTTGGAGAAGATCATCTCCTCGGTAAGGGTCCAGACGGCATCCGGATCAAAGATAGTGACATCAGCACGTGAACCCGGACTCAGCTTGCCTCCCTCAATGCCTAAGACCTTGGCAGGATTTTTGGTCACACAGGCCAGGAGCTGGGAAAAATCTATATCAAAGTCGAGGTGAAGCTTCATGAGTGCGGGCAGCAATGTCTGAAACCCAATGATGCCGAAGGGGGCCAGGTCAAAGTCCAGGTCTTTCTCATCCCTCGCATGCGGCGCATGGTCGGTGGCAATGCAGTCGATCAGGTTCATCCTGACCCCTTCAATCAATGCATGCCTGTCTGCTTCATTCCTTAGGGGCGGATTCATCTTGTAATTCGCATTGTATGTCCGCACACCCTCCTCGGTAAGCAGGAGATGGTGTGGTGTGGTATCACAAGTTACCTTTGCCCCCTGCAGCTTGGCTGCCCTGATGATCTCCAGACTCCCTTTGGTGGATATATGGGTGATATGGACAGGGACTCCGGTGTACTGTGACAGCAGCACATCTCGGGATACCATGATCTCCTCTGTCAGAGAAGGGATCCCTGCAAGACCGAGTTGAGACGACAGCGCACCTTCGTTCATCACGCCTGAGCCGGCGAGGTTTTTATCCTCACAATGAGAGATCACCGGAAGCGAAAAGGTGGAAGCATACTCAAGCGCCCTTCTCATTATGGATGCACTCTCTACGGGCCTGCCGTCATCCGAAACGGCTATGATGCCCGCCTCCTTCATAAGGCCCATCTCTGCGAGCTCTTTGCCTTGCTGCCCCTTGGTGATGGCCCCCACCGGGAGCACCCTCACCATACCTGCGCTTGATGCCTTCTTTAAAATATATTGGGTCACGGATGGGTTATCGTTGACCGGCTCTGTATTGGCCATGCAGACCACGGTGGTGATGCCCCCTGCCGCAGCCGCCTGACTCCCGCTTGCGATATCTTCCTTGTATTCATACCCGGGCTCTCTCAGGTGGGCGTGCATGTCGATGAGCCCTGGAAGCACCCACAACCCCTTAGCATCGATGATCTCTTCCCCGGATGGTGTTAGTCCCCCTGTCGGCCGGATATCCTCGATTCTCCCATCTGATATGAGAATATCCGCCTGCTCGTCACGGTTATTCGCTGGGTCTATAAGGCGGCCACCCTTAATCCACATTGACATTTCCTCCTAGCGACAGGTACAGGAGGGTCATCCTGACGGCAACCCCGTTTTCCACCTGATTGAGGATAATCGAGCGGCTCCCGTCTGCGGCGTCATGGGTGATCTCCACCCCCCTATTCATGGGCCCCGGGTGCATAATGATTGCATCTGGTTTCATCTTATCCACCCGCTTCTTGTTGAGGCCATAGAAGTACGCATATTCCCGTTCGCCTGAGAAGTATTGTTCGTGGATCCGCTCTTTTTGCACCCTGAGCATCATGATTACATCCGCTTCGCTCACGACGGGATCAAATGCCGTCGCAATATTCACACCCCAGGTTTCCACACCTACAGGAAGAAATGTCTTCGGCGCTACGACGGTGACATGGGCGCCGACCTTTTTGAGTCCATAGATATTTGACCGGGCGACCCTGGAATGCAGAATATCTCCAACAATAGCTACATGCAGACCATCGAGCTTGCCGAAGTGTTCCTGCATGGAATACATGTCCAGGAGGGCCTGTGATGGATGTTCATGTGTTCCGTCTCCTGCGTTGATAATGGAGCAGGGCAGTTCCTGGGCAAGTTTCTTGGGCAGCCCTGCATAGGGGTAACGGATCACGATGCAGTCGGGCGACATGGCCATGATATTGAGAGCGGCATCCATTATGGTCTCGCCTTTTGCAAAAGAGGACCCTGATGCTGACAAGGCCATAGTATCCGCACTCAGGCGTTTTGCTGCAAGTTCGAAGGACAGTCGTGTCCTGGTTGATGCCTCATAGAAGAGCAGCACAACGGTTTTGCCCCTCAGTGCCGGGACTTTTTTGATGTCCCGCTTGCTGATCTCCTTGAAAGACTTGCTCATGTCTAAAATGGTGTGGATTTCCTCACTCGTCAGGTCCTGTATGGCAATAAGGTCCTTGTGAGGCCAGTTCATCTTTTCACCTCGCTGATGATAACCCCGGGTATGTTCTCCTTATCAGCGGAAGCCTCGAGTTTGATGACCTGTTCATCAGGCAGGTTTATCTTCATGCCAACAAAATCAGCCTGGATGGGCAGTTCCCTTCCACCCCTGTCAAACAGCACCAGCAAGTAAATCCTGCCCGGTCGGCCCAAGTCTACTATGTGATCTATGGCAGCCCGCACAGACCGTCCTGTATAGAGGACATCATCCACAAGTATGATATCTTTGTGGTCAATGACAAAGGGGATGTCCGTGCTCCTGACCTCAGGATAGAACTTTCTCCTCGTAAGGTCATCCCGGTACAGGGCGATATCCAAAACTCCCAAAGGGATCTGTTTTGCAATCTTTTCCTCAAGAAGTTTCACCAATCCTCTCGCAATCAGCTCGCCCCCGTTTCTTACCCCGATAAAGGCCACATTGTCCCATGCGCTGATGGATTTCATGAGCTCCTCGGTGAGCCTGACGAGCATTGAGTGTATCTCTTTGGGGCCTCTTGGTATCTCTGCCATATCCGACTCCTAGTGCACGAGATGACCTATGCGCCAGTAACGTATCCAAGGATTTTCACTCATCCATGAAAAATAGATGATGAATGCCTTGCCTTTGATGTTCTCTATGGGGACTTGTCCCCAAAACCGGCTGTCATAGCTTTGATCTCTGTTGTCTCCCATCACAAAGACATGCCCTGGACTTACCGTTATCGGACCAAAGAAATCCCTTACCTTGTTCGTTCCGATATTGATGGAAAAGGGGTCTGTGTATTTTTCATTCGGGATCTCAAAGCGCTTTCCATTGAGGAACACCTTTTTATCTTTGATCTCAATCACATCCCCCGGCAGGCCGATCACCCTTTTTACAAAATCCATCTCATGGTTCACCGGGAAGGTAAAGATGATGACATCTCCTCTGGCCGGAATCTTGTCGGATCCCCATATCTTATTGGTTGTGAACGGCATAGTGAGGCCATAGGTGAACTTGGTGGCAAGGATATGATCGCCTTTCAGCAGGGTATCTTCCATGGAGGAGGAGGGTATCCTGTAGGCCTGGAGAATGAAGGCCCGGATAAACATAGCTATCACAAAGGCGACTACGAGGGCCTCTGCCCAATCCCTTGCAGCACTCTTATTCTTGTCCTTACTCAAAATTCTCCTCCTTTATGATACTATAGTTGCTGTTTCTCAGGACCCTTAAAAGTTTTCTTAATTAAGTGGCTCATGCACTGTTTAACAGAATTGCACGTTTTCCTAAAGATGATTCTCATCACCTTTGAACACCATGGATGCCTGGAGGAGTAGTACCTCTATACCGCATCCCTTAAGCCCTTCGTCAAAAAAGAGAAGAATACGCTTAAACCCTTATGCCGTTCCTTTTGCATGCTGCAGATACTCATGCACAAAGTTTTCTAAGGATGTCTGCCATATGGGCATGAGCTTGCCGGTTTTTGTAGTGAACTTTTTCGTTGAAAGGATCGAGTAGGCAGGCCTTATTGCCGGCAGGGGATATTCTTTCGTGCTTATCGGTATCACCTTTGTGCCCAAACCTATAAACTCTATTGTCCTGCTTGCCAGATCATACCATGTGGCCTTGCCTCTATTGCACACATGGAATATTCCCCGCGCATCGATTTCCATAAGCTGGGTTATCGCCTTCGCCAAGTCGAAGGCAAACGTTGGTGAGCCCCATTGATCGTTCACGACACGGAGACTTTCATTGATCTGCGCTGCAGAAATAATCGTCGATACGAAGTTCCTCCCATAAAGTCCTATGAGCCATTGTGTCCTGATGATGACGTAATCATCCATCTGATGCCTGATGGCATTCTCGCCTGCGAGCTTGCTCACGCCATAGATATTTATAGGGTTTGGAAGGTCCTCCTCGATATACGGTGATCCCTTGGTCCCATCGAAGACATAGTCGGTGCTGATATGAAGGAGTTTTACTTTAAGCTTCCTGCAAGCAAGCGCCAGAAGCTCCGGCCCTTTTGCATTGAGCGTAAGCGCTTCTTCCTCGTGTTTCTCAGCGCCATCGACATTCGTATACGCTGAACAATTGATTACCCATGCGGGACGGAAGGAGGTAATGGCATACCTGATCTGATCCTGCCGGGTGATGTCAAGCCGGTTGTCATTTGATGTGATATCCGTTCCCCAGACCTCATGTCCGTGTATCTCCAAGTCCTTCATGACCTCTCTTCCCAGCATGCCCCTGGCTCCGGTCACAAGCACTTTCATCGGTTGCCGTACATCCTTTCATAATAGCTTATGTAGTCACCGGACATGATCCTTTCCCACCAAGGCTTATTGGCGAGGTACCAGTCTATCGTGGAGGAAAGCCCGTGGGCAAAATCTATGGAAGGCCCCCACCCGAGCTCGCGGGCGATCTTCGAATAATCCATGGAATACCGAAAGTCATGCCCCGGCCTGTCCTTCACGAAGCGGATCAATGTTTCGGGCTTGTCCAGATGCTCCAAGATGGTTTGCACAATCTCGATGTTCTCCTTCTCCGATCCGCCTCCAAGATTATATACCTCTCCCTTCACACCCTTTTCTGCCACGGTGACGATACCTCTGCAGTGATCCTCCACATAGATCCAATCCCTCACGTTTTTACCTTTCCCGTAAACAGGCAGCTCTTTATTATTCAGTGCATTCACCACCATCAACGGGATAAGCTTTTCAGGAAACTGATAAGGACCGTAGTTATTAGAACACCGTGTGATCACAGCATCCATGCCGTGGGTCTTGATATAGGCCCTCACCAAGAGGTCGGCAGCCGCCTTGGAAGCGGAGTAGGGGCTGTTGGGTGCCATGGACAGATCTTCTCTAAAACTGCCCTGACTTCCAAGGCTCCCATAAACCTCATCGGTGGAGACCTGTAAAAATCGCTTTACCCCATGCTTGAGGGCGGCATCCAGCAAAACCTGGACACCGACTACGTTGGTCCGAACGAATACCCCGGCCCCTTCGATACTTCTATCCACATGGCTCTCAGCCGCGAGATTCAGCACCAGGTCAAATTTGTTTTGCTTGAAAAGATCCTCCACAAACCCGGGCTCGGCAATGTCTCCTCTGATAAATGAATACCTGGTTGGATAGTCCTTCTCTAGGCCGGCCGTATTTTCCAGGTTTCCCGCATAGGTCAACAGATCAAGATTGAACACCTTCCACTGGGGTCTATCATTCAAGATATACTTAATGAGGTTGGTTCCTATAAAGCCACAACCACCAGTAATGAGGACCTTTGTCATGAATCTCCTCCCTATGATGCCTATTACTTATCCTGTTTGTTCATCACCTTTGTGAGCCTGAACATGCTATCGGTCTAGACCTCTGACCGAAACAACCTTTTATGAACCGGCTTTTTCATATTCCACGCTCACGAGATACAGGCCCTGGGGTGGGGCTGTGGGTCCGGCAAAGGCCCTATCTTTGAGGGCCATGATCCGTTGTAAGTCTTCCGGTACAAGCTTTCCCTTGCCCACCAGCAGCAATGTGCCAACAATGTTTCTTACCATATGCCGTAAAAATCCGCTACCTTGCATCCAGAAAAACACCTTGTTCCCCTTTTTTATAACCTCGGATGTAGTGATGATACGGGTGGTGGTCTTTACAGGAGAGCCTGCAGCCTTGAAGGATGCAAAATCATGCTCGCCTAGCAAGAAACCGGCCGCTTCCTGCATGGAGACACTGTCAAGCAGTCCCTCCACGTGCAAGGCATATCGCTCAAAGAAAGGGTTCCTCACAGGTGAGGTATCCATGACATAGACATATGTCTTGGATTTGGCCATGTGTCGCGCATGAAACTCCGGGGCGGCATACTCGGCAGAAAGGATTGCAATATCGCCGGGTAATATCGAGTTCAGCCCGCGGACAAGTCCATCTGTCGGTATGGTGGAGTGGGTCGGGAAATTGATCACCTGTGCAAAGGCATGAACGCCCGTATCGGTACGGCCGGAGGCTACAACACGGACAGGATGGCCTAAGATCACGTGGAGCGCCCCTTCTATGGTCTCCTGAACGGTCCTGGCCCCGTCCTGAATCTGCCAGCCAAAGAAGCCTGATCCATCATACGCGATTACACATTTGATATTCCTCATGACAGGCACCATTCCTGCCGAAAGATATATAAAAACACACCAGCGAGGCAAGGATTAACATGAATCTCTTCGGATGGGGTCCCAGACACTTTCAAGTTGAATCCATGACGGCAGGCTGCAAGATAGGCGAGGGCTATATCCAGTGCTCTGTGGGTGAGGTGTCAGGCAGCGGCTTGATATGTGCTTTCCCGACGAGCCGCATACAGGTAAGCCTGATGGATATGCTCGATAAAGCCATATCGATCAGCATCGACAATAAGCTCATGGAAGGGACCCTCACTTGGTATACAATAGAAGAGTCGACTTACCGGATCGGGATCACCATTGACCATAAAGATCGAACTGCATGGCGAAAGATTATTGATTGCAGGTGCAGGGGGGTGATGCACACCTCCACCAGGCCGGCCTCTGTATAAGCCTTATGAAGAGACCGGGGTCCACTGGATCGTCTTCTGGTCGATTCTACCCAAAGAGACAAACGTGAGCTTGTCCTCAATGAAAATATCGTTGGCCAAGGCCACGATATCATCGAGACTGACTGCCTGGAGCTTTTCCATGACCTCTTCCACGGTTATCTCGCGTCCGTAGTAAACCTCATTCTTTGCCATTGACGACATCCTGTTCACCGAGCTTTCTCTGGCAAGGAGCAGATTTCCTTTGATCTGCGCCTTGATGTCCTCAAGCTTCATGTCTTTAAGATCTCCGGATTTGATCCTCTTCATCTGGGTACTGATCACTTCCAGGGTCTTGTTTACGTTCTCTGGTGTGCATGCTGCATAGATGGCCAATACCCCACAGTCTCGGTATGCATTGAGAAATGAGTAAATGGAATATACAAGACCCAGCTCTTCCCTGGCCTCCTGAAAGAGCATTGAGCTCATGCTCCCGCCGAGCATGGTGTTGAGTACAATGTAGGCCCAGCGCTTCTCGTCGTTCATGGCGGAGCCGGTAGTCCCCAAAGTGAAGTGGACCTGCTCGATATCTTTAGAGTACATCTTCCTCACTCCACTTAAGGAGTCCGGGATCTGTTCGTCATAGCGGCCTTGCCTTTGATCCATTCCTTCAAACAGGGGCGTGGTGAAATTCACCAATTCCTGGTGATCGAGGTTGCCGGCCCCGGCAACAATGATGGAATTCGGTGCATATGAGGTGTTTAAGAATTCGATGATGCTCTGCCTCCCGAAAGATCCCACATGCTCAATGGTTCCAAGGATTGAGATCCCCAGCGTCGTGTCATGGAAAAAGGCCTCGGCAAAGAGATCTGTGATGTAATCGTCCGGCGTGTCTTCGGTCATCCTGATCTCCTGGAGCACGACCTTCTTTTCCTTTTCCAGTTCATCAGGGTTGATCTCTGCATTGAGAAAAAGATCATAGAGGATGTCTGCAGCCTTGAAGAGATGTTCATCAAGCACCTTGGTGTAGTATACGGTATACTCTTTCGCTGTCTGTGCGTTCAAGTGTCCGCCCAGGGCATCTATCTCTTTAGCTATCTGCATGGCAGAGCGACGCTTTGTCCCCTTGAATAACATATGCTCGGTGAAATGGGCGATCCCGCGATCCTTCGGAGGATCATTGCGAGAGCCCACATTCACCCATACGCCTAAGGAGACCGAGCGGATACCCGGCATATACTCGGTCAGAATTCTGACACCGTTGGGAAGGAGCGTGGAGTTGATCATTTAAGCGTCAGTGGCTGGTTTCGCTCAGGGCTTCCTTGCGTGATAAACGAATCTTCCCTGTCTTAGAATCAATTCCGATGACCTTGACAAGGATTTCATCCCCCTCCTTGACCACGTCCCGAACATTCTTGACACGCTCATTGGAGAGCTGAGAGATATGAACGAGGCCTGACTCTCCGGAGGGGAAATCAACAAATGCCCCGAAATCCATGATCTTCACTACCTTGCCACTGTATACACGGCCGATCTCAAGTTCCTTAGTGAGTGTTTGGATCATGTCGACAGCCATCTTAGCGTGATCCTCGTCCGGAGAGAAGATGTCCACCCTGCCGGAATCATCGATCTCGATCTTGGTGTCCGTCTTGGCGGTGATGTCTTTGATTACTTTGCCGCCTGGGCCGATGATATCGCGAATCTTCTCCGGATTGATGTGCAAGGTATAGATCCTGGGGGCATAAGGAGATATTACCGATTTAGGTTCGGTAATGGCCCTGCCCATCTTCTCTAAGATAGAGATTCTTCCTATGCGGGCCTTTTCAAGGGCATCGCGTAACACTGCCTCCGGGATGCCGGATATCTTGATGTCCATCTGCAGTGCGGTTATACCGTCAGTAGTGCCGGCGACTTTAAAATCCATGTCACCGATATGATCTTCATCACCCAAGATATCGGAGAGAACCATATATTCGTCGCCCTCCTTCAGAAGCCCCATAGCGATGCCGGCAACAGGCTTTTTCACCGGTACGCCGGCATCCATTAAAGACATGGACCCGCCGCAAACCGTAGCCATTGAGGATGAGCCATTGGATTCGAGGATCTCCGAGACAAGGCGGATAGTATAGGGGAAAGCGCCTTCCTCTGGAAGGACCTTGCTCAGTGCCCTCTCCGCAAGGTTTCCGTGCCCGATCTCTCGCCTGCTGGGTCCTCTGAGCATCCTCACCTCTCCCACGGAAAAGGGAGGGAAGGAGTAATGGAGCATGAAGGATTTCGTTGTCTCACCGAGTAATGTTTCCACCCTCTGTTCATCCCTTGGTGTGCCAAGCGTCGTGGTGGCGAGTGCCTGAGTTTCGCCCCGGGTAAAAAGCGCCGAGCCGTGGGTACGAGGAAGGATCCCTACCATGCAATCGATAGTGCGGATATCGTCAAATCCCCTGCCGTCGATGCGACTGCGCTTGGCCTTCATCAAAGAACGTATGGTTTTCTTTTCCACCTCGGAAAAGGCCTCTTTCACAAAAGACTGCCGGTCTTCGGTGTCATCGGCAAAGGCCTTCAGCACATCCTCTTTCAGTTGTTCAATAAGGGCCTGCCGGGCCTGTTTTGAGTTGGCCCCCGCGATGATCTGCTCGAAACGGGGAGATGCCATCTTCATGATCTCCTCGAAGAGCACCGGGTTCTCTTGCGGGGAGGCAATCTTCATCTTTTCCTTGCCGACGGCCCTTCCGAGCTCCTCAATTGCCTCCACTACCTCTATGATCCTCTTGTGGGCAAATGAAATCGCATCAATTATTGTGCTTTCGGAGAGTTCATTCGCCTCGCCCTCCACCATTACAATGGCGTTCCTTGTGCCTACTACCAGCAGATCCAAGGAACTGCTTTCCAGCTGTGCCACTGAGGGGTCGATGATGAATTCACCATTGATCAGGCCGACACGAGCACCTCCCACAGGCTCTAAAAATGGTATGCTTGATATATGCAGCGCAGCAGAAGCCCCGTTGACCGCCATGACATCCGGCGTACATGCCGGGTCGGCGGAGAGCACCATGGCGATGATCTGTAATTCATTATGGAAGTTGGATGGGAAGAGGGGGCGGATAGGCCTGTCAATACACCGTGCCGTTAATATCTCCTGGGCACCCGGCCTGCCGTCCCGCTTGATAAATCCGCCCTTGATCCTGCCCGCTGCATAGCTCATCTCCTGGTACTCGACCACGAGCGGCAGAAAATCCACGCCCTTACGTTCTTCCTTAGCTACAGTAGCTGTGACGAGAACCACACTGTCTCCTTGATGTACAAGGACTGCGCCATCTGCCTGTCTGGCTACCGTTCCGACTTCAAATATGAGAGGGAGCCCTGTCCCTTTTGCCTGTATTTTCATGTTCTCTCTGGCTTCCTATGTCATTATTTCCGCAGGTTCAATGTCTGAACCAGCTCGCGGTAACGTTTGATATCATGATCACGAAGGTAATTTAAAAGCCTTCTCCTCTGCCCGACGAGCATGAGAAGGCCGCGGCGGGAGTGATGGTCCTTCTTGTGAACCTTAAAATGCTCGGTGAGATCATTGATCCTCTTGGTAAGGATCGCCACTTGGACATCGGGGGAGCCGGTATCATTCTCATTTCTCTTGTGCTGATCGATAATCTGCTTTTTTTCCTCTGCATGTAAAGCCACTTCGTAATCCTCCTGAGTATATATGCGTCCTATTTTTTCTGTTTCACTGTCTCTTCACACACGTTTCCCGTCAAAATTAGATCAGGAGCTTACCACACCTTAATTTCTGCTGTAAATAGCTAATAAGGCTTGAAACCCCTGGTGATATGTCCCCAGATGCCTCCCTCTCGGTTCACCCTTGCTATACAGAGGAGGATCCCGTGCATGTTAAGAACCGCCACGTATGTGCCCTCGGGCGCCGCCACATCATCGATGACCCAAGACAACTGGATGGACTGTCCATCCCTGACCCCCTGCTCGCCCATTTTCGTCACACGTGCCTTGGGGATGTTAAGCGCGTCTATAAGAGGGATAACGGTCTGCTCCCCGAGCCTTGCCAGCTCATCGAGACTGGTTGCATGCTCAATGCTGAACCCCTCACTTCGTATCCTCTTGAGTTCCCGCAGGTATCCTCCGCATCCAAGATGCAAGCCGAGGTCCCTGGCTATTGACCTGATGTAGGTGCCCCTTGAGCAAACGATACGGACACCGGCCCAGTCAGGACCCGTTTGGAGAATCTCGGCATCTTCGAGGTAGACCTGTTTGGGTCTGGGATTCACTTCCTTGTTGGCCCTTTTAAGCTTATAGAGGGGTTTACCGTTGAGCTTCTGTGCACAATAGTCCGGCGGGAGCTGATTGATCCACCCCCTATTTTCATCGAACCATGCCTTCAACTTGCCCGGATCAATAGATACAGAGTCAAACCGCTTTGTAACCTTGCCGGTTACATCATCCGTATCCGTGGACATCTCAAATCCGATCAGTGCGATATATTCCTTCTGATGGGTCTGCATGAAAGGCAGGAGCTTCGTGCCTTGACCAATACCGAGACAGAGCAGACCTGTGGCGAAGGGATCAAGAGAACCGAAATGGCCCGCCCTCTTCACCTTCAGGATGTCCATTACCTTATCCACGGCCTTGCGAGAGGTGATGTCCTTGGGCTTGTCAATGAGCACGATGCCGTCTAAAGCCACTTGAGACCTTCCTTGATGACTTCATGAATGAGGTCTGCCGGTTTGCCTTTCATGGTGAAGCCTGCCGCCAGGCCATGCCCTCCTCCTCCGAAGGCGCTGGCTGTCTTCAGGGCGGCGTCTGCGACCTTGCTCCTGATGGAGCAGTGGACAGAGCCTTCTTGCAGCTCTTTAAGAAAAATAATGAGGTTGGAGCCTGCTATGGACGCCATCTCCTCTACGATCCCGGATGCATCCTCAGACCGGGCGTTAAACTCCTTGACCTCTTCGAAAGATATATAGCTGGCAAAGAGGCCGCCACGAATGATCATGCGATTCATCACCGTGCAGAGGATGCGATAGAAGGCAATGGCCTTGGTCTTTTTAAGCCGGTAGGCAATTTTGTGCGGATCTGCTCCTGCAACGGTCAGCTCGTGTGCTATTTGAAAGATGTATGCGTTTGTGTTTGCATGGATGAAACCCCCCGTGTCTCCGAAGAGTCCCATATAGAGGTTCGAGGCAATTGAAGGTGTGATCGATACCTTCAGCTCGCCCAGAAGACCATACACCATCTCACAGGTCGAGGATCTCTCGGGATCGATCCAGGAGGCATATCCCATATCTCCTGTTGTCCTGTGATGATCGATCACCACGAGCTTGCCCCTGGGCTTAACCTTCTTGATCATGACCATATCCGAGACATCCACCAGGATGGAGATCTCAGGCGCATCAATGTCTTGTCCTACCGGTGTATCGGTAAAGGTGAGTGCATCGGGGATGGGGGTAGGATAGATAAGGCAGACGGATTTCCCCAAGGCAACAAGCGCGAGGCCCAAAGCCTTTGATGCACCAACGGCGTCCTCGTCCGGGCTCTCATGCGTGATGATCTCGAAGGAGAGGTGCTCCTGTATGATCTCAGCTATCCTGGTCTTCATGTTTGCCAATGGTCTCAAGGATACCATCTATCTTGGCGCCGTAATCGAAGGATTCATCAAAGGAAAAAAACAGGCTCGGCACGGCCCTCAGGCTCAGTTCCTTCTTGAGCTCATGTCGTAAGAACCCTGCTGCGCTCTTGAGCCCATCCAAGGCCTCGTCTTTCCTCGACGTGTCCATCAAACAAAAAAAGATGCGAGCGTTCTTCAGATCTACACTCACATCAACTCCCGTGATGGTGATCCCTTCCACCCGTGGATCCTTGACTTTGCGGTGGATCATTTCTGCGATGGTCTGCTTGAGGAGATCGCCCACCCGGGCTTGCCGTACACTTAAGATCTTCATATGTGTATAATCTCTATCCTGCTGGAGAGCATCTCTACTTCGCCGTTATCTTCAATGCCTTGAATGATTTTGTCGAGCACTGAATTGACGAATCCTGCATCATTGCTCACGAGCGTTATGCCTAAGGTTGCGGCCTGCCATTTGTCGTTGTCGTCCACTTCCGCTACGGACACGTTCATCCTCGACAGGCGGTCTTTGAGAGATTTCAAGACTTTTCGCTTCTCTTTTAATGACCGTGCCCCGAGGATCATGAGCCGGGCCTCGCAGGCGCCTATCACCACGTAGCAGTATTCTCCACTTTCTCCTGGGTGAACGCCTCTATGATGTCGCCGACCTTGATATCGTTATAGTTTCCAAGGCTGATGCCGCACTCAAAGCCCGTTGCCACTTCTTTGGCATCGTCCTTAAACCTCCTCAGCGACTCGACCCTGCCCTCATGGATGACCACACTATCACGCAGAAGACGTGCTTGGGCACCTCTGACCAGAGTGCCCTCGGTGACCATGCATCCTGCGATAATTCCTATCTTGGGGACCTTGAAGATATCCCGCACCTCGGCCCGGCCTTGTATGACCTCCTGGTAGACAGGCTCGAGCATGCCGCGTAATGCCTGTTTGATGTCCTCGATGAGATCATAGATGATGGTGTACAGCTTGATCTCGATATTACTCTTCTTGGCCAGGTCCCTCACCTTCGGTTCGGGCCTTACATTGAATCCGACAATGATCGCCATGGAGGTTGAGGCAAGAAGCACGTCGTTCTCCGTGATGCCGCCTACTGCAGAATGGATCACATTGATACGCATGTCTTCACCGGTATCGATGCCCTTGACCGCATTGACAATGGCCTCTACGGTTCCGTGCACGTCGCCCTTGATGATCAGGCTGAGCTCCTTGAGCTTACCCTCCTTCACCTGGTTGTAAAGGTCCTCCAGCGTTACTTGGGCCTTCTGCTCGGGCGCCTGGAGACGGGTTATGCTCACCTTCTCCTGGAGGTATTCGATGATCTCCTTTGCCTTCTTCTCGTTGGGAACTACAAACATGCTGTCTCCCGCAGACGGCGGCTCTGTGAGCCCGGTGATCTCCACGGGCGTGCCCGGGGTTGCTTGATCGATGGGCACCCCCCTGAAGTCATACATGGCCCTTGCCTTGCCCCATCTGGACCCGATAATGAAGATGTCCCCCTTCTTTAACTCGCCCTGCTGGATGAGCATGGTGCACATGGGGCCCTTGTTTTTGTCGAGTTTGGATTCCAGCACCACACCTTTCGCCGGGCCGTCTGCCTGGACTTTGATATCCATGATCTCTGCCTGGAGCAGAATCATCTCCAGAAGATCTTCTATGCCGATGTGCTTCTTTGCCGACACATCCACATAAATGGTATCTCCGCCCCAATCTTCCGGCACAAGCCCGAGTTCGGAGAGCTGCTCGCGGACCCGCATGGGATTGGCATTGGGTTTGTCGATCTTGTTCACCGCAACAAGGATGGGGATCTTTGCAGCCCGGGCATGATTTATGGCCTCTTTTGTCTGGTCCATAACACCATCGTCTGCGGCAACGACAAGCACCACGAAGTCCGTGGCCTGAGCCCCGCGGGATCTCATGGAGGTGAATGCCTCATGGCCGGGTGTGTCGATGAAGGTGATAAGCCTGTCCTTGCACTGCGCCTGATATGCACCAATATGTTGAGTTATCCCGCCGAATTCACTGTCAATAACGTTTTCGGACCTGATGGCATCGAGCAGGGATGTTTTCCCGTGGTCGACATGCCCCATAACCGTCACAACAGGAGGTCTCGGGACCAGATTTCCAGGCATTTGGACCGTCTCGGTGAAGTACTCCTCGCGGATCTCATCACGGGTCTCCTCGGTCTCGAAGCCGAGCTCAGTAGCAACAAACGTGGCCTCTTCCGGAGATATGTACTGGTTCTGGGTGGCCATGATCCCAAGTTCCATGAGAACCTTGATGACCTCTGACACCTTTACGCCCATCTCCTTGGCGAGGTTGGCCACGGTTATGGTGGCTCCTATCTTGAGTTTCTTTTTCTTGAGCATCTGAACCTGCTGGAGCCCTCTCCTATCCTTTTTCTTCTTGAGTTTCTTCCCCTGGGTTGTCCTGCCTGCACCATAGAGGTCGGTCTGGGTGTAGACCTCCGTCTCCGGGACAGGCTCGGGCTTCGGCTTCAGTATAGCGACGCGAGCCCCGGTCTTATCAACACCCGCTTCTTCCTCTTCTGCAAGGACTTCAGTGGCCTTTGGCGGCTTCTTGCCTTTCTTTTTATCCTTCTTCTTTATCTCTTTTTCTTCTTCCTTCTCGATCTCCTGGGGTTTGACGATTACTCCGGGAACCGGGGAAACGGCTGCCGTGGTCTGTGCCGGCTCAGCCTTGGAAATGTCTGAGCCAGGGGCTACAGGAGTCTTTGCCGGTTCAATAAAGGGTTCTTCGAGAGCAGGTGTAGCTTTCATCTCTTTTTGTGTTTCTTCAAACGCAACACCCGGTGTAGCCGGAGATACCGCAACGGACGCTTCCTCTTTCAGGACAGCCTCTTTTCCCGGTGTCTCCTTCTTTTTAGGAGGCTTCTTCTTTTCGGCTTTTTCCTGCGCAACTACCTCAAACTCGTCTCCCTCGGGTTTTGGTTGTGCCTCTTGTGCAGAGGAGACCTCCGGTGCAGGGGCTTCCGATAAGGGGACGGCCTTGGCCCTGCGGCGAATGATGTTCGTACTTACCCTCTGTTCTTCATAAACATCCTGAAGCGGCAGATCATCCTTTTTCTGGGTGTCTTTCTCGAGCCGCTTCCTGATCCTCTCGATATCATGGATGTCGAGGATGCTCATGGTGTTTTCCACAGAAATGGCCAAGTCCTTGGCAACGCGGAGCAGCTCTTTTGCCTCGATGGAAAGGTCTTTTGCCAGTTCGAAAACCCTCATTTTTTTCATAATGCTCGCCCCTTGGAAGACAACCTCTCATAAAACCGAAGATTTCTCAATATCGGCGAGATCTTCGGAGTGTTCTTCATGATGACCCGGCACTCGGTGCCTTTGATCACTTCAGCGGGAACGAGGAAGATCATTGCCCCTTGCTCTTTTGCAGCAGCGAATAGAGCCTGTCTGACCGGCGCCTTCATATCTTCTCTCACCAAGATGACAGCGCCTGAAGGAAAGTCTCCTTGCCCGGATCTTTCGTCAAAGGCTGTATCAACGCTCATAGGAAGGCCATCTATTCGTTCAAGAGATCCTAAAAGCGTATCGCTGACAGAGTGAAGCAAGTGCCTCATCGCCGATTCATCCCGAAAGAGAGCTTTTACCCTCTTGTTCTTCCATGCACGCAAGAAACAGCCTTGCTCGGGGCACAGATAGTAGCCCCTTCCCGGGCGGCACTGCCGTTCATCAAAAAAGGCGGGTTCTTCCGTCTGTTGTACGAAACGCAAGAGCTCCTCCTTGCGGCATACCCTTCTGCAGCTTAGACATTGCCTGTATGGGCCTCCTTTATGCCTCACTGCCCCCCACCGTTGCCTTCTGAATGATCTTTTTTGCCAGTGTCTCGTCGATCCCTTCGAATTCAAGAAGGTCTTCTTCTTTTGCCTTGGCAAGGTCGTCAAGTGTCTTATATCCGGCCTCAATCAAGACTTCTATGAGCGCCGGATCAATATCTGCCAAACTCTCCAAAGACCGCTTGTCTTCAGAGGATACTACCACCTCGGTGCCCTCCGCCCTCACGTCAATCTTCCATCCCGTGAGTTTTGCAACGAGCCTCACGTTCTGACCCTTTCTCCCGATGGCAAGGCTCAGCTGGTCGTCGGAAACCACCACATCCATGCTCCGGGCGGACTTGTCCACGATTACCTTGGATACCCTTGCGGGTGATAATGCATTACAGACAAACCGGACCGGGTCCTCGGACCATACCACGATGTCCTGCCTCTCTCCTTTTAGCTCCTGGATCACGTTTTGGACCCGGGCCCCCTTGACGCCGACACAGGTCCCCACCGGGTCTACCTTTGAGTCATGTGAACGGACCGCTATCTTGGCCCTGATGCCCGGTTCCCTGGCCACGGCCACGATCTCTACAATCCCTTCAGCCACCTCGGGGACCTCCATCTCGTAAAGCTTTACCAGGAACCGCGGATGAGTCCTGCTCAGTTCCACCTGCGGCATCTTGAGCGATTTGGTGACATCTAGGACCAAAGCCTGCGCCCGGTCTCCCCGCCTGAGGATCTCGCCCGGGATCTGTTCCTTCTCACGCAGAATGGCCTCTGCCTTGCCGAGGTTAACGATAACATCCTTACGATCAAAACGATGGATAAACCCTGAGACTATCTCTCCTTTGACGTCGATGAAATCGCTGTAGATCGCATCGCGCTCCACTTCCTTTACCTTCTGGACGATCACCTGTTTTGCGCTCTGGGCCGCTATCCTGCCAAGCTTACTGGAATCGAGCTTTTCACCAAGTTCATCACCTATCTGGCAGTTGGGATCGAGATTGCGAGCCAGTTTACTGGAAATCTGGATATTCGGATCCTCCACTTCTTCGGTGACAACCTTAAATTGGAAGACCTCCACCTCATCCAGCTCGGAATTGTAGTGAGCTTCGATATTATCATAATCTCCATAGACCTTCTTTGCTGCGCTCTGGACAGCCGCTTCGACGACCTGAACCAGATCTTCCTGTCGTAGGCCCTTCTCCTTTACGATAAGCTCGATCACTTTTGAAAGATTCAGAACCATACCATCTCCCTAGAAATCAAGATTGGCCTTGATGATATCGCTAAACTGCACAAATACCTCTGATCCATCCACATTGAGGATCACCTTTTCCCCTGTGAGGCCCTTGATTGTCCCCCGCAATATCCCCTCGGCTAGTTGAATTTTCGCCTTTCTCCCGGAAAAATGCTCAAAATCCCGTGCGGTCTTGAGCTTTCTGTTCAGCCCGGGGGAGGATACCTCCAGCCGGTAGGATCCATCTATGGGATCTTCGGTATCAAGGAGGAGACTCACCCTTCTGTTGACAGAGACACAATCGTCGAGCGTCACCCCGCCCGGCTTGTCGATGGTAAGCCGTAAGCTTTTCCCGGAAAACTCCAGCTCAATGAGCTCAAAGCCCATCATCGCGAGCTCCGGGTTTACCAGAGTGAAAAGCTTATCCATCAGTTCTCTTTCAATCATACGAAATAAAAAAGTGGGCAAGTGCCCACTTCATCGCCTCCCTCGTTCTCGCAGTTCTGCTTCCCAAAAACGCTTCAGAGCGGGCAACGGGATTCGAACCCGCGACATTCAGCTTGGGAAGCTGACACTCTACCAACTGAGCTATGCCCGCATTGCCCTCTCTAATAGAATATGACTCTATTGCTTGTCAAGGTAGTCTTTGGATAGGCGCACCTAGAGCCGCCTTCACCTCTTAGGCTCGGTGAGTATCTCTGCTCAGATACAGACTCGGACGAGCGCGTCGCCTGAGAAGACTTTATCTAGCCGGGAATGAACTTTATCAGGACCGACCTCTTCCTGGGACCGTCGAACTCGGCCAAAAAGATCCCTTGCCAGGTACCCAAGATCGGGGATCCGCTCTCGATGATCACCGTGACACTCGAACCAAGCAAACTGGCCTTGATGTGGGCATCCGAGTTCCCCTCGGCATGGCGGTATGCCTCATCGCGAGGCACGATTTTTCCAAGGAACGCAGTGATATCTTCCTTAACCGAGGGATCGGCATTTTCGTTGATGGTTATGCCGCATGTGGTATGCGGCACATAGATGACAAGGATGCCGGAAGATATATCCTCACTTCTCAGCAAGGTCTTCACCTGGGTAGTGATGTCGATGAGCTGGATACGCGCGCTCGTTTGTACTTCAAGCCTCTTCATCATCTGATTCCTTTGGTTCCTTTCCTCCTCGCTTATCAAGCCCTTATTCCTTCATAAAGTGCATGCCGCGCAGAAAGAGTTTTGTAAAGTTATCGGTGGTGAAGCGTGCCACCTCTTCAGGAAAAACCCCTTTTATCCTTGCAATTTCTTCTATAACCTTTACTACATTAAGCGGTTCATTGCGTCTACCCCTCAACGGCTCGGGCGTAAGATACGGCGCATCGGTTTCTGCCAGGATATATTCCAGAGATGTCTGTCTCGCCACTTCCTTTAACATGGCAGCGTTCTTGAAGGTGACCACGCCAGGGATGGAGATAATGAATCCTTTGCTTAGAACAATTCGTGCAAGGTCGGCGTCTCCTGAAAAACAATGAAAAACCCCACCTGTTGACCATGCATCCGTTTCGTCCATGACCTTTAATGTCTGGTCATGGGCGGCACGATCATGGATCACGAGCGGGAGGCGGAGTTGTTTTGCAAGCGCGATATGGGCTCTGAAGAGATCCTCTTGCTTTTGCTGGCTTTCGGGTGTGCGGTAAAGATCAAACCCTGTCTCTCCTATGGCAACAACCTTGGCCTCCTTACAGAGATCAGCGAGCTTGAATACATCTTCGGGTCCGAATTTATCGGCGTTTTGCGGGTGGATCCCCACAGACACAAAAATTCCTTTGTGGGATAGGGCAACCTCCAAGGCCTTTCTGCAGTCTTTGGGATCGATCCCCACAGCGAGCATGGATGTAACACCTCCGTCAACCGATCGAGAGATGACCTCTTCCCTATCATGACGAAACGCCTTGAAATGGATGTGATTATGTGAATCGACGATATTCATCCCACATACAACCTAAGAGCTCCTGATGCACTCTGGCATTGCTCGCCAGGATATCTCCCCTGTACAGGTCAAAGGGCCCCCCGTCAATGGAAGTGACCAAGCCGCCCGCTTCCTTGAGGATCGTCACACCTGCCGCCATATCCCACGGCTTCAACCCCTCCTCCCAAAAGGCATCGAACGCACCCGATGCGACATAGCACAGATCGAGTTCCGCAGACCCAAACCTCCTGATCCCGAGAGCCTTACCCAAGACTCGCGAAAACCGCGATACGATCACCTCTAAGCTATCTTGTTTATAAGGAAAGCCCGTAGCAACGAGAGAATCGATTAAACATTCTGTTCGCGAAACAAAAATTCTCTGCCCGTTTCGATATGCCCCCCGTCCTTCCTGTGCGTGGAAGAGTTCTCCGCTGAGAGGATTGTAGCACACCCCGATAAAAGGCACGCCTGCCTTCATCACGGCAATGGAGACACAGAAAAATGGTATGTGATGGATGAAATTTGTTGTCCCATCGATGGGGTCAATGATCCAGGTGTACAAGGAAGAACTCTTCTTATCAAAACCCTCTTCTGCAACGATGTTGTGGTCGCCATAGGCGCGCTCGATCTCGTCCACTATTACAGCCTGCACCTTGCGGTCCATATTGGTCACAAGATCGATCCGCCCCTTGTGTTCTATCTTTACCTCATCCCGGAGATGGGCATTAAGAAAGTCTCCCGCCTTTTTTGCAAGTCGCACGGCAAATTCCAGCATGGCTCCACTTGTCAAACAAAAGATTTTATGCAACATAAAAGACATGCAGCGGGTTTACAAGATAAAAAAAGCCCTCAAAGCGCCTATGTCGCTTGCCGTCATTATCTCCATCCCTGTTTTTATGGATGTCATCCACCGAGGTTATGAAACAAAGATCCTTGTCATGGCCTGTTTGCTCATTGTTCTGTTTTATCTCTTCACCTTGAATAACCTCCTTAAACAAATAAAGGTGGGTGATGGTGAAATCATTATCAGGAGCCTGTTCGGATCAAACAGAATTCACGTCGCAGATATCAAACTCGTGGACGGCGTAATTATCGGCTCCCGCCAATTCATAACCATTTCGGCAAAAAAGAACTCCCTTATCCCGAATACCTTTGATGACTTCACCGGAATCATCGACTCCATCCGGGAGGTTGTGAAGGAAGAAGCCATAGGCAAGGGGCTGACAGACCTCAGAGGGAATGTTGTCAACCGCAAGAGCGATATCACCATGGCGTGGATCACGGTGATCCTCTTGATTATTATTGTTGTTATCCGTTTCTTTCCACAGTTTCTTACATTGTGATGCGCATTGGAAATATCAAACTTTTCAGTCAGTTATAAATCGATATTCCCCGGGAAACGCCCTTGGTTGCGGGTTTGTTTCACGTGAAACTTTTTCAATTCATCTTTCATAATTTTTATGGTACTGCTCCATTGTGCCTCATAAAATAATCAGCATCTCCAATCAAAAAGGCGGCGTTGGGAAGACAACCACTGCCATTAACCTTGGCTCGTCCCTTGCCCTTTTGGGGAAACGGACTCTCATTATTGACCTCGATCCCCAGGCTAACGCAACCACCGGCCTTGGGGTCGACCCCACAAAACTTTCTTCCCATATCTACCACGTCCTGCTTGGTGAACAGCCCATGGATTCCATCATCGTTCCCGCAAAGGTAGGCGGCCTTTTCCTTGCACCAAGCAATACCGACCTTGTTGGTGCTGATGTGGAACTCATGGATGTATCCATGCGCGAGCGGATAGTTTCCAAGGCGTTAAACACCATGGTTACTCCTTTTGACTTCATCCTCGTCGACTGTCCGCCGTCTCTCGGATTGCTCACCCTGAATGCCCTGACTGCTTCTGATACGCTCCTCATCCCTGTTCAGTGCGAATATTACGCACTGGAAGGCATCAAGAGCCTTCTGAATACATTCCAGCTTGTGAAAAAAAGGCTCAATCCCTTACTGTCCATTGAGGGATTTCTTCTCACCATGTTTGATTCCCGCACCCGCCTCAGCCATGAAGTGGCGAGCAACATGAGATCGCATTTCAACAATCAGGTTTTCAACACGGTTATACCCAGGAACACACGGTTATGTGAGGCCCCGAGTTTTGGGCTCCCCATTTGCCTCTATGATATCTCTTCAAAAGGGGCCCAACATTATCTGATGCTTGCGAAAGAGATCCTGAGCAGGGAGGTTGCCGATGAAGGTAAAGCCTCGTCTCGGTAAGGGGATTGACGCGCTCATCCCTGTTGATGAAAATGATACAAGTTCACTGGTAATGGAGCTGTCTCTCGACGAGATACGGCCCAATCCCATTCAGCCAAGGAAATCTATTGATAAGGTAAAACTCTCGGAGCTTGCAGAATCCATCAAAGTCCATGGCCTCATATCCCCTATTCTTGTAAGGAAGTTCAATACCAAATACGAGATTATTGCAGGCGAGAGGAGATTTCATGCCTGCAGGCTGGCTGGAATGAAAAACGTTCCTGTTATTGTAAAAGAGGTTTCCGATGATAATTCCTTTAAGCTCTCCCTCATAGAGAATCTCCAGCGTGAAGATTTAAACCCCATGGAAGAGTCCGAGGCCTATTACACATTAAAGGAGCAGTTTGGTCTTACCCATCAGGTGATTGCAGAATCCGTAATGAAGGATCGGTCAACCATCACCAATGCACTTCGGCTGATAAGTCTTCCTGAGGATATGAAGTCTGCATTGCGTGAAGGATCCATTACCCCGGGGCATGCACGCGCCATCCTTATGCTGGAGTCGGAAGAAGAGAGACGTTCTCTCTTTAAAAATATCATTGCTAAGGGATTAAGTGTTCGAGATGCCGAGCGGCATGCCTCTCGGAAGCGACTTGTTCAAGATAACAAAAAGAACATTGACCCGAGTCTGGACAAACTATCATCCTTCCTCTCCGATCGTTTCTCTACAAAAGTTGTTTGCTCGTGGTCGAAGAGAAAGGGAAAGATTACCATAGAGGTATCATCTCGAGATGAGCTCAAAAGAATTATCGATGATCTCACCAGGGCGATATCTCCTCTATGATGGCACCATTGTGAACATATGGACATTGGATTGTGACATGATCTTTCGATATGAGAGTTATCAACGTACATACGATATGTGTATGTTTAATAAAATTAAAAAGTTATATGATTTTTTGACATATTGACAGGATCATTAGTATATATAATCCATACATATGAGGAGTATAAAGAGATGAAGTGTACAATCTCAAAAAGCATTCTGCAGAACATGCTCTCGAAGGTGCAGGGTTTCACGGAACGAAAATCCACCTTGCCTATCTTGAGCCATGCCCTCCTAGAGGTATCGAAGGGATCTTTATTCATAAAGGCAACGGATCTGCATACCTCGATCCAGGTGTCGTCTAACTGCTCTGTGGAATCTCCCGGTTCATGCGCCATTAATGCAAAAGGCTTTTACGATATCATCCGGGAACTCCCTGAAGATAATCTTCTCATATGGACCGAAGATCATAACCGGGCCAACATTTTGGTGGGGAATAAGAAGATAAAAATGAATATCATGGATGCAGAGGAATTCCCGAACATCGACCTGCCGGCCAATCCAACCGGATTTTCCATACCAATAGATGTCATGAAGCCGCTGATAGACAGAACCATTTTTTCCATACCTGTCTCTGCGGAGAGCGACACGAAATATTCTTTAGGAGGGGCATTGCTTCTCGCCAGGGAAGAAAAACCTAAAACCACCTATATTGAGATGGTAACCACCGACAGCAGAAGGCTCTCGCTGGCCAGATATGTTGTTAATGGAAAGCTTGATATGGGGGAAGGGATCATCGTTCCGAGAAAAGGACTGCAAGAGCTTAAACGTCTCATGGATGGGAAGGAGGACGAACAACACATCGTCTTGACAAAGGATTCCCTTTACTACACATCCAAGGAAACAACCGCCACGGTGCGGCTCTTTGACGGCAAATTCCCGGATTTCAGGAGTATTGTAAATATAGACACATATCCAATCGTGACGAGGGTCAATGTGAATGAGCTTGTCAGCGTACTCAAGGTATGCGTCGCCATGGTTTCCGAGCTTGCAAGCTGTGTGAAATTCTCGTTTATCAAGGACAAGACCCTAATCTATGCCAATAATCCTGAACAGGGAGAGGTGGATACGGCAATCGCATCCGAACATACCGGAGACGAGGTCGAGATAACCTTCAACCCGAGGTATTTCGTCGAGTGCCTTGCCTTCATCGATGGTGAGGCGGAGATCCACCTGAAAGGGCCCCAAGGTCCCTGCTTGGTTACGGACTGTGCCGAGCGGGAAAGCAAGTGGGTCATCATGCCCATGAGGTTTTAATTTTTAAAGAAGAGGAAGCTAAATGCAAGAATATACAGCAGATGATATCAAGGTGCTTGGCGATTTTGAGGCGGTGCGGCTCAGGCCGGCCATGTACATAGGGTCGACCTCGAGCCAGGGTCTTCATCACCTCGTCTTTGAGGTTGTGGATAACAGCATTGACGAGGCTATTGCAGGCTATTGCGATCACATCAAGGTCATCATCCATATGGATGAAAGTATTACTGTTATAGACAACGGCAGGGGCGTCCCGGTGGACACCCACAAAGAGACCGGAAAATCCGCGGTAGAGGTCGTCCTTACAACACTCCATGCAGGAGGAAAATTCGATAACTCCATCTACAAGGTTTCAGGAGGTCTTCATGGAGTAGGTGTATCTGTGGTGAATGCGTTGTCAGAATCCCTTGAGGTTGACATCTTCCGGGATGGATACCGGTATCGTCAGAAATATGAACGGGGAGTCCCTGTAACATCGCTGAAAAAACTGGAACAGACAGACAAGAGGGGAACCACGGTACATTTCAAGCCGGACCCCGATATCTTCGAGACCACAACCTTTGAATTCGATATCCTGGCAAACAGATTACGCGAGCTGGCCTTCCTCAATAAAGGATTGAAGATTGAGATGGAAGACGAGCGCACAGACACTATCACCACCTATGTTTACAAGGAAGGACTCCTTGACTTCATTGCTTACCTGAACGCCAAAAAGAAGCCCATTCACCAGCCCATCTATTTCAGAAAAACAAAAGGAGATACGGTTCTGGAATGCGTGCTGCAGTACAACACCTCCTACAGCGAGAGCCTGTTCTCCTTTGCGAACAACATCAACACCCACGACGGAGGCACGCATGCTATCGGCTTCCGCAAGGCCATCACCCGAACCATCAATGCCTATGCAAGGGACAAAGGGATGCTGAAGAACGCGAAGATAGCCATCCAGGGAGAAGATACCCGTGAAGGCTTATGCGCCGTGGTCAGCGTGCTGCTGCCGCAGCCCCAGTTCGAGGGACAGACCAAGGGCAAGCTGGGCAACTCGGAGATCCAGGGCATAACCGAGAGCATCACCAATGAGGCACTCGGGGCCTATCTGAATGAGAACCCAACAGAAGGCGCAGCCATTGTGAAGAAGATCCTGGACAGCGCCCAGGCCAGGGAGGCAGCCCGCCATGCACGGGAGCTTACCAGGCGCAAGACCGCGATGGAGAGCACGCTGCTGCCCGGAAAACTCGCCGATTGTCAGGAGCGGGACCCGGCCCTGTGCGAGATCTACATCGTGGAGGGCGACTCCGCCGGAGGGAGCGCCAAGCAGGGGAGAGACCGGAAGAACCAGGCCATCCTGCCCTTAAGGGGAAAGATCCTGAACGTGGAAAAGGCCAGGATAGACAAGATGCTGTCTAGTCAGGAGATCAAGAACCTGGTGACCGCGCTGGGAACAGGCATAGGTTCTGAAAGCTTTGATGTGTCCAAGCTCAGGTACCACTCCGTTGTGATTATGACGGATGCCGACGTAGATGGCGCGCATATCAGGACCCTTCTTCTGACCTTTTTCTACCGGCAGATGCCTGAGATCATCGAACGGGGGCATCTCTATATCGCCCAGCCTCCCCTGTTCAAGCTCGCCAAGGGCAAGAAGGTGAGCTATCTCCTGAACGAAGAGGTACTCGATGACTTCCTCGTGAAGAGCATCACCAAAGACATCGTCCTGAAAGGTGCGGCAGAGATCACGGGCATTGAGCTTGCCCGGTATCTCAAGCTCATCACCCGCAGGAAGAACATCCTTGAGAACTATGAGCAGAGGCAGATGGATGACAGGCTCGTCCAGTCCGTATCCTATGTGAGTGAAGAACTCATATCCGCGGCCTTTGATCCGGCCCTGATCAGGGATGAAATTCTCCATATAATCAGTGAATGGTTCCCCCATATCGGCCCGGTCACTTGCGAGATTTTTGAAGACCACCTCGTGTTTCATTCCATCAAGAACGGCATACGCAAAGCAACCCCCATCGACAGGCGCCACATTGAATCCAAGGGCTTCGAGGAGCTCCAGAAGATCCATAACCAGCTCCAGAAGATCGGCAAGCCCCCCTTCAAGGTGATCAAGGGCGATACCGTTCATGAGGTGATGAACCTGACAGAGGCAGCGAATAAGATCTTTGATGAATCCAAGAAGGGCTACACCATCCAGCGGTATAAAGGTCTGGGCGAGATGAACCCGGAGCAGCTCTGGGAGACCACCATGGACCCGGCAAGGCGAACCATGCTCCAGGTGACCATCGATGACGCGCTCGAGACCGACCTGATCTTCTCCACCCTCATGGGCGATGAGGTAGAGCCTAGGAGGGAATTCATCGAAAAGAATGCACTGAAGGTATCCAATCTTGATATCTAGTTTTCCACCTAAGAAAGAGGAGTTTGCATGAGTACGAACACCGTTGCCATAGACCAGGAGATGAGGCGCTCGTACCTGGACTATTCCATGAGCGTCATCATCGGACGCGCCATCCCTGATGTGCGCGACGGCCTTAAGCCCGTCCATAGAAGGATCCTGTTTGCCATGCAGGACCTGGGCAACACCCATACGAAGGCCTACAAGAAGTCGGCCCGCATCGTGGGTGATGTCATTGGTAAGTACCATCCCCACGGTGACTCCGCAGTCTATGATGCCATTGTCCGCATGGCCCAGCCGTTCTCCTTGCGGTATCCCCTGGTCGACGGCCAGGGCAACTTCGGTTCCGTGGATGGCGATCCGGCCGCTGCCATGAGGTATACCGAGATCAGGATGTCGCGCATAGCCGAGGAGATGCTCGCTGATCTTGAAAAGAATACCGTGGATTTCCATCCCAACTACGACGAGTCTCTGCAGGAGCCCGATGTACTGCCCACGAGGATACCGGGGCTGCTGCTGAACGGGTCTAGCGGTATCGCGGTGGGCATGGCCACCAGCATCCCGCCGCACAATGCCACCGAGCTGATGACCGCCCTGATCGCCCTAATCGACAAACCTGATCTGACACTGCCCGAGATCATGCGGATCATCCCCGGGCCTGATTTCCCCACCGGCGGCATCATCATCTCCGAAGGCGAGATCGAGAAGGCCTACCGCACCGGCAGGGGCATCATCATTGTCCGCGGCAAGGTGGAAAGGGAGGAAGAGCAGAACCGGGAGAAGATCATCATCTCCGAGATCCCCTTTACCGTGAACAAGGCCGATCTCGTCACGCGCATCGCTCTCCTGGCCCAGGAAAAGAAGATCGACGGCATTGCCAACATCCGCGACGAGTCGGACAAGGACGGCATGCGCGTGGTCATCGAGCTGAAGAAGGGGGCTCCCGCCGAGGTCATCGAAAACCAGCTCTACAAGCTCACCACGCTCCAGGCCTCGTTCTCCATGAACCTGCTCGCCATACACAACAACAGGCCCGCCACCATGGGTCTTTTACAGCTGCTTCAGGCCTTCCTTGATTTCCGCGAGGAGGTGGTCACCCGCAGGTGCCTCTTCGAACTGGCCAAGGCAAAGGACCGCATCCATATCTTGGACGGCCTCTTGAAGGCGTTAGAGCACATCGACGAGATCGTGGCGCTCATCAAGGCATCGGCCAACCCGCCTGAGGCAAAGATAAACCTGATGGAGCGCTTCGGCTTCTCCGAGATCCAGGCCCAGGCCATCTTGGACATGCGTCTCCAGAGGCTCACCGGACTGGAGCGAGACAAGCTTGCCGACGAGCACGCGGCACTTTCCAAAGAGATCAGGCGACTCGAGCTCATCCTTTCCGACCGCAATGAGCTGCTCAAGGTCATCAGGGCAGAGCTCCAAGAGGTCAAGGCCGACTACGCGGACGCCAGGCGGACCATGATCCTGAAGGGTGAGATCGGCGAATTCAACGTGGAAGACCTCATCCCCGATGAGAAGATGGTGGTCACCATCACCCGCAAGGGTTATGTGAAGCGCACCGAGCTCGACAAGTACCGCACCCAGAAGCGCGGCGGTGTGGGCGTCAAGGGGGCGTTGACCGGTGAGGACGACTTCATCGAGCACATCTTCGTGGCCACCAACCACACCTCCATCCTCTACTTCACCAACAAGGGCAGGGTGTACCACACCAAGGTATACGAGGTCCCGGAGCGCGACCGCGCGCTCAAGGGCGTGCCCATCGTGAACATTCGCCCCATCCAGAAGGAGGAGCGCATCTGCGCCATCCTGGTCACCACCGACATCAACATGGAAGCCGAGGTCGTGATGGTAACCGCCATGGCCAACATCAAACGGGTCGAGCTCAAAAGCTTCAGCAACATCGTGCGCACGGGCATCATCGCCTGCACGCTGGAGCCGGGCGACGAGGTCATGTCGGCCCGCATCACCACCGGCAGCACCCGCATCATCGTTGCATCCAGGGCCGGCAAGGCCATCATCTTCCCGGCCGACCAGGTCCGAGTCATGGGCCGCCAGGCGCAAGGGGTGCGAGCCATCAAGCTCAATGAGGGCGATTCGGTTATCGGCATGGATGTCATCACGAGCGACGACGACCTGGTCATCAATCTGACCGAGTACGGCTTCGGCAAGAAGACTATTGTCAGCAAATACCCGGTCCAGAACCGAGCAGGCAAGGGTGTAAATACGGTCCACATCACCAAGAAGACCGGCGACCTCGTGGGGGTGAGGGTGATCAAGGACACCGACGAGCTCATGATCATATCCACGTCGGGCCAGATCATCCGCATGCCCGTGTCCCAGATCCGCACCACCCGCACGCGCTCTGCCCAGGGCGTGCGCGCCATACGCATGAAGGAAGACGAGAAGATCGTGGACTTCACCAAGTACGTCAGCGAAGAAGACGCCGACTAAACGGCGCTCATCACGAGAGATAACCTTAAGATAAATCCCGGCCTCCGAAAGGGGGCCGGGCAAGAAATAACCCGCAGATTCATAACTCTGTCATTCCCGCGAAAGTGGGAATCCAGGAAAGTGAAGGTGTTATTTTTGCGCTTGATGGAGAGTCTAAGATTTATCTATCTTTTTAATTTTATGTCCTTTCTTTTGGTGCCACAATTCGGCAGGATAGCCGAATTAGACGCACTTTACGTGCGCCCGAAGGGCGAAGGCCAGGGATGGCCTGAGTCAAAAGAAAGGACCGAAGAAAAGGCACCCCGTGAACCCGCCCTTCGGGTCCGTTCGCTCGCTTGGAAAATCCGGGCCGCGGATAAATTTCTTCAGGATAGAAGAAATTGACGCACCGAAGGTGCGCCCAAAGGGTGAGGGACAAGGATGTCCCGAATCAAACTCGCTTCGTTTCACTTCGCTCAAACAAGAGACGCTTTCCCCTGGATTTTGCTTCACTCGCTCACCGGGGTCAAAGGGGATCAAAAAGGCAAAAACACGATCTGGACAGGATTGGCAGGGAAGGGGATATCCGGAATGGAATATAAAAAGAATAATGCCTTGCACTCAATATCCGGATATACTGCAATTGTGCATCGGATAACTATAGTGATATCCTGCAAAAGTACAGTATAGTAATTGTTATGTGTTTCAGAAAGGGTAAAGACCCATGAAAGCTGTTATTTTAAAACCTGTTATGTGGAATGAAAACGAGTATATCAGTCCCTCTGGCTATCCAAGTACGAGCGGTTTCGCAAATGCATTCGGATATGGACATGAGGAATGGAATAATAGCCAAAGGCGCATCTGGCGAAGCTATAAGGTCTTTCATACTGAATCAACGGATAAATTATTGCAGTACTCTGCCACAGGAGAGCTCGCTATTGTTACAACTGCCTCCTTAAATAGAGCGCAATACGCCATTAGCATTGCCACAAACGTCTTTGACAATAATGCAGATGAGCGTAAAATAATAGCGAAAGAGCTTAATGTATATAATGATTGGGTAGAAGTTTGGTCAATTGACAGGGTTAAGCAGTGTTTCAATAATAATCAACAGCGTTTTCTTGAGCATTGGCAAAGTAACTACGAGTGGATAAGATGGAAATGCCCAATATCTCAATATCACCACTTCAATAGACCTGTACTCCTTAACCCTTCATCAATATCTGGTAAGGCTCGTCTCACTTCAATGCATGGTAGATTCCAGGCTATTTATCCAGAGCAATGTTTGCAAATTATCGGCAGCTACTTACCTGAAAATCATCCCATTTGCGAGTGGCTCTCGAGCAGGGATTTTGATGAGGAAATTATCTCAAAGACTATAAAGAACTTCCGTTCAACTCATAATATCAGATTGCCTCGTAGTAGGAGTGGATCAAATGCTCCTGCTATAAGGGCATATCAGTATTGGGTGGAAGGAAATCGGAGCGTAGAACCTCATCATGCGCTCCTACAGGCGAAGTTTGTAAACTACCTGACCTCGAATGCATTATCATATCAAGAAAACATTGATTACATTGACGTCAAATACCAGCTAAACGGAATAGATGTTTTAGTAGAAATCAAACCTACTGATAAGATTCAGACCAAGTACGCTATACGCATTGCGATAGGGCAGCTACTTGAGTATAGATACATAATGAATAGTCAAGCGATTCTTGAGATAGTCCTTGGAAGTAAACCTAGAGATGAAGAGATAGCTTTCGTTAATTCATTAGGAATTTACTTAACCTACTTGGATTCAAATAGCGGCGATTTTATACGTGCTGGTACTGTCACATAACCATGGCATGCAGGCCGTTGGCAATAAACAAAGAGTATCCATATGAATGTATTTATAAGCTGGTCAGGCGAAGAAAGTAAAGCATATGCAGAGGTATTTCGACAATGGTTGCCTAAAATAATACAGGCCTGCGATCCATTTTATTCACCTGAAGACATTAAAGCAGGAATGCGATGGAGTGCAGAAATTGCTGGTAAGCTGCAAGAGACAGAGATTGGCATTCTTTGCCTTACAAGGGATAATCTTAATGCTCCCTGGTTGATGTTTGAAGCAGGTGCTTTGTCTAAACAACTAGAATCAAGAGTGTGTCCCATTTTGTTCGGTTTAAGTCCAGCGGATATTCAGGGACCGTTGACTCAATTTCAATTAAATAAGTTTTGTCCCGATGGCGTATATAGAGTACTTTCATCAATAAACGATCTGTCAAAGCCAAATCGGTTATCTTCGGAGGTTTTAAAAGACTCATTTGACAAATGGTGGCCTGATCTTGACTCAAGTATATCAAAAGCCACACCAATAGTTAGTTCTCCAAGCATAGCCTCTTTACGAAGTGAACGTGACCTAATTGAAGAAATACTAATCCGAATCAGAAACAGTACCGTCGAGTCACCTATTGATCCAGCCATGGTCAGTATGTTGATAAGTTGTTTTGGTCGTCTCGCAGATACGCCCCGCTATATAGCAGATTCCAAGAAACAGGAAACGGCATCACACGCACTTTATCATTTTCAGCTCCCAATTCAACACCTCATTACACGAATTATCGATACGCACAAACGCCATGAAATGGCTCAAGCTTATGCAGAGGCAATTAATGTTTTCTATAATGGCTCTGTTGATAAAGATAAACTCATTGAAAATTTAACGAATCCTTCACATGGCCTGATTACAAGTGCTCCAATCATCCATAAGGCAGATTAAAATTACAGACCATATTTTTTAAAAGCGGGCGGATGGCCTGGAAAAGATATAAATCTATGGGTGGCACGGGCGAAGCCCGAAGGGCTTGCCCGTGGGACATAGTAATAGTTAACGCCTTGCTTTTACTGCTCAGGTTTTTTTAGCCCCCCTCGAAACAGGCGAGGAGCGCAGGGAAAATCCGTAAAGAAGCAAGCCCATGTTTGATGCGATACATCCATGTATCGCACCCTGACGGGCGCACGTAAAGTGCGTCCAATTCTGCTATCCCTGCAGAATTGTGAGCGAAGCGAGTTGGCTTGCTTTAAGGATTTTCCCGAGCACCGCAGCGGACCCCGAAGGGGCTGTTTCGTTGGGTGCCTTTTCTTTGGTGACTTTCTTTGCACAAAAAGAAAGTAACAATGTAAGCAAATATGAATGCCCAAATCTAACCCTCAGTTACTAAAGATTTAATCACGGTAAATCATTTTAAGAATATTAATTATTATCTCCATTAAAACAGCAATACCACTAATAACATTATAGCTAATTTAACTAGATAAATCAATTAACAAGAGCTTTACCTCTCAAAAAAGGGCATGTCGATAAAGTATTGAAGGTAGACCTAAGACGATTCCTAACTCAAGAAAATAATTGTTGGATTCATGCACGGTTTAATAACAATAAGTAACATATTGATTATATGATCATAGTTGCTATTATGGAATGCATGCATCTTTGAGGGTAATCTATTTAAATAGAAATGTAGTGAAAGTAATTATGCCCTGTTTCATCTGAATAATTAATAAGGTGATATTGCAGGGACAGACTCCTGGACAAACGAAAGGTATTCTTATATATGTTGGTTAACCCGACACAAGGTGATCTCATGGATAAGCGGAATGCATTTTCATCAAATCATGTTGCCAAGGCGTTGAATATTGAGCCGGAGAGGCTGCGTCAATGGATAAGGCTTGGGTTTGTCACGCCGAATACCCCGGCGAAAGGCCAGGGCAGCCGGGGGATCTTTACGCGTGGAGATGTCTACTCTGTGGAACTTTTCAGGCGGCTTTTGGACTTGGGAATAGCGAGATCGTTCGCGGCATCGCTCTCCCGGGTGTACTCTGTCCCCCGTAGATATTTTAGCCTCAGCGAGGAGACGGGACGGCCCATTGAAAAATCTAAAGAAGATGATGCTTCTGAAGAGAGTTTGATTGAGGCCGGGGATATCCTCTGCATCGTCTTTCACAATGATCCGAAGTTCCCGGAAGTCAAGCTGTTGACCCCGACCGCGATCCTGGCTGTTGTTGGGACCAAGATCCTGAAAAAGGAGCAGAGGGAAAAAACAACTTTCGAGGACCTGATTTCCTCGAAGAGGGATCTGCTCGGCAAGGGAGAGTGGACGCGCATGCTCGCTGTGAACTTGAAAAAATTGCGTGATGAGATCGATGCAGGATTGCCGGACTAAGGATTACGGGAGGATATTTTTTGATTATTGCCGTCATCCCGGCATTAGGCATGCAATCTATCCGGACCTTTTAAATATTTGCAGTGACGGCGAAATGACTGGTGGCAAATTTTTCTTACAAAGCCAGGTATAATCTGCGATTCCGCTCGATTTCTTTGATGAAAAAAAGGCAGATCTTTTTTCTGTGCATGCAAGTGAATCTCTTTTATATGAAGAATTGCCGTCTGTCTTCATCCCTTACCCTCGTTCTCCTGATGGGCAGCCTCACTGCGTATTTCCTGCTGCCTGAGCTCCCTGCGCGCCTGAGCCTCCTTGCAACGCCTAGCCTGTTCGTTGTTCTCGACGATCAGAGGCGGGACCTTCATGGGCTTTGAGCCGGAATCCAGGGCAACATAGGTCAGGTAGGCCGATGCCGTATGCCGCACCTCTCCAGTCAGGAGATCTTCGGCCTCCACCCGCACGCCCACCTCCATGGATGTTTTGCCGACCATGTTTATGCTTGCCTTGAGCGTAATGAGGTTCCCGATGTAGACCGGGTTGTGGAAATGCAGACGGTCGATGGATGCCGTGACGACATTGCTGCGGGCATGCCTTGCTGCAACCGATCCCCCGGCATTATCGATGAGTTTCATGATTACCCCGCCATGGACATTCCCGGCGGGATTGGCGTCTTCCGGGGTCATCAGCTGCGCCATCGTAATCATGCTTTCACTTACCGTTTTTCCCTTCATAGCATTTACCTCTCTGTCCAATAGGTGCTTAGGTTTATTCCCGCAAAGCAGCCGGGTCAAGCATTGCTTTTTTTATCGGGAATTTGACTTAAGGCATCTCACGAGGGTATCATTACCCTGGGAGAAATAGAGGCATGTTTGAGATACTATCCCCAATGGCGGGGATGAAAGCGTGAGGAGGAACATGTGTAAAGGCCGATATGGGGGCATTTCGTATGGTGAAACCGCCGGTTCATCTCTGATTGATCTTCCATGAGCAGGGTCATCTTCCTCACACACCCGACCATGGGACACCTGAACAGTCTTCTGTCAATCGCCCTGAAGCTCAGGGAGAATGGGCATGATGTGCAGTTCATCGTGCCAGGGTCAAACCTCGCGGACCCAAGGATCAAGATGTTCAAGGTGTTCTATAATGGGAAAGTCGTTCCGGAGAAGATCCGTTCACATGGCATCCCCATCCGCCTGCTTTTCCCCCCGCTGCCATACATATACTTTGCAGCAAGGCTTCCATCGACCAAGAGATTTGAAGAGACAAAAATGGCGCTGCGTCTTTTCAGCTCTGGACTGAAAAGCTACACAAGACGCGTAAACAGGCTTGTACAAAAATTCCGGCCCGATATGATAGTGGCCGATTTCTTTTTCTATGCCGCGCCATTGGTGGCTGAAATGAATGCGTTACCCTATGCTGCCATCTACCACTGCGGGCTCCCCTTTGCAGGGAAAGACGTCCCGCCGTTCGGCAGCGGCCTCCCGGTATCCGCTCAGGATACACCGCTGATGAGATCATACAAGAAAAAGGAGCAGGAGCTGTGCGGCAGGCTCAATGCGACGATCAACAGGGCGAGACAAACCTTTTCCCTGAGGCCTGTCGTCAATGACATGCTGAAGTCGCCGCATTCCCCATGGCTCAACCTCATCGTAACCCATGAGTCCATTGACATCCCGCGTGACGGACTCGATCCCCACACGGTCTACGTAGGGCCCATATTCATGAACATGGGGATGAACAGATCCTCCTTCCCTTATGAAGACTTGAGAAATGACCAGTACAAGATCTATGTCTCTTTAGGGACGGTGTTCAATGACAAGCCGAAGACCTATCTCGAAATCATCGAGGCCCTGCAGGGGAATCCGGACTACCAGATCATCGTGAGCGCAGGAGGCTCTTACGAAGCGGTTGCCAAGAAGGACCATAACAGGAATGTCATGCTCTTTCGGTCCGTCCCCCAGGCCGAGCTGCTGAGCCGTGTGGATCTTGTCATCAGTCATGGGGGCAACAACACCCTGAATGAAACGCTCTATCATGGCAAGCCGGTCATTGTTCTCCCGGTGGGTGGTGAGCAGCATGACAATGCATCAAGGATCGAGTTTCTCAGGCTGGGATGCCGCCTTGACATGGACTCGCTGAGCGGTGAGGCTCTCCGCAGCACAGTCGAGAATATCAGGAACAACACGGAAATGAGCCGGCGTCTCAAGGATGTAAGCGAAGAGCTCATGAAATCGGACGGCACAACATCTTCAGTGCGGTTGATCGAGTGGGTTATGGAGCACAGGAGGCCCTTTGCAAGAAAACATCATCTGCCCCGAACCATCCCCAAACTCATGCTCGATCAATATCTTGAGGATTGAAAGTTATATTTCCCCTCATACACAAAAAAATACGGTATAATAATTGATGGGCGCCAGGCTTTATAATCAACGCGAAAGGACGTTTTATGCGCACAAACATCGTTCTCACCCTTACCGGTACCGACCGGACCGGGATCGTAGAAGAAATCACGAAATTACTGCTCGATCTCGGCGGCAATGTGGAAACCAGTCGCATGGCCCGGCTGGGTGGCGAGTTTGCCGTTTTGATGCTGGTATCCATGCCTGCAGAGAAACTGGCCGACCTGGACAAACGCATACAGGCCCTTATACGCCAGGGATTCAAGGTGACAACCGTGCGCACAGAATTTACCTATGCCGAAGCCCATGCCGGCTGGTTGCCTTACCAGATTGAAGTCCTTGGAGCGGATCACGAAGGCATCATCCACGAGATTGCCCACACCCTTTCACAATGCGGCATTAATATTGAGTCCATGGATACGGAGACGACCCGGGCACCGAACAGCGGTGCCCCGTTGTTTTCCATGACCGCTCTTGTCGTTGCACCGCCAAACCTGACGCGCAAAAACCTGGTGGCTGCCCTCAAAGATGCGGGACATCGTCTCCAGGTGGACATCAAGGTGTCGGCTGCAGCAAGGTAATGATAGTGGGGGGATGAGCCGATTTCCCGGGTGGAATAAAGGGTATCATTTTATCCGGAAATAAGGTGCTGATCGCAGTACGAAAGACACGATGAACAAAGGAACCTGGTATGCCATTGGGGCATATGCCCTCTGGGGCCTGCTGCCCATATATTGGAAGTGGCTGCATCATGTCCCGGCAACGCAGGTGCTCTGCCATCGGATCTTCTGGTCGTTCCTGACCCTGTTCATCATCATCCTTCTCTTGCGCCAGTGGAACGCATTCCGGCTGGCCCTTGCCAACCCGCGCGTGTTGTGCGCATACACCGGAGCTGCATGCCTGATAAGCATCAACTGGCTCACCTACATCTGGGCAGTGGGGGCCGGGTTCATCATAGAGACCAGCCTGGGGTACTTCATCAACCCATTGCTCAGTGTTCTCCTGGGTGTCGTCATCTTCCGTGAACGCCTCAGGACGTGGCAATGGATCTCTATCACCCTGGCGGCTGCAGGCGTTGTGTATCTGACAATCGTCTATGGATCCCTGCCCTGGATTGCATTAACCCTTGCCGTCACCTTCGGCCTCTATGGCCTGGTCAAGAAGATTTCCCCGCTCGGCTCGCTCTACGGCCTGACCCTGGAGACAGGCGTCCTACTTCTGCCGGCATTCATATTCCTGCTCTATTCCGACAAGGCCGGGAATGGATCGTTCCTTCATGCCGGTATTATCTCCGATATCCTGCTTGCAGGAGCAGGGGTCATTACCGTTGTGCCCCTGCTGCTGTTCTCGTCGGCAGCCAGGCGCATCCCGCTCTCGCTCATCGGCATATTGCAGTACATTGCCCCTACACTCCAGTTCCTCCTTGGGGTGTTTGTTTATAGTGAACCCTTTACAACCGCAAAGTTCATCGGCTTTGGGATTGTATGGATCGCGCTCATCATCTATGGGGTGGAAGGCCTCATGGTCTACAGGGAACAGATGTTTCCCGTAGTGTCGGAATAGGCTGGCGTATGTTCCTTCTCCTTGGGACGGATCTTATTACATGGGTTATTCACCGTGGAGTCGACAACCGCGAACGACAATCCCAATGGGCTTTTTCCTATACAATGCCCTTAAGGAAGCCCACTGCATTGTCGAAGATGGCCATGCCCTCGCCCCTATCCGGCAGGGTTTTCATCCTTGTCCAGCAGGGGTGGTTTGTTGCATGGGTATAGGCCTCGGGGTGCGGCATGAGTCCGAAGATCCGGCCTGTCTTGTCGCAGATGCCGGCAATGGCGGATATTGCCCCGTTGGGGTTAAAGGGATATTCCATGGTAGGGGAGAATTGATCATCGGCATACTGAACCGTTATCAGGTTGGCCTTTGTGATCTCTGAGAGCGTTTCCTCGTTGTCACACACAAACTTGCCCTCGCCGTGACGGACCGGCACGGGTAGATGGTCAATCCCTTTTGTAAATACACAGGGGCTTAACGGGTTCACCTTCAGGGTTATCCAGCGGTCCTCGAACTTGGCAGAGTCGTTGAAGGTGAGCGACACCCTCCTCTTTCCGAGCGGGTTGCCGGGCAGGATGCCCGACTTCACCATGGCCTGGAAGCCGTTGCAGACCCCCAGGATGAGCATACCCCGGCTTATGAAGGTCTCGATCTCCTCGAACAGGGTCTTTCTGGATGTCTTTACACGCGCATGTTTCAGGCGGACACTTTCCACCTGGGCGGAGCCGAGGTCATCGCCGTCGAGGAATCCGCCGGGGAGGTTGAGGAAATGATAATCATTGATTTTATAGGTGCCGCTCAAGACCTCGCTGATGTGGGCGATATCGGTCCGAGCGCCTGCGAGCCTGCAGGCGTAAGCCATCTCCATCTCGCAGTTGGTTCCGTATCCGGTTATGACAAGCGCCTTTATCGTAGCCATATCAGAAATCCAGACGAGCCTTCCAGGCGGCCTTCAATGTGCCTAAGTCTTCCCGGATGAGGGCAGCCCCTGCTATCGATCTGACGGAAAGAAGTGTATCTGCTGTTGATTGCCCGATGCAAGCCGCATCCCTGCCGAAGAGCTTTTCTATTTTTTTAGCGTCTCTCGGGCTCACCTCGATAATGATCCTGCTCTGTGACTCGGAATACAGGATCTCCGTATCGTTCATACCGGTCTCGGAGGGGACCTTGCCCAGGTCGACGGCAAGACCGAATCCGCCGGAAAAGGCCATCTCAGCCAGACACACGGCAAGCCCGCCGTCCGAGCAGTCATGGGCCGACAGGATGAGGCCCTCTGTTATGGCCCTGTGGAGCGAGCGGTATCGCTTTAAGGCCTTTTTTGCATCCACTTCTGGTACGAAAGCGCCTTTTCTCCCGAAGGAAGCAAGATACTCGCTCCCGCCGAGCTCGTTCTTTGTCTTGCCCAGGATGTAGATGAGGCTGCCTTCGCGCTTGATGTCCATGGTCACGGCCTTCGTGATGTCAGGGATCTTGCCGATGACCGAGATCAGTATGGTAGGCGGTATGGAGATCTTGACGTCTCCGCCGATGTAATCGTTCTTCATGCTGTCTTTACCCGAGATCATGGGGCAGGAATAGGCAAGGGCATAGTCATAGAGCGCCCTGTTCGCCCTCACGAGCTGGGCGAGCTTGAATGAGCCGTCTTTGTTCCTTGCACTGACCACCGGGTCGCACCAGCAGAAGTTGTCGAGAAAGGCCCAGTGATCAGGGTTGCCGCCTACGCAGATGTAGTTCCTGAGGGCCTCATCCAGGGCACAGGCAGCCATGTGATAGGCATCCAGGTCCGAATACCTGGGGACAATGCCGTTAGATACTACAACGCCCTCGTTGGAATCCAGCAGGGGCTGTATAACCCCGGCATCAGAAGGTCCGTCGCAGCATACGCCCACCAGGGGTTTGACGACAGAGCCGCCCTGAACCTCATGATCGTATTGCCTTACCACGTATTCCTTGGAGCAGATGTTGAGCCTGCCGAGCATCTCCTTGAGCTTGGCTGCGTGGTCGGAAGGCTCCGGCGTCGGGCTTTTGTCCGCCGAAGGCGGTGTCCAACGGGCTGTAAGCTTCATGGTAGGAAGACCGTTGTGGAGGAAATCCAGGCTCAAGTACGCCACGGTCTTGCCGGCATAGGTGCAGTGGAAGAACCCTGAATCCGTGAAGGTGCCGATTACCGTGGATTCAACACCCATTTCCTGCGACAGGCCAAGGAAGGCCTGAATGTTCTCTTGGGGTACGGCCAGTGTCATACGCTCCTGCGCCTCGGAAAGAAGGATCTCCCACGGGCTCAGTCCGAGATATTTCACGAGCGGCTTTTCCAGCTCGATGTGGCACCCGCCGCAGGAAGTAGCCATTTCACCCACGGATGAAGACAAGCCTCCCGCCCCGTCATCGGTGATAGCGTGGTAGAGGCCCTTATCACGGGCGACGAGCAGGAAGTCGGTGAGCTTCTTTTGGGTGATGGGGTCGCCTATCTGTACTGCGGATGTCGGGGACGATTCATGGAGTTCTTCAGAGGAGAATGTTGCACCGTGGATGCCGTCCTTGCCGATCCTGCCGCCAGACATAACGATTGAATCGCCGGGGATGATCTTTTTGATGTGGGATGGCTCTCCATTGATGATGGCGGGCATGATGCCGGCTGTGCCGCAATAGACAAGGGGTTTCCCGAGATAGCGCTCGTCAAACACGATGCAGCCGTTGACTGTCGGGATTCCGGACTTGTTGCCGCCGTGCTCGACACCTTCCCTTACGCCCTCAAATATCCTCAAGGGGTGAAGGATTTTGGGCGGCAGCTTGCCCGTGTGGAACGGGCTTGCGAAGCAAAATACATCCGTGTTGAAGATGAGCTTGGAGCCCATGCCAGTGCCGAAGGGGTCGCGGTTGACGCCCACGATGCCGGTGAGCGCACCGCCGTACGGGTCAAGGGCAGAGGGGGAGTTGTGGGTCTCCACCTTGAAGACCAGATTATGATTATCATTGAACCTTATAACGCCTGCATTGTCGGAGAAGACACTCACGCATATGTCATTTTTCCCGGCGGCCTTGCGGATTTTCGATGTGGCGCCCTTGATATAGGTTGAGAATAATGAAAAGATCTCTTCCGATTTTCCGTCTTCCTCGTAGGTTATATGTGCATTGAAGATCTTGTGCTTGCAGTGCTCGGACCAGGTCTGGGCCAGACACTCGAGCTCCACGTCCGTTATCTTTTCGCCGAGTCCAAAAGCAGATCGCCTTTGCAGTGTCTCAGGGTCTTTCATATACCCTATAATTGTCTTCATCTCATTAAGGTTCAACGCCAGGGTCCGTTCCTGGGACAGCCGCAGCAGGGCATCATCAGTAAGGTCCAGGGACAACTCTTCCACCACCGGCTCATGGAGCCCTGTAACCGTGGGGATAGAAGGTTCGATGGTCCCGCACTCGGGGTAACGCAGGACTTTAAGGGTATGGATGAGCGGGTTGGCCAGGCATTCATCTGCAATTGCCTGCGCGGTGTCTCTCTCAAGGTCGCCCTGAAGGAGGTACCCCCGTGCGGAATAGACATTTACGGTGCTGCCGGAGATGAGCTCCAGGGCGTACCTCGCACTGTGCCCCACGTTGTCGGTGACCCCCGGCTTGAACCCGACCTCGATATACCAGCCGCTCTCTGTTCGCAACAGAGTGCCTATGGCGATATCTTGGATGACCGGGTCACAGAAGGCCTCTTCAATCCATTCTCTTTTCAGGTCCTCTGCGGCGATATGATAGATATCAAAACAAAAGATTTGTCCGAGAGTCGTTAATTGTGGAAAGGCATGGAGGATCTGCCTTTTTACCCGTGCTCCCCGGGCATCAAAGAGGTGCGGCTTGAGCCCGACCTCAACCCGCAAACCCATGGAATTAGCCTTTTTCCTCTACATACAGAGGGGCAGCGGGCCCTTCAAGGCTTTCCCTTTCCGATTTGCATTTCACGCACAGTGTTGCAAAGGGCATGGCCTTGAGTCTTCCGGCAGGGATATTTTCGCCGCAGTCCTCGCAGAACCCATATTCACCATGCTCCATCCGGGTAAGGGCGCTCTCTATTTGGTCCAACTTCTGCCGTTCACGGGTGCCGAGCAGGAGGTTGAACTCCCTTGTCTGCTCGAGGTCGGCGTCGTCAAAGATATCGCCGATCTCACGCTGGGCTGTAATATCATTGGATTTGATTCTCTCAGCAAGGGTCTTTAGGATGTCCTTCTTCATCTGGAGAAGGATCTCTTTGATCTCGAGAAGCTCATTTTTTCTTAACATCCTGTCCTCCACTGAAAATTTAAAAGTAGGCTACTTATACTTATTACATCCGCTCTGTCAACCATCAATTAAAAGAAATATCCCCCTTGGAAGATCTCGCATTCTACAAATGATCCTTGTTCCAGAGATGCAGCCATTTTGGGCAAGACAATGAAGCAGTTGCCTCTTGCCATGGAGGTGAGGATGCCCGAGCCCTGGGGGCCTGTGGGGCTGACCACAAGATCATCGCCTATGCGCTCCAGAATACCCCTTAGGTAATGGGGCCTGTCGCCCTTGTTCTCCAGGGCCTCCTTGATCCGGGCGCGTACCCGGGGTAAGAGGATGTCATGACTGCCTTGCATCTTGAGGATGGCAGGCCTTGCAAATTGATAGAACGAGGTCATGGCGGACACAGGATTCCCGGGAAGGCCGATGGCGGGGACACCGCACAGGGACCCAAATGCCAATGGCTTACCGGGCTTCATGTCTACAGTCCAGAATTCAAGGGCATTGCCTTCTTCGTGCATGATAGTCCTCACCAGGTCAAAATCCCCCATGGAGACCCCGCCGGAGGTAAGGATCAGATCAGCCTTATGCGCCGAGGCAAGTTTTGCGTTAAGGTCCGCCTTGTTGTCCTTGGCTATGCCCAGATAGAGAGGTATGGCGCCTACTGCCTTGATGAGGCCTATCAAGGTATAGGAGTTTGAAGATATGATTGCCTGCGGGAAAGCTTCCTCACCGAGTTCTATAATTTCATCACCGGTGGCCAGTACAGCCACCACAGGTCTCTGGTAGACCTGCACCATGGGTCGCCTTATGGATGCCAGTACCCCGATCTGTGCGGGTCCAAGGAGCGAGCCTTTGGTAATGACGATCTGGCCCTCCCCGATGTCCTCCCCTTTGAAGCGGATGTTTTCTCGTTTTTGGGGCACCTTGTTGATCTTGACTCGTTGCCCATCCTCGTCGGTTTCCTCTCGCTTGACCACTGCATCTGCGCCCTCAGGGATAATCGCGCCGGTCATGATTTTGACGGCATGACCCTTGATCATGGGTTGGCTGGGCAGTACACCGGCGGGCAGGATGGAATCGATCACCAGAGTTGTCCCAACCGAGGGCACATCTTCAGTGCGGATCGCATATCCGTCCATAGCGGAATTATCACAAGGGGGGATAGCACGTGTTGAGGTAATGTCCTCGGCAAGGTATCTTCCCAAAGAGTTTTCCAGTGAGACCCGTTCAGGAGGCAGGACCGGAATCTTTGTGAGGATAGTCTCTCTCGCTTTTTCAACGCTCAGCATGAACCCACCATAATACAATCGAAGATTATTTGGAGCGGCTTTAGCCGCAAAACTAAACAGTACCCACGAAAAAAATGTACACACTATGCCGCGCCCGGTGTCTTTAAAGAAATGTATCCTAATTTAATGCCTTGATCCAAGTCAAGATTCGATTCCGTATTGTCGATAGAGCCGTTATGGAACTCAGGGATATCCTTGCGCCCCTGGATATTGAGATCAAGAAGGTTTCGATCCTTGGAGGCAGCATGGCAATTGTAGTGATCCCGCGTGAACACGCGGATATGGCGTTGCGGGCAAAGCGGGAGATGGACACCGCACTCACCTATGGAGATTATCTTATCCTCGGTATTTTTGGCATGGGTGCGGATGAGGCCTCGGCCCAGTTCCTCTCTATCCCAAAGGGTATTGCCGTATATCCTCATGAAGGCGCTGATATTCAGACCCTGTTCTTCGAGGCGGTAGAACGGTTCAACACAAGCAAAGGGAACTCCCCCTGGGTCAAAAGTCTGTGGGAGAGTATCAGAGAGACAGCCGCATTCGAAAAAGATGGAGATGGAGAGGCGAAGTTCCTTGGCAATGCATTCTATCAATTCTATGCATTCATGGCATCTAGGCCCCAGGAGGTCGGCCAGGTTCTTGCTCAGATAAGCCAGGCCGACCGGCACTGGATCGAGGACCTCCTCCCCTTCGGTGTTGTATCGACACTTCAACCAAATGGAATCGCCAAAGATAGTGATATCGAACTGCTCATGCAGCAGTGGGGTTATCAAGAAAGGCTCGAGAAAAAGCGGGATATCGGAAAATTGACATTGCGGAAATTTCGCCATGTAGAGAACCTCTTTACCCTGCCTTCTATCTCCAGGGAGATCATCGAGCTTGCCGGAGATCCGATGGCCGCAGCATCCAGGATGGCAAAGATCATTGAGAAGGACCCGGTGCTCACATCCCGCCTGCTTAAGGTGGTGAATTCGGCCTTTTATGGGTTTCGGCGGCAGATCGTATCCGTGGAAAACGCAGTAGTGATCCTGGGCAACGACGAGGTCGTCAATCTCGCATTTTCCATTGCCATACACCAGGTCATGGAGCGGATTGCTCCGAAAAAGGCAAGGCTCCTCTGGGAGCATTCTCTCATGGTGGCCCACCTGGCCCATTGGCTTGGCATTCTGTTGGGCTGTAGTGCGGGTAGTGCCTTGTATACGCTGGGACTCCTCCATGATTTCGGCAAGATCATTTTTCTTCAGCGGGGATACTGCCTGGGTGACCTGTCGGTCTTGTCTGGTCTTGATGACCTGGCAAATGAGGAGATTGAAACAGGCCTTTCCCATGCAGAGATGGGGGCATATGTGGCTGAGAGGTGGAACCTCCCCGAAGACATTGTGGATGGCCTGTTAAACCACCACCTGCCCGGTAAGGCAAAGGATATCTGCCTGGCCGTGACGGCCCATCTCGCGGATATCATCGCGCATAAGCGAACAATAGCGCTGGATGAGGTAAATACCGCTGCTGCACGGATCCTCACGCCTGACAAGCTGGCGCTGCTGAGTGAAGATGTTGTTGCCAAGCGGTATGAGGATATGGAATTGAGGGTAAAGGCCCTTCTCGATATGTAGCCATGGAACGGGATATCGTATCCATCCTGAAAGAGCGCATTGTATCCCTTGAAGAGGGTTACGAGCAAAAGATTGCGGAGCTCTCCCTTCTCAAAGAGCTCGGGGAGGCCCTCAAGGGGACAAGCCTCTCCCATTGGAACCAGCTCTTCTTACGGCAGCTCGATATCATCAAACAGGCCACCGGTATATACAGCATCTCGGTCATGCTCATAGACGAGCAGACCCAGACCCTGCATGTCGTGAGCGCTTCATTGATGAAGAACACACCCAATAGAGCGCCCATCCTGCTCAAAAGGGGCGAAGGGATTGCCGGCAAGGTAGTGGAGACAGGCAAGACCTTTTATATCCCTGATGTGACAAAGGACACCAACTTCTCCAACAGGGGAACAAATCAGGAAGGGTCGCTGGCATGTGTTCCCATCATTGCGGAAGGACGCTGTATCGGGGTTATCAATTTCAGAGACAACATGCCCGGGATCTTTGGGGCCAATGACCTCAGGTTCTTCGAGCTCATCGCAGATCAGCTTTCCATTACCGCATCGCTTGTGCGGACATACCAGGACCTCCTTACCCTGGAAAAAAAACGGATGAATCTGAGCAGGTACTTCTCTCGAGGGCTGGCCGAGCACCTTGTAGCCGATGACCGCATGACTGGTCTCGGTGGGCAAAGGAAAATCGTGACCGTTGTGTTTGCCGACATCACCTCCTTCACAACACTCCTTGACAGCAACCCGGTGGAGCAGGTGGTTGAGGTGCTTAACAGGTTTTTTGAGACAGTTGTCCCGGTCATTTTTAAACATGGGGGCATGCTCGACAAGTTTCTGGGTGACGGCGTTATGGCGGTCTTTGGTATCCCGGATGAGACGGACACGGACCCGGTAAAGGCGATTCAGTGTGCCGTGGATATCCAGAAAGGCGTAATGGAGCTTAAAGATAAGCTTGTGAATGATGGGCTCTTTGCCATTGAGGTGGGTATCGGGATTGCCACCGGGTTAGTGGTAGCCGGGAATATCGGGTCGGCCGAGCAGATGAACTTTACGGTCATCGGCGAGCCTGTGAACCTTGCGCAGCGGCTCGAGACCATCAGCTCTCCGGGAGAGATCATCGTCAGCAGCCTCACCACCGACGTGATGCCCAAGCATGTTGATGAAAAATTCTGCTTCGAGCCCATGGGATGTATTCAGGTAAAAGGCATCCAACGTGCAATCAATGCCTTGAAAGTAATATACAAATAAATTTGTGTGGAGGGAACACAAGACCGGGCCCCTTTTGCGCTTGACTTTGTAATTTGTTTCATTTAGTCCATGTCATACCGATTAATCAGTTTCGTGGGCCCTCACACAGTAACACCCCACATCAGCTCATAAAGCCGAAAGGATTTTATATGCACTTAGAAGATTTAAAAAAAATGGACCCCAAGGATCTTCTCGAGACTGCGAACTCGCTGGAGATCGAGGGTTCAGCCACCATGAACAAGCAGGAGCTTATCTTTGCTATCCTCCAGGCCCAGGCCGAAAAAGATGTCTCCATCTCAGGCCAAGGGGTATTGGAGATCCTGCCCGACGGGTTCGGCTTCCTGCGTTCCGCCGACTACAGCTACCTGCCAGGCCCGGATGATATCTACGTCTCGCCTTCCCAGATCAGGAGGTTCAATCTCAAGAACGGCGATGAGGTGAGGGGCCAGATCAGGCCACCCAAGGACAACGAGCGGTATTTCGCCCTGTTGAAGCTGGAGACCATCAGCAATGAGGACCCGGAGGCAGCCAAGCACCGGGTGTCCTTTGACAACCTTACCCCGCTGTATCCCCTGAAGAAGTTCAAGCTCGAGACCGGGCCGGATAATCTCACCGGGCGTGTGCTCGATCTGCTTGTTCCTATCGGCAAGGGGCAGAGGGGCATGATCGTCTCCCCGCCCAAGGCAGGCAAGACCATGATGCTCCAGAGTGTTGCCAACAGCATAACGAAAAACCATCCCGACGTGGCATTGATGGTGCTCCTCATCGATGAGAGGCCTGAAGAGGTTACCGACATGCAGCGTTCCGTCAACGGAGAGGTCGTTGCATCCACCTTTGACGAGCCGGCTGCAAGGCACGTGCAAGTGGCCCGCATGGTCATGGAGAAGGCCAAGCGTCTTGTTGAATATAAGAAGGATGTAGTGATCCTTCTGGATTCGCTCACCAGGCTTGCCAGGGCACACAACACGGTTTGCCCCCCATCGGGCAAGCTGCTCTCGGGCGGTATTGATGCCAATGCCCTGCAAAAGCCGAAGAGGTTTTTCGGCTCGGCCCGTAACATAGAGGAGGGCGGCAGCATCACCATCATCGCTACAGCCCTGGTCGATACGGGCTCCCGAATGGATGAGGTCATCTACGAAGAATTCAAGGGCACAGGCAACCAGGAGATCCACCTTGACCGGTCAATCATGGAGAGAAGGGTCTTCCCGGCCATAGACATATCGAAATCCGGCACACGCAAAGAGGAGCTCCTGCTGCCCAAGGAGCAGCTGGATCGGATCTGGATCCTGCGGAAGCTCCTGAGCCCGCTCAATCCCATCGACAGCATAGAATTTTTGCTGGACAAATTATCTAAGACGCGTGATAATGCCGAATTTATGGATTCCATGAATAAATAGGAGTAGATACGATGAAGAAAGGCATACACCCAGATTACTTCGAGACAACGGTCACCTGCGGGTGCGGGAATACCTTCACCACACGCTCTACCAAGAAGGATATCCGCGTTGAAATCTGCAGCGCCTGCCACCCCTTCTATACAGGCCAGCAGAGGCTCACCTCTACAGCCGGCAAGGCCGAGCTGTTCAAGAGGAAGTACGGCGAGTACCTGAAAAAGGACAAGCAAGGTAAAAGCAAGTAACCTTCGTAAAACGACATGCTCGACAAACTGAAGGAGATTGAGGAACGCTACCAGAAGCTCTCTGATCTCCTCGCCGATGAGAAAATCCTTGCGGATCACACCCAGTATACCGCCATTGCCAAGGAACAGGCATCTCTCGAGGAGATCATGGCCCCTTACCGGCGCCTCAAGCATATAGCGGCTGATATCGCCGAACACGAGACCATGCTCGAGGACCCTGACCCTGATATCAGGAACCTCGTGAAGGATGAGCTCGAGGCATTGCAGGCCGAAATGGGGCGCCTCGAACAGCAGATTAAGGCCCTCTTCATACCCAAGGATCCCAATGACGGCAGGGACGTCATCCTCGAGATCAGGGCAGGCACGGGCGGAGAAGAGGCCGCACTTTTTGCTTCTGATCTCTTCCGGATGTATTCCCGTTATGCCGAAGAAAGGCGGTGGGCCATTGAGGTTCTCTCCATCAATGAGACCGGTATCGGAGGTATCAAGGAGGTCATCGCAGGCATTAAGGGCAAGGGCGCCTACTCACGGCTCAAGTATGAGAGCGGCGTTCACCGGGTTCAGCGGGTCCCGGCCACTGAGGCGAGCGGGAGGATACACACCTCGGCGGTCACGGTTGCCGTGCTGCCGGAGGCCGAGGAGGTGGATGTGGATATTGACCCGAACGACCTGAGGATCGATACATTTCGGGCTTCCGGTGCAGGCGGCCAGCATGTGAATAAGACCGAGTCCGCGATTCGCATCACCCATATCCCCACCGGGATCGTGGTTTCCTGTCAGGATGAGAAGTCCCAACACAAGAACAAGGCGAAGGCTTTAAGGGTGATACGTACCCGTATCCTGCAGAAGAGGCAGGAAGACCAGGATCGCCAGATCGCATCCCAAAGACGCTCTCAGGTGGGTACCGGTGACAGGAGCGAGCGCATCCGCACCTATAACTTTCCCCAAGGCCGTGTCACGGACCACCGGATCAACCTCACCGTGCATAGGCTGCCCCAGATCCTCGAGGGGGATATCGACGAGCTTATCGACGAGCTCACCACCCATTATCAGGACGAGGCGCTCAAGAAGACCGGGAGCTGAGGAGTGGACGCCGCCATCTCCAAAGCGCTCGGGCGTGCCAGAGCCCTTCTCGCAGCGAAGCACATAGACTCTGCCGTTATCGATGCCGACCTGCTCCTTTCACATGTTCTCCACCTCAAAAGGATCGACCTCATTATCCAGAGGGACCGCATCTTAAGCCCTGAAGAACTTGATTCCTTCAACACCCTGATCGGGCGCAGGCTCAAGCGCGAGCCCGTTGCCTATATCATAGGAGAAAAGGAGTTCTTCGGCAGGCAGTTCAAGGTGAACCCCCACGTGCTTATCCCCAGACCCGAGACCGAGCTCCTGGTGGAGCAGGCAATCGCACTGGCTCCCAAAGGATCAACGATCTTCGAGATCGGGGTGGGTTCTGGTGCGGTAAGTATATCGATCCTTTGTGAGAGGGCCGACCTGAAAGGCTTCGGCAATGACATCAGTATGCCTTCCCTCGCAACTTCGCGAGCCAATGCCGGGGCGCATGGTGTCTCGGACAGACTCCGCCTCTTTGCAGGGAATGTCATGGCAGGCTTACGGGTATTATGGCCTTTGATCATTGCTAATCCGCCGTATATCCCCTTGGCCGATGAGACCGACCTTGATGATGATGTCAGACGCTATGAGCCCAGGGCTGCCCTTTTCGGTGGAAAAGACGGGCTTGATATTGTAAAAGAGATCATCAAAGGGCTAAAAGGACATCTCGCCCCGGGAGGCACTCTCCTCATGGAGGCGGGCATCGGCCAGAAAGACGCCATCGACACCTTGGTGAGCAGCATTGATGTTTTGCACGTAAAAACCTGGGTGAGCGATCTTGCAGGGATAGAAAGGGTCGTGATCATAGAGAGGGTTCATGGATAAGTTCATCATATACGGCGGTAACGCACTACGCGGGAGCGTTACTATTTCAGGGTCCAAGAATGCTGCACTGCCAATACTCTGCTCATCTATCCTTGCAGATGGTTTGTGCACCTTCAACAATGTTCCGCGGCTCATGGACATTAAAACCATCTGTGAAGTGCTTGCTCAACTGGGCATCAAGGCAGACAAACCTGCGCAGAATACGGTCGTTCTAGACCCGACGGGCATCACTTCATATGAGGCCCCGTATGACCTGGTCAAGAGCATGAGGGCGTCCATCCTGGTGCTGGGTCCATTGCTTGCCAAATATGGAAAGGCCAAGGTGTCGCTGCCCGGAGGGTGCGCCATTGGCATGAGGCCCATAGACTTGCACCTGAAGGCCTTTGCCAAGATGGGGGCTGAAATTGAGCTTTCCCACGGGTACGTGATAGCCAATACCAAGAAATTGAAGGGCACCAGGATCGTGTTCGACAGCACCACCGTAGGCGGCACCGAGAACGTCATGATGGCGGCATGTCTGGCTGATGGAACCACCGTTATCGAGGGTGCGGCCAGGGAGCCCGAGGTTGTGGACCTTGCAGAGGCCTTGAATGCAATGGGCGCCCGCATCGAGGGCGTCGGCGAGAGCACCATGGTTATTGAGGGTGTGAAATCGCTTTCCGGGCTGAACTATGATATTATACCCGACCGGATTGAGCTGGCGACATTTCTGGTTGCAGCAGCCATCACCAAGGGGAAACTCACCATCAAGGGCGGCAGGGCCGGTCATGTATCAGCCGTCATTGATAAGCTCATGGAGATGGGCATTCAGATTGAAGAAAGATCCGGCGGCAATATCCAGGTGAATGGTGATTGTGATCTGAAGCCTGTTGATGTACAGACCGTTCCCTACCCAGGGTTCCCCACTGATATGCAGGCGCAGATAATGTCTTTGGCCTGTATCGCTGATGGGGCCTCCAGTATCACGGAGAACATCTTCGAGAATCGTTTCATGCATGTGCCCGAACTCATGCGCATGGGGGCCAAGCTTGAGGAGAAGGGCACAACCGTGATCGTACGCGGTATCGATCGATTCCAAGGAGCTTCCGTCATGGCAACCGACCTGAGGGCCTCAGCCAGTCTGGTGCTTGCTGCCTTGAACGCCAGCGGATACACCGAGATCAGGAGGATCTACCATCTGGACCGGGGTTATGAAGGCCTGGATCAGAAGCTCATCAAGCTCGGTGCGGAAGTATCCCGGGAGAAGGGCGGTCTGTGATGATCATTATCCGGACATCGGAAAAGGGCTGGAAAGAAAACTTAAGATCCCTGCTTGACCGTATGAGGGATGTACCTGATGAGGTGGACAATACGGTCAGACAGATCATCGAGCAGGTCAGGACCAAGGGTGATGCTGCCCTGTTCGAATACTCGAGAACCTTTGACGGGTTCGATCCTGAAAAGGACGGGCTTTGCTTCGGCCCTGACGAGATTGCTCAAGCCCATAAACAGAGCCCACCCGAGATGATAGAGGCGATTACGTGCGCTGCCAAGCGCATCGAGTCGTTCCATACCCACCAGAAGGAGCAATCCTGGTTCTTTGCCGATGAGTCGGGCACCATTCTCGGGCAGAAGGTTACTGCAATCGGCAGTGTGGGCATCTACATCCCGGGCGGCATGAACGCATTCCCTTCCACGGTACTCATGAATGTCATCCCTGCAAAGATTGCCGGCGTGGAAAATATCGTAGTGGTCTCCCCCACCCCTTCAGGCAGGGTGAGCCAGGCCCTGCTGGCTGCTGCCCACATTGCGGGCGTAGAGAGGATCTTTCGTATCGGGGGAGCCCAGGCCATAGCCGCACTGGCTTACGGAACAAAGAGCATCCCGAAGGTGGACAAGGTGGTGGGCCCGGGTAACATCTATGTGGCGCATGCCAAAAGGCTGCTCCAGGGAACCATAGGGATTGACGCCTTTGCAGGCCCTTCCGAGATACTCGTGATTGCCGATTCCGGGGCGGATCCTCATGTTGTGGCGTGCGATCTGCTCTCCCAGGCGGAGCACGATACAAAGGCATCAGCCATATTGATAACGCCTTCGGAGGTGCTTGCCGGCAAGGTGCTCAAGGCCCTCAAGAAGGCCATCACTACCCTGCCGCGGAAAGACACCATCGCTCAGGCCCTTGACAACCATGGTGCGTGCATCCTCACCAGGGATCTGGATGAGGCCGTAAGCATAGCCAATGAGGTCGCGCCCGAGCATCTGGAGCTCATGCTGGAAAACGCCTATGAATATCTTGGCAGGATAAAGAATGCAGGGGCCGTCTTCCTCGGATATATGACCCCCGAGGCCATAGGTGATTATATGGCCGGGCCCAATCACACCCTGCCCACGGGGTCCACGGCGCGGTTTTATTCACCGCTTGGGGTCTATGATTTCACCAAGCGCACGAGTGTCATCGGGATCTCGAAGCAGGCCATTGACACGCTGGGTCCCATGGCGGTGCGCATTGCCCGCGCTGAAGACCTGGAGGCACATGCACGATCAGTCGAATGCCGTCTGGGCAAACAAGATACTTGATAAGGTCCTGCCTCACCTGCCGCAGCAGACATATCTTGTGGGCGGGTGCGTGCGAGACCTGATCCTTGGAAACGACCCTTCTGACTTTGACCTTGTCACATTCGGCCCTCCCATGGACCTCGCCCTCCAGATCGGTGCGGTAGTAGGAGGCAAGGCCTTTTTCATCGACTCTGAACGCCAGGTGGCCAGAGTTGCTCTTAACCATGGGAAGCTGACCATCGATGTGTCTCCTCCCAGGGGAGCAGACATCGAATCAGATTTAGCTCAGAGGGATATCACCATAAATGCAATGGCCATAAACCCCGCAGACGGTACGCTTATCGACCTGCATGGCGGCAGGCAGGATCTGAAAGAAGGACGAATCCGGCTCATTGCGGAGAAGAACCTGACAGACGACCCTTTACGGGGCTTACGCTGCCTGAGATTCTCAGTACAGCTCCGGTTCTCTATCGATTCAGGCACCATGGAACTCATTCGGAAGAATTCCCTTGCCCTTGAAAGGGTGTCCCCCGAACGGATCAAACAAGAATTTCTCAAGGCATTGGGTTGCCCCGAAGGCTCTATGTTTTTTAGTCTCCTGGCTGATGCACGCTACATCCCGATTCTCTTCGGAATGTCCATCGATAAAGATCGGCTTAAGACCGCCCTGGAATTCGCTTCAGAGATGGATCGATTATTCCATGATGTACGAACATACCTCCCCGGTACAGAGGACCATTTTGAGCATGAACTGGAACATGGTTTGACAAGGGAAGCAGCTTTGCGGTTAACAGCGTTTTTTGCAGGGATGCCCGGTTCAATGCTGCCTGGAGATGAGCCTGACCGTGTCTACTCATGGTGCAAGAGGCTCGCCTTTTCCTCTAAGGCATGCCACGTCATTGCCAAGGCCGTCTCAGGCTTAAGGATCGTGCTCAGCCAGGCCGAAAAACCTGTTCTTACAGGCAGTGAAGTGCACCGGCTTTTCTCTTCCCATGAGGAATGTATCCCTGAGATGCTCTTGCTTGCCATTGTTGCACACAGTCGGGAATCAAGAGAACAAGAGGATTCCTTCACGGTACGCGTCAGAGCACTCTGGGAATATTTCTTGACCGTTTTTACGGTCCATTCGCAGCGTCCGCTGCTCACCGGCGATGACATCATGGAAGCCTTTTGTATGCCATGCGGGCCTAAAATCGGGGTGCTGCTTCGACAGGTTGAAGAGGCGCGTGCTGATGGTTTGATCTCGAATACCCAGCAGGCCCTTGAGTATCTCCGCAAGAATATCTCGGAATAACCCTTCTTGAAAGCAAGGGTAATCTCGTTGACTGCACACATTATGAGACGGCATTGGCGGATTGTCGTTTTACATTCAAGCCAATATTTGGTATAGTTTCCTTCATGAAGGTCGAATCGTGGATGGTCAAGGATGTCGTCACCATTACGAGCAATTCCGCCATCAAGGATGCGCTCATGGTGATGAAGAAGCATTCCGTGCGGCACCTGCCCGTGGTGGATCAGGGCTCTTTTGTGGGGTTAGTGGCGCTGGGGGATCTCAAACAGGCTATTATCGCCTCCATGATAGAGCAGCTCAAGGTCAGCGATGTGATGATCCGCGAGCCATACACCATCACACGGGAGACCACACTTGAGAAGGCTGCCCAGATCATCTATGAGAAACGCATCGGGTGCCTGCCGGTCGTGGAAGACGACAAGATCGTGGGCATCCTCACGGTCAATGACATCCTGAAGGCCTTTATCGACATCATGGGGGTACTCAAAGGCGGCTCTCGAGTCGACGTCATCCTGAAGAACGTTCACGGGTCCTTTGACGAGGTGGTGTCCATCATCGAGTCCAAAGGCGGCTACATCATCAGCGTCGGCATGACTTTAAACGGCGAGGACAACACTCACCATTTCCGTATATCCGGAGGCGATGCCCCCGATATAGCCCGGGAGCTGACAAGCATGGGCTACCGCGGCGTCAAGGTTATTGACTGATTCTTCAGGGAGTGTTCTATCTCCTCGATGCGCAAGCCCTCGACGGCAACCAGCTTGTTCCTGCTTTTCCCCCCCCTGATGATGGATATTTTTGATTTAGAAATTCCGAGGCGTTTGGAGAGGAATTTGATGAGGGCATCGTTGGCCTTGCCCTCCACGGCAGGTGCATTCAGACGGATCACCACGGCATCATTCTTTATCTCTCCGGTACCTTCCCTGGCGGAGTTCGGTTGAACCCTGCACGAAATGATTGCAGAGCCCCCTTTTTGGCTAACCCACATTCCCCTGGTCTCTCATCCAGGACTGGTATGATTCCAGAACGGACTTGAGCTCGTTGAGGAGCGAGTCCTTTTTGGTTTTCAGGTCCGTAAGACTCCGCTCGATCTCGTTCTTTGACCGCTCTGCATCCCTAAGAATTTCACGGGCTTTCAAGGCCGCCTGTGTATACAGTTCCTGGGCCTTCTGCTCCGCCTCCACCAGTTTCTGATTGGCAGAGAGCTGAATCTCGGAGGCCTTTTTATCGGCTGTGGAGAGAATGCTGCGCGCATCGACATCGGCCCGCTTCATCTTTTCATCAGAGAACTGCTTGACCGACAGGAAGAGATCTTCCAGATCTTTCTGTCTACGCTGGACAGCCTCCATCTCGCTCTTAAGCATGGTGTTCTCCTCGATGAGCAGCTCCATGTCCTCGGCAATGTCCAGGAGGAAGGCAATCACCTCGTTCTTGTCAAATCCGGACAGCTTTACCTTGAAGCGTTGTTCCCGGATCATCTCCGGCGACAGTTTCATTTAAAGCCCCCCTTTCAGCCTCATGCCGGTCTCGACGATGGTGCCGGCAACGGCATAGTCAAGGAACACAATTGCTGCGATTATGATAATTGGCGAGAGGTCAATCCCGCCGATTACCAAGGGGAGTCGCCTTCGCAGCCAAGAGAAGAGCGGATAGGTTGCACCCTGAAGGAAACGCACGATGGGATTATAGGGATCAGGGTTCACCCAGGAGATGAGTGCTCCGATGATGACGATCCACATGTAGGCGTTTAGGAGGATATGCAATACCTTGCCGAATCCGATGAGTATGTTGCCGAGGATATACATGACACCTCCCCTCCTCAGGTTATACACCTTCCTATTTGCCGGTTTCATCAAGAGAATGCAAGGGATTTTCCTGTATTTCATCCCTCTTATCACCCGAAGTCATACGGGTGCTTGCAGCGGACATCAAGCTCTGCTAAAGCGTGAGGTGTGAAGTTGTCCAGGGTTGAAATTAAGGGGTTCAAGTCCATTGCAAAAAAGACCGCTCTCGCCGTGGCGGGCGGGGTGACCTGCATTGCAGGTCCCAACGGGTGCGGCAAGAGCAACATCATTGATGCCGTCAGGTGGGCACTTGGTGAGCAGTCGCCCAAGTCCCTAAGGGCTACTGCCATGAATGAGGTGATCTTCTCCGGGACCCAGGAGGTAGGCCCCAGCTCCATGGCCAGCGTTACATTAGAGTTCATCAAGGATGGAGGCCATTTCCCCAAAACCCTGGAGGGGTTCGACCAGGTCTCCATCACCAGGCGGCTTTTCCGATCAGGCGAGAGCGAATACCTCATCAACAACGTCAAGTGCCGGCTTAAGGATATAACGGATCTATTCTTAGACACGGGCCTGCACAGGAACGGCTATGCCATCATCGAGCAAGGCAAGGTCAAGGATATCATCCAATCAAGGCCCGAGGAGATCCGTTACCTTATAGAAGAGGCAGCCGAGGTGGGCAAGTTCCGAGTAAAGCGTACCGAGGCCTTGAGAAGGCTTGAGGCCACATCCAGGAACCTTGAGCGAATCAATGATTTTCTGGGTGAGGTGACAAGGCAGAGAAACGACCTGAGATCCCAGGCGAACAAGGCCAGGAAATATCAGGAACTGCGCAAAGAAGTTAATGAGATCTCCAGGATTCTTTCTACATGCGAACTCAAGGAGATTGCCACGGTCAAAGGGGCCCAAGATGCTGAGCTTAAGGACGTGGAGGCTGGTTTGGACCATGCTGAGACCCAGCGGGCCGGTCTGGTGGAGAAGATGGGTGCGTATGAAACCGAATGTACCCGGATGAAAACCGAAATGGAATCTCTGTCTTCACGTTTAATCGCTGCCGAGTCCAAGCAGTTACTCACAAAGCAGGAGATAGAGGCATCCGAGGCGCGGCTTAAAGACATCAGCTCTACCATGTGCATGCTTACCCAAAACATGGAGGACAGCCGCAAGTCTATTGAGGAGGAGGAGGGAAAGACTGCAACCCTTAAGCAGGAACAAAAAGACCTCACATCCGAGATAGAAGTTATACAGGCGCACATTGCACAACTACAGGCAGGGCATGACAATCTTGTGAGGGAATATGATGCGCTTGAGCGGGAATACAACGAAAAGAGGACAGGGCTCTTTGAGACTATTGGAGATGTGCGTTCACTTGAGCAGCATATTATTGAGATCCAGGACCGCCACAAGGAGGTGACCTCCACTATTAAAAAGAGGCAGCAGGACCTTTCCGCTTCATCCGAGTCCGCTGAAACCTTGTCGCGTGAGCTTACAAATATTGAGATGGAGATTTCCCGCAGAAACGATAACATGCCGCCCCTCCGGCATCAGATCGATGATAAAACCGGAGAAATTAATGCCGCCAAATCCCGCATTGAGGGTTGTACACAGACTCTGATTGATCTTGAAAAGACTCATGCCGAGATCCTTGCCAAGCTTTCTGTCCTCGGCAGGATCCTCGATGCGGAATCCTCTCCGGCGAAAGGCCCGGACAAAGGGCACCTAAACGGGGCAAAGAAGGTATCGGATCTTCTCAGCGTCCAGGCCGGGTTCGAGACCGCGGTCGGCAGATCCATGGGGACTGCGTTGGACTACCTGATCTTCCGTGATCATGAAGAGATCCTTGCACTTAAGGAGTTCGAAACGAAAAGCCCCGGCTTTGTGATCGAGCGACCCCATATTGATAATCATGTGCAGGGCCCGCCTCCTGGAAGCAGTGGCGTGCTGGGGCACCTTAAGGATTTTATCAAGACCCATGACGGCTATGCGGATCTTGTGCATGCACTTTCCCAGAACATGTGGGTGGTCGAAGGGCTTGATACGGCCATCAAATTGTGGAGGCGGGGACAGCGTTCATGCAGCTTCGTCACCATGGATGGGATGATCCTGGAACCCACAGGTGTCATCAGGACCACACAGGAACACACGAAGTATGCGGACGCGCTCAAGGCAAAGGCCGAGATGAAGGAACTGGGTGAACGAAGGCATACCACCCAGGCGGATATGGAGCAGCAGCAGCGGTTGCTCCGGCAGGCTAAACAGGAGCTTTTCGATCTTACGGCGGAGCACGATAACGCCTGCGCCGCGTTGAGCTTCCTGGAACGGGAGATAGCGACCTTTGTCGAGAAAAAAGGGCGCATCCTGGCCCAGAAGGAGAGGATCCTCGACCAGCAGCGCACATATGAGGCGGAACTCGCCCAGACAAATGATCTTGCAGCCAGGCTTGACACTCAGGCAGCATCGTGTGCGCAGCAAAAGGTTACCCTTGAAGGTGAGCGGATGAAGCGGGAGGAAGCCCTCAAGGAGATTGATGAAAGAAAGAATGCATCCAGGCTTGAGCTTACCACGATGCAGACCGAGATGCAGGTAACCCGGGAGCATCTTAATGATCTGAAGGTCATCTTCGCAGAGAAGGCTGCAGCCATCAAGGCACTTCAAGAGGCTTTTGATAAGCGAAGACAGGCCATGGTAAAGGACCAGTCCAGGATCGATGAGCTTATGGAAACCAGGGTTTCCGTGGAGCAGGTTATGCTCGCAGCCGTGCAAGAGATGGAAGCGGCACAAACATCTATCGAAAGCCTCAAGATCTCATATGCAGCCCTCATGCCCGAATATGAAAAGACGCTGGGTCTGTTAAGGGCTTCACAGGAAGAGGACAGGATACTGCGCAATACCATTGATGAGATGGAGAAAATGCGTTCCGCAGTCCTCTTGAAGAGGAAAGAATTCGAGATCGCCTATGCCATGAACCTCGAACGGATGGAAGGGAGATTCGGCCAAGGCATCCCCGAGATCCCGGATGTCTTTGATGCAGGGCAGGCTCGGCAAAGGGTCGGCGAGCTTGAGGAGCGGATAGAAAAGATGGGGCAGATCAATTTTGCCTCGCTGGAAGCCTTCGAGCAGGCGCAGAAACGATGGGAAGATCTCCACCGGCAGTATGAGGACATCATTCATGCAAGCACCAGGCTGAAAGAGGTGATCTCGAGTATCGAACGCCAGAGCATCAAGGCATTCACTGCAACCTTTGTTAAGGTGAAGGAGAACTTCCAGGAGATCTTCATTGCCATGTTCGGCGGAGGAAAGGCGGACCTTGTCCTGGCCGAGGGAGACGAGATAGAGGCCGGCATCGAAATCTTTGCATCTCCACCCTTCAAGAGACTTAAGGCCATGAGCCTCCTGTCGGAAGGAGAAAAGACCCTATGCGCCATAAGCTTCATATTTGCCCTATTCAAGGTCAACCCATCGCCTTTCTGCATCCTGGATGAAGTGGACGCACCTCTTGACGATGCCAATGTTATCCGGCTCAATCGTCTCATAAGGTCTTTCTCAGACGATTCCCAATTCCTTATTGTCACCCATAACAGGCACACCATGGAAACGGCTGATATCCTCTATGGCGTCACCTTTGATGTACCGGGGATCAGCAAGGTAGTCTCCATGGTCCTGGAGGAATTACAGGGATAAAACAATTCTTCATAAAGGGAAAATATTTACCGTTTTCTCTTTTTCTTTCCCGAAAAAACAGCTTACTAGAGAGGTTTGATCCGTGCACATATATTGCAAGGAAATAACAAGAGGTATGATTCATGACGCGGGTTATCGCAGTTACATCCGGTAAGGGAGGAATCGGCAAGAGCAACTTCGTGCTCAATGTAGGCATAGGGCTTGCTGCAATGGATTCGAATGTGTTGATCCTGGATGCCGATCTTGGGCTGGCGAATCTCGATGTCCTCTTAGGCGTAAGGCCTAAGAGGACACTTGAGGATGTGGTGCTGGGAAGGTCAAGCCTGAATGATATCATTATCAAGACCGATTACCGCGTCCGTCTGATACCCGGGGCCTCAGGCATACCGGACTTGGCTGATCTCGGCAAGGAAAAGATCGGTACACTCCTTGAGGCTGTCAGGGAAATATCCCAGGACACCGACTTCCTCCTTGTTGACACCTCATCGGGTATATCAAGCGGGGTTATATCGTTCCTTATGGCTGTTCCCGAGGTTGTCGTCGGGGTGAGCGATGAGCCCACAAGCCTAACTGACGCCTATGCACTTATAAAGGTGCTCAAACGTAACGGGTACGATGGCAGGATCTCGATGTTTGCAAGTCAGGTCAAGAACAGTACAGCAGGGCATGCCCTCTACAAGAAGATATCGTCCGCGACCCAGAGATTCCTCGACATCCAGGTGGAGTTTTTGGGAAGTATCTATTCCGACGAAAAGCTCGTAAGGGCGGTAACCGATCAGGTCCCTGCCATCGTGAGGTTCCCCACCTCCGACATCGCACGCTGCTACCGGGTCATCGCCCTGACCATGCTCGGACAGAAGGGTGTAAGTGTAGACGTTGAAAGGCTCTGGTCCCGTCTCATCAACATGATCATTAAAGGGGCAAAACCCAAGGTGGTAAGGGCGGTATCTTTCAACGGAGAAGTCCCGGGCAAGGCACTTGAGAAGACCTTCGAAGATATCCTGGATGAGCAGCGCAAAACCCGCCTCCTTCTGGAGCGCTTACTTACGAGGCTTGAGCAGGGAGCTACCAATACCAGAAGCCACAAGGGATATTCTGCGTGATAGCTGCCTTTGAAACAGCCCGTGGACCTTTGTGGATATCGGGCAGCACCGACACGGTAGACGGCATTTCCTGGGATCCCTTAGACGGCATGAAACATCATGGCGAATTGGATTGGATGCTTAATGCCCTCGACTCATATTTTCTGGGAAAACTCAGCAGATTCCCGGGCGGCCTTCTGTTCATGGGAATAGGCACCCTGTGGGTTCGAACCCCTCAAATTTCACGACCTTTTGTGAGCTCCCAGCAGATACTCTCGGCTATTGAACAGATACCCTACGGCACAACCAAGACCTACTCCGATGTGGCATCGACCGTTGGAAAGCCCGGAGCTGCACGTGCCGTAGGTGCTGTGTGCAGATCGAATCCCATACCTATCCTCATCCCTTGCCACCGTGTGGTAGGACAGCGCTCTCTTGGTGGATACACCCCAGGAATTCATCTGAAAGAGTTCCTGTTAAAGCATGAGGGAAGTCTCGAATAGACTTCAGCATGATACGGAAAGATAAGACCGAGCGAAACCGGGGAATCCATTTGACAAAAAAGAGAGGCATGGCATAGGGAGATCATGTGCTCAAGATATATGCTGATGCCCTCGAGGTGATCTAGGTGAGGCCTCTTGTAGACTTGCACGAAAGGCGAATCAGGTATGTAAGGGTCTCTGTCACCGACCGGTGCAATCTGAGGTGCAGGTACTGCATGCCTGAGGGTGGTATAGAGTGGGTCCCCCATGAGCAGATCATGACCTATGAAGATCTTTATCGCATCCTGAAGATATGCATCGGCAGGGGTGTTGAGAAGGTCAGGATAACAGGCGGGGAACCCCTGGTCCGCAAGGGCATAATCGATTTCATCGAGAAGGTGAGTACGATATCCGGCCTTGCAGATCTATCCCTCACTACCAATGGTATCCTCCTGGAGGATATGGCACACAAGTTGAAACAGGCAGGTCTGAAGAGGATTAATGTGAGCCTCGACACCCTTGATAAGAAAAAGTTTGCCTATATTACCAGGATCGATGCCTTTGACGAAGTCATCAAGGGTATCAGCCGCGCCCTTACGTATGATCTGAGCCCGGTCAAGATCAATGTGGTGGCGATCCGCGGTTTCAATAACGACGAGATCCCCGAGTTCGCCGGACTCACCCGGGCGCTCCCCGTAGAGGTACGCTTCATAGAGCTCATGCCCATCGGATGCATTACCAAATACCCTGGGCATGAGGGCATCAGCGCCTCGGAAATCAAGGATTCCATAGAAAATGTTTATGGGCCTATGGAAAAACTCAAGGGGGGGCTTGGCCCTGCCAGGATCTATCAAATACCAGGCGCTCAAGGGAGGATAGGCCTTATCGGGTCTTTGAGCGAACGCGATTTCTGTGGGGCATGCAATCGAATACGAATAACTGCCAGGGGGTACCTGAGACCGTGCCTTTTTTCCGAGGACCTGATCGATCTGCTTACACCCATGAAGGGCGGAATATCAGATGAAGGACTGGAAGGGCTTATCGAAGAGGGCGTCAGGAGAAAGCCTCCCTCCCACGGCATCTGCAGGGGTATGGAACTGGTCCACGAAGGTCCAAGGACAAAGATGTCTGATATCGGAGGATAAAGAGATTAGGGTTGTAAATGGGCCTGCACAACTTCCAGGAGTTTATTGAAGGAGACGAGGTCTTTCTTGAAGAGGACCTTGTTGGTGTTCAGAAAAGACAGCCCTGAAAATTTTTCCTTTTTGGTCTCTTCAGAAGCCCATACTACTTTGCAATAAAGCGATATCTCTCCGACGTCATGGAGATCGTCTATGGCCAGCCTCACCACCGATCCCACCGGGATATGTACCCCTGAGATGCATACACCCTCTGCACTCGCATTCACTACAGTGATGGGCTTCACGTTCTCGCTGATATCCACGGAGCCCTTCACCTCGGGAAAGGGTATTCTTTCGTATATTCTCTTTTCCTTTTTGGTGGGCATGGTTGCAAAAAAATACATCGTAGATGTATGTATGTCAAGACCGTATACTTGGTCTCGATTACAATTGCGAAAAGAGGTAAACTATCCGCCATTGGAATAACTCAAAGGCTTTACAAAAGGCATATGCGTTTTATGAACGGAGGGGCTATGGACTTCGATCTTTCCGAACACCATCTGATACTCAAGGAAACCATCCGGCGGTTTGCCGCACAGGAAATTGCTCCAAGGGCCGCAACCATGGACCGAGACGAGACCTTTGATGAACATCTCTGGGAAAAGGGCAGGGAACTGGGGTTTGTCGGAATGGGCATAAGCCAGGAGTATGGGGGCAGTTTCATTGATTTTCTATCGCTCGGCATCATGGCAGAAGAGGTGAGCAAGGTCGATCCGGGTGTTGCCGTTGTCTTCGGTGCCCATTCGGTCCTGTGCGGCAATAATATCGAGCGCAACGGCACGGATGAACAGAAGAATAAATACCTCCCGCTGCTTGCATCGGGCAAGATGAGGGGTTGCATGGGTATTACAGAGCCGGGCGCAGGTTCTGATGCGCTGTCCATACGCACCAGGGCGCGTAAAGTTGGCAAAGAATATGTGATCACCGGCAGCAAGATGTTCATATCGAACGCCCCATTTGCGGATGTGGCCCTCATCTATGCCACCACCGACCCTTCTCAGGGACCCAAGGGGCTCAGTGCCTTTATCGTTGAAGAGACATTCCCCGGCTATACGAGGGGCAAGAAATTGTCCAAGATGGGGCTCCGCTCATCTCCCACAGGCGAGATCATTCTGGAAGATTGCCGTGTGCCGGAGGAAAATCTCTTAGGCGGGATTGAGGGTACGGGTCTTTCCGTCATGTTTTCAGGGCTTGACGTAGAACGTATCCTTTGGAGTGCTCAGGCCATCGGCATCGCACAGGCGGCCTTTGACGCTGCGCTCAAGTATGCAAAGGAACGGCAGCAGTTCTCACAGCCCATCATCACCTTCCAGATGATCCAGGACAAGCTCGCAAGCATGCTCGTAGAGATCGAGGCCGCACGCCTGCTTGCATACAAGGGCCTTGCCTGCCTTGACAGCGGAAAGAAACGTCAGACCAGGATGATAGCTGCACAGGTGAAGCTCTATGCCTGTGAGATGGTGAACAGGATCACCTCGGAAGCCCTGCAGATCCACGGCGGATACGGATACATGAAGGAATTCCCCCTGGAGCGGTACCTGCGGGACGGAAGGGCCTATGCAATCGGTGCCGGCACGAGTGAGATCCAGAAGCTCATCATCGGGGGTTATCTCATGGCCTGAGGCCGTCGGGTAACCTTGATAATGGCAGGCCTTAAAAAGGCCCTGTGATTTGCATACAATCATCTGCCTATTATTATTTGATAGATAACTGTTCTGTTGCGCTATCCCATGGAGACGAGGGCACGTAAGACACTTGTGTGGAGAAGGCTATGATCAGAGATATCAAGAAGATGGCAGGGACGAACTATGATGTGTTGGTGATCGGCGGAGGCATCACCGGTGCCTTCATTGCCTGGGACTCTGCTCTGAGGGGGCTGAAGGCGGCCCTCATCGACAAGGGTGATTTCGGGGCAGCCACCTCGGCGGCTACGTCAAAACTCATCCATGGAGGCTTGCGCTATCTAAAGACATTTGAAGTAGGCCTGGTGAGGGAATCACTCCAAGAGCGCAGGATCATGGAGATCATCGCCCCACACCTCGTCTACCCCCTGCCCTTTGTTTTTCCGGGCTATGGCTGGGGTATGCGGGGCATGCCCGCCGCCATTTCCGCCATGGTCTTTTATGACACGCTCTCCTATGACCGGAAGTGGATCAATGACGATGACAAGAAGATCCCCGGACATGAAAAATTCTCCGCCGACCAGATCCTTGCCATGGAGCCCATCCTTGACCCGGCAGAGCTCAAGGGCGGGGTCATCTATTATGACTGCCAGATGTACAGCCCCGAGCGGCTTACTCTGGAGCCCATCCTCTCGGCCGCGGAATACGGGGCCGATGTCGCCAACTATGTGAAGGCTGAAGACCTCATCATGGATGGGAACCGGATTACAGGAGCGCACGTAGTGGAGCTGTTGACCGGCTCTGAATACGACATCAAGGCTTCCATCACGGTGAACGCTGCAGGCCCATGGGCCGACCTCATCCTGGGAAAGATCAGGGGGAGGAAGCACCACGGCCTCATCCGCTCCAAAGGCATTCACATCATCACAAAACCTCTGCATAAGGATCATGCCCTGGTCCTTCAGACGAAGACCGGCAGGCATTTCTTTATCATACCTTGGAGGGGATTCAGTCTCATCGGCACAACGGATGACGTCTATAAGGGCCACCCGGATGACTTTAAGGTTACTGAGGCTGATATTACCGATTTCTTAGGCGAGATCAATGCAACCGTCCCTGCCGCCAGGCTCACCAGGCAGGATATCGTGTATCAGTATGGGGGGCTGCGTCCCATTGTTGAGAAGGAGACGAGTGTCGAGGTGGAGGTCTATGACGCCTCTCGTAAGTACGAGCTCTACGATCATGAACTCGACGAAGGGGTCAAGGGGTTCGTCACCGCCATCGGCGGCAAATACACTACCTCCCGCAACATGGCCAAACAGCTTGTTGATATGATCTTCACCAAGCTTGGAAGGGATGCTGTGCCCTGCCAGACCCATACAACGCCCCTCTATGGTGGAGAGATGGGGAGGTTTGCCAGTTTTGTTGAGCGGGCCAAGATCCTTAGGGCTGGAGATCTCGATGATACTGTTATCGAGAATCTGTGCCGCAACTACGGCAGCCGCTACCAGAATGTCATTCAACTTGCGGAAAAAAAGAAGTACGTATCCGCTATCTGTGAGTCCTTCCCGGATATCTGGGCCGAGGTAGTCTATGCCATCAGGGCTGAGATGGCGGTTTCCTTAAGTGACGTGCTCTTCCGCAGGACCGGGCTATGCACGCTCGGCAACCCGGGTACTTCTATCATTGAAGAGGCTGCGGATGTGATGGCCAAAGAACTCAAGTGGAAGAAGGCCAAGAGAAACCAGGAGATTGATAAGGCCTTGGACGTCTTTACCATCAGAGCTGAGTGAGCGTGCATGACGTGAAGCATTGAATGAAAGGCAAGAGGGTCCTCCTCGTCAATCCATGGATCTATGACTTTGCTGCCTATGACCTGTGGGCAAAGCCTCTGGGGCTGCTCTTCATCGGCGCCCTTTTGAGAAAGAACGGGTGCGGGGTGGACTTTATTGACTGCTTGAAGGCAGACAATGATCTTATTAAGAAACCGGGCGGGCATGGAAGATTTCCTCGTAAGATCATACCCAAGCCGCCTGCCCTCAAGACAATTCCGAGGAATTACGCAAGGTATGGTATTACACCCGAGGCATTCCTCCATGAGCTTGAGAAGGTAGCTAGGCCCGATGTAGTAATGGTCACATCCATGATGACCTACTGGTACCCGGGGGTGTTCGAGGCCATAGGGATTATCAAGAGATACCTCCCCGGAGTCCCTGTAATCCTGGGCGGTGTATATGCGACCTTGTGCACAAGGCATGCCGAGAATTTCTCCGGGGCGGATTATGTTTTGACTCATAAGGGGGAGTTCAAGGTCCTTAAGCTTTTAGAGGAACTTTTGGGTCATACCCCTGTGTATGTCCCTGACATGAACGATCTGGATATGATGCCCTACCCCTGTTTTGACCTTGTCCCGGATCTGCGTTATGTATGCATCAGAACTTCCCGAGGATGTCCGTACCGCTGCACCTACTGTGCCTCCCATTATCTGTGCGGATCTCAGCACCTGAGGGACCCGGTCAGGGTGGCAGATGAAATCGAGTTCTGGAACCGTGAACATGGGGTGCATGATGTTGCCTTTTATGATGATGCCCTGCTTACACCTCTCCCCCATGCCCAAGCCCTGCTCCATGAGATCGCATCCAGAAACCTCGGCGTAAGGTTCCATTGCCCCAACGGGCTTCATGCGAGGGAAATCACCCGGGAGACAGCCATGCTTATGAGGCAGGCAGGGTTTGCCACCATCAGGCTCGGCCTTGAGACGACAGACCCATTGAGGCAGCGCACAAGCGGCGGCAAGGTGACAAACAGAGAATTCATCCGTGCTATGGAGAGCCTGCACAAGGCAGGGTATGATTCGGAAGAGATCGGGGTTTACATCCTTTGCGGGTTGCCGGGCCAGGAGGCCTCAGAGGTGATGGATGCGGTACGATTTGTCAAAGAATACGGCGGCAGGCCCAGGCTCTCTGAGTATTCACCCATACCTCATACGCAGCAGTGGGAGGAGGCGAAGAGAGCGAGCCCGTACCCCATAGAAGAGGAGCCCCTGTTCCAGAACAATACACTGCTACCCTGCAGGTCGGATCGATTCACCTACGAGCAGTACCAGGATATCAAGATATCCCTCAAGGAATTTGATACGAAGGTCTCTTGATATGTTCAGGCAGACATTGCCTGGAAACCCTTGATGATGGCAGTGAGCACGTCATTGACCGGTGTCGGGATGCCATGCTCCCGACCGTATCTGCAGATGGCCCCATTCAGGGCATCTATCTCGGTGAGCCTGCTGCCCTTGGCCATGTCCTGGAGCATGGAGGACCGATGTGTTGCTGTGGGAGGGAGCTGAATCTCTGTCAGGATCTTATAATATGCATCAGCGTTTTCATAGGGCAGCTTCACCCCCTTTGCGAGGGCAACTCCAAAGATCTCATGGATGATCTGCCGCATGACTTCCATCACTTCGGGGGCTTCCCGCAGGTGGCCGTAAGGCACATTCAATATGGCGCCCAGTGCATTCAGGGAGCAGTTATAGAGTACTTTTCCCCAGAGGAACGATGCGATATCATCACAGAGTGCACTGGGGATCCCTGCATCATTAAGGTGGTCACAGACGAGTTTGATCGGGGCGAGGGGTGCAGTTCCGGATGGCGAGCCTAAGAGCACCTTGTCGGCATATACTGTCACCCGAGCTGTGCCGGGCCTTTCGACCTCGGCTCCGAAGATGACACGGGCCCCCACGGTCCTTTCCCACCCGACGGCTTGGGCAATGGCCTCCCAGTTTCCCAGCCCGTTCTGGATGGAAAAGACGAGCGTCCCTTCATGGATGAAGGGAAGTGTCTGAGAGATGACCTGGGCTGTGTGGTATGACTTCACGCTGAGCAGCACGACATCGAAGCTGCCGGACAAACCTTTCGTTCCATAATATGCCTTTACGCTGTCGAGCCTATGCTCTCCCCAGATGCCGGTAATCGAAAGGCCCTGCTTCTGCAGGGCAAGCAGATGATCGTCCGTACCTACAAAGGTCACATCATGGCCGTGTTCTGCGAGCAACCCCCCGAATATACTCCCGAGGGCGCCTGCGCCCATCACCAAGTATTTCATTGCAGCCCTCTCATCCGGCCATAGCGAGAATTTGCCCGTGTGCCGGATATTCCATACCAGAGGCGGCCGTGTGCTGCAACCGCCACTTCAGGTATCCATGGATGGAAGCAATGGCATCCTGGGGGGTCCGGTAGACCGCAAGTCCGGCATCTCTAAAGATCGAGAACATCCTGATCCGCACCTCCTCGATGTCAAGGATATTTTCCGTAAACTGTGAGAGGATGGGGATGACCGGTTTGTCGATCTTCAGCGCCGCCTCGACGATGGCATGGGGACCGCTCTCGATCTGGTCTTTCTGGAATGATGTTATGAAGTCCAGTGAGAAATAGGGGATAATGGCATCGATGTTCTCATCTTGGGCCATGGCCTCGATGGTATGGGCCATGATGGTGAAATCGAAGCCGTAAAACCCAAGATCCACGGGGTTCGTGGTGCTGGTGTTCACGTTGCTTATGCGCTCGCTGATACGCCTTTGGACTCCATCTGAGAGCTCCGGAAGCGATAAAGCGGCCAGAGAGGATATATCGGTGAAGAGCACGGATGTCCCTCCGCCTGCACCCAGGAAGCCGAGTCTGGACCCGGCCGGTGTCCTCTCGGCAATGGCCATCATGGTGAGGTCCACCATCTGCTCGAAATTAACTGCCTCGATACCGTGATTTTGCCTCATGACAGCGGTCCAAATTTCATGGCTTGCTGCCATGGCCCCTGTGTGGGAGGCCGCGGCCCTTGCCCCCTGTTCGGTGATCCCGCCCTTGAGGATAACCACAGGCTTTTTTGCAGTAGTCTTTTTCAAGGCCTCAATAAAGCGCCTGCCGTTCTTGATGTCTTCAATGTAGGCTGCAATCACCCTGACGGTATCATCATCGGCCAGGTACTCCAGATAATCCTCCACCTTCAGGTCGATTTGGTTCCCGTATGATACCACCTTGTTCAACTCAAGTTTGCGGGAATTGGCCATGCGCATAAAGTTGTGCGTCATGCCGCCTGATTGCCCGAGAAAGGCCACCTTGCCGATCCCGGTTAAAGGCGATTTGGGGACGTCACAGGTAACGGCGGACCCGGTGCAATGAACCCCGATGCAGTTGGGACCGATGATCCTGGTCCCTCCCTTGTGTGCTGCTTTAAGCATGGCCTTCTCAAGTTCCACATTTCCGATCTCGGAAAAACCGGAGGTGAAGAAGTGAATGAATTTGATGCCCTTGCGTGCTGCTGCCTCTACCGTCTCCAATGCTTTGCCGGCAGGTACGCCCACAATAGCTAAATCTACGGGTTCCGGGATATCATCCAGGGTGGGATACACCTTGACCCCACTGATCTCTGTATACTTGGGATTTACCGGGTATAGCCTTCCCTTATAGCCTGCCATCTGGAATATTTGGTAGTACGGCATCTTGCCGCCCCCCAGATGGGGAGATGCACCGACTACCGCGACGCTCTCAGGGGAAAAAAGCCTTTGAAGATCCATATGTACTCCTCTTCTATGTTGCACAGGATGTGTTATGATCATAGCATAATACCAAAACAATGATAGGACTACCAGTATTTTGTCTTGTGCATTGAGATAGCGATGAACACACAGGAACGTGAAAAGGGCTTGAATCTTTCTTGGCGAACCTCTAGATCTTACACCAATGTATCAGAGACCAGTCCATTTTATGACTATTCGCATAACGTTACCCGTCAGGTCCATTTATGCACGGCTTGGCTTCAAGAAAGGGGTGACCGAACTCAAACCTGCTGAGAAGGAGAAGGTGGACAAGACCATTGAGGAAGCAAAAGATATTGTTCATCTCAAGGGGGCTGCCCACATAATTGGTATATTGCAGGTTGATCATGTTGGGATCGAACTCGAAGGCGGGATTATCCTCTCAAGCAGTTCTCTCGCCCGGATGCTTTCAGGATGTACTCAAGTCCTGCTCATGGGGGCGACTGCAGGGCAGAATATTATGGATGCCATTGCTCAAGCCACATCATCAGACAATCTTACCCGTGCAGTAATGCTCGATGCGGTTGCCAGTGAGATGACCGATGGAGCACTGGACTGGATTATGGATTATGTAAATCAGGATCTTATGAGGCGGGTGCAACATCTCACAAAAAAGCGATTTTCCGCCGGGTATGGTGATTTTTACCTGGAGAACCAGAAAGCCATGTATGATCTGCTCCGAATGGGGACCATCGGGGTGTCTATTACGGATAGATGCATCCTCATCCCGGAAAAGAGCGTTACCGCCGTAGCTGGAGTGGCTGCACTGAGATAGATTATGCAGGTTTGCAAGTGAGGTTTTTGCGTGAACACAAAACTCAAGATTCAAAAGAAGATGCGGGAAGGGCTGGTCATTCTGGATGGGGCTACCGGCACTCAGCTTCAGGCGTTGGGCATGCCCGATGGGGAGTCGCCGGAGATATTCGGCATCAAAAACCCGGATGCCATCAAGGCCGTGCATCAGGGTTACCTGGAAGCCGGCTCGGATATTATCTATACCTGCACCTTTGGTGCGAACCGGTACAAGCTCCCACAGTATGGTCTCACCGATGTTCATGAAGTGAACAAAAGACTTGCTGCCATCGCCAAGGAAGCGGCCGGAAAAAGGGCGCTCGTGGCAGGAGATATCGGCCCTACGGGCCGATTTGTAGAGCCATTCGGGGACTTAAGTTTTGAGGATGCCGTTGTCTGCTACAAGGAGCAGGTACAAGGGCTTCTGGAGGGCGGCGTTGATCTCTTTGTGATCGAGACCATGATCGACATCCAGGAGACCAGGGCAGCGCTGATTGCCATAAAGGAGGTCTCGGACCGGTTCACCATCTGTTCCATGACCTTTGATGCCTCCGGCAGGACGCTGAACGGTACGGATCTTTTATCAGCGCTTATCACATTACAGGCCCTCGGAGCGGACGTGGTAGGGTGCAACTGTTCGGCAGGGCCGAAAGAGATGATCTCGCTGATCAGACAGATGAAACCCTATGCAAAGGTACCACTCGTTGCAAAACCTAACGCAGGGCTACCCAAACTTAAAGAGGGAAAGGCGTTTTTTGAAATGGGTGCAGAAGAATTTTCCAGCTTCGGACCTGCATTCGTGGATGCCGGCGCCAGACTGCTCGGTGGTTGCTGCGGTACGACTCCGGAGCATATCAGGATGCTTCGAAAGAATTGTGACGGTCTGAAGCCGCAACCACCTCAGGTAAAATCCATAGGCGCAGTAAGTTCGCATGCAAAGACGGTAATGTTTGAAAGAGGCGGTCCGCTCATCATCATCGGCGAGCGTATAAACCCGACAGGGAAGAAGGATCTCCAACAGGAACTCCTGCAGAGGAAGTTTTCTCTTGCGGGTTCATATGCCAGGGACCAGGTAAAAAAGGGTGCATCCATCCTTGATATAAATGTCGGCATGCCGGGACTCGATGAAAAGGGCGCTTTGAGGGAGGTTGTGAAGCAGATTGCACTGACCACCGATGCCCCCTTGTGCATCGATACATCGCGTGTCGATGCCCTTGAGGCCGCACTGAGAGTTTATCCGGGACGCGCGCTGATCAATTCCATTTCAGGAGAGGAGAACACCCTTGATGAACGGTTGAAGCTTGCTGCATTCTATGGGGCCATGTTCATCCTCCTGCCCATCGCCGGCAGGGCGGTGCCGAAGACATCATTTGAGCGCAGAAAGATCATCAAGGACGTCTATGCCAAGGCTCTCCGGTATGGATTCACGAAAGATGATATCATCGTGGACGCACTTACCATGGCTGTATCCGCCGATGGTGGGGCTGCCCTGGAGACACTCAAGACGATTGACTGGTGCAACACTACATTCGGCTCAAAGACCGTTGTGGGACTCTCGAATGTTTCCTTCGGTCTGCCTGAGAGGAAATGGGTAAATGCATCGTTCCTGGCTATGGCGATCAGTGACGGCCTGACGTGCGCCATAGCGAATCCGGAAAGTATCGAGCTCATGAGCATCAAAAAGGCCTCAGATGTACTTGCAGGCAGGGACAAGGATGCATCTGCCTTTATCAGCTTTTTCAGCGGCCCCAAAGGGCAGGTGCCGGGTCCTGAGAAAGAAGTGCGGGATAAAACCTCCAAAGAAAGAATCTACCAGGCAGTTATTGAAGGGGATAGGGATGGGATTCAGACCCCTATTGATAAAGCTATTGCTGAAGGGTTGAGCGCCCGAGCTCTGGTGGATGAGCTCATGGTCCCTGCCATCCGGAAGGTCGGGGAGCTCTACGAGAAAAAGACTTACTTTCTGCCTCAGCTCATCGCCAGCGCCGAAACCATGAAGCGCGGCTTCGAGCACCTGGCGCCCCGTCTCAATGAGGAAGGGATATCTTCTGCCGGAAAAGGAACGGTCATGCTTGCAACAGTCAAGGGTGACATCCACGATATCGGGAAGAATATCGTTGGGTTGATGCTGAAAAACAATGGGTTTCATGTGATCGACCTAGGCAAGGATGTGGATCATGAGGCATTACTTGAAGCCGCAAGGAAACATAATCCCGACATTATCGGCCTTTCGGCCCTCATGACCACCACTATGGTAAATATGCAGGAGGCCGTGCGAAGCATAAAGGATTCCGGGCTGGTTTGCGACTTCCTTGTAGGAGGTGCCGTGGTGACAGCAGACTATGCTGAATCCATAGGTGCCAATTTCGCCAAAGACGGTGTTGAAGCGGTCCGGGTTGCAGAATATTTAATCAGCTTGAAGCGGAATACGAACATTTGAATACATTTTAGTAGGTTTAATGGTCTGACTGCGCGGTTTTGTTGATTGAAGCGATTGATCGAAGACCATAGCCGATGTCCTACTTTCCCTTCAGGAGCTCGTCGATCTTATCTTCGGCCGAAGTGCATTGCCAGCACCCGATGTTGCCGTTCTTTGACACTACGACCTTAGTGGGCACACCCCTGACGCCGTATGTGCGCGCAACCGTTGCGTCGTTGTCAAGGAGGATAGTGTAAGGCAGAGAATATTTCTCTGCAAAAGAGGCCACCTTTTGAGGGCTCTCCATTACATAAATTGATATAAGCTCGAAGTCCTTGCCTTTCATGACGGTATGGAGCTTTTTCAGGTTCGGAATGTCTTTTTTACAGTATGGGCACCATGTGGTAGTGAAGTCCAGGAGTACCACCTTGCCCCGATAGTCCTTCAATGATCTGACCTTTCCGCTGAGATCCTTCAGGGAGAAGTCGGGAGCCATGGTAACGTCTTGTTTCGTACCGATCTTTTGCTCATCCGTGTCGCTGCCTTTTACAACACCTATGTTCATGGAGAGTGCGGCTACAATAAATAGGGCGGATAAGAGAATTGCCAGACAGATCTTCTTTTTCATGGTGAGAGGACTCCTTTTTAAAGCATGAATTTACCCGCAGTGACAAGAAAGTATTCACCCATTGCAATAAAGATGCAACCAAAGAGCTTTTGGATACGGACCATCCATGGGCCCGACTTGGGAAGGCTTGTCAAAAGGGCTGTGAACGTACCCAGGAGTATGAGGATTGTCCCCATACCGAAGGCAAATACAAAGAGCAGGGCCATGCCAAAGACGATGTTCTGTTTTGTTGCCACATAACTCAAAAGCACGGCCAGTACGGGCGCGGAGCAGGGGCTCATGATAATACCCGATGCGATGCCCAGGAGCAGCGCCCCGAGCATGCCTTTTCTTCGGGTAGTGAATATCGGGCTGCTGAAGAAGCGTGGCAGGGGGATAAAGAAGACATCAAGCATGGAGAGGCCCATGAGGATGAAGATATTTGCCACGACCAGGTTTGTCCATGGGTTGGTCTGGATGGTACCGAAAAAACTTCCCGTAAGCCCGGCGATGCTGCCTAAGACCATATATGTCAGCGATGTCCCGAGTACGTATACCAATGAAAGGAGAAAGCCGTTCATACGCGACCCCCTTCCCTGGGACCCAATGAAAGAAACAGTAATGGGGATGAGGGGATACATGCATGGGGTGAAGCTGACGAGGACACCGCCGATATATGAAGAGAGAAGGGCAAGAAGCATAGATCCTTGAAGATATGTGTCAAGGCCGCTGGTCAGATTCTCAAACATATGGGCTCTTTTCGTAGCTTGTCAAAAGCGCTACTTCCAGAAACGAATCTACCACAAAGCAGACCTTTAAGGAATTCGATAAGAAATAGACCCATCATATATTCACACAGCAAGCGGCCTTTGGTCCTTCATCCTTTGCCGGTTTTGCTTATATAAATAATAATTAAAGTATTGACAGGAAGATTTGTTAATAGTAATTATTATCATTAAATAAATCGTTTTTGTTATTTCTCGAGATTTTAGCTATTGGTGATCAGATGATAAAAAAACAACAGAGGATGACAAGGCAGAGGATGATTATCCTTGACGAATTAAGTAAGGTGAGAAGCCACCCCACGGCCTATGAAGTCTATGAGATGGTCAGATCGAGACTCCCTCGGATCAGCCTCGGCACGGTGTATAGAAACCTTGAACATCTCTCTGCAAACGGGCAAATCCTGAGGCTCGACCTGGGACAAGGTCAGAGGAGATTTGATGCAGTAACGGATGATCATATGCATATCAGGTGCCTTTCCTGCGGTAGGGTAGATGATGTTCCCTTGAATCCATCCATGGAGATAACTACTATTAAGGGCATTGTGAGGAACGATAGCGGTTATGAGGTCTTGGGTTGCGGGATGGACTTCCTGGGTATTTGTCCGAACTGTAAAAAGGCTGAACGAACAAAAGATTAATGGATCAAAGGTCTAATCACAAACAATAAAACGAATACTACTCTTAAGGAGGAACACCATGGGAAAGTTAAAGGGCTCACGGACGGAAAAGAATCTACTGGGCTCATTTGCCGGAGAATCCCAGGCTCGCAACCGCTACACATATTTTGCGAGCCAGGCCCGGAAAGAGGGCTTCATGCAGATAGCCGACATCTTCGAAGAGACCGCAAGCCAGGAGAAAGAGCACGCCAAGAGATTCTTTAAGTTTCTTGAAGGCGGAGAAGTGGAGATCCAGGCAAGCTTTCCTGCCGGCGTCGTCGGCACGACCCTGGAGAACCTTAAAGCGGCTGCTGCAGGGGAGCACTATGAGCAGTCAGAACTCTACCCGGGATTTGCCAAGACAGCCCGCGAGGAAGGTTTTGAAGTCATTGCAAAGGTCTGGGAGGCCGTCTCGGTGGCAGAGAGACAGCATGAGAAGCGCTATAAGGATCTTGCCGCCAATATCGAGGCGGGCAGGGTATTCAAGCGGGACAAATCAGCGGTATGGAGATGCCGCAACTGTGGGTACCTCTTTGAGGGGACCGATGCCCCTGCTGCTTGCCCGGCCTGCGCCCACCCGAAGGATTATTTCGAACTCCTCGGAGAGAACTGGTAAAGACAAGCGCAGCAAGCCAAGCCCTGAGCACATATCGAAGATATTCCTTGGGGCTTGGTTTGTCCTTAGGCTTGATACCATGCTCATCGGCATATATCCCCCTACCCTGTATGCATGGACTAGGACTATGGGCACGCTGTGGTTTCCCGAGCTTTTGGATTTCTGTCCGCACGGCAATAGGGTGTGCCTCCCGATCCGGATAGTCTCTCAGATCCACTTCAAAAACCCCGCAAAGACGACCAGGGATACCGCGTTGATCGCGAAGAGCGTGCCGATGAAGAGCCTTTGTTTCTTAGGCGGCCAGTCATAGGCATAGAATGCCGCGAGGAAAAACGGTATATAGACCGTGATGAAGACCGGGAAAGCCCCCCACCAGGGCCAGACCCAGACAAAGGCGGGCGTCTTGACCAGGAAGATCTCGAGGATCGAGGCGAAGGCGGCATTCCCGATGGCAAAGACAAGACGGTTGTTGATGCCGAGAATTTTCATATTCGGGTCTTGCGGAAGGAGCTTGCTCAAGACAAGACCCGCAATGGAGAACATAAGACTGATCTCCACGCCAACTCCCACCAGGATCAGAAACGCAGTGCCGGTGGGAACAGTCCAGAGTGCATGCCCGGAGAAGTGCTGGATCAGCGCATTGACGATCTCCACAAACCAGTGGACCATATACAATGATAGACCCGCTGCGATCCCCTTCCAGTTTTTCTGGGAGGCTTCGTTGATATAGACATAGAGCGTCAAGGCGAGAAGCGTGATCACATACCATTGGAAAGGGTTGCCTGATCTCAGGATGGAAAGCGCCATAGCCGTTGCTTCCGGGTTATTCATACAAACCCCATCGAATTACAAGATGAACAAATGATATTCTTGTTCAGTCATTCAGGCAAGTATGCTCATGAAAAAATATAGTCAAAGGGTAGTTTGCCAAGGCACGAACACCGATAAAAGAGTCTTGCATGCATCAGCCAATTTTTTTTAAGGTATTTAGGTATTGCTTTACGAGCTCCACATACATCTGTTTGCCTGCCAGCATGACCTCTTGGTATTTTTCATTGATGTCGCCCTTTTCTATAGCAGGAGATCCTGCATAGAGCTTATAGTCTGGGACAACCTGGTTCTTCTTTACCAGAGAGTGCTCTGCAACAATAGACCAGCACCCTACCTGGGCATTATCACCAAGGGTGGAGTTCATACCGATCACTGCATAGTCTTTGATGATACTGTTATGTACCATTGCCAAATGGCCGATGGTCACCTGTTGTCCAATGGTGACAATGGAAGGTGTATGGATGACGACTCCATCTTCTATGGCGGTTTCATCACCGATGACGATAGTCCCGAAATCTCCCCTGAGAATAGAACAGGGGCCGATCCAGCAGTTCTTTCCTATACGCACGTCCCCTATTATCTCTGAGCTGGCGGCAATCCATGTCCCCGCGCCCACCTGAGGGGCTTTGCCTTTGAATTCGAAGATTGCCATAACTACCCCCGTCTCATGGTAAAGGTTTTTACCTATAGTAGCCTGTTTTGATCTCTGTTGTCACTGGCCATGATAATGACAGCGCAGTGTGAGATGAAACCGTATATGTCCCATAACTGCTTTTAAAGATAGATAATAAAATGACGATAAGGATTATATTCATCATAGGTTGTATTGAATTTCATAGGAGGCATTGGAACATAATGTTCCTGAAATATAAGGAGGGTATGAGTAATGTATCATCCAGACCAAGGATACAGCGAATTGGTCTTAATAGATGATCAGCATTCCCGATTCTTAAAGCCAGCTAAGTTAGATCGTCTGAATAAGACTCACGTCCAAGGGGCATTTGTCCGCTCCGGTGCCAGTGTCCTCATCTGGCTGCTCACATTGGCAGCATACTGGGTCGGTGTAATCAGCAAGGCATCTTTTGAAGGTGCAAGCGTATTTAATGCCTATATCATCCTGATGAATATCCCCATGCTTGCGATGATGAGACGCATCAGGGGGAAAATGCTCTATGAGTTTTGTTCATATCTCATAAATATCTTTGAAATAATAGGTTATACCGGGTTTATTTATTTTGTTGGCGGGTTTCGGTCCACCTACCTGACACCTATTTATGCAGCAATGATCTTCTACGTGGGGGTTCAGGCCCCCATGCGTTATCCGCTCATCATGGCATTTTTTTGCTCGTTGTCATTCTCTACCATGGTGACCCTGGAGCACTTCGGCTATATCCCTCATCAGAATATTATCTTCGAATATAACTATCAATGGAACATGGTTCTCTTTATTCTCGGTATCTTTACCGTGGTACTCTTCGTGATCGCATTGATGGCATCCTACACGTCTAAAGTCCTCAGGACGGCAAAAATAAAGCTCAAAAAAAATATCTTGGCTCTGGAGATGGCCAACAAGAAATTACGTCAGGAGATAGATGAGCGGATCAGGGTGGAGATGGCGCTTCGGGAGAGTGAGGAGAAGCTCCATGATATCTTTGAGAATGTGCCGGATGCCCTTTTTTCGCATGACCTGGAAGGGAACTTCATCGAGGTGAATGGAAGCTTCAAAAAGTCGTTCGAATTAAATGAAGACACCCCATTCCCTGCAAAGTTGAATATAAGGGATCTTATCCCTGACAAGTATAAGGCATTGGCAGATAAATATCTCATCGAGGTCATTCAAAAGGCCAAGAGCGAGGGACTTATCAGCATCATGACTATAAGTGGTAAGGAGCGGATCTTTGAGTACAGGAACTCGCTCATCAGAGAAGAAAGCGGTATCCCAAGAGGGGTTCGAGGCTCAGCGCGTGATATAACAGAGAGACTGATTGCCGAACGGGAAAGGCTGAAACTCCAGGACCAACTCCAACGGGCACAAAAGATGGAGGCCCTTGGCCTGTTAGCCGGAGGTGTCGCACATGACCTGAACAACATTCTCTCAGGTTTGGTGAGCTATCCCGAACTCCTGTTGATGGAAATCCCTGAAGATAGCCCATTAAGAAAACCGCTGGTCACAATCCAGAAGTCGGGAGAGAAGGCCGCCTCCATTGTGCAGGACCTCCTTACCTTAACCAGAAGAGGGGTACCCATATCAGAGGTGCTGAATATAAACCAAGTCATCAACGAATATTTGGTAAGCCTTGAGCATGAACGCATCATGACCATGAACCCCTGCATAGATGTCGAGGTATCCTTAGGACCTGATCTGATGAACATTATGGGATCACCGGTACACCTGTTCAAGTCCGTCATGAACCTGGTGGCTAATGCCGTGGAGTCCATGCCTTATGGCGGTACAATCACCATAGCTACAGCGAATAAATATATCGACAGACCTTTGCAGGGATACGATACCGTTGAAAAGGGCGATTACGTCATCCTGACCATTACTGATACAGGAACAGGTATGAGCGAACAGGATCGGCTACGCATCTTTGAGCCGTTCTATACCAAGAAGGCTATGGGTAGGAGCGGCACCGGACTGGGCATGTCGGTTGTATGGGGCACGGTAAAAGATCATCATGGGTACTTGGAAGTACAGAGTGAACCTGGGATCGGTTCCACCTTTACCCTATACTTCATTTCTACATCGGAGCAGATTTCGCAGCATGATGATCAATTCCCCATTGATGAATATAAGGGCAATGGCGAAAAGATTCTTGTGGTGGATGATGTGAAGGAACAGCGGGAGATTGCCACAAAGATCCTTGAACGTCTTGGGTATCATGTAGAGACGGTTTCGAGCGGCGAAGAGGCCCTGGAATTCATCAAAGATAATGGTGTTGATCTGCTGGTCCTGGATATGATCATGAACCCTGGAATCGACGGGCTTGAGACCTACAAGCGGGTCCTCAAGATCAACCCATCCATGAAGGCAGTGATCGCAAGCGGATATTCCGAGACCGACAGGGTGAAAGAGGCCATGGAGATGGGTGCGGTTTCGTATATCAAGAAACCCTATCTCTTCCAGAAGATCGGCGTGGCAGTAAAAGAGGCACTTGCCCGTAAGGCGGCTTGATCTTTGGTAGTATATTCCCACCACGATATATCTAAATGATGCCTGGATCCCTCCCTGAATTGAGACCATGTTAAAACAAGCTTCTCATAAGTGAGAAGCCCTTAAACTCATCGATCATAATGGGTATGAATGTAGTGAGATCCTCCACGATGCAGTAGTGGGCCACACGGAAGATGGCTGCATTCGGATCACTGTTGACGGCCACGATGTTCTGGGATTTCTTCATACCCGAGACATGTTGGATGGCACCCGAGATGCCGCAGGCGATGTAAAGCTTCGGCGAGACGGTCTGTCCTGTGGTGCCGATCTGGTGAGAGTATTCGAGCCATCCCGAATCGCATACCGAACGAGAAGCCCCCACTGCAGACCGAGGGAAGATCGCTGCCAATTCATTTATCAGAGATACGTTTTCCTTTTTCCCCACACCCCTGCCTGCGGCAACGATCACCTCGGCATCCTTAAGATTGCTGTCGCGGTGTTCGACTTCCTTGATACCCAGCGTCTTGGACTTCAGGTGAGGCACAGATGCCTGAAGCATTTGTATTGATCCCGGAGAGTTGCTTTCCGAAACAGAAGCAGGGAACGCTCCAGGGAGAACGGTGACAACAATGGAGGGGGTCTCCGGGATGATGTCAGCCATGAATCGCCCTTGGCATAAGGCCCGGCTCAAGATATTTCCCTGAATCTTTTCCACGGAAGTGATGCACGCAGCATTGAGTTTTACTGCAATCCTCGGGGCGAGATCATATCCCGTGGATGTATGGGCCAGGCATATCCAAGATGGGTTGTCTTTGGGGAGAATAGCTAAAATTGCATCTGAGTAGGCTTGGGTATTGTAGAGATTCAGGTGGTCGCTCGTAACGGATAGTACGTTGCATCCGGTTTTTTCTGCGAGCTCTTTGGCCTGGGTCTCATTATTCCTCCCAAGGATAATGACTGTCGGCAGCCGCCCTCCTGATAGTTCTTCGGCAAAGGTAATGAGCTCGTAGGTTTCCGGAGTAATGCAGCCCTGGTCTGATTCAGCGATGAGATAGATATCCTTTTTCATAGACTTTTCCGTTAGAGGAGCAATGATTTCTCATGGAGAGCTTGAAGGAGCTTGCGGGCTTTTTCACGCGAAGACCCTTCGATGAATATCCCCAAAGAAGTGGAATCCGGAAGCCTCACCCCCTTGCATCGCTCCCTTGTCTCCGATAAAGGAAGATCTTCTGATCTCATGACCTCCTGCTTCTGGATTCTTGCCCGCATGACGTTTGAGAGAGATGGGTATCTGGGTGTATTGATCCCGGGTTGAATGGTCAGCACCGCAGGTATTTCGAGCCGGACGGAAAGCCTTCGGCCACCTTCAATCTCTCGATCTACCATGATCGTGCTGTCTTCAGGCCGGATCTGCGTTTTGATAACAGAAGTAGCACAGGGCTTGTCCAGGAGCGCTGCAATGAGCTGGCCGGTCTGGCACGCCATATCATCCTCGGCCATGACGCCTGTCATGATCAGGTCATAGCCTTTATCGCGAGCATAGGCAGCAATGAGGGATGCAACAGCAAAGGGGCTGATATAGCCTTCGGATGGGTCTAAAATGTGGATGCCGTAATCAGCGCCCATCTCCAGGGCCCGCCGTATGGTGGAGCCCACACGTTCCGGCCCCACAGACAGTGTATGGACAACGGTCCGAACATAGTGCTCCTTGATAAGGAGTGCTTCTTCAAGGGCGAACTCGTCGAACTTGTTCATCCTGAATACTGTTAGGGGCTTGTACGATAGCCATCCGGTCCGCTCATCAAGAGCAAGTGTATCGCCTGAATCAGGGACCTGTTTGACGCACACAAGGATCTTCACCCTTTTAGATCTCCTCGGTTTTATTGTAGTATGAAATAGCTCAAGGGGAATGAGAATGCAAGTTAAAATAACGAGCGCTCGCTCTTTAATTCCTTGACAAAGATTCTCCCTCTTGCTATCGTTTCGGTATGAGCATGATTTATCTGATCCGCCACGGCCAGGCATCCTTTGGTCATGACAACTACGACAGGCTTTCTCCCCTTGGCATCAGGCAGGCCCGTATCCTGGCCCGACACCTCTTCGATACCGGCTTTCAACCCGATGCGGTTTATTCAGGGACCATGGCCCGCCAAAAGGATACGGCAGAAGAGATGCTTGCCATCTACCGGTCAGGTGGTGGAAATCTGCCGGAACCGGAACAAGTGGGTGGTTTCAACGAGTATGATACCACCGCCATTGTGACCGCCATGTTTCCTTTTATGGTCAATGATGACCCATCTTTAAACGAGGAGCTGCCGAAGATGTATGCCAGCAAGGCATCATTCAAGAGGGTCTTCGAGACTGCCATGCTCAGGTGGGTAACCGGGAAATTTGACACATCTGAGATAGAGAGCTGGAAAGAACTCAAGGCCCGTGTTGGTGAGTCCCTGAAAGCCGTCATGGCCAGGCACGGTAAGGGCAAGACAATCGCGATTTTTACCTCGGGCGGCGCGATTGCCGCATCGCTGGCCTATGTGCTTGGCATCCCCGGTGATTATGCCATGAGGCTGAACTGGCAGATCATCAATACCTCGATATCGCGTTATATGTATAACGAAGAAAGGATCACCCTGGCGGGGTTCAATTCCATTGCCCATCTTGAGCTCACCCGTGATCCAGCACTCATCACCTACCGGTGATGAATTAAACTTATAAAGGAGTGCGCCCATGGATTTCGAAGTCCCGGATAAGATAAAGGCCATAACAGGCATGATGGACGAGTTTGTGGACAAGGAGCTTATCCCTCTGGAACCGGAGTTTCTCCATAAGACCTTCAGGGAGATGCTGCCGGTGCTCAATCAAAAGAGGGAGATGGTTAAAAAGATGGAGCTCTGGGCCCCGAACCATCCGAAAGAGTACGGTGGAATGGGGCTTGACCTCGTGGAGCATGCCTTTGTCTCCGAGTCGCTCGGCAGAAGCCCGATCGGGCACTTTGTCTTCAATTGCCAGGCCCCGGATGCAGGAAACATCGAGATCCTCCACCTGCACGGATCTAAGGAGCAGAAAGAGAAATATTTAAGGCCGCTGATCGAGGGCAAGATCAGGAGCTGTTTTTCCATGACCGAGGTGGAGATGCCCGGCTCCAACCCCGTGATGATGGACACTACTGCAGTCAAGGACGGGGATGACTATATCATCAATGGACAGAAGTGGTACTCCACTGCTGCCGACGGCTCAGCCTTCTCCATAGTCATGGCTGTGACCAACCCGGAAGCCCCTGCGTACATGCAGGCGAGCATGATTATCGTGCCGACGGATACCAAGGGGTTCAATCTGGTCAGGAATATCCCGGTCATGGGACATGCGGGTGATGATTATGCCTCCCACGGCGAGATCCTGTTCCAGTCGTGCCGTGTCCCGCAGAAGAACCTCCTGGGACCGGAAGGTTACGGCTTCATCATTGCCCAGGAGCGCCTTGGCCCCGGCCGAATCCATCACTGCATGCGATGGATCGGCATCTGCAACCGTGCATTTGACCTCATGTGCTCCCGGGCACAAAAACGCATCATCCAGCCCGACGGCAAGACTCTGGCAACCAAGCAGATCATCCAGGCATGGATTGCCGAGTGTGCGGCAAATATCCAGGCCGCCCGCCTCATGACGCTCAATGCCGCATGGAAGATAGATAAGCTCGGCGCAAAGGCAGCCCGCTATGATGTGTCTTTCATTAAATTCTTCGTGGCGAATGTCATGCAGGAGGTCATCGACAAGGCCTTGCAGGTTCACGGCGGCATGGGCATGACGGATGACACCATCATCGCATATTTCTACCGCCATGAGCGCGCTGCCCGCATCTATGACGGTGCGGATGAGGTCCACAAGATGTCCGTGGCCAAGAGGATCCTCAGGGATTATGAGGGAAAGACTGTCCGTTAGATGGAAAAAGATCTGAAGTTTGATGCATTCAAAGATGTTCTCTCTTTAACCATGGAGGACATGTCCCGGGAGCTCTTCCAGGGCAACAGGGAAACCATCAAGATCAAGAAGGAAGGGGTGGCGGTCAAGAACCTCGTCAAGATACTGAATGCAGCCCTGAATCTGAGTAACGAAAAGGGCTTTGCAGCCATGAGCCTGAGGGATTTGAGTGCAGCGGCGGGCTTAAGCATGGGTGCTCTTTACACCTACTTTACCAGTAAGGAAGAGCTTCTTCACATGATCCAGCGACAGTCAAACGTTGTTGCACAGGTACTCTTGGACCAGATAAAGGGCATTGATAATCCGCGCATGAAGCTCAGGCGTGTGATCCAGGCCCATCTCTACTTGAGCGAGGTCATGCAGCAGTGGTTCTACTTCGCCTATATGGAAGCCAAAAACCTGGCCAAGGAAGAGCAGAAGAAGGCTATCGAATCCGAACTCTTGACGGAAAAGATCCTCATCGACATCATGAAGGAAGGCCAGGAGAAGGGGGTCTTTAAGGCAGCCAATATAGAGCTTACCGGGGCAGTGATCAAGGCCATGCTCCAGGACTGGTACCTGAAACGGTGGAAATACGCACGGAGAAAGGTTACGGTTGAAAAATACGCCGCGTTCCTTGTTGATCTCATTGAGTCGTACCTTACAGCACCGCAATCATGAGGCAGAAAGGGGAGCCAATGGACTTTATTGACAGGCCAACAAAGATACGGCAGGGAGAAGAACTCGACCTGAATGTGGTTGAGGGGTTTTTGAAGGACACTATACCCGGATTATCCGGGGACCTCATGGTGGAGCAGTTTCCGAGCGGTTTCTCAAACCTTACATACCTCATCAGGGTGGGGAACACGGACCTGGTACTGAGGAGGCCGCCATTCGGCCGCAAGGCCAAGACCGCCCACGACATGGGCAGGGAGTACCGGATACTCAATGCCCTTCATCCTGTCTATCCCTATTGCCCGAAACCGCTTCTGTATACCGAGGACGAGTCCATCATGGGCTGCCCATTTTATGTGATGGAGCGCATCAACGGGATCATCCTGAGAAAGAAGCTTCCCAAAGGTCTTGCGTATACCCCGGATCAGATGCGCACCCTGTGCGAGAATCTATTGGACGTGCACTACCAGCTCCACGCCATCGACTACAAGGCAATAGGCCTGGATGGGTTTGGAAGGCCTGAAGGTTATGTGAAGAGGCAGGTGCAAGGATGGTCGGAGAGATACAAGGGGGCCTGGACACCGGACGCGCCGACCTTTGAGAAGGTTATACAATGGCTTTATGACAAGATGCCCCCTGATTTTGAGAAACCCGCCGTTATCCACAACGACTACAAGTTTGACAATGTGGTGCTCTCACCCGATGATCCTCTCAAGATCATAGGGGTTCTCGACTGGGAGATGGCAACTATCGGCGACCCGCTTATGGATCTGGGCAACTCGCTCGGTTACTGGGTTCAGGCCGATGACACCCCCGAGGTACAAATGGCAGGTATGCTCCCCACCAATCTGCCCGGCGCCCTTACCCGCGCAGAGATGGTCAAGCGGTATGCGGACAAGGCGGGCATCACCATCGACAACTTTGATTTCTATCTCTTCTTCGGGTTCTTCCGTATTGCAGTGATTCTCCAACAGATCTATTACCGCTCCTATCATGGGCAGACCAAAGACGAGCGATTCAAGGTGCTCATCTTCGCCGTGCATATCATTGACGCAGAATTCAAAAAGCATCTCTCGGGCTATGTATGATACATGGCTGCCGGCTTGAATGAATAAGGCGGAGCATGCTGCCCCGCCTTTTCTTTTAAGACCTGTCTATTCTTTATTCCTTGGGATACATCGCTTTGATCAGTGGTGGAGGCTTACAGCTTGGTGAGAGTACCCGGCTTCAACTTTTCCACGCCTGCCAAGTAATTCACCAGGTGTTCGCGTGACTTGATATCGTACTGTGAGGTGATGGCGATCTCCTCCATGATGGGCGATCCGCCGCCATGATAGTTCCCGTAGTTCATGGGGCCGGTGAAGCCCGAGCATGAGTAGTCTATAAAGAGCATCCAGAATTTGATCTGATCCTCTACGGATGCGCCTGGGTTGCGGTTGAGGTACTTCTCCAGGAGAGGCTTGAGCTCCGGGTTCAGGAGGTCGCCTTCGTTGGGGAAGGTGGCGGGTAGACCGCCTGCAATACTGCAGAGCATCTCCTGCTCTTCGAACACCGCCTCGCCGGTGAGGCACCTGCCCACATTGGCATAGATGGAATTCGGTATGCAGCTGCCCGGGCCATAGGGCACCGGACCCAGGCCCGGGATATAGACCTCGGGCTTTCCAAAAGCCGATGCCGTATAGCCGGCGGCATAGCCGAGTTCGGTGATCTTGATGAACTCGGCGAGCATCGTCCTGATGTGGCCGGTCTTCCTAATGCCGTTGTGCCGTGCGGCCATAGATGCCATGCCGGTCAGCACATCGCCGATCGCCGGCTTGCAGCCCGAGTAGCTGTGGCGGTGGAACAAGGCGAACAGGAGTGCGCAGATACCGCCGTGGTCGTTCTCGCCACAGAGGAAGACCCTGTCCCAGGGAACAAAGACGTCATCGAAGATCAGGTATGAATCCGTGTAGCCGCCGGCGAATCCTTTGTGATAGTGCTTGCGCTTCCGGAAATTGTGGATGGACAGTACCTGCTTGACGCCCTCATGATCGGCCGGGACCGCGAATGCCACGGCATAATCCTTTTCGTCCGGACCGAGCGCCCTGGTGGGGATGACCAGGATCTCGTCGGCTATGGATGCCTCTGATATATGGAGCTTGCAGCCCCTTACCACGATGCCGTCGCTCCTTTTCTCAACCACATGCAGGTACATGTCCGGATCGGTCTGTTCAATGGGCCTCTTCAGCCGTTCGCCCTTGATGTCGGTCTGGGCGCAGCAGCCCACAAGGTCATTTTCCTGGAAGTTGGTAAGCCATTTCAGGAAGTTCTTGTGATACTCTGTCTTCCCGCCGTTCAGCTTGTCGGCTTCGAATGAAGCCGCGTTGACGGCGTTGATGGAGTCTATGCCCATGCAGCGCTGGATGCAGAAGCCGACTTTGCGGCACAGGGCGCGTGTCATGTTCTGCTTTTTATGGAGATCCTCCGTATTCTGATGGACATGACAGAAGCGGTTGATGGTCTTGCCCGTAAGGTGTGACTTCGCGGTGCATAGATCCTTGAGCTCCGGGTCTGTGGCAGCATCAAAGGTGACGCCCATGACCTCAAGGGTAGGCATCTGCAGCTCGTCATCACGGTCAATGATTGACCCGTTGTAGTAGAGATTCCTGCGCATCTTCCCTAACCCTTCGATGTATTGTTTCTTTGTTCTCATACAAACCTCCGTTAGTGATGCTGTTTTTGCATGCGGCGTGTTATGGTTTTTTTCGTCTCCTGAGGGGTGTCCGATTTTTCCAATGAGATCCCGTCTTCTCCGATATGCAGGTGTAGCGTGATGCTCTTCGGATGTCTTTGAACCTTTATGCCGTCGAGTATCAGATCCATGAGCGGGTCGACATGCTCCATGAGATTGGATGGGGTGCCCATAAGATGCATCCTGGTGCAGATGTGTTCGATGGTCCCTAAGATCATGGACCTGACCAGAAAGGGGTCAATGTCCTTTTTGAAAGTTCCGTCTTCGATGCCTTCCTTGATGCAGGCCAGCAGCATGCGTGCAGCGCTGCGCACTACCGTGTAGGCCTTGGTTTTCAGAAAGTTCCTGTTGCACTTCAGGTGAAGCATTATGAGATTTGCATACTGCGGGTTTGTTTCGTAGGTGGCCACGTAGCTCTGCACAATGGCCCTGAGCTTTGACTCGGCCCCGCGCAGGTAAGGCAGGACCTTCTCGGTTTCCCTGATGGAATTCTCCGTAATCTCCTCGGGAATAGCAAAGAGCAGTTCTTCCTTGCTCTTGAAATACTCATATACGGTTGCATCAGAGACCCCCGCAGCCTTGCTTATCTCAGAGATGGTTGCATCCTGGAAACCTTTTTCAGCAAAGATCCTCAAGGCGGATTCGATGATCCGGACTCTTCTTGCAGCCTTGGGGTTTATCTTTGTCATGATATGCTTTGTTTATAGTATGACTCTATATTTGTCAAGATAAAATTGACTTCAACTATTTTTTCATGTATGAGAATCATAGTGCAACTATGAATTATCCATAATTAACGTATTTTCAATTTTTGAATTATGAGCACAATGGAATATGTGTAAGAATATGGTTATGCAAAAGATGAAGCTCCTCATCGCAAACAGGGGCGAGATAGCCATTCGCATCGCCCGTGCGGCAGCGGGACTCGGCATACGTACCGTGGCCGTGTATTCGGCTGATGATGCCCAGTCACTGCACACGCGAGCTGCGGACGAGGTTTACGCCCTGAAAGGCACCGGTACCCCGGCTTACCTTGATAGAGAGCAGATCCTTGCAATGGCCCTGAAGGCCGGCTGCAACGCTGTTCACCCGGGGTACGGATTTCTCAGCGAGAGTGCAGTCTTTTCCCGTCGATGTGCCGAGGAGGGGCTGACGTTCGTCGGCCCCAGCGTGGAAGTGCTTGAGCTGTTCGGCGACAAAGCAAAAGCGAGAGCATTTGCCGTGCAGTGCGGTGTTCCCGTACTCCCTGCTACATCGGGAGCCACAAGCCTTGAGGAGGCAAAGGCCTTCTTCTCATCGCTCGGCAGCAATGCCGCAGTCATGATCAAGGCCCTTGCAGGCGGTGGCGGACGAGGTATGCGGCCGGTCTACAGCCTTGCAGATCTCGATGAGGCCTATGAGCGCTGTGTCTCAGAGGCGCGTGCTTCCTTCGGGCTTGGTGATGTCTATGTCGAGCGGCTTATCCGGCAGCCCAGGCATATCGAGGTTCAGATTATAGGTGACGGTACACGGGTGATTCATCTCGGCGAGCGCGAATGTACCCTCCAGCGGCGCAACCAGAAGCTCATCGAGGCGGCCCCGAGCCCGACCCTTTCTCAGGGGCTCCGGAAAAAGATAACCGATGCGGCGCTGCGTCTCGCACAGGAGGCCCGCTATAAGAGTCTTGGCACCTTCGAGTTCCTCGTCGATTCTACAACCACGGATGAGGATGCATTCACCTTTCTGGAGGTCAACCCGCGGCTCCAGGTGGAGCACACGGTGACCGAGGAATCAACCGGTGTCGATCTCGTCATGACCCAGATTGAGATCGCCTCCGGCAGATCGCTCATGGACCTCGGTCTCGCTGAAGGAGTTGCGCAGCCCCGCGGCTATTCGCTCCAGCTTCGCATCAACATGGAGACTTTCGATGCGAGCGGCAGCGTCAGTCCGGCCGGCGGTACCTTGAAGGTCTATGAGGTGCCGTCAGGGCCCGGCATACGGGTCGATGGATATGGCTATGCCGGATACACGGCCAATCCCGCCTTTGATTCGCTGCTTGCCAAGCTGATCGTCACTTCACGCTCACCTCGATATGAAGACGTGGTTGCAAAGGCCTACCGGGCGCTCAGGGAATTCCGGATCGAAGGGATCGAGACGAACAGAGAGTTTCTGTCCGGCCTGCTGCGTATGCCGGAGGTGGCCCGGAATGAGGTCTACACACGCTTTATCGAAGACAATATCGCTGAGCTTAGGGTGGCTTCCGAAGAGTATCAAACAGGTATCTTCGAGGGGCTGGTGAAAGAGGCCCTCTTAAAAAGCGAAGAACCCGCACAAGCGGCACCCGAGGGCACCATCCCGGTGAGGGCGCCCATGCAGGGCCGTGTGGTAAGCCTTGAGGTGGCTGACAATGATGCTGTTGCAGCCGGACAGAGGGTGGCGGTGCTCGATGCCATGAAGATGGAGCACGTCATAACCGCAGATCGGAGCGGGTATGTGAGACGCGTGTGCGTGACGCCCTTTGAGGTTGTCCTCAAAGGGGCCCCGCTTATCTTCCTCGAAGAGGCGCAGATAGAGGCGGGTTTGTCGGATTGTGAGGAGGATTTTGACCTTGATGCGATCCGGCCCGACCTTGCCGAGGTCATAGAACGCCACGCATTCGGCCTCGATGAGAAAAGGCCCGAGGCGGTTGCGCGACGGCGAAAGAAGAATCAGCGCACCGCCCGTGAGAATATCGAGGACCTGTGCGACCCCGGCAGTTTCATCGAGTACGGGGCGCTCCTCCTCGCTGCACAACGGAGGCGCAAGCCGTTGGATGAGCTCATCAGGACGACACCTGCCGACGGATTGATCACCGGCATCGGGACGGTCAACGGCCCTTTGTTCGGAGAGGATAAGGCCCGCTGCATGGTTATGGCATATGACTATACCGTGCTGGCCGGGACCCAGGGTTTGATGAACCACAAGAAAATGGACCGCATGCTGAGCGTGGCGCACGAATGGCAATTGCCGCTGGCCCTGTTCGCCGAAGGCGGGGGGGGAAGGCCGAGTGACACCGATGCAAATGTGGTTGCGGCCCTCGATATCACTACGTTCAGCCGGTTTGCGGGCCTCAGCGGGAAAGTCCCGCTCATAGGCATTGTGTCCGGACCGTGTTTTGCGGGAAACGCTGCATTGCTTGGCTGTTGCGATGTGATCATTGCCACCGAGAATTCCAATATCGGCATGGGCGGACCCGCAATGATCGAAGGCGGGGGGCTCGGCGTGACCAAGGCTGAAGATATCGGTCCGATTGATGTTCAGACACGTAACGGCGTCGTCGATATTGCCGTGGCCGATGAGGCCGAAGGGGTGGCAGTCGCGAAGAAATATCTCTCGTATTGCCAGGGCCCGACATCCCTCTGGGAAGCTGCGGACCAGCGCCTGCTTCGAAGGGTAATCCCGGAAAACAGGGTACGCGTTTATGACATGCACGCTGTTATCGAGATGCTCGCTGATATTGGTTCGGTGTTGGAGCTGCGGCCACATTTCGGGCCGGGGATGATCACTGCGCTTCTTCGGATCGAAGGGAGGCCCTTCGGCGCAATAGCAAACAATCCCATTCACATGGGCGGGGCTATAGAGGCGGAAGCGGCGGACAAGGCCGCACGATTCATGCAGCTCTGCAATGCACATGGACTGCCTATCATTTCTCTGTGTGACACACCGGGGTTCATGGTCGGTCCCGAAATAGAGACACGTGCTCAGGTCCGGCACGTATGCCGGATGTTTGTTACTGGGGCACATGTACAGGTCCCGTTCTTCACGGTCGTCTTGCGCAAAGGCTATGGTCTTGGAGCGATGGCCATGGCGGGCGGCGGCTTCCATGACTCTTTCTTTACCGCTTCCTGGCCCTCGGGTGAATTCGGCGCCATGGGTCTCGAAGGGGCTGTTAAGCACGCCTTCAGAAAAGAGCTCGCGGCAATTAACGATCCGGCGGAGCGTGAAGCAACCTTCAAGTTTCTCGTAGGCCAGGCCTATGAAGGGGGTAAGGCCATCAATACGGCTTCTTACCTCGAGATCGACGCCGTGATCGACCCGGCGGATACCCGCATGTGGATCATGCGCGGTTTGAAGTCACTTCCTGCCGGGTCAACCCCCAAGGCCGGTCGCCCGTTTATCGATACCTGGTGACACGGGAATGGTGCACTATGGTGAAGATGGATGGGCCGAGGTGATGTCGGCATAAACACGACGAGGGTCTTCTAGCCCTCACAGAAATACATAGAGGAGACGATCATGGACAAGGTGGATTTCAGCTTAAAGGGAAAGACAGCAGTAGTGACAGGGGCCAGCAGGGGAATAGGAGAGGCCATAGCCGTAACTTTGGCCGATTACGGGGCGCACTGTATCCTCGTGAGCCGGAAGGCGGATGCGCTGGCAGGGGTAGCGGAGAAGATCGCAGCCCGAGGGGGCAAGGCTGAGGTAATGGCCTGCCATGTGGGTGACCTCAAGCAGATAGAGGGTCTGTTCGGCCGGATCAAGGAGAAACACGGCAAGCTCCATATCCTTATTAACAATGCAGCCACCAATCCCTATTTTGGTGAGATGCTGGGGGCGGATGAGGGGATCTGGACCAAGACCTTTGATGTGAACCTGAAGGGGCCGTTCTTCCTGATACAGCATGCAGCCAAGCTCATGGCGGAATCAGGCGGTGGATCAATCGTGAACGTATCCTCTGTCAACGGGGTGAAGCCTGCGCTGCTCCAGGGGATCTACTCAATCACCAAGGCCGGGCTCATTTCCATGACACAGGCCTTTGCCAAGGAGCTGGCCCACAAGAACATCCGGGTGAATGCGCTGCTGCCCGGGTTGGTGGACACTCACTTTTCCAAGGCGATCATGGATAATGAAGCCATCCACGACATAGCCGTGAAGATGATCCCCATGGGGAGGCATGCCCAGCCCATGGAGTTAGCAGGAGTGGTGCTCTACCTGGTATCGGATGCGGCATCGTTTACGACCGGAGCGAGTTTCGTGGTGGACGGCGGGGCCCTGGCATAGCATCAGCGTGCAGATTTATACGATGTACACATACGAGACTAACCAAAACTTAAGAGGGGAACCATATGAAGATTGAAGACATCAAACGAGTGCTCATCCTTGGCGCAGGGACTATGGGCCAGCAGATCGGGCTGCAGTGCGCCATGAACGGATACGAGGTTGTGTATTATGATATCTCACAGGATGTTCTGGATGACGCGATAAAACGTGTGACCAAGCTCGCCTCCTGGTATGCATCCACCGGACGCCTCACCCAGGAGCAGCTCAAAGAGACCCTTGCAAGGATAACCTCAACGATCGACCCGGTAAAGGCGGCCCACGAGGTTGATTTTATCAGTGAGTCGGTGCCGGAAGATCCGGCTCTGAAAGGCAAGGTGTTCGCCCAGTTCAACAAGCTCTGCCCCGAGCGAACCATCTTTACCACCAATACCTCCTATCTCGTACCCTCCATGTTTGCAGAGGCCTCAGGCAGGCCTGAAAAATTGGCAGCGCTCCATTTCCACGACCTGAGGATCAGCAATGTCGTGGATGTCATGCCGCATCCGGGAACCGCTCCCGAGGTGACTCGGCTCGTCCATGACTTTGCCGTGAGCATCGGTCAGATCGTCATCATGCTCCACCGGGAAAACTATGGGTACGTGTTCAATACTATGATCTCGAGCCTCTTCTTCTCGGCCATGACCCTGGCATCCAAGGACGTCAGCTCTGTTGAGGATATCGACAGGGCCTGGATCGGGATCACCCATATGCCCATCGGCCCCTTCGGCCTCATGGACCAGATAGGTCTGAAGACGGTATGGACCATCACCGACTACTGGGCCAAGAAGGCGGGAGACCAGCAGTCCCAGCAAAACGCCGATTTCCTTAAACAGTATGTAGACAGGGGCGAACTCGGTTATAAGACGAACAAAGGCTTCTATTCGTATCCGAAACCTGCATATCAGGATGCGAATTTCCTCACAGGGGAGACAAAGAAGGAGAAATCTTAAAAGTCTAATGGTTGAGGGACAGGGGGCCCGGATGTGGTTCCCTGTCCCTTAAACCGTACGCAATAAAATTTTTCACCTCGCATCCGCACCACTACTCTGCTACAATTTCATTTATTGATTGCATTGAGAAGGGGGCGCTATGCTCAAGAGCAAGGGGTTCTGGTATTTGATGATGGCTGGGGCCGTTTGTGGATGGATCTTCACCGTAGCCGGCCTGGTCAAGCCTTACAAGAATGAGACACTCAAGAAGCTCTGGAAATCCATAGCATTCACCTGGTTGTTCGGTCATCCCCTCGAGCTTCTCGTGTCACGCGGGGTTTGTGCGGCGGCAGGTATCACCCCCCGGAAGGTCCTCATCAAGACTATCGTCTACGGCATCACCTGGTGGCTGCCCATCAAGCTTGGCGTATTCAAGTCCTAAAGGGGGCTGTTTTCCCAATGACTTTATGTTCTTTACCGTTTAATAACTTCACATGAGGAGCAGCACAATGAACAGCATGCTCTATATTGTCTATGGTATCGGGACGGATTCAGTGGGGCTTGTGGGGGCCATCACCTCCCCTATCGCCCAGGTCAAGGGCAACATCGTGGATCTGCGCCAGGATGTGCTGCATGGGCTCTTCACCATCTACCTTGTGGTGGACCTGTCCAAGGCTACAGTATCCGTCAAGGAATTCAGAGGTCTGGTGGACAAGATCGCCTCTGATACCGGCCTGAAGCTCTCCATCGAGAAATACACCCCGGTCCCCCGCGGTCTTGAAAAGAAGAACATGCTGGTGACGCTCGTGGGCAAGGACAAGGCGGGCATCATTGCCGCCATTACGGAAAAGCTCGGCACATACAATATCAACATAGAGGTATCCGAGGTGGTGGCGCGCGAGAATATCTTTCTCATGGATCTCATGTGCGACGTAAGCCACAGCGCACTCCCCACGGAGAACCTGAAGGCGGCCATCCGCGACACCATGCTCTCCATACAGATCTCCAGCATGTTCCAGGCCGAGGACGTATTCAACAAAAAGAAGAAGATCATCATGTTCGACATAGCGCACAGCTTCATGGACAGCACCACCATGCGCGAGGTCATGAAGCAGGCCCTCATCAAGCCTGAGGCGTTGATGCGCTCACGCAGCGACGAGACGGACCTCGCCTATATGCATGCAACCGCCTCGCTGCTTGAAGGGCTGCCCCTGTCGGTTATCGATACGGTCATGAACGCAACCGATACAAGCCAGGGTACCCAGGAGCTTCTGCAGACGCTCAAGATCATGGGGTACAAGATCGGCCTTATATCAGGTGGTTTCAGCTTCTTCACCAATGCCCTGAAGAAAAGGCTTGGTATCGACTATGTATACGCCTTCGAGCTCCCTATTGACGATGACTCCCAGGCCGTTATCGGCGACCTGCCCGCAGGGCTTATGCAGCCCGTCGAGAGGGCCAAGATCATCGCGGGTATCATGAAGGCCGAGCGGATCGACGAGGAAGACATCACGATCATTTCCGACAAGGATATCGACTATCCCTCGACACCCGGCATCAGGCTTATCTTCAACATGAAGGTGATGCTCGACCTCGTTAACCAGCATGCCCTGAGCAAGGACTCGCTCACGGGTCTGCTCCGGGGTTTCGGGATACCCCGGCCCCTCTAGTTCTAAGGATTGAGCACCGGGAATGATGATGAAATCAGATATCGAGATCGCCCAGGGCATCGATATTAAGCCCATCTTCGAGATCGCGGCATCTTTGGGCCTGAGCGCGGAAGATATCATCCCCTATGGCAGGAATGTCGCCAAGATTCCCCTATCCGTCATGGAGCGCCTCTCAGAGGCGAAAGACGGCAAGCTCATCCTGGTGACGGCCATGTCGCCCACCTCTATGGGTGAAGGCAAGACCACGACGACCATCGGTCTTGGCCAGGCGTTGAACCAGATCGGGAAACGCGCCGTCATGGCCATACGGGAGCCGTCGCTCGGCCCGTGCATGGGGCTCAAGGGCGGGGCCGCCGGGGGCGGATATTCCCAGGTGCTGCCCATGGAGGACATCAACCTCCACTTCACCGGCGACCTCCATGCAATCACCGCTTCCCACAACCTGCTGGCCGCAGTGGTGGACAACCACCTCCATCACCGTCAAACGCCGGAGGTGAACCCCCGCCATGTGGTCTGGAAGCGTGTCATTGACATGAACGACCGGTCGTTACGCAGCATCATCCTGGGGCTTGAGGACAAGGGCATAAACGGTGTCATGCGGGAAGACGGGTTCGAGATCACCGCAGCCTCCGAGATCATGGCGATCCTCTGCCTGTCGAGGAATCTCAAAGAGCTTAAAAACAGGATAGGTAACGTGATCATCGGCTATGACTACCTGCGTAAGCCCGTATTCGCACGGGACATAGGCGGGGCAGGGGCAATGGCCGCCTTGCTCAAGCATGCCATCAACCCCAACCTCGTCCAGTCAGTGGAAGGCATTCCGGTGCTCGTGCACGGAGGCCCCTTTGCAAACATCGCCCACGGCTGCAACTCGATTCTGGCGACAAAGATGGCCCTCAAGCTCGCGGACTATACCATCACCGAGGCCGGGTTCGGGGCAGACCTCGGGGCGGAGAAGTTCTTCCACATCAAGTGCCGCATTGCCGGTCTCAAACCTTCGGCCGCTGTCCTTGTGGTGACCCACAGGGCATATGCCCTTCACGGCATCGACAATATCAGGAAGCACCTGGATACCCTGTCCCGGTTCGGTGTGCCTGCGGTCATCTCCATCAACCGCTTCCTCACCGACAGCGAGGCTGACCTTAAGGGCCTGTTGGCCCGCTGCAATGACCTTGGGGTGCCGGGCATCATCACCGACTTCAGGGAGTCAGGAGGGGCAGGCGGCCTGGAGCTGGCGGAGAAGGTGGCGGAAGCATGTGAACACCCGAACAACTTCCGCATGCTCTACGACCTTGCGCAACCCATTGCCGAAAAGGTCCGCACCGTGGCTACAGAAGTCTATGGCGCAGGCGGGGTTGAATTCTCTGCACAGGCTGCAACCGAGATCAAGAACATCGAGAACATGGGCTACGGCAATCTGCCCGTGTGCATTGCCAAGACGCAAGCCTCCTTGACCGATAACCCCAAGATCCCGGGCTTTCCCAAACAGCCCTTCACTATCAACGTGTCGTCCGCCCGCGTGTCTGCCGGGGCCGGTTTCGTGGTGATCTACACCGGCAAGATCATGGCCATGCCGGGCCTTCCCAAGACCCCGGCGGCCCTGGCCATAGACGTGGACGAGGACGGCACCATCAGCGGGCTGTTCTAGCAGGAAACGGACCTGTAGCCCGGCTTAAAAAAGGTGTCACCCCCGCGAAACTCGTCCTCGACCTGATCGGGGAGCGGGGGTCCAGAAATTCTTGAAAGATGGAAAGATGACACAAGTTAGGTTATAATAGATTTTAACGGAGGAGAGATGGGATCATTTGCAAAGAAGGACATCCTAGCCCTTAGCGTTTCTGAGCGGATTCAGCTTGTTCAGGATATTTGGGATAGCATTGCTCAGGTCCCCGAGTCTGTACCTCTTACCGAAGAAGAAAAGGCAGAAATTGATCGCCGACTCGACGCATATCATAGCAATCCAAACGCAGGGTCACCATGGTTACTGGTTCAAGAGCGGATTAAGAAGCGTGCATGAATCTTGAGCTGATCATCCGTCCGGAGGCTGAAGTAGATATTGCAGAAGCCTTTGATTGGTATGAAGATCGTGTGCCTGGTCTTGGTAAAAAGGTGTCACCCCCGCGAAAGCGGGGGTCCAGAAGCTCTTGAATAGACTGGATTCCCGCTTCCGCGGGAATGACAATCTTGGACTTTTGCAATTGGCACAACTATCAATTATAATGCCTTGCATTGATATTCTGATATTGTACACTTTTACTTCGGTTAATGAGATAACCATTGCAAAAGTGCAATATAGTTATATTTATGTGTCAAACGAGGAACCCCCTATGACTGAAATAGAAGGCCAGAAAGCTGAGTCATGGACACACTTAATGGAGCTTCTCTACGCCGACTCTTGGGTACCTGGATTGAACCGGTATCGCTCGCCATTCGCGTTTAGGGGCGTAGCCGATGCTTCTTGGTCACTCGAAACTTCATTGATCCGCCTTGGAGGTCCGATAGACCTACTCGAAAGACACCTCCTGCGCAACTTTCGGAAGTATGCTTATTCTCATGTGAAAGAGCGTGATTCACTTTGGTTCTGGCTCACATTTGCCCAGCATCACGGACTCCCAACGAGGCTTCTAGACTGGACATACTCCCCTTATGTTGCCCTCCATTTTGCCACTGACAACCTTCGGCACTATGACCGTGACGGAGTAGTGTGGATGACAGACTTTGTCGAATTGCATAAGTTTCTTCCAAGTATTCTTTCAGGGGCACTTGATCTTGAGGGGTCTAATGTTTTCACTACTGAAATGCTCACGCGTTTTGAAAAACCTGAGATAGAGATGTCGCTTAGCGTGCTTGTGGCAAGCGTAAAGAAAAAGTTTGGAGGCACTAAAACAATAAGGACCCTCCAAGATTTTGATAGACTGCACGAGAATGATTTTCTCTTGTTCTTCGAGCCCCCTTCAATTGACGATAGAGTAGTGAATCAATTCGCGCTATTCTCCGTTCTATCGAATCCTAAGCTGATAGTTGACCAATGGCTCGCTTCCCACAAAGAACACGTCCGGAGGATTATTATTCCTAAAGAACTTAAACCTGAAGTGCGTGATAAACTCGATCAAGCCAACATTACAGAGAGGGTTTTGTTTCCCGGCCTTGATGGACTTAGCAGATGGTTGAGAAGACACTACAGTACCTATCCAAACGCCTAACCACGCGCTTCAGGCGGGCGGGGGACTTCCCCAGAAAAAGTGGACACTAAGACCTAACTAAGGAGGAGGTGTCCAAGTGGGAAAGATGAAGGGTCCGAGGAAGGCACATCGGTATTCAGACGAGTTTAAGGTGAAAGCGGTATG
>Ga0187849_1000030_pt1 | contig 185216 bp, 153 predicted proteins | sample June2016WEW_4_10_2_FD_132412 | JGI IMG/M metagenome (GOLD analysis project Ga0187849, IMG submission 132412) | Peatland microbial communities from SPRUCE experiment site at the Marcell Experimental Forest, Minnesota, USA - June2016WEW_4_100 | ecosystem: Environmental > Terrestrial > Soil >... | reverse complement strand
CACGACCACGGACACGACCCGTCCGACCGTGAGTTTCATAGTCCCGGCCAATGCCGCCACCGGTGTGGCGATCGGCGGGAACATCGCCGCCGCCTTCAGTGAGGCGATGGATCCGTTAACGATCAGCACCGCAACCTTTACCTTGAAGCAAGGGACCACGGTTGTGACCGGCACGGTGACCTACGCCGGGGTAACCGCAACCTTTAACCCATTAAACAATCTTGCACCCAGCACCACCTACACGGCCACGATTACCACCGGGGCCAGGGACCTGGCCGGCAATGCACTGGCCGCTGCCTTTGTCTGGAGCTTTGAGACCGGTGCGACCCCGAACACGACACCACCGACCGTGAGTTCCACCGTCCCGGCCAATGCCGCCACCGGTGTGGCCATCGGCGGGAACATCGCCGCCGTCTTCAGTGAGGCGATGGATCCGCTCACGATCAGCACCGCAACCTTTACCTTGAAGCAAGGGACCACGGTTGTGACCGGCACGGTGACCTACGCCGGGGTAACCGCAACCTTTAACCCATTAAACAATCTGGCGCCTTTGACCACCTACACCGCCACGATTACCACCGGGGCCAGGGATCTGGCGGGCAATGCACTGGCCACTGCTTTTGTCTGGAGCTTTACCACCGGCGCGGCCCCGGACACGACCCGGCCGACCGTGAGTTCCACCATCCCCACCAATGCCGCCACCGGTGTGGCCATCAGCGGGAAAATCGCCGCCGTCTTCAGTGAGGCGATGGATCCGTTAACGATCAGCACCGCCTCCTTTACCTTGAAGCAAGGGACCATGGCTGTGACCGGCACGGTGAGCTACGCTGGCGTAACTGCGACCTTTAATCCCACAACTGATCTGGCGCCTCTGACCACCTACACGGCCACGATTACCACCGGGGCCAAGGATCTGGCGAGCAATGCGCTGGCAACCAACTTTGTCTGGAGTTTTACCACCGGCACGACCCCGGACACGACCCCGCCGACCGTCAGTTCCACCGTCCCGGCCAATGGGGCCAGTGATGTGAGTATCAACCAGACCATCAACGCCACCTTCAGTGAGGACATGGATCCGTTAACGATCAGCACCGCCAACTTCATGCTAACAGGACCGGGGGCAACTGCGGTAACAGGAACCGTCACCTATGTTGCAGCAGGCAAGATTGCAACCTTTACACCAATGAGCAATCTTGCACCCGGCACCACCTATACGGCCATGATTACCACCGGGGCCAAGGATTTGGCGGGCAATGCGCTGGCCGCTGACTATGTCTGGAGCTTTTCGACGGGTACGCTTTCAAATCAAAATCAAGCGACAATCAACCTTGGATCGGCCTCCACCTTCGCGATCATGGCGACCGCCGCGATCAGTGGCGGTGGCGACCAGATCAATGGAGACGTCGGGTTGGATCCGGGTTCTGCACAGGGAATCCCGCCGTCAGAAATCAACGGGACGATCCACGTGAATGACCAGGCCATAAAGGATGCTCAAACCGCCTTGTTGGCCGCGTACAATGACGCCGTAAGTCGATCAGTCAACGCTCAAACGTTGGAGGGCAATCTGGGCGGGCTGACCAAGACCCCTGGCCTCTATGTAAACGGGAGCTCGACTGGAATATCCGGAACGGGAACAGGCGGGATTTTAACTCTCGACGCCCAGGGTGACGCGAATGCGGTCTTCATCTTCAAGATGGCGTCCACGCTCGTCACGGATCCCGGCACCAGTATTGTCCTGAGCGGCGGCGCCCAGGCGAAAAATGTCTATTGGCAGGTCGGCAGTTCAGCGACTCTTGGTACGACCAGCATCTTCAAGGGAAACATCCTGGCTTTTGTCACCATCACGGTGAATAACGGCGCCGCGGTGGAAGGCAGATTGTTCGCCGGGTCGGGCGGGGATGCGTCGGGGGCGGTGACTGTACAGTCCAGCACCATCACAGTGCCTGCCCCGTAAGGCATGCGGGGCGACCCCCAAAGACGAAGAAAAGAGATTGAGGAGGTGATTGCATATGGCAAAGAAAAGCAGAGGCGGCAGAATGACCGCGGCTAAACGTCGCGCGGCCAAGGGGCGTGGTGGAAAAGGGATGGTTAAGAACCGTCCGGCAGGTCGAAGGATTATGGCGAGTTAGCACGGCGAGCACGTGATTGTGAACTGAGATGAGCGCTGTGTTTGCAGGATTAACCGAAGCGGCGGGTGGATTTCGGAATCCATTCAAGCATGCGATTGGCAGATTGGGGGAGACGGCTTGGGCGCAGTGGGACGAGTTGCGGCATGCGGCGGCGGTGATTGGGACAGTACTGTACGTCGGCGTTCAGCCGCGGTCCTGGGTGCGCACGGTGCGGAATCTGTTGGCGCGGCAGGTCCTGGCTATCGGGGTCGAACCGCTCGGGTTTGTCTGCGGGGTGGCGGTGTTTGTCGGTATTTCGGTGGTGGTGCAGCTCTCTTTCTGGGTCGGCGAAGCGGGGCAGTCACAACTGCTCGGGCCGTTGTTGGTGGCCGTCGTGGCGCGCGAACTCGGCCCGGTGCTGATCAACCTCGTCGTGATCGTCCGCAGCGGCAGTGCGATGACGACAGAACTGGGAGTCCTCAAAATCAGCGGGGAAGTCCGCGCCCTCGAAGCACAGGGAAGCGATCCGTTCCTCTATCTGGTAATGCCGCGCGTGCTGGGCGTGGCCGTGTCCACGTTTTGCCTGACGATCGTCTTTATCCTGGTCGCGTTTGCGAGCGGTTATTTGTTCGCGGCATGGGTCGGAAAAGGCAGTGGCGATTTGCTGTTATTTACGGACACCGTGTCGAGCGCGGTTCGCCCCAATGACGTGTTCAACATCCTCGCCAAGAGCATCCTGCCCGCCCTGTTTGCCGGTGCGTCCTGTTGCATTGGCGGGCTGGGCGTCGGCGGGTCGGTCACGGAAATCCCGCGGGCCACGCAACGGGCGCTCACCCGGTCTGTCGCGGGACTGTTTGTGATCTCGGCGGTGGTGTCGCTGCTGACTTATCTGTAGCCATGAACGAAATGACGGACAAGGCGAACGAGGCAAGCTGATGGAAGAACGCTTCAAGTTTCGGCACGTCAACGCGATCACGGGCACGTTTGTCCTCGCCGTTGTCGCCGTGCTGATCGCCGCCATCGTGTGGACGAGTCACAGTCAGCGCTGGTTCAGAAGCAATGCCACGCTGCGGATCGTTCTGCCGGCGACCGGCGCAGCGGGCATCCGGCAAGGCTCGGAGGTGTACTTCCTGGGCACGCTTGTGGGGACGGTCTCCGATGTCAGCGTCGATCCGACCGGGCGCATGGAGGCGCGCGTGAACATCCGCCGCGATTTTTTCCTGTTCGTGCGCGCGGACTCGTCGGCGGTCGTCAAACGGAAATTCGGCGTGATGGGCGATGCCTATTTTGAGATCACGCGCGGTCATGGCCAGCCGTTGCGAGAGAAGGATGCCTCCATCGTCTGCAATGAGCCTCAGCCAAGCGCCTTGGAAACCGCGCTGGAGGAAGTCCGCCGCGAGGCCGTGCCCGCGTTGAATAAACTGAGCGCGGGCCTGGATGCGTGGACCAAGCTGGGCACGGACCTGGGCGAAACCCGGCAGCAGTTGAATCAACTCATTGCACGCCTAGACAACATCGTCGCGGGCGTCGAGCAGGGCAAAGGCACGGCGGGCCGACTGCTGACAGATCCGACCGTCGCGGATGAACTGGAGGAGTTGCTGGCCAAGGCCAACGCCTCGATGGACGAACTGAAGCTCATCCTGGGCAACGTTCAGCAAGCGAGCACGAATTTCCCGGCGATAGCCGGTTCGGTTAATCAGAGCGCCCAAGACCTGCCGGCGCTGGTGGCGCAGACGCAGCAGACCATGCACGAGATCGAACGGTTGGTCAGAGGGATGCAGCGCCACTGGCTGATCCGCAAGTACGTCGAGCAAGCCGATGCCGCCGCGACCAACAAAGCCAGCCGCGTGAAGAAGCCGTAAGACACGAGGAGCTGGATCGGTTTTTCGGAAAGTGCATCCAGGTGATCTTCGGCAGGGTTTTGCCCTATACAAAAAGGTCCGCAGAGCGCAGAATGCAGCGGTCGAACCTGTGGAAGAGCCATCTCAAATCCGGAAGATCGCGTTTCTCGGCGACTACTTGCCGCGCAAATGTGGCATCGCCACGTTCACGTCCGACGTGCTTTCAGCCGTGGCAGCGGAGCATCCCTCAACCGAGTGCTTCGCGGTGCCGGTCAATGACATCCAGGACGGGTACGAATATCCGGACGTGGTTCGCTTCGAGATTGAGGAGCAGGATTTGTCGTCCTACCAGCAGGCGGCGGACTTCCTCAACATCAGCAACGTGGACATCGTCTGCTTGCAGCACGAGTTCGGAATTTTCGGCGGACCGGCCGGCAGCCACCTGCTGGTGCTGTTGCGCGAATTGAGAATGCCCGTCGTCACGACGCTGCACACCGTCCTGCGCGAGCCGAACGCCGACCAACGGCGCGTGATGCAGGAACTGATCGCGCGCTCGACCCGGCTCGTGGTCATGGCCGAACGGGGGCGGCAGATGTTGCAGGAGGTTTTCCAGGCGCCGCCGGCAAAGATTGATCTCATCCCGCACGGCATTCCCGACATCCCGTTTGTCGACCCGAATTATTACAAGGACCAGTTCGGCGTGGCCGGGAGAGTGGTGTTGCTCACGTTCGGGTTGCTTTCGCCGAACAAGGGGATCGAGCATGTGCTCAACGCGCTGCCGCAGATTCTGGCGGAGTTCCCCAACGTGGTTTACATCGTCCTCGGCGCCACGCACCCGAACGAATTGCGCGAACAGGGCGAAACCTATCGGCTCGGCCTCGAACGCCTCGCCAAAAGGAACAAGGTCCAGAAGAGCGTCATCTTCTACAACCGCTTCGTGGCGCTCGATGAACTCAAGGAGTTCATCGGCGCGGCGGATCTCTACATCACGCCGTACCTCAACGAAGCGCAGATCACTTCCGGCACGCTGGCCTACACGTTCGGCGCGGGCAAAGCCGTGGTCTCGACACCCTACTGGCACGCGGCCGAACTGCTGGCGGAAGAGCGCGGCGTGCTCGTGCCATTCGGCGACGCCAAGGCGATTGCGCGCGAGGTCATCGGCCTGCTGCGCGACGACACGCGCCGCCACGCCATGCGCAAGAATGCGTACAAACTGGGCCGCGAGATGGTGTGGAGCAACGTGGCGCGGCTCTACATGCGCTCTTTCGAGCTGGCGCGGCTCGAGCGCGCGGTGTTGACGCGAAAATCGTTTGCCACAAAAACGCTCGACCAGCAGCCCCGGGAGTTGCCCGAGTTGAAGCTGGATCATCTGGCGCGGATGACCGATTCCACGGGTCTTTTTCAACACGCCCTGTTCAGCGTGCCGAATTTTTCCGAAGGCTACTGCACGGACGACAACGCGCGCGCCTTCATTCTCGCGGTGCTGCTCGACGAGTTGGAAGAGGAACCGGAGCGCGTGCGGACGATGGCAACGACGTACGCCGCGTTTCTGCACCATGCGTTCGACCCCAAAACGAAGCGGTTTCACAACCACCTGAGCTTTGACCGCCGCTGGCTCGATGAACAAGGCTCGGAGGACTCCCACGCCCGGGCGATTTGGGCGCTGGGCATGGGCGTGGGACGTTCGCCATACCGGAGTTTTCAAGTCATGTCCGGCCAGATCTTCGCGCAGGCACTGCCGGCGGTGACCGGGTTCACGTCGCCGCGCGCGTGGGCCTTCAGCCTGCTCGGCATCCATGAATACCTGCAACGCCTGAGCGGCGACCGGTTCGCCAACCAGATCCGTGAGACGCTGACCGCGCGGCTCATGGAACTATTCGGCCGGGCTGCGCAACCGGACTGGCCGTGGTTTGAAGACGTGCTTTCCTACGACAATGCCAAGCTCGCCCACGCCCTGATCCTGAGCGGGAGAGCGACGGGGCAAACGCCGGTGTTCGAGCGCGGACTGCAGACGTTGCGCTGGCTGGCGGAAATGCAAACGGCGGAGAGCGGCGACTTCCGCCCCATTGGCAGCAACGGATTTCATCAGCGCGGCGGAACCCGCGCGGCCTTCGATCAGCAACCGATTGAAGCGCACTCGATGGTGTCGGCCTGTCTCGAAGCCTACCGCGCCACGTCGGACGCGTGGTGGTACGAAGAGGCCCAGCGCGCGTTCGACTGGTTCCTCGGCTGGAACGATCTCGGCCTGGAATTGTACTCGCCCAACACCGGCGGCTGCCGCGATGCGTTGCACGTGGACCGCGTCAACCAGAACCAGGGCGCGGAATCGACCTTGGCCTTCCTGCTGTCGCTGGCGGAAATGCAGCTCATGCAAAACGCCGTCACGGCGTTCAACCAGCCGGCTCCGTAGGCGCGCAACCGCCCCATGGGAACCGCCAACGTCCAACGCACCAACGTCGTGCTGCATCCGGACCGCACGCGGGTGCTGCTCCGTCCGTTTCTGCTGACGAACGACCGGCGCGCCATCAAACTCTGCGCACAGGTCATGGCCCTTCCCGAACGCGAAGTCCACACGCTGTGGGAACAGGTGCAGGCTGAGTTTGGTGAGCGCCACGTGAAAATTGAAGAGTTTCTCCGACGGCGGTTCGAGAGGGTCCGACCCTGTTTACACGCCGATGAGAAACTGTCCGAAGAACGGCAGTTGTTGCTCGGCGCGTATTTCAGTCACGAGTATTCGCTCGAAGCCTCGGCGCTGTTCAATCCCTCCATCGTGCCGCACCCGGACCAGTCGGATCTCCCGCGCGGCTCATTGCGTTTCATTCTCAGCCTGCGGGCCACGGGCGAAGGACACATTTCCTCGATCACGTTTCGCACGGGTTTTTTGGACAAGAACTGCAACATCACGATCAACGCGCCCACGCGGTACTGCCTCGAGCCTGCCCAGGTGCCCAATGCGTCGTACGACAAGCACCTGTTCGAGCGGAAGCTTCAGGAACTTGCCCTGGTGGGCGACCTGAGCCGGCAGGCGCTTCAGGGATTGGGCGACTCGTTCACCCTGGAGGAACTGCGCACCAGCGTCCTCAGCGCCGTGAAACAACTCCGGGCGCGCGACGAGGAAACCCAGGCGGCGGCGCGAAAAATCCTGATGCTGGCCCAATCGAATTACGAAGTCCAGTTCGCGCCGGACTCGCGTTTGTCCGAACGCGTGTTGTTTCCCGCCACGCCGTCGCAAAGCAACGGGATCGAGGACGCCCGGTTTGTTCTCTTCCACAACGACGACGGCACGCGGACCTATTACGCCACCTACACCGCGTACGACGGCAAACTGGTCCTGCCGCAATTCATCGAGACGTCCGACTTTCTACATTTCAAATTCATCACGTTGAACGGCCCGGCCGTGCAGAACAAGGGCATGGCGCTCTTTCCTAGAAAAATCAAAGGCCGCTACGCGATGCTCGGCCGGCAGGATTTGGAGAACATCTACGTGATGTTCTCCGATCATCTGCATTTCTGGCACGCCACGCAGCTCATCCTCAAGCCGAAGTTCCCCTGGGAATTCATCCAGTTGGGCAACTGCGGTTCCCCGATCGAAACGGCAGCCGGCTGGCTGGTGCTCAGTCACGGCGTCGGGCCGATGCGGAAATACTGCATCGGCGCGTTCCTGCTCGATCTTGACGACCCGACCAAGGTCATCGGCCGCCTCCGCGAGCCGCTGATCAAGCCGAACGAGAACGAGCGCGAAGGCTATGTGCCCAATGTCGTTTACTCCTGCGGCAGTCTCTTGCACGGCCGCCAGCTCATCATCCCCTATGCGATGTCCGACTACGCCACCACGTTCGCCACGCTGTCGCTCAACGACGTGTTGGCCGCGATGGAGTAGTTCAGCGCCTCGGCCGCCCGGATCGACGGTAGGGTTTTACCCCATAGCAATGGGTCCGCACTTCGCCTAACTTACTTCCAACCCAAAGATGTAACAACAGAAAGAAGGAAGCAGAATGAAAGTAACATATTCATTGGCGCTTGCAGTGGCCGCGGCCGTTCTGGTAGTCACGAGCGTGCCTATGCGCGCATCCGAGACGGATGACCGCATCGAGTCCTCGTTCAAGAAGAGCTTCGTCTATAAGACGTATCTCAAGGACGAGCACATCACAATCAGTTCCAAGGACGGTGCCGTCACCTTGTCGGGGACCGTGTGGAACGACATCCACAAACCGATGGCCCAAGACATCGTCGAGGCGTTGCCCGGGGTCAAGAGCGTGGACAATCGCATCGAAGTCAAAGGCCCCGCCGAGAACTCGGATACGTGGGTCAGCATGAAAGTGAAAACCGCACTGGTGTTCCATCGCAACGTGAATGCCCATAAAACGGAGGTTTACGTGAAAGATGGCATCGTGACGCTGAAAGGCGAAGCCGCGAGTCAGGCCCAAAAGGAACTCACCGCCGAATTCGCCAAAGACGTCGAAGGCGTCAAAGGCGTCAATAACGAGATGACGGTGGCAGCCAACCCGGAAAATCCGGGAGAAACGATGGGCGAACAAATTGATGACGCTTCCATCACCGCCCAAGTGAAGATGACGTTGCTGTCACATCGCTCGACCGGAGTCCTCCGGACCAAGGTTGAAACGAACGATGGCGTGGTCACGTTGGGTGGCAAAGCCCGGAACGCCGCCGAAAAGGACCTCGTCACCAAGCTCGTCACCGACATCAACGGTGTGAAGAGCGTGGTCAACAATATGACCATCGAATAGGCCAAGAAAAAATAACACAATCACAGGATCGCTGTTGGCTGGTGCAGGGGTGCACCAGCCGGCAACGAGCCTTGCAATCCGAAGGGAGAGCAAACATGAAGACAGAACACTCAGGGATGATTGAAACGGTAAAGAATGGGATTGTTGCCGCGATCCAAGGGACGGGTGACATCGTCAAAGCGACGGTGGATACCATTACCCAAGCGCTCGCCACAACGATGAAAGATACCGGCAAGGTGGGCACGTCCGTGACCGATGCCATTGCCGACGTTGCGAGCGGCGCGATCCGAGGCGCAGTGCAGGTAGGCGCCGACCTGGGGCATGCTGCGAAAGGGATCATGGTCGGGGTACTGCGCGGCACCAAAGAGGCCGGCACGGAAGTCATGGATACCATCAGCCATACCGCCCATGTCACAATCCGAGACACGGCCGCGGTCGGCGGCGACCTTGAGGCCGCTGCCACCGGTCTTGTTGAAGGGGCGATCGCAGGCGCCAAGGAATTGGGAGTCAGCGCCGAGGACGCCGCGTCAGCGGCTGCCGATGGGGCGTTGAAAGCGGCTGGCAAGGTCGGTTCGACCGCAGTGGAGACGGTTCGCAACGCAGTGACCAAGACCGCGCATCGCGCCAAGGTGGTGCTGAAACAATCAAAGGTGGACGTGTCCAAGAACAAGTAGACATTAATTCATTGCTGCCTGGTGCGGGGTGCACCAGTCGGTAGTGAATCCAAACCAAACCAAAAGGAGAATCATATGTTGTGGACAATAGCTGTCGTACTAATCGTTCTGTGGCTGCTGGGACTGGTGACCAGTCACACGATGGGCGGAGTCATTCACGTACTGCTGGTGATTGCCGTGATCATGATTCTGGTCAACATCATTCAGGGCCGAAAAGCATTGTAAGAAGCGGTTAACTGAGACAAGGAAACTGGAGGTTCGAGATGAATTCAAAAACAGTTGCAGTCATACTGATCGCACTTGGCATCGTGGTGCTCGCTTACTCGGGCATTACTTACACGACCAGAGGAAAGCCTGTTGATGTCCTAGGAATGCACTTCGAGACCACCCACAGCCACTTCATCCCGCCAGTGGTCGGGGCACTCGCGCTGGCCGGCGGAATCGTATTGCTGCTCGTGAACCCCAAAAAAGACTGAGTCAGGATAAAGATGGCTGACTATGCGGACGTCATCAACACGCCGCTGGATTGTGACGTTTGTCCCGATCAGCAGTCCGTCCCTGTCCCGAAAGCTTTCGGGGTGAGTGAAGCCGCCGAATCTATTCGGCAAGCTGATGCCCGGCGCTTCTGCGCGCCATAGCTTCCGGGCCGTCGCAGCCAATGCTGCTTCCGCCTTCGCGTGAGTTCCGTAGCTTCGGCGGAGGAGGCTCGGCGGCGGCGCGAGAGGTGCTCCTGTCAAAGTCGGTTCAATACCTGAAATAAACTGAAATCGGCACTTGACGCACGTGGATTCGACAGGTATTTTCAGTCGTACACAGTTGATCTGACGGTCTCCTAGGTCATCATCCCAAAGCACTGTTCAGGATATTTACCACCCAATGCGCTTGGTACGGTAATCGGCGTTATGACAGCATGAGACGGCTATTCAAGCTTGGCCTTACCGGCGGAATCGCCGCTGGAAAATCGACCGTTGCGGCCCGCTGGCGGCAGGCCGACACGGCGGTGATTGAGACCGACGAGCTGGCTCATCAGACGCTGGCGCAGGGAACGACGACCTACGACGAGATTGTCAAGGTGTTTGGCAAGGGGATTTTGAACGCAGACGGATCGATCAACCGGGCCGCGCTGGGCGAAATCGTTTTTGGTGATGAACATAAGCGGCTGGTGTTGAATCAAATCGTTCATCCAGTCGTTCGCCAGATGTGGATGGAAGCCCTGGAAAAGCTGGAGCGCGAGGGGCGTATCGCGGCCGCGCTGGTTTCGATCCCGTTGCTTTATGAAGTCGGAGTGGAAAACCAATTTGATTGCGTCGTGGCCGTCGGCTGCAGCGAGCAGACACAACTGGCGCGTCTGGCGGCAAAAGGATTGACCCCGACGCAGGCGCGCGCGCGGATCCGAGCGCAGTGGCCGATGCAGAAGAAGATGGACAAAGCAGATTTCGTGATTTTGAACGACGGCTCGTTCCGCGTGCTCATGGAACAGGCCGACATCATTTGGGCAAACCTCAAGGAGAACTACCATGCCCCGAGCAAAAACTAAGACGACCGAACAGGCGGTCGAGGCGCCGAACGAAACAGAAGTGAAGAACGGTTCCAGCGCCGGAAACGGTGAGGAGGCCGCCGCTGCGGTGGAAACAATCGATGCTCCGGCCGCGGTGGCGGAGAAGGAAGACCCTTCGGAGCAGCGCGCTGCGGAACAACCGCCCGGTGAGACGCTCGATCTGAGCAAACTCCAGGAGATGTCCATGCCTGCGCTCCAGAAAATGGCGCGCACCATGGGAGTCGAAACCGTCGCCACGCTCAAGAAACACGAGATCATCCACCAGATTCTCAAGAAAAACGCCGAGCGCAACGGCACGATGTTCGGCGAGGGTGTGCTGGAGATCCTGCCTGACGGCTTCGGGTTCCTGCGTTCGCCCAGCTACAATTATCTGCCCTGCCCCGAGGACATCTACGTGTCGCCTTCGCAGATCCGCCGGTTCGAGTTGCAGACGGGTGACGTTGTCTCCGGACAAGTGCGTCCGCCGAAGGACAAGGAGCGGTTCTTTGCCCTGCTGAAGGTCGAAGCGGTCAATCGCGAAAACCCCGAGAAGGCCAAGGAGAAGATCCAGTTCGACAATCTCACGCCGTACTTCCCGACCAAGCGTTTTATTCTTGAGACGAAGCCCGAGGAGATCAACACGCGCGTGCTGGATTTGTTTTGCCCCATTGGTAAAGGCCAGCGCGGCCTGATCGTCGCGCCGCCGCGCACGGGCAAGACCATTCTGCTGCAGAAAATCGCCAATGCGATTCTGACCAACAATCCCGAAGCGGTTGTGATCGTGCTGCTCATCGACGAGCGGCCCGAGGAAGTCACCGACTTCAAGCGCACCGTCGACGCCGAGGTCATCAGTTCCACGTTCGACGAACCACCCGAGCGTCACGCGCAAGTGGCCGAGATGGTGCTGGAGAAAGCCAAACGCCTCGTCGAATTCAAGAAGGACGTCGTGATCCTGCTCGACTCGATCACGCGGCTGGCCCGCGCCTACAACACGTTGGCGCCGCACTCGGGCAAGATTCTCTCAGGCGGTGTGGACGCCAACGCGTTGCACAAGCCCAAGCGATTCTTCGGCTCGGCCCGCAACATCGAGGAAAGCGGCACGCTGACGATCATGGCGACGGCCCTGGTTGACACAGGCTCGCGCATGGACGAAGTCATCTTTGAGGAATTCAAGGGTACCGGCAACATGGAGCTGTGCCTGGACCGGCATTTGGTGGACAAGCGCATCTTCCCCGCGATCAACATCGAAAAGTCGGGGACGCGCAAAGAGGAGCTGCTCTATCATCCTGACGAGCTTGAGCGCATCTACATTCTGCGCAAGGCGCTGAGCGGTGTCCCGCCGGTTGAAGCGATGGAATTGATCGTCGAGAAGCTCAAGAAGACCCAGTCCAACGCCGAGTTTCTGCTCTCGATGAAGTTTTAACGGGCGACCCCCATCGCGCCATCGCGCCTGCGGGACGGAGGCGGGTTCTTCATACAGGCAGGAGGAGGCGGAAAGTCGTTCCCTTTTTCGGGGCGCTCTCGACCTCGATCCGGCCGCGGTGGGCCTCGACGATGATTTTGTGGACGATGGCAAGGCCGAGGCCGGTGCCGCGCATCTTCGTGGTCAGGAACGGCTCGAACAATTGTTTCTGTTTTTCCGGCGACATGCCGACACCGGTGTCCCGGAAAATGAGAAGGACTTGCCCGCCTGAGGCGGGTGAAGATGAGGGATGAAGGGCGGTGGAAACTGTCAGCATGCCGCCGCGCGGCATGGCTTCGGCGGCGTTGAGGATCAGATTCAGGCAGGCTTGCTCGATCTGGCCACGGTCGATGCGGATCTTGGGCAGGTCTTTGGCCAGGTCGGTTTTCAGCACGATCTTCTGTTGGTTGAGCTTGTGGCGGGTCAACGACAGCACGTCGTTCAGCAACGCGTTGATGTCCGCCAACTCGAACGCCGGCTCGTTTGAGCGCGCGTAGCCGAGCAATTGGTTCATGATCTTGTTCAAGTGATCCATCTTCTCGGCCATGATCTCGGCGTCGCGCGCCCGGGGGTCCGACGCCGGGAACTTCAGGTCGAGGGAATGAAACAGCATTTTCATCACCGTCAGCGGGTTGCGGATTTCGTGGGCGACTTCGGCGGACAGAAGGCCCAGCATGCTGAGGCGTTCGTTGTGACGCAACTGTTCCTCGGCTGCCACCATCTTCTCGTGCAACCGCGCGTTCTCAATGGCGATGGCGGAAAGGTTCGCCAGCGTCGAGAGAATCTTGATGTCCTGCGTCGAGTAACGACACGGCTGACCTGTATAGACGCTCAGCGCGCCGATGATCGTGTCGCCGACGGCCATCGGGACCGACAGCAATGAGACCAAGCCTTCCTTGCGGGCCAGTTCGATGTGTCGATAGGCGTCGTGTTCCTGGACGTTGTACACCTGCACCGCCTTGCCGCGGCGGACAACGTTGCCGATGAGGCTGTCCTCCACGCTGAGCGGCGGTTTGCTCAGGTAATCAGGACCGGCCCCATGGCAGGCGCGCAGTTCGAGCTTGTCGCGGCCCGAACTGAGCAGCATGAGCGAACAGACTTTCGTCTCCATGAGCTGGCACGCATCGACCGTGACGCGATGCAGAATCTCTTCGAGGTTCAGGGAAGAGATGGTCGATTGCGCGACGCGAAAGAGCGATTCGAGTTTCCGCGCGCTGTGGGCGACGGCTTGGTACAGCCACGAATTGTGGATGACCTGCGCGGCCTGGTTCCCCAAGGCAACCAGCAGGTCCTCATCCTCCTCGCTGAACGCGTTCTTGCGCGTGGAATCTACGTTGAGCACGCCGATCAACGTGCCGTCGAGGAGCAGCGGCACGGCCAGTTCGCTGCGGATGTCTTTGCGGACGGAAACGTAGCGCGGATCGGCCGTCACATCCGCGACGCGCAACGGTTTGCCCGTTTTGGCGACCCAACCCGTCACGCCGCGACCGATAGCCAGTTTGAGTCGTCTGGCTTCCTTGCTGAGGCCGATGGCGACTTCGATTTCGAGAAGTTGCGTGTGGGGGTCGATGAGGACAACCGAGCCGCTTGTCGCGCGCATGATGTCCACCGCCTCGCGGAGAACCAGGTTGAGAACCGTTTTCGGCTCAAGCGAGGAATTGATGACGCTGCTGACCCGGGCGAGCAACTCGAACCGGCGGAGCCGATCCGGTTGTTTCGACCGGTTGCGCGAGGAACGGCTTCTGGCAGACTTCCGTGGCGTCATTCGGTCGCCTCAGTAACGGCAATCCATCTGGAAGTCAACCCGGAACCCGGCAGACGATCGAGTGGTCATCTTAAAAACAACCAGGAAACGAGCACAAACAGTGGGATCAGGATCGGCAGTGTGTAGCGCACGATGTAGCCGAAGAAACTCGGGCACTTCACGCCGGCGGACTCGGCGATGCTCTTGACCATGAAGTTCGGGCCGTTGCCGATGTACGTACACGCACCGAAGAAGACCGAGCCTAGCGAGACGGCGACGATGTATTCCCGCAGTTTCGGGTCGCCCAGCACTGCCTGAACGTGCGCCGGGTTCTCCAGCGACATGTGTTGGAGACCGAAGGCGGCGGTCAGAAAATTCAGGTACGTCGGCGCGTTGTCGAGCACACTCGAAAGGCAACCGCTGCCCCAGAAGAATTGGCGCACGGTGGTTATGCCAAGGTCGCCCGCGTGTTTCTCCAGCAAATCCAGCGCGGGCACCATCGTCAGGAAGATCCCGATGAACAGGAAACCCACTTCGCGCAGCGGGCCGAAGCTGAATTCGTTCTCGCGCAACGCGTCCTTGTTCGCAAACTTGTGGGAGAGACCGGCCGTGACAATCATCAGCGTCGCGATGACGACGGTGACAAAAGCATCAGTCGCCTTCGCCGCGCCCCAACCGAGCGCGTCACCCATTGCGGTGAACACGCTCAGGTGCTCGATCTGCTTCAGCCAGTCGGCCTTCTGCACGAGCACCAAGGCGATGATGACGAACAGAAAGATGAAGTTGTGCGAGCCTTCCAGTTCGATTCGATCTTCTGCGGGTTTCTCGGGCTCCTGCTTGTGCCTGCGGGAATTCAGTGCATCGATGACGAAGAACAAGGCGAGCAGCACGCCAACGCACAGCAACCACGACAACACGATTGTGGGTTTGGTCAACAGCCAAAAAAAAGGAACGCCCTTGAGATAGCCGAGGAACAACGGCGGATCGCCAATGGGCGTCAGCGCCCCGCCAATGTTGCTGACGATGAAAATGAAAAATACGACGTGGTACGCTGCGACACGGGATTTGTTGATGCGCAGAAAGGGACGAATCAGCAGCATCGAGGCGCCCGTTGTGCCGATGAGGTTGGACACGATAGCTCCGAGCGCCAACAAGCCCGTGTTGACCGCGGGCGTCGAGCGGCCGGTCATGTTGATATGGATGCCGCCGGCGATGACGAACAACGAGCCGATCAGCGCGATGAAGCCCGCGTACTCCACCAGCGTCGTCAACATCCGCGGCGCGTTGTGCAGGAACGTCAGGTAGTAGATCGTGGTGATCAATCCCAGCCCGATCGACACCTTGGGATAGTGATTTTCCCAATGGTGCTTGTGGATGAACGGCATCAAGGCAATCGCCAGCAGCAGAATCACGAAAGGTAACACTATCCACACGGATGGCTCGAACAAGCCGCCCGCAACGGCAAATGGCGTTGAGAAAGGAATCACCACGAAAGAACGTATGCCAGACAACGCGATCTGGTTCACGCGAAAAGTGCCGTGTGAAATGGGAAACTGCGCGAACCGTGTGGACTCGCGCAGTTCTCCATGTATTGAATGGCCGCTTTCTCAGACGGCTGCTTCGTCGATCTCGGCAGTGCGGATCCGCATGACCTTGTCGATGCCCCAAACGAAAATCTTGCCATCGCCGATTTTACCGGTCTTGGCAGTTTCCTGGATCGTCTTGATGGCGCGCTCCAAGATGTCGTCGGAAACGACAATCTCCAGTTTGATCTTGGGCACGAAATCGATCGTGTATTCACTGCCGCGATAGATTTCGGTGTGGCCTTTCTGGCGGCCGAATCCTTTGACCTCGCTGACGGTCATGCCGGCGACGCCGATTCCGGTCAATGCCTCCTTCACTTCTTCGAGTTTGAACGGTTTGATGATGGCTTCAATCTTTTGCATGAGATTCCTCCGTTATAAGACGTAGCCCTCTTCACCGTGCTCGTTGATGTCGAGGCCCTGGCGTTCGACGTCGGATGTCGGGCGCAGGCCGATCGCGGCTTTGACAACGAATCCGATGATGGTCGTGCCAACGATCGCCAGCACCAGCGTTACCCCCATGGCCTTGAGTTGTTCGAAGGCCAGAGGCTGGAACACGGAATCTTTTACATAATCCTTCAGATTGTTGGCGAGGTTCGGATTGGCAGCGTTCCGGGCCAGCAGCCCGGTCAGGAAGGCCCCCAGCGTCCCACCAACGGCGTGAACACCGAAGGTATCGAGTGCATCGTCATACCCGAACCAGGCTTTGACCTTGTAGCAGAAGAACCAGGGAACCAAACCGGCGGCAATGCCAACGATCACCGCGCCTTGGGGCGTCACGAACCCGCAGGCAGGAGTAATCACGACAAGACCCGCCACGGCACCGGAGCAAAAACCCAGCACGCTGGGTCTGCCTTTGATGATCCATTCCGCCACGGGCCACACGAACGAGGCTACGGCCGTCGCGAGGGTCGTGGCGGTAAACGCATTTGCCGCGATGCCGTCAGCGGCCACGGCGCTGCCGGCGTTAAACCCGTACCAGCCTACCCAGAGCATGCCGGTGCCGACCATGCAAAGCACCATGTTGTGTGGCGCCATGCTTTCCTTGCCGAAGCCGACGCGCTTGCCGAGGATCAAGCAGAGGATCAGGGCCGACCAGCCCGACGACATGTGCACGACCGTGCCACCGGCGAAGTCGATGGCGTGGATCGGCGCTTTGGCATTCCCAACGCCGTTCATCATTCCATCGATGCCCCAGATCATGTGAGCGAGCGGAAAGTACACAACGAACATCCAAAGCGTCACGAACAACAGGATCGCGGAAAACTTCATGCGCTCCGCGATGGCGCCGACGATCAGCGCCGGCGTGATGATGGCGAACATCATCTGGTACATCGCGAAAACGTTATGCGACACCCAGGAGGCGTAGTCGGCGTTCGGCGTTGAGCCTACGCCATTCAGAAACGACCAACCGAGAGTGCCGAAGAACGACCAGCCCCTGGCGGTTTCGCCGCTGTGAAAGACCAGGCTGTAACCGCAGAGCCACCAGAGGATCGTGACCAGTCCGGTGATGCCGAGACATTGTGCGAGCACGGAGAGCACGTTCTTCCGGCGCACCAGGCCGCCGTAAAACAACGCCAGTCCCGGCAGCGTCATGAACAGCACCAGCGCCGCCGAGGTCATCATCCAACCGTTGTGGCCGGGACCGGGACCGGGAACCCTGGAGGTCACATCGGGTGTGCGTCCTCCGTTGTTAATGTAAGCCTCGATGTCTGCCACGCGCTGTTCCAACGTCGCTTCCTTTTCGGCGCGGGCAATTCCGCCGCCCAACGTTGCGCAAGCGACAAGGGCGGCCATCATCCAAAGCGTCAGTCGTCGTAAGGGTACGTCTGCAAAATACCTGCAAAGCTTCATCTTGTGTGTTTCCTTTGTTGATTGAGTTTGAGTGCCCGACAATCCGCCACCACGAGGCATACTCGAAGCAGCCGAATACTACTTGATGGGACCGGTGTTCGAAACCGCGACTCAGCAGCGCATGAGCACGCCGCGCGTGGAGGAAGCTTGTTCGGTTGGAAGAAGCCGGGAAGATGGTATCCAGGCGCTCGGAGAATCCGAGGAAAGAATGACCGGCGTCTCGAGATGGTGCTGCACGCCGAACCATTGGGATAACGGACGACGACCGGAACCGCATGTGGCAACGGCTGACACATCGTCGTGTTCACCGTTGTAGTCACCGCGGACGGGAGCGCTGCCTTTATCGGCAACGGAAGATGACGCGGCGCGGATGATGCATCGCGGTGTCTGGCGGCCGGTGTTGAGCGAGCGCTTTACCGGAAAACAGGGAGCACCGGCGTGGGCTGTTTGGGAAACCAACACCACGCCGAGCACGACGGCGATTCTAAACAAGAAGCCGATAATTACCCTACAAATCCTATTCACCAGGAGTCCCGTAAAGCGGACTTAAGGCAAGGTCTATGCCACTATTTGTTGGCCATGCGCTAACCCGCCAACAGAGAGCCAGTTACAGAATCCGGACAACCTGTCGAGTCGCCGAACCGATGCAGCGCCTTGACCACCGTGGGCGAATCGGGCCAGTCGCTTCGACGATGACACCGACGAAGACACTCGCTACCGGAGATGACAGAAGGGAGGCCCAACAGACCGCCTCTGTCCCGTTTTAGCGCCAATGGCAGGTTGGATTTCCATTGGGGACGCAGATCATCTTCAACAGCCGGTCCTGGCTGTTTCCTGGATCGTCTTGGTGGCGCGTTCCACCATGTCGTTAAGGACGGTCATGTCCGGTTCACGTTGGTTGCATGTGTGCGACGATTCACAAGGAGCCTCGGATGTCCGGATAACCTTGCACGCCGGTTTCAGGGATGTCCAAGCCTTCGACTTCGGTCTCGGGCTGGACGCGCATCGGTACGAAACGGTCAATCAGTTTGAAAAACAGCCATGACACGCCCAGCGCCCACACCGCCAGCGCAGCGCAGCCGATGATTTGGGCCAGTAGTTGCGCACCGCTTCCGCCGCGCAACAGCCCCGTCACCGGACCGGCAACGCCGTTCCAACTGTCGCCGCCGTTTGCCAGGAGACCGGTCGAGATCAGTCCCCACAAACCGCAGACGCCATGCACCGAAATCGCGCCCACCGGATCGTCAATCAACAATTTGTCGAGCCAGTTGATTGACGCGCACACGAGCACGCCCGCGACCGTGCCCACGATGAACGCCGCTGTCGGTCCGATGAGTCCCGCCGACGCGCTGCTGGCGACCAAGCCGGCCAGCCAGCCGTTGGCAACGATCGTCGGATCGGGTTTCCCCGTGCGCGTCGCCATGTAAATCGCGGCGGCGATGGCGCCGCCGGAACCGGCCAGTGCCGTCGCGGTGAAAATCAAACCGATGGAAGAAGCGGACGTCGCCGACCGCAACGTGTTGAGACCGAACCAACCCACCGCCAGGAGGAAACTCCCGAGCAACGCCATGGGCATGTTGTGCGCGGGCAGCGGGTTGGCCAGACCGCGTTTGTTGTAGCGACCGAGGCGTGGCCCCAGCACGAGCGCGCCGGCCAACGCGCACAAACCTCCCACTGCATGCACGACACCGGACCCGGCCACGTCCACGAATCCGTGTCCCATTCCCAGATGTGCGAGCCAGCCGTCGCTCCAAGCCCAGCGCGCGGCGATTGGCCACAGGAACATCGACATGAATGCGGCATACACGTAGAAGTTTTTCAGCCGCCACCGTTCCGCCATCGCCCCGATCGGGATACACGTCGCGACCATGACGAACGGCAGCGCAAGGAAGAAGTTGCTGAACAGACCGGCATCGTGCGCGCGATTCCTGAGCAGAAATCCAGCCGCGGCCGACTGGCTGAGAGCGAAACCGCAAATCCAAAACCCGGCGACCGCCATCACCGATCCGAACAACGTCATGAAAATCGCGTGCGCGGCGTTCTTGGCGCGACACAAGCCGGCGGCCAGCAACGCGAAACCGCCGGGCATCAACAACGCGACGAGCGCTCGAACCATCAGCGGGACGTCGACTGCTCCCGCCCCCGCGGCAGTCATCGCTCCGGTTTCCGCCGCACTGGCACTGGCGATGGAAAGAATCGCGCAGAAGATCGTGGCACCCAGCCCCGTCGAGGCAAAATGTGGACGCATGTTTTGCGTGATCCGCAAGGGCCATGCCACGGTCGCGGAGCCGACAACCAACCGGGGCTGTGGCAAGCGGTTCTGCATTTTCAGCCTGCGCATCGCGTCGTCTTCGTTGTTCGATTGTTGGCCAGCATGGTCAATTCGCGGCACCGCGGCCCATCCTGGTGATGGCGATGCGCCCGGCGGAGCCAAGCTTGCGTCTCACCGGCAAACGCTTCATAATGCGAATGTGAAACAGTTCAAGCGTAAACGCAACCACGCATATCAACACTGTTGGGCGTAATCGAATGCGTCGAATCACAAGGCGAATGGTAATTGGATTGCTAGTCACTGTGTCAATTGGTGTCCTGTGGCTCAACTTCACCAACGCCGGCCTCAGCCTTCAGTATGGTGTCGCCTCGAGGAATCACTGCACAATATGGAAGTACTACATTGTCAGTAGGGCGTTGGCCCACAACGGCAATTCCCTTTTTGTCGCAAGCGAACTAAGGGAACTTTCCTTTGACATGCTCAAAGAGGCACACGATTGCTTGGATGCGGTCATTGCATCGACCCACGATCAGTTTGCCTATCGTCTTCGAGGGGACATCTTCTTCTATCTTCGGCAGTACGCGAAGGCGGCGCGGGACTATGAGTCCGCGCTCGCAGAACACAAGCGCCCCCCAATGATGATGGATTTCTGTCCAGCATGTGTGGAGAAACGACTCCAAGAGAGCAAGCGACTTCTTGCGTCAGCGGAATCAGCCGCTGGCGAAACAAACCAGGTAAGCCCAACCATGCGGTCGAGCGAACTGCCACCCGCTAACGCGACTGGCAGTCGCTCACCTTGAGTCGTTGAAACTGTCGACAAAGTACTCTTCTGAGGCATTCTGAAGTTGGTCAGCCGGCGGTGCTCAGCTACACTCAGCGGCGTTGATTCCAAGGAGGACAACGCATGTCGCGCGACAAGCCCAGCGAATATTCCCAGTTGCAGATGGTGCCGTGTTCACTGGATGACCAATTGATGCCCGGCACGCTCGAATACGCCATTCATTCTTCACGACGTCAGTGTCCGCTGTGGGCGCGGATAGCGAGGATGGTGAAAATGATTATGATGATCAGCGGGATGATGGCGGCCAGAAGGAAGGGACTGAGCCGAGCCAGCCGGCTTTTCATGAGCGTCGGGGCTTGGAGATGGTCGGCGCGGCCGGTGACGGTCACGCTGGCGGGCGCATCGAGTTCGGCTTTCATGGCCAGCGCCGTCGGATAACGGTTGGCCGGGTCGCGTTCCATCGCGTGGAGGATGATCTCTTCGACTTCGGGCGAGAGATCCGGGTTGACCTTTCGTGGGGCGACGGGATCGCCGCTGAGACGCGCGTTCATAACCACGAGCGGGTTTTCGCCGTCGAACGGCGGTTGGCCCGAGAGCATTTCGTACAACATCGCGCCGAGCGAATAAATGTCGGTGCGGGCGTCACCGCGTTTGCCTTTGACCTGTTCGGGCGCCATGTAATGGGGCGTGCCCAACGCGGGACTGAAACCCGCGAATGTGATGCGGCGGCTGTCGGCGGAACTGGCAATCCCGAAATCCATGAGCCGGATCGTGCCGTCGTTGCAGATCATGATGTTTTGCGGTTTGAGGTCGCGGTGGGTGACGCCGTTTTCGTGCAGGTGCTGCAGCGCGTCGCAGATGCGGCTGGCAAGCTGCAGCCCGTCGCGCACGGGCATCGGGCAGACACTTTGCAGCAGATGCGCCAGCGTGTAACCGCGCAGATACTCCGTAACGATGTACGGACGCGATTTCTTTTCAACTGGAACGAATTTGAGGATGTAGGGATGGTTCAGCTTCAGCCCGATGTCTTCTTCGCGGTCGAAGCGCGCGAAGAAGCCGGGGTCGCTCTCGAATTGCAGGAACGGCACCTTGATGGCGACGGTTTGTTTGTTCGTCTGGTCGGTCGCCCTGTAAATCGTCGCCATGCCGCTGCGGCTGACGGTTTCCAAAATCAAAAAACGATCGTCGAGCGTTTCTCCCGGCTGGAGCACGTCGGCATTGCGCGCAACGGGTTTGTGATATGTCGGCACGCCGCGGTAATAGCTGACAGACTCGATTTCGTCGATTTGCACGACCTGAACGGAGACGTTGTCATCGGTACCGCGTTTCTCGGCGAGCTGGACGAACTGGCGGCAGGCTTGCGCGGGAGTCAACCGGGTGACGATGTCGCCAATCTCGCCATCGCTGACGTGCGCGTGCAGGCCGTCGGAACACAGCACCACGCGATCGCCTTTGAAAACCTGCTCCTGCTCGATGTCCACGCGGATGGTCGGGTCGAACCCGACGCTACGGGTGAGGATGGAACGGTGCTCGCTGCTCTTGGCTTCTTCTTCGCTGATCAGGCCGAATTTGCGTTGCATCGCGACGTAGGAGTGGTCGGTGCTGATCTGTTTGGACTGGTTGCGGCGCACTACGTACACCCGCGAGTCGCCCACGTTGCCGACGCAGAGTTGATCGTTGCGGAACACGGCGATGGCCAGCGTCGTCGCCATGCGGCTTGTGCCCTTGTTGTCATGGTTCCTGTCGAACACGGCGAGGTTGGCGGCATTGAACGCCTCCGTTACCAATTGCTCGGGGGTGGCGTCTTCCGTGGCGGTCTTGAACGCCTGCACGGCGGCATCGACCGCCAAGCGGCTGGCTACGTCCCCCTGACCCTGGCCGCCGACGCCATCAGCCAGCACCACGATCGCGCCGCGCGAACGCTTTTCCTCGACCGCGCCCGGTTGCCACCAGCCGACGCAGTCCTCATTCTTCGGGCGGACCGGGCCGGCGGTTGATAGCTCTGCGTAGGTCAATTCCATGATTCAGGCGGAAAACGCTACCCGTGCGCCGCTGCGGATGCAAGCCCGTTAAACGGGCAACGGTCGCCCCGATCAGGATCAGATCGGGACGACCGTCGCGTGGTTGATGATTACCGACTGCGTTACGCCGTCACCGAAAACGCTCCGGCGGTGGAAGGCTTCTGCGTGAGGATCGTCTCCTTGCCTTTGGCCTTGCTCGACTTCAGGAAGTAAACGAGACCATAGATGCCCCAAGCCGCACAGACGCCGAGGGCGATGTACGGTTCCTTCACGCTCATGCCCGCGACCGTGAACGGCCCGATCAGGTAGAACAACATGCAGCCCAGGTTCGCCAGCAGCCCGAAGATCGGGACAACGAAATGCTTGAACCCGTTGAAGCTGTGGTGCTCCCTGAACGCTACCATGGCCACGATGCAGGTGAGCATGTACAGCAGGAACGTGCCGAAGTTGCTGATCAACGTGATGATGACCAGCGTATTCGGGAGATGAGAATACGTCTCGGGCTTGAAGATTCCGAAACTGTACCAGGCGTTGTTGTATTTCGGATCCAACACCGACGGCGTCGTGCCACCGAGGTATATCGTCACTGTGACCATGCCGATGATCGCCGACAGAATCGCCAGCGTCCAGATCGCGCGGTACGGCGACAGCGTCCGGCCGTGCAACAAGCCGAAATGCGACGGCACTTCTTCGTCACGGCCCATCGCGTAGGTCACCCGCGCACCGGTGCTCAGGCAGGACAACGTCGTGCCGATCAGCGCGAGGAACACAGTGAACGCCTGGACGAGCATGAACGCCCGGCCTGCGGCGTAACTGCCGAACAACCACGTGCCGACAATCACCATCATGTCGCCGAGCGGCGCGCCCGAGGCGCCGGCGTTCGGCAGCGTGTAACCGTTGTGCAACAGATAATTCGCGGCGAAATACTCCACCAGGTAACAGAAGCCGCCCTGAATCGCCAGCGACAGCAGCACGGCGCGCGGAATGTCGCGTGTCGGATGCCTCGACTCTTCACCCATCGAGGTGACCGACTCAAATCCAACCAGGATGAGAATCGCGATGCAGGCCTGGATGAACATGAAGTTGAATCCGTGCGGAGCGATGACCGATCCGGCAGTCGCGTGGTAATTGAACGTCGGATTGCCCTTGTCATCCTTCGTGATGGCGCCTTCCGCCGAATAATCCACCGTAAACGGCGCCGCAAGTTTTGGATCGGTGACCGGCTTGCCGTCCTTGTCCGCGGGGACAGGAACGCCATCCTTGTCCGCCGAGTCCGTCATTTGATAGACGGGCTTGCCGTCCTTGTCCACGGTCGGTTTGCTGTTGGCATCCAATACCGGCGTCGGATTGCCCTTGTCGTCCTTCACCGGTTCCTGGGCAACCTGATAGTTCACGGCAATGCCGTTGGACAGGTGAAACCCGGTCGAGCCTTGCGGATGCTGCCCGCGATACGCAATGGCAATGACCGAGAACACCAGCAACGCGGTGATCTGAATGACGTTGATCGCCAGGTTGACCCCTGTCGTGCCCGTCACGCCACGAAAGGCGATGTATGCCACGCCGAGCGCGAACACGATGCAGAACAGAAACATGAACAGCGGACTGTTGTAAGTGCCGCTAAACGTATCCGGCCAGAACTGATTCAACAGATAGCCGCCGAGAATTGCCGTGACGCCTACCATGCAGCCCGGGTACACCCAGTAATACAGGTGGCTCGCCCAGCCGGTGATGAACTTGGCCACGCGGGCGAACTTGTACGCGTGTGTCTTCGACAGGAACGCCTGCTCCGCGTAAAAGTACGACGAGCCGGCGCCCGGATAGAGCTTCGACAGTTCCGCGTAACTGATCGCCGTCGCGAAGCACAGCAGCAACGCCAGAACGATGCCGGCCCACATCGCGATGCCCGCCATCGGCGCGCCGTACAGCGATTGCATCTGGAACGTTAACCACAAGAATGCGCCGGGCGCGATCAGCGCCATGGCGTTTGACGTCAGGCCTGTCAACCCCAGCGTCGCTTTGGTTGTCGGCTTATCTGTTGGTTTCGTTGTGTTCTCAGCCATGTTCTGTTCCTCTGTTGGTTGTTCAGTTACGTTTGTGGTCAATACAGATAGGCGACACCGACGCCGGCGGTGATCTGGTCCTTTTTGCCGTTGAACGCCGTGCCGGCGGCGGCACGGTCGTATCGGACTTCAGGCCGAATCTGCAGGTTGTTAATCGGCTTGAAGTTCAACGTCACTGTCTCGCTGTACAGTTCCTTGGGCGCGATGGTGAACGTGGCTGGCGTGGTGATCGTATTGCCAGTGCCACCCAATCCATCCACAAACGGCGTCCTCACGCCGTGCTTGTCTTTGACGTAATCGCTGCGCAAGGCGAGTTCCACCTTGTCCGTGAAGTCGTACGTGAGCCATCCACCTGCGCCGTACCAGTCCGAGTTCGGGAAAACAGTCGGCGTGATTGTGGACAGGTCCGCTTGCGGAGCATTATCCTCATGACCGTAATCGAGCTGCACCCAAACGTTGAGCTTGTCGGTGAACAGCTTGTTGCGGTTGAACACGATGTCCGTGCCGGTGCGCCAATCGTGATTGTCAGCGGCTTGCTCTGGGCCGCCGTAGCCAAGCAGGCTCAAGGTGGTCTTGTCATCTGGGGTATACCCGATTCGGCCCATGAACGTCTTGGAGGCGTTCACGTCCGTGACCTGATCCCAACCGTTGATCGCGCAGAAATCCGTCTCCAATTTATCATTCCACTTATAGGCGAGCAGCACGCCGGTCTCCGTGGTGTTCTCCACGAACATGAACTGATTGCCGATCGACCAGTTCGGATTGGAAACCTCTTCGACCACCTCCACGCCCATCATGGTGACGTGCTTGCCGAAGAGGACCGTCAGGCCGTTGCCAATTGGCACGTTGAACTTCACGAAGGCCTGCTCCAGATCAAAGCTCTGCCCGCCAAACAGGCCCGTGGAGTGAATCAACTCAGCGTCCTTGCCGGCGATCAGGTCGGCGCGGAAACCCACGTTCCAGTTCGTCGGGCTGAAGTCGACCGGTTTTTCCAGCGTGAGCTTGAACTTGTCGGGAATGAACGAATTGTTGTTCGCATCAAACAACCGGCCCGCAATCATCGGATTCGCTCCGCCCACCGTGCCTTTGCTGAAGTCGTAGAAATACGACGCCGAGACAAACCCGCTCAGATTAACCTGATTGAGAAAGTCGAGGGTCGCAGACGCTACGCTGGCCTGTGTCACCGTCTGGGTGCTCTTGCCCTCCAAGACGGCGATTTTGTCTTCGAGCGTCTTGATTCGATCCATCAATTGCTGCTCATCGGCGCGAGCCTGCGTATGACCCAACACCACCGCGGCTGCCAGGCTCAACCCGATCACATTCAACCTCTGTGCACGAATGCTCATTTGTCCTCCTGTTTGGGTTCTTGTTCTTGCATTGGTTTTTCTGAAAATAAAACTCTCACGACCGCACTCGTTCGCAGGCGTTGTGCCATGTAAGTTTGTGAAAGCTGCAACAGGCCGTTTCACAACCGCTTGCGTTTTTTTGCGGTCGTCATGCGACGGCGAACGGCGGCGGACTCTTAACCAGCGTGGTCAAAAACCGGCAGCATCAACCTGGTTGACGTGGACGTGATCGAAATCCACAACGGCCAAGTCGTTTGACGCCCCGGTCTACAGCCATTTGAAGCCACATATTCACACCGAGTGGCACAGATACGGACGGCCCGACGTCTAGCTCACGCGCTACCACGACCCGGTGCCGCCACAACTGCGCGCCTCGCAACCATGCCCGAAGACTTCCCAATCCTTGCAACGAAGAGGTCTTTCCCTCATACTTACGCCCGATGGCGATGACGGCTTATCAGGAGATCAAATATTCGTCGCGCCGGCTGCATCTGGATGACAGCCGCCCATGTCTCGTTGGGTTCATATGACGTCACGATCCTCACAGCAACCGCAGGCTGTCGGCGGCCATCCAGCAGTCATCCTGATTCGCTTGATGGTTGGCAGCGTTTTTTTCGTCGAGGGCATCCTGAAGTTTCTCTATCCGCAAGAACTGGCGGCGGGACGGTTCGAGAAGATCGGGATTCCCATCCCTCATGTGACCGGACCTTTTGTTGGCGGCGTGGAGACAATTTGCGGGGCGCTCGTGTTGCTTGGACTGTTGACGCGGATGGCGGCGTTTCCCCTGCTCATCAACATCACGGTGGCCATTCTCTCGACGAAAATCCCGATCTTGCTCGGGCACGGTTTCTGGACGTTCACCTTGATGAAGCTGCCGCGCTACGGGTTCCTCAGCATGATGCACGAGGCGCGCACCGATTTCTCGATGTGGCTGGGACTGCTCTTCCTGATCATCGTCGGGCCGGGACGCTGGTCCTTGGACGCATCGCGACCGAAAAAGCATGGCAAATGAGAATCGGCGGATGCGCACCGGTGGCGATCCGATCTCTCTCAGAAATGTCCATGTCACCACCTGCTACGCTGTCTTTGGCGGGACATGGTGCGACCACGAAGAGCGTGGATCAGGCGCGTTGCGGTTTGTGAAAATCGTTGCGCATTTGTTCTTTGCTGAGCGCGTTCGTTTACCTACAGTTCTGTCGCCTTGAAACAAGCCAAACAATCTCAGCCCAAGCAGAAGCGCTGGCTGAACCGCACGGTGCTCGGCATCGGGCTGGCGTCGTTGCTCAGCGATTGGTCGCACGAAATCGCCACGGCGATTATGCCAGCGTTTCTCGCCACGATGGGCGCGGCAGCAGCGTGGCTCGGCGTGATCGAAGGCGTGTCGGATGGGTTGTCGAGCTTCGCCAAGATGGGCTCCGGCTATTTCACCGACCAGTTGCGCCGGCGGAAACCGATTGCGGTGGTCGGTTACATCGTCACGGCCACCGGCACGGCGTGCATCGGATTGGCGACGCAGGCGTGGCATGTGTTGCTCTGTCGCTCAAGCGCATGGCTCGGACGCGGCGTGCGCACGCCGGTGCGCAAGACGTTGCTCGCGGCGGCGGTCACGCCCGAAACCTACGGACGCGCGTTCGGGTTCGAACGGATGATGGACACCTGCGGCGCGATTGTCGGTCCGTTAACTGCGACGGTTCTGTTGGTTGTCTTCGGCGGGAATTTCTCCCGCGTTTTGCTGGTGACGCTGGTTCCCGGATTGCTGGCGGCAGCGGCGATCGGGTTTCTGGTCGAGGAGAAGGAACGCATTGCCGTGAAGTACATCTCATTTCGCGCGCGGCTGACGGCTCTGCCGAAACCGTTTCAGCGGTTCCTGCTGGCGGTGGGATTGTTCGGCGCGGGCGACTTTGCGCATTCGATGCTGATTCTGTTGGCGACGCAGAAGCTGAAACCGCAGTACGGAGCAGGCGGAGCGGCCACTATTGCGGTGTCGTTGTACGTGCTGCACAACGTGCTGTATGCAGGGTTCGCCTTCGTGGCGGGCTGGCTGGCCGATCATTTCAACAAACGCTTGCTGTTAGCTGGCGGTTATGCGTTGGCGGCCGTGATGGGACTGGTGCTCGTGTTTGCGCCGATGAATCCCGCTTCGAGCGGGATAAACCTGGCCATACTCGTCGTGGTGTTCGTTCTCGCCGGCATCTACGTCGCCACCGAGGAGGCGCTGGAGGATTCGCTGGCAGCCGAGTTGGTGGACAAGGAACATCACGGCATGGGTTTCGGTGTGTTGGCGACGGTCAACGGCGTCGGCGATTTCGTTTCGAGCATCGTTGTGGGCGCGTTGTGGACGACATGGGGGACGCAGGTGGCGTTCGCTTATAGCACCGTGTTGTTCGCGGCGGGGGCTGTGGCCGTGTGGCGGTTGCGGGACGCGTGAGCCTCGCCCCGCCTTGGATGGGCCAGGTCCCGCCCAGAGCATGGCAGGGTTTTTGCGTTGCAGCGGCTAGTGGTTACCGTTACAACACGCGCGAGACATGCCGAACATCGTCTATTTCGATCTGGAAACGCAGAAAAGCGCCGCCGAAGTCGGTGGCTGGCACCGCAAACGCGACATGCTGATGTCGGTCGGCGTGACTTTCAGCACCGCCGACGGCCAATACAGAATCTACGACGAAGCCCACGTCAACGATCTCGTCAAGCAACTGATGCGCGCCGATCTCGTCGTGGGGTTCAACATCATTAACTTCGACTACGAAGTGCTGCACGCCTACACGCCGTTGGACTTGCACGCCGTGCCCACTCTCGATTTGATGGCCGATCTTGAAGTCAAACTCGGTCATCGCATCTCGCTGGACGCGGTCGCCAAAACCACGCTCAACGCACCGAAGATTGCCGACGGCCTGCAAGCTCTGCGCTGGTGGCAGGAAGGCAGGATCATGGAGATCGCCGAGTATTGTTGTTTCGACGTGAAGATCACCAAGGCGCTTCACGAACACGGCCAACGTCACGGCGAAGTCTCTTTCACCGATCGCCTAGGCCAGAAACGCAGTGTCAAGGTGAAGTGGTGAGGCTGAACGTGGCAAGGCGGTCAATTGTCTAAGGCGGGCATGAGAAAGAAGCTGGGGAAATTCTGGCGGGAGTGGGTGAAGCCACTGCTCATTGCGGTTGCAATCGTGGCTCCGTTGCGGTCGGTGGTCGCGGATTGGAATGACGTGCCAACCGGTTCGATGCGGCCGACGATCCTGGTTGGAGACCGCATTTTGGTCAACAAGCTTGCGTACGACCTGAAGGTTCCATTTTCCAACATACGACTCTCAACGTGGTCGGATCCGCAACGCGGCGACATCATTGTGTTTCGTTCACCAGCCGACGGCAAACGGCTCGTGAAACGGGTGGCGGCAGTGCCCGGCGACGTGATCGAGATGCGGAACGACCGGCTCTTCCTGAACGGCCAGCCAGCAAGCTACGAAGCCTCGGACGCAGTCACCGGCAAATCGGCGCTTGTGTTCGACGAGACCGTGGCGGGCAGGACGCATCCGGTGATGATTTGTCCGTCGAAGCCGGCGCTGCGATCGTTCGGACCAGTCCGCGTTCCCGCCGGACGCTACTTCGTCATGGGCGACAACCGGGACGAAAGTTTCGATTCCCGGTACTTTGGGTTTGTCGCGCGCGACGTGATCGTGGGTCGGGCGACAACGGTGGCACTCTCGTTCGACCGCGAACACTACTGGCGTCCACGGTTAAACAGGTTCCTGCAGAATCTGCTGTAGCGCGCGGCGTCGTCAACCACCGACCGCCTCGGCCCGTGACGCTCGCTCAGGGTTCAGCGGTGAGGTGCTGCCTCCCGTTCGAGGATTTCGCGCAGTTCATCGGGTGTCAGGGTGATCGGATTTCCCCGCATGCTGCTGGCGATAGCTGCTTTTTCAACCAACACTGGAAAATCTTTTTCTCGAACACCGTAACTCGACAGCGGCGGAATTTTCATCGAGCGGCACGTCTCATGAATCCACGCGATCGCGTCGCCGCCGAACGCACGGTCGATCTCTTCATACCGGCGCAGCGCTTCGCTTTCGGGCTTGCCCCGAACCGTACGGGGCTGGCGTGCCCGCAGCGCGCGGAGGTTGACTTCCATCACGTGTGGCAACAACGTCGCGCACACCGCGCCGTGCGGCGCGTGAAACATCCCGCCAATCGGCGCAGCGAATCCGTGGACCGCACCGAGTCCAGCATTTGCCAATGCCAGTCCGCTGAACAAGCTGGCCAGTGACATGTCTTCACGCGCCGATGCACTTGCCCGCCGAAGCTCTGGCGAAGGCGGGTCGTCGGCCGTCTCGCACGCGCGGCGCAACGAATGCGCGGCCCGGCGAATCCCTTCGCGGCAAAGCGCGTCGGTCATCGGGTTCGCGCGGTTCGAGACGAACGCTTCGATGAGTTGCGTGAGCGCATCGAGTCCGGTGCTCGCAGTCACTTCGCGTGGCAGGTCGTAGGTGAGTTCGGGATCCACCAACGCCACGCGCGGCAGCATCAACGGACTGCGCAGGCTGACCTTGACCCTGTGATCGGGCGATCCCAAAACGGCGTTGCGCGTCACTTCGGAACCGGTGCCAGCCGTCGTCGGAATAGCGACGTAGGGCGCGGAAGGTTTGGCCAGCGGTTTGCCTTTGCCGATGACTTCCAAGTAATCCAACAAATCACCGCCGTTGGTGAGCAACGCGGCGATGGCTTTGCCAGTGTCGATCGCGCTGCCGCCGCCGAAGCCGATCACCAGATCGCAATGCTGTTCGCGAGCGGACTGTGTTCCTCGTTGCACGACCTCCGTTGTCGGTTCGTCAGCGACGGGAAGCACGACATGCTCGATGCCGCCACTTGCCAGCGCGACGAGAAGCGGTTTTGCCCGCTCAGGCGAACTGCCGGTCACCACGAAGGCGCGTCGGCCAAGTTCGCGGGCCATCGGGCCAACCTCGCGCAGTTTGCCCGTGCCGAAGATGATGCGCGCGGCGGTGGCGAATTCGAAGTTCATAGTAGCGCGGGCGTCCCGCCCGTTTGGTCTCCCAGTCGTGTTCGCGCGTCGCAGGAACGGCAGGCGGGCGAGACGCCCACCCTACTGTTACCGGCCTGCATCATTGGGGAACACGTTGTCGTACTTCACGCTGGTGCGCGGCTCGGCCATCATCGGCTGTACGGTGTCGCGCCATTTCTGGTAGTGCGCTGTCTCCTTGTGTTTGGCGGGCGCGTCGGCGGTGCGATAGACCTCGATCAACACGAATCGCGTCGGGTCGTCGGTCTGCTGGACGGCATCAAAGCGGGCGATGCCGGGTTCCTTCACGCTTTGGCGCGCGTTCTCGACGGTCGCCTGCCGAAACGCCTCGACGCATTCCGGTTTCACGTGAACGTGGACATGGACGATCAACATGGTCGGGCGTGATTCTATTCTTTGCCGGCCAACGCCACAAGTGCTCAGTTGGTGCGCGCTGCGATTGAAAGTGGTGGCAGCGTGGGACAAGCTTCCAGCTTGCCCGCTCTACTAGAAGCGGTCTCATAAATCCTTGGTGGCACAGGCGTCCCTGCCTGTGCATACCTGTTTGGGCAAGCGCGGAGGCTCGCCCCACCATTTATGAGATGGGTTCTAGCCAAGCAGGATGCCTATCCTACGTGCGGCCCGTCCACCACCTTTAATCGCACCAGTTGGCACATGTCGCGCGACTTCGCCGCCGTTGCAGTGTTGGACTGCTTGCGATACGGTTGCAGGTGATGGCTTCCAATGAATCGGACGTCGCGCTGATGCAGCGCATCAGAGACGGCGATGAAGAGGCATTTCGGGAATTGGTCGGGCGCCACCAGCGGGCCGTGATCAACGTCATCTACCGCAGCATCGGCGACGCGTGGGAGGCGGAAGATCTGGCGCAACGCGTGTTCGTGCAGGTCTATCGCTCGGCTCCGCGCTACAAGCCGACGGCGAAATTCACAACGTGGCTGTTCACGATCGTTCACAACTCGGTGATGAATGAGCGCCGCCGTCGCGCTCGTCATGCGACCGAGTCGCTTGAAGCGCTGGCGCAACCGGAGAATCCCGCAGAGGCGAGCGTGCAAGTGGCCGATTCCAGCGCCGCCGATCCCGCGCACGAGGCGGCGCACCGCGAGCTGCAGGAAAGAGTCCAAGAAGCCGTTGGTCGCCTGCCCGATCAACAGCGCACCGCCGTGATTCTGTGCCGATACGATGGGCTGTCGTACGAGGAAATTGCCCGTGTGCTTCAGTGTTCGGTCTCCGCGGTCAAATCGCTGCTGCACCGGGCGCGCCTGACATTGAAGGACGAGTTGAGGGGGTATTATTGATGCGCAACATTTTCTCAGCAACGGTGTTCATTAACAGTGAGGCTTACGATGAGTTGCAGAAAGATCCAAATCATCTTCGACGAGCGACTTGACGGTCGGCTCGATGCGGCGCGGCAGCAGGAGTTCGACGCCCACATTGCCGCCTGCGCCGAGTGCCGACGTGAATGGCAGGCGTACGCCGCCGCCTGGCAAACGCTGCTGCGGCACGAAGCCATTGAACCGTCCTTTGGTTTTGTCGAGCGCACGTTGCGGCGGCTCGAGGAGCCGGAAACAGTCGTTGCTCCCGCACGGTGGCGGCTGCCGGTGTTCCGATGGGCTATGCTGACCGCGGTCGTCATCGCCATCGGACTTGGCGGCCGAGTGGGCTGGCGGCATTACCAGGGGAACAAGCAGGCGCAGATTTATGTGGCGGTTCACGAAGTAGATTTTTTTGGCGAGGATTTTGAAGTCATCGCCTCGCTGGATCAACTGAACGGAGACAACGAACTATGAAACGCCACGTTTTCCTTGCGCTGAGTTGCGCGGCAGCGGTGATCGGCTCAGGAATTGCCGCTCGCGCGGATGAGCAGCCAACTCGTCGCGGTTCGAACCGCGGAGGCGTCCCGCAAAGTGACCAGGACCGCGCGGCGCTGGAGGAACAGTTGAACAACGCTTGGACTTCGATGCCGCTTGAGGAAAAGATGGGCGTGATGCGTCTCCACCGGGGGTTGCGCGAGCTGCCGCCCGACGAACGCAAGTTTATCAACGAACGGATCGACCGTGTCCTGAAGATGTCGCCGCAGGAACGCGAGAAGCTTCGACAGAATTATCAGCGGTGGCAGGAAATGACCACCGAGGAACGGCAGCGTGCCCGGGAAGAATTTCGCAAGCGCCGTAAAGAGTTTGAACAGAAATGGCGCAAGGAACACCCCGGCGAGGAGGTTCCGCCATTCCCTTTGCAGGGCGGCGCGCCGCCGGACCCGCGTCCTACGCCACCCACGCAGGAGGGAGACTGACCATTTTCATCCGCGTCGAAAGCGCGATGAAATAGAAGTACCAACCAAAACCAACCAATAAAAGGAGAGCACATGAGACAATGGTTAACCATAGTGGCTGTGACGGCGTTGGTAACAGCGTCGGGCATCCAAGCCCAACCCCCGCCCACGGGCGGTGGTGGCGGCGGCGGACGGCGAGGCGGAAGAGGCGGAATGGCGAATATCGAAACCGTTTTGCCCCAGCCGGTCGTGGATGAATTGACACTGACTGCCGATCAGCAGACCAAGCTGAAGGACTTGACCGCGCAGATGATCAAGGAACGCGACCAACTGCTTGAGAAACAGAAGGCCAGCGGCAGCAACGACATCGCCAAGGTGCGCGAGGACATGACAGCCGCCCGCGGTGCCGGCGATCAAGCGAAGATGGGGGAACTCCGTGGAAAGCTGATGGAACTGTACCAGCCCCAACTGGACCTGCAAAAGAAATACCAGGCCCAGTTCCGCGCGAGCCTGACCGATGAGCAGAAGAAGAAACTCGACGACGCGTTGCAGCAAATGGCGAATCGCCGTGGCGGCGGGCGTCGTGGTGGCGGTGGTGGCGGTGGCGGGCAATAACTGACGTCACTCGGTCTTAGCAACATCGAAACCTCGCGACGAACGCACCGTCCACTCGGTCGCGCGGCGGAAAAGTCGAACGCGTCGTTTCGAGCGTGAACTGCGGATGCGTTTCGCAGAACCGCTCGACGACGCGTTCGTTTTCTTCCGGTTCGAGGCTGCAAGTGCTGTAAACGAGCGCGCCGCACGGTTTTGTGAATCGCCCCGCCACGTTCAGGAGTTTGAGCTGGAGGGCGGCCAATCGGCTGATTTCCTTCTCTTCAATTCGCCAGCGCAGGTCCGCCCGCCGTCGCAGCACGCCGGTGTTCGAACACGGCGCGTCCACCAGCACACGGTCAAAATCCGTCCTTCGCAAGCAACGATCCAAACGAGTGCCATCGCAGGCGATGGTTGCCACAATGTTGACGCCTAGTCGCCTGCAGTTCTCCCCGACAAGACCAAGACGAGAACTCGATGAGTCGGCTGCGATGATTTGACCGCGGTTCTGCATCCTCTGGGCGATGTAGGTCGTCTTTCCGCCCGGCGCGGAGCACATGTCCAGCACCGATTCGCCCGGTTGCGGGTCGAGAACATCGACGGCCAAAAGCGTGGATGGGTCTTGGACGTAGAACTCGCCGTTGACCCATGAGCTTGTCTGAAAGATTCCTGCGGAACTGGTGACTTTCCAGGCAAGTGGATGGAACACGGCGGGTTCAGCGTCGAGGTCGGCCGGTTTGCCTGCGATTTTCAGTGCGTTGGTCCTTATGTAGATGGAAGGAGGCGTGTTGTTCCACTCGCAAAGCGCCAGTGACTCCTTCTCGCCCCAGCGGGATTGCCAGCGTTCAAACAACCAGCGCGGATGCGAATAATACACCCACGGCTCGCAGTCACGCATCGCGCCCAATTTTGCGGCGAGCGTCTCGCGCTCGTTCAATGCGCGGCGCAGGACGGCGTTGACGAATCCTACTTCGGCGGCGCTGGTCCCGCCGTGGCGGGATTTGGCCAGTTCTACCGTTTCGTGGACGGCGGCGTGGGCGGGAATTCTTTCCAGGAAGAAGATTTGATACAGGCCGAGCATGAGGATCGCAGCAACGGCGGAGCGAGGTTTTTTGGCGGCGACCTGCGAAAGCAAATATTCCAGCGCCAATTTGTTACGGAGACAACCGTAAAACAGTTCCGTGCTCAGCGCGCGGTCGGCGGCCGAAATTGTGGCGTGCTCCAACCGATCGTTCAGCAGCTCGTCGGCAAGCAAGCGCGACCGCCGCCAGCGGATGAGCAAGTCAAACGCTGTCTCCCGCGCATTCACGCGGCGAGGCTAACCGCGAAGCGGATTCGAGGCGAGCACAATCAACTTGTTCGGGGAATTGGAGTGGTGGAGTATTGGGGTATTGTCTAAAGTACCCATCAATCCATGACTCCAACACTCCATCACTCCATTCCGGTTCTCGCCATCGTTGGTCGCCCCAACGTCGGTAAGAGCGCGCTGTTCAACCGCATCGCGGAGCGGCGCATCGCCATCGTCCACGAAGAGGCGGGCGTCACACGTGACCGCGTCAGTGCCACGGCGAAGTGGCGCGACAAAACGTTCGAGGTTGTAGATACCGGCGGCATCTCGTCCATGGATGACGAAAGAACTCCTGACGCGCTGACGGCGGCAACCCGGCGGCAGGCTGAGATTGCGATCGAAATGGCCGACGCGTTGGTGATGGTGGTGGATGTGATGGCGGGCGTTGCGCCGCTGGACATCGAGATCGCGCGCAAACTGCGCGCGAGCGGACGGCCGATCTTTCTCGCGGTCAACAAGTGCGACAACATCGAGCGCGAGAAACACGCCGCCGAATTTGCCGAGCTTGGCTTCGAGCGGCTGTTCCCCATCGCGGCGGTTCACGGTCTGGGCGTGCCCGCTTTGCTTGAGGCGGCGACGGAACGGTTCACAACTTCGGCGGTGGAGGAGACGAACAAGCCGACCCGGATTGCCATCGTCGGGCGACCGAACGTCGGGAAGTCGTCGCTGATCAATTCCATTCTGAAGGGCGAGCGCACGATCGTCAGCGAGATCCCCGGCACGACGCGCGATTCCATCGACGTGCCGTTCGTGTTCAATGATAAACCCTACGTGCTCATCGACACGGCGGGACTGCGGCACAGGCGCAAGATCAGAACCTCGGTCGATCAGTTCGGCTTGATGCGCGCGGAGCGCAGCATCCGCGATTGCGACGTGGCTGTGTTGGTGTTGGACGCGGCGGACGGCGTGACGAAGCAGGATAAGAAAATCGCGGGACAGATTTTCGAGGCAGTTCGCGGATGCGTAATCCTGGTGAACAAGTGGGACCTGGCCGCGGAAGAAGAGCGGAAAGCGAAGAGCGTGGAGCGTGGAGCGAAAGGACGCAAATCGGCAAAGAAAAGTTTTCAGGAGGAGTACCTGAAGGCGTTGCGGCGCGAACTTTTCTTTCTGGATTGGGCGACGGTCCTGTTCGTTTCTGCGAAAACGGGTGCGGGCGTGAACGATCTGTTCGAGGAGATCGAGGCGATCGAACGGGAAATGACGAAGCGGGTGGACACGCCTCAGTTGAACAAACTGCTGGTGCGCGCGACGCAATCCTATCCACCGTCGTTCGTTCACGGGAAACGGTTCAAAGTTTTTTACGCGTTCCAGAAATCGTCGCGCCCGCCGACGCTGACGCTGTTCGTCAACGACGCACGTTGTTTGGCGCCTCATTATAAGCGCTTCCTGACGGACAAGATCAGGGCCGCGTGGGGGTTCAGGGGTTGTCCGGTTTGTTTCCAGCTGCGCCAGCGCGAGCGACGGGATTTTGTGGGTAGACGGCCGGAAGGCAGTAAATTTGTGACAAAACGCAGGTGAAAGCATTTTTTGCTTGAAACACAATATATAGGGTCATAGACTGCCGCCCAACACAATAAGAGGTGGTTCGAAACCGAGTCGTTTCCCATCCTCAGTGTCGCAAAGCATCAAAATAAGGGGGGGCAGCGGTGATCCATTTGAAACAGGGAATAGGGGAACATTTCGCTGGAAAAACCAAGACGGCAGGCAAGGAAATTGTTGTCAGTATGCCAACCGTGAACGAATCGGGCAAACGCGCGAAGCGTAGCGGCCAGTCCTCGCGGGCCGTTCAGACCGCCGTGCCAAGGAGCAGCGGCCTGAGCGTACCACGCGTGTTTAGCCGGGCAGACGTAAAACCGTTCGACCAACTCGAGTGGGAACATCGCACCGCCGAAATCACCGATGAGGCGGGCAAAGTGATTTTCAAGCAGGAGAATGTCGAAGTCCCGAAAAGCTGGTCGATTCTCGCGACGAAGGTGGTTGTCTCGAAATACTTTTACGGCGAGAACGGCACGCCCGAGCGGGAACAGAGCGCGCGCCAACTGATTCATCGCGTCGCGCGCACGATTGCCAATTGGGGCAAGGCCGACGGCTATTTCGCAAGCGACAAGGATGCGGAGACGTTTTACGACGAACTGACCTGGCTCTGTGTCAATCAGTATGGCTCGTTCAATTCGCCCGTATGGTTTAATTGCGGCCTTTACCATCAGTACGGCGTCGGCAGAGACAGCAGCGCGGGCAACTTCCACTTCGATAAATCCGAAGGCAAAGTGAAACAGGCCACCACTCAGTACGAGTACCCGCAGTGCTCGGCCTGCTTCATCCAGTCGGTCGGCGACACGATGGAAAACATCATGGAGTTGGCTCGCAGCGAGGCGATGCTGTTCAAGTACGGCAGTGGCACGGGCACCGACCTGTCCACGCTGCGCAGTAAACGGGAAAAACTCTCAGGCGGCGGACGGCCCAGCGGTCCGCTGTCGTTCCTGAAAGTGTACGATTCGATTGCCAGCGTCGTGAAATCGGGCGGCAAGACGCGGCGTGCCGCCAAGATGAACACGCTCAAATGCTGGCATCCCGACATCAAGGAGTTCATTGAGGCCAAGCCCAATGAGGAGAAGAAGGCGTGGGCATTGATCAAGCAGGGCTACTCCGGCGACTTCAACGGCGATGCCTACGGCTCGGTCTGTTTCCAGAACGAGAACCTCACCGTGCGCGTTTCCGACGACTTCATGCGCGCCGTCCTTGAAGACCGGGACTGGCACACGCATTGGGTGACCGACCCGAAGAAGCCCGGGCCTACCTACAAGGCGCGCGAGCTGATGTTGGGCATCGCGGAGGGCACATGGGCTTGCGGCGATCCCGGCGTCCAGTACGAGGACACAATCCAACGCTGGCACACCTGCAAGAACTCCGCGCCCATCAACTCCAGCAATCCGTGCAGCGAGTACATGTTTCTCGACAACAGCTCCTGCAACCTGGCGTCGCTAAACCTGATGAAATTCCTCCGCGACGACGGCACGTTCGACGTGGAACGCTTCAAGGCTGCGGTGGAAATCTTCATCACTGCGCAGGAAATTATCGTGGACAACGCGAGCTACCCGACCGGGGAAATCACGTTGAACAGTCATCTGTTTCGCCCGCTGGGTCTGGGCTACGCCAACCTCGGCTCGTTGATCATGGCGGTCGGTCTGCCTTACGACAGCGACGAAGGCCGCGGTGTGGCGGGCGCTATCACCGCCATCATGCACCTTCATGCTTACAAGCACTCGGCACGAATGGCCGAGCGCATTGGCGCATTCGAAGGCTTCACTCGAAACCGCGAACCGATGCTTGGCGTCATGGAGATGCACCGCGACGCCGTGAAGCACATCCACGCAAGCTGCCCCACCTACTTGCGTGACGCGGCGAAACGCTGCGGTGATGAAGCCGTCGAACTCGGTCGCCGCTACGGCTACCGCAACTCGCAGGTCACGGTGCTTGCCCCGACGGGCACGATCGCCTTCATGATGGACTGCGACACCACGGGCGTCGAACCCGACATCGCGCTGGTGAAATACAAGCTGCTCGCGGGCGGCGGCATGCTAAAGATCGTCAACCGCACCGTGCCAATGGCGTTGCGCAAGCTTGGTTATGACGAGCAGCAGATTGCCGACATCGTGAAGTACATCGACGAGAACGAGATGATCGAGGGCGCGCCGCACTTGCAGGAAAAACATCTGCCCGTGTTCGACTGCGCGTTCAAGCCGGCCAAGGGCAAACGCAGCATCCATTACATGGCGCACCTGAAGATGATGGCGGCGGCGCAGCCGTTCCTCAGCGGCGCGATCTCCAAGACGGTGAACATGCCGCAGGAGTCCACCGTCGAGGACATCATGCAGAGCTACATCGAGGCTTGGAAACTCGGTTTGAAAGCCGTGGCGATCTATCGCGACGGTTCGAAGCGTTCCCAACCACTCAACACCTCGAATAGCAACGGCTCGACGCAAGCTGCCGCCGCGGCCAAGGAAGTCGAAGAGCTGAAAGCGCGCATCCTCGAACTCGAAAAAGAGATCAAGGAACAGCGCGAACGCTCGGCGGCGCCTGCACGGCATCGGCTGCCCGACACGCGCCAGGCGGTCACCCACAAGTTCGACATCGCCGGTCACGAAGGCTACATCACCGTCGGACTGTTCGAGGACGGCACGCCGGGCGAACTGTTCATCACGATGGCCAAGGAAGGCTCGACCATCGGCGGGCTGATGGATACCATCGGCACGCTGGTCAGCCTCGCGCTGCAATACGGCGTGCCGCTGGAAACGCTCGCCAATAAGTTCGCGCACCAACGGTTCGAGCCGAGCGGGTTTACGAAGAACCCCCAAATCCCGATGGCCAAGTCGATCACCGATTACCTGTTCCGCTGGTTGGGCTGCCAGTTCATCGCCGGCTACCGCGAGGCCACTGCGCCGAACGTTGGTCAGCGCGAGTTGCCTCTGAAGGAGGTCGCCGAGCAGGAGAAACAGGCGGTGAACCGCCCCGTGCAGGAATTGGCGCAAACGGGTGAAGTGCCCGCGCGTCCCGTGCCCAAGAACGGCGGCGGCCTGACCGTCGTGCAGCAACTGAGTCGCACGATCGAACACTTCATGCAGGACGCCCCGACGTGCGACGTCTGCGGCGCGATCACCGTGCGCAACGGCGCGTGCTACAAATGCCTGAATTGCGGCAATTCCATGGGATGCTCCTGATTCGAGGAGCCCCACAACGCAAGAAGCCCCGGGCCATCCCGGGGCTTTCTTGTTCAGTAGCGCGGGCGTCCCGCCCGTTCCGTTCCCCCAAAGAACTGTAAAACGGGCGAACGCCCGCGCTACTGGCACCGGGCTTGACGGCGGCGGGGTGCGGCGGTACAGTTCGTCCGCTTTCACAACGAAGAGTGGAGATTTGACTTATGGCAACGACAGCAGCACCCAAAGCAGGCATTACCCACGCGCGGCCCAAGGCGAGGGATGATAAGAAGAAAGGCAAGGGCAAGGCGCCGACGTTTCCCAGCGATTTCGGTTCACACGCCGGCATGATCAACGCGGAATTGAACGAGAAGATCGCTGCCGCCAAACAGGATGCCGCCGATCCGTGGGCGATTCTGACCGACGAGCGCGGCGAATATGCCACGCGCAAATCGCATCTCGACACGGGCCTGGCCGATCCGAATCGGTTTGCCGACCAGCCGTTGCGCGAAAAGCTCGTGAAGGAATTGACGGCGGCGTAAGCCGAACGACTTCGAAACGTTAGAGCGTTGGAGCGTCAGAGCGTGAATGAGCGCTCTGACGCTCTGCTCGTTTCTTGCCCGGATCCACAAGGTAGGGACGGACCGCCGGGCCGTCCGAACTTAATCAATTACGCGGCGCGCCCGGCGGTCGCACCCTACCAGTAGCCACGGCAGGAATTGTGGGACAGCCGTCCGGCCGCCGTCGTTGGAAACGGCAAGCGGGGCGAGCTTGCCCTACAACCGACGGAGTGCTATTCCCTATACCTGTTATGCCCAACGAGAATTCAACCGTACAGCCATCCGATTTCATCCGCGACATCGTCCAGCAAGATTTCTCGTCGGGAAAGCACAAGAAGATCGTCACCCGGTTCCCGCCGGAGCCGAACGGTTATCTCCACATCGGCCACGCGAAATCCATCTGCCTGAACTTCGGCATCGCCCGCGAGTTCGGCGGCCAGTGCAATCTCCGCATGGACGACACCAACCCGGCCAAGGAAGACGTCGAGTACGTGGACTCCATCACGGCGGACGTGAAATGGCTCATCTCCGGCTGGGCCGACCATTGCCTCGGCCTGAAACCGGTCGGCAAAACGCCCGACCCGCAGACCGTCAACGGCAAACCGGATTTTTATCTCCCCGCCGTTGTTAACACTCATCCCTCATCCCTCATCCCTCATCCTTCCGCGTTAGAGCCCTTTTACGCCTCGGACTACTTCGACCAGATTTACGAGTTCGCACTCGAACTCATCAAGAATGGCAAAGCCTACGTTTGCGATCACACGCCGGAGGAAGTGGACCGGATGCGCGGTGCACCCGACAAAGCCGGTGAACCGAGCGAGTACCGCAACCGTTCCGTCGAGGAGAGCCTCGACCTGTTCGTGCGGATGAAGAACGGCGAGTTCCCCGACGGCACCCGGACGTTGCGGGCAAAGATCGACATGGCGTCGTCCAACATCTGGATGCGCGATCCGATTCTGTACCGGATTCGCCATTCGGAGCATCATCACACCGGCAACAAATGGTGCATCTACCCGATGTACGATTTCGCCCATTGCCTGAGCGATTATATCGAAGGTATCACCCACAGCATTTGCACGCTCGAGTTCGAAGTGCACCGGCCGCTCTACGACTGGATTCTGGAAAACCTCGACCTGCCGCGTCCGTTGCCACACCAGTACGAGTTCGCCCGGCTCAGCGTCGGCTACACCATCATGAGCAAACGCAAGCTCATGCAGCTCGTGAACGAGAAGCTTGTTTCCGGCTGGGACGACCCGCGGATGCCGACCATCAGCGGCCTGCGCCGGCGTGGCGTGACTCCGCAGGCATTGCGCGAGTTCGCCTACAACATCGGCATCACCAAGTACAACTCGCTCACCGACGTGGCCGTCCTCGAACACGCTATCCGGGAGGACCTCAACAAACGCGCCCTGCGTCGGCTGGCCGTGTTGCGTCCGCTCAAGCTCGTCATCACGAACTTGCCCGAGAACCATTTTGAAGAACTCGACGCCGTCAACAACCCCGAAGATCCGACCGCCGGCACCCGCAAGATTCCGTTCAGTCGGACGCTGTACATCGAGCAGGACGACTTCATGGAAACGCCGCCACCGAAGTTTTTCCGCTTAAAACCCGGCGGCGAAGTCCGGCTGAAATACGCCTACATCATCAAGTGCTATGAAGTTGTGAAGGACGCAGCAGAGAAGGTGACCGAGCTCCGCTGCACCGCCGATTTGGGAAGCAAGACCGGTGGACCAACTTCTTCCCGGAAGATCAAAGGCACAATCCACTGGGTTTCGGCAGCGCACGCCATCGAAGCCGAATGCCGTCTCTACGACCGCCTGTTCACCAAAGAGAATCCCGAAGACGTTTCCGAGGTAGGGACGGCTGGCTCAGCCGTCCGCAATGATTTCATCGCGAACATCAACCCGCACAGCCTCGAAGTCGTCACCGCCAAGTGCGAGCCCGCCGTCGCTGAAGCTATGGCGGGCAGGCCCAGTCTCAAGGACGCCAGACCCGACGTGCGGTATCAGTTTGAACGGCTTGGGTATTTCGCCCTAGACCCCGACACGAATCTCGAATCACCAGTCACGAGGCACCGCAAAGTCGTGTTCAACCGGACAATTACACTGAAGGACACGTGGGCGAAGATTGAGAGGAAGGGAAACTGATTGGCTGTCCAGTTTCAAGAGTTGCCCCCAATGACCACGGAGCTTGCCGAGGCGCGTCGGGAAATGTCAGAAGTACGGAAACTAAATAATAGGAGACCATATGATCCGCGGTGTGTTATTCGACCTCGACGGCGTGATCGTCGATACCCTTCACTACCACTATCTTGCCTGGAAGCACATGTTCGAAAAACACGGCGGCTCCCCTGTAAGCGAGCTGACGGTGCTTCTGCACGAAGGGAGGAACTCCCGAGAGATTCTGCCGATTCTCATGAAGGAAACAGGGGTCACGATTCCCGATGCCCGACAGGCTGCCTTTATCGAGGAGAAGCGCGCCTATTTTCGGACCATCGTGCAGGTCACCACATATCCCGGAGCATTTGAGACAATCGACGAGCTGCGCCGGCGCGGATTCAAAGTGGCGCTCGTCACGGCCTGCGCCTTGAAGAACATGCAGCATGCCCTCAATGGCGAGCAGCAGGCCCATTTTGATTTCATCATCACAGGCGATGAGGTTCCCCGAGCCAAGCCGTTTCCTGATCCCTTTCTTACGGCGGCCCGCCAACTCGGATTGCGTCCTGAAGAATGCGTCGTAGTGGAAAATGCGCCGCTCGGCATTGAGGCGGCACGCAATGCGGGGATGCGCTGCGTGGCCATCGAGACCACCTTGGGAAAAGAGTACCTCACGTCTGCCGACCACGTTTTGCAGAACATCGCCGAATTATTAAGTCTGCCGATCTTAATTCGAGATTCGATTCGAGATTAGCCCGCATTATTGCACGATCCCTTGTGCAATATGCGCCCGCAGGGCCGACAATTGGCCCTAGCAGCCAAGTGTCGGGGCGTACCCCGACAACGCATTCTGCGTTGTCGGCCTCTGACCAATGGAGGGCCCACTCCATTGGTCTTCAGGTGCATATCACACCGGCTCATTGGCGCCGGTACAATATGCAGGTTAGAGATTGAGAATCCCGGATGCCGTAATTGCAACGCCCGGACTCCATAGGATTTTGCGTCTCGCGTATTCTGCGCGTATCCACTGTACGCGAAAGAGGAGTTTATCCCAAATTGACATGCGCGAACCATACGGGCTATTTTCGCCTGATACAAACAAACGCGTTCGGAGCTTGCCGGTGTTGAGGGATGAGGCGAAGATTGTTATCGAATGGGAACGATTAACGAGAAAGACATACCGGGCTTCGATACTACGTTCCACCTGATGTTTAATCCGGGGCGGTGGGACTGGTCGGTGAAGTTCTCTCATTTTGTTGGCGTCGCCGGTCATTTTGACCGCGAGGCAATCAAAGGCGCGAATACGTACATCGATCATCATCAGAAATTCGTTGTGCTTGGCGGCCTCGCGAACCGGATTATTCCAGACCTGAAACGCGACAGAGAACAGTTTGCGGAGCGGGGATCGTCCGACCAGCGGTATCATCGCGAATTCTGCGCGGTGCTCGAAGTGTTGATCGCTGAGTTGTATTCAAGTCTGGATGGGATTCGTCGGCTCATTTATTCCGTCTATCGCAATGTGCAAGGCGTACAAAATGAATCGACACAGAAGCTGTTTAGCCGGGCAAGCAAGAAGGCCTATGGATCTGGATTCCCCGCTGAATTGAACGATGCTCTAGCCCATGCGTATGAAACTTGGTTTCCCGGCTTGTATCGAATTCGCCGAGAACTCACGCACGGGCAGACCGGTCATTGTCACCTTGATGAGAAGACGGAAAAGATAACCTACTTTCATCAAGGATTGGGAAGTCCGCAGAAATCTTTCGTCATCGAGGACATTCTGGCCGAGCTTGAGACGTGGAGGCAGGGAGTACACACGCTGAAGGAAAAGATATTCCAGCACTTCTACTTAAAGCTGGAGCAGAAGCCCATGTTTCAAATGTGCGGCATTTTCAAGGGGCGATGCTATCAGCGGTTTGTCGTTCCTTCGCCCGATCTATCTTTTGGCGATGGCTATTGCGGTTCGCGAGAGTGGTTCGACAAGGAACCGGATTACCTCTGCCCGCTGCGGAATCAGTGTGGCGCGTACAATCGCAAGCTGGAGTGCAACCGGTAGCACGAAAATCTCTGATCAATAAACAGTCGTGCAATGTAGGCTTTCCCAGGAAAACCCACTCAGAGCATTGTTCTCCTTTGCTCCGCGATCTGCGCTTTTCGAGCAATATCGCAACAGGTCGAGCAAGGTTGGGTGCGACAGCTACACTTGCGCGAAGTAAATTTGCTGCGACCTTTAACTCAAAGAAAGGATTCAAACATGCAAAAGCGCAGACTTGGAAAAAGTAACTTGGAAGTTTCGGCTGTCGGACTGGGCTGCATGGGAATGAGCTTTTCCTACGGTCCACCCAAAGACAAGAAGGAGATGACCGCTCTACTTCACGCAGCCGTGGAACGCGGCATCACATTCTTTGACACCGCCGAGGTGTACGGCCCGTTCACAAACGAAGAACTCGTGGGCGAAGCGCTCGCTCCGTTCCGCAAGCAGGTGGTGATCGCCACCAAGTTCGGGTTCGACCTCAGTGGCAGCGATACGCGGCCCGGTGCGGCGGGCTTGAACAGCCGGCCGGAGCACATCAAGCAAGCCGCCGAGGGATCGCTCAAGCGACTCAAAGTCGAGACGATCGATCTGCTCTATCAGCATCGGGTTGACCCGAACGTGCCCATCGAAGACGTCGCGGGGGCGGTGAAGGAACTGATTCAGCAAGGCAAGGTGAAGCACTTCGGCCTTTCGGAAGCCGGCGTGCAAACAATCCGTCGCGCGCACAAAGTCCAGCCGCTCACTGCCCTTCAAAGCGAATACTCGCTGTGGACGAGAACCCCCGAGAAGGAAGTGATACCGACCCTTGAGGAACTCGGAATCGGCCTCGTTCCGTACAGCCCGCTCGGCAAAGGTTTTCTCACGGGGAAGATGGACGAGAAAACGACTTTCGACAGCTCCGACTTCCGCAGCACCCTCCCTCGCTTCACGCCGGAGGCGCTCAAGGCGAATCAGGCCCTGATTGATTTGATTGGTAAAATCGGTCAGCGGAAGAAGGCGACACCTGCTCAGATCGCGCTCGCCTGGCTGCTTGCTCAAAAGCCGTGGATTGTTCCGATCCCCGGTACCACTAAGCTGCATCGCTTGGACGAGAACATCGGAGCAGCGGCGGTCGAACTGACGCCGGACGACCTTCGTGAGATTGACAGCGCCGCCTCCAAGATCAAGGTGCAAGGGGCTCGGTATCCGGAAAAGCTGGAGCAGATGACCGGTCGCTGAACGAAAAAATGTGTGCTACGGTCAACCAAGCCGGAACGGTTCAATTGCCGACGCCCCTCACCCGTCATCGACGCCACAAACGACGGTGGCATCGACGCCGGCCTCTCCCCCAGAGGGGCGAGGCGTGCCTTACTGGCCGAAGGAATTAAGAATATGGAAATCAAAAGAAGTGGCTCACAGCCATCCAGCAAAGGACCGGCCGAGTATTTTACCGGCACGGTGCGCATTGACCCTCTGTTCCAAGCAAACGCTCCGGCACGCGTGGCCGGCGTCAGTCAGGGCGGCGTTTGGGGTCAGATATTCGGGGCGTGTTGCCCAAATCGGTTTCCGCGCGTTTCGGTGTAGCGGCGCTTCTGCGAAGCGCCGAATTCCTTCGGGAAACGAACACCCCGCGCTTCGCAGTCGCCGACGCGCCATAGCGCTTTGGCGACGGCGCGAAGCGCAGCTACAACCGGAAAAATCATTTGGGCAACACGCCCTTCGCATTTTGCATTTGACCGTGTGAGGTGGCACTGTCTGCAAGCACTTCGCCGAAGTGTTCCTCTGTGCTGCTACTGCCTGCCATACCGGATAAGTTCTACGCTTTTTTCGCTTCGTGGACGTTGAGCTGCTTCACGCCGTCGAAGATGTACCAGACGCCGGAGATGAAGGTGAACAGCGTGGCCGCGTAGAGCGACCATTCGTAGGAAGGCCGCTCGATCTTCAGCAGCACCCAGCCGAGCGTGATCATTTGGAAGAACGTCGCGCACTTGCCGACGAGGCGTGGGCGCGCGGTCACGCGACCGGCCAGCATGTGAATCAGCACCGTGCCGGCCAGCAGGATCAGGTCACGGCTGACCACCAGCACGGGAAACCACAGCGGCAACTGGGGGAACGGCGTGCCGTCCTTGAACCGCACGCTGAGCAGAATCAACGCGGAGACCAGCAAGGCCTTGTCGGCGAGCGGATCGAGGAACGAGCCCAGTTCGCTCTTCTGGCGGTAGCGGCGCGCGATGTAGCCGTCTACAGCGTCGGAGACGGCGGCTGTCGCGAAAACCACATAGGCCAAGGCCCGCTCCCATTCCTTCGTCTCTCCCTTCTGGTAGTCGCGGATGTAATCCAGCATCAGCCACACGAAGACCGGGATCAGCAGGATGCGGAAGATGGTAATTTTGTTGGCCAAGGTCATGGCGAAGGGATGAAGGATGAGGGATGAAGGATGAAGTACGCAAGAGACATCGGGTTCATCTCCGGAATTTCGCGGTCGCCCGGCGCAGCCGTGACAGGACGCGGTCGCGCCCGAGCACTTCCAGCATGTGATACAACGATGGACCGCCCGCCTTGCCCGACACCGCCACGCGGCACGGATGAATCAGTTCGCCGGTCTTGACGCCCAACTCCATCGCCAGCGCCTTCAACGCCGCTTCGAGACTGGCGGCGTCCCACGAGGCGACCGATGCGAACTTGTCGGCGAGTTTCGTCAGCCGCTCGCTCGTCTGCGGCGCGCTGCATGACTTCTTCACCGCTTCGGGATCGAATGGGTAGTCGTCGCTGAAGAAGTAGTTGATCCGGTCGGACAGTTCTTTCAGCAGCTTGACCTTTTCTTGGACGAGGGCCAGAACGCTGCGAATGTACGCGTCGTCGAACGGACGGCCCGCCTGCGTGGCCGTAGCCACTTCGGCGCGGCGAAGGCCCGGCGGTCCGTCCCTACCCAAGAACGCGCGCGCCAGTTTGATGAAGCGGTCGAGCGGCAGCGCGCGGATGTACTCGCCATTCATCCAGGTGAGCTTGGAGACGTCGAACCGGGCGTTGGCTCTTAGGATTTGCGGCAGATCGAACACGCGGATGACTTCCTCGATGGGCATGACCTCACGGTTGTCTTTCGGCGACCAGCCGAGCAGGCAAAGGTAGTTGCGCACCGCATCGGGGACGAAGCCGTCGTCAACGTAGGTTTGCAGCGAGGCGAGCCGCGCCTTGGCGGCGTCGGGGTCGCTCTTGCTCATCTTCGTGCCGTCAACGTTGAGAATCATCGGGATGTGTGCGTACCTGGGCGGCTCGACGCCGAACGCGCGGAACAGGGCGATGTGCTTCGGCGTGTTCGAGAGATGGTCTTCGCCGCGGATGACGTGTGTGATCTGCATTTCGATATCGTCCACGACGTTCACCAAATGGAACACGGGATTGCCGTCGCTGCGGACGATGACGAAATCGGGGTCGAGCATTTCGGTCTCATTCAAAGGTCGGACGACGCCGCCAACGATGAGGTCGGGAATCTCGATCGGTTGGCGTGTCATCTTGAAACGGATCGCGCCTTCGCGTTCGTAAGCGATGCCCTTGTCGATCAACTCTTTGACGCGGCGTTTGTAGATGTCGGCGCGCTGCGATTGGAAGTAAGGGCCGAGCGGACCGCCCTTCTCAGGGCCTTCGTCCCAATCGAGTCCGAGCCACTTCAAGCCGTCGAGGATGGTGCGCAGCGATTGCTTGGTGTTACGCGCCACGTCGGTGTCCTCGATCCGCAACACGAATCTGCCGCCGGTGTGGCGGGCATACAGCCAGTTGAACAGCGCGGTGCGGACGCTGCCGATGTGCAGAAACCCAGTCGGACTCGGGGCAAATCTGACGCGGGTGTTCATAGCTGAAAGCGTGTTAGCGGCGTTACACATACGGCAGCGTGCGGCGAAACGCAATCGGATTCCATGAGCTTGACAGTCGCCGCGGCTATGCTAGGCTGCGCGGCCATTGCAGCCTAAATCCGTCTTTCTTCCTGAGGGCGGATGCGGGGGAACCGGATTCTCCGACGCGAGTCGGGGATGGGGCGCACGGCGGCGGGCAAACACGCGTCGCGGTCACTTCCAAGACCGAGCCCGACAGCTAACCTCGTCGGCATGTGGAAGGGCGATCTTCTGACCCGCCGGGCGGCGTGGCCACCGATCTCCCCAATTGAGATGCAAGGCGGGTCGTGCTGGGTCAGGTGCCTCATGGACTTGTCTTGCCCAAGACGAAAGTGAAATGGAGTCTGGAAAATGACGCCGTGGGAACGGCTGAAACGGTTATTGTTCGGGGCGCCTCGTGACGTCGAGGACCCGCAACTTTTTCACAAGATCTCGCTGATTGCGTTTCTCGCGTGGGTCGGCCTGGGCGCGGACGGGTTGAGTTCGTCCTCGTACGGTCCGGATGAAGCATTCCGCACGCTCGGTGAGCATACCTATCTGGCCGTGTTCCTCGCGTTGGCAACGGCGCTGACGGTGTTCATCATTTCTTACGCTTACAGCCGGATCATCGAGCATTTCCCGTTTGGCGGCGGCGGTTACCTGGTAGCGACGAAACTGCTCGGACCGAGCTTCGGCCTGGTGTCGGGCTGCGCGTTGTTGGTGGACTACGTGTTGACTATCAGTACATCCATCGCATCGGCCGCCGACCAGATTTTCAGTTTTTTGCCGGCGGGTTGGGGCACATGGCAGGTCAAAGTCGCATTGGAACTGTTGACGATCGTGATCCTGCTGATCCTGAACGTTCGCGGCATAAAGGAATCCATCACGGTGCTGATGCCGATCTTCTTGCTGTTCGTGGTGACGCACGTGGTGGTGCTGGTGGTGGGTATCGGGATGCACGTGCATCAACTTCCGGAAGTCACGAGACAAGTGACACACGGAATCCAGCACGATTACAAGGCGATGGGGTTCCTGGCATTGTTTCTCCTCTTCGCCAAAGCTTACTCACGCGGGGCGGGCACCTACACCGGCATCGAGGCTGTCTCCAACGGCATTCAAGTCATGCGCGAGCCGCGTGTCCACACGGCCAAGAAAACGATGGTGTATCTGGCGACGTCTCTGGCGGTGACCGCGGCCGGCATTCTGCTCTGCTACCTCTTGCTGAGCGTGCGCGCCGAGGAAGGCAAGACGATGAACGCCGTGATGGTTGAGCGGCTCGGATTCGGCATGTGGTTTGTCGTGTTGACCCTTGTCGCCGAGGGGGCGTTGCTGGTGGTGGCGGCGCAGACGGGTTTTATCGACGGGCCGCGCGTGATGGCCAACATGGCATTGGATTCCTGGTTTCCGCGACGGTTCGACTCGCTGTCGGAGCGGTTGACCATGCACTACGGCGTCGGGTTGATGGCCGCCGCCTCGATCGCCACGTTGATCTACACGAAAGGCAACATTAGCGCCCTGATCACGATGTACTCGATCAACGTCTTCCTCACGTTCTCGCTGACGGAAACAGGCATGTGCCGATTCTGGATCACTGAGCGGAAGAAACGCCCCGAATGGAAACGCGCCCTGCCGATCCATATGACGGGGTTGATGCTGTGCGTATCCATCCTTGTCATCGTAGTCAAAGAAAAATTCATGGAGGGCGGCTGGATGACGCTCGTCGTCACATCGCTGCTGATCGCGTTGTGCTGGGCGATCCGGCGTCATTACCGGACGGTGGCGGCCAAGATGGACATTCTCTCGAAGATGCTTGCGGATATCCCTGCCGGGGACGCCGGCGACGCGGTGCCGAAGGAACTCGACCCGAGCAAACCTACTGCCGTGCTGTTGGTCAACCGCTACGGCGGGCTGGGGCTGCACTCGTTGTTGAACATCGTCCGTCAATTCCCCGGCTACTTCCAACAGGTCGTGTTTGTCGCGGTGGCGGTGATCGATTCGGGGACCTTCAAGGGCGGGCAGGAGATCGAGGCGCTCAAGCAGCACGTTCACGAGGACCTCGACAAGTACGTCGCCTTCGCCCGTAGCTATGGGTTGGCGGCAACCAGTGTGATGGATGTGGGGATCGAGCCGGTCGAAGGTGCCGAAAAACTCTGCACCGAGCTGGCGCAACGATTCCCGAAGGCGACCTTCTTCACCGGTAAACTCGTCTTCGAACGCGAGAAATGGTATCAGCGCATCCTCCACAACGAAACCGCCTACGCCATCCAACGCCGTCTCCAGTGGCGCGGCCTGGCGACCGTGGTGCTGCCAATCCGCGTGCGGGAATAAACCGCGGCCGCAATCGGGACAACCATCGCTGTCACCAAACACCGGGGGCGTGGATGTGGTGACGATTAATGCCGTCAGCGACGACCCCGCGTGGACGATTCTCGACAACGCCGCGATTGCAGGCGTGGATGTGCTTCGTGGGTCACTTGCGCCGCTCTGCACTGACGTGAGTGTTGCGTGGCGACCTAATGCAGCAACTCGCGACCCAATTGCCTGAGGAGATCCGTTTGGTAATTGTGGGTCAGCCGGGAAGACGAAGCTATTGCGAAAGATGGGTATGTTCCCATAGCGCTCGCAGTACCGTGCCGAACGCAAGCAGCAGGTTGAACCACGTCAGGATGAAGGTTATGTAATAGATGCTCAACGAGTTGCCGCGCGCTCTGCAGATTTCCCGGTAGATGCGCAACTCGTGAAAGACTCGCCAGAACAAAAGCCCGGTCGGAAATTTTGCTCCTTGTTTGTATAGGGTGCGGCAAATCACCAGCCAGTGGATCAGAACATTGGTTGCGACCAATGCGCTGAGCGGAATAAGCAGTCCCAAGAGGCCGTGGTCTTGCATGCTCATAAGGACCGCAGGAATTCTGCCAAGTCTTTCGCGGTTGGGCTCTTGGCTGTGCGCACGTAGTAACCCGAGGTTCCGACGCCGACCTGCAGCGTGATTTCGTTGTCAGCGCCGATCAGTTTGCCGAGGCAAAATCCCGCGTTGAAATGGTCGCCCGCGCCGGTGCTGATCAGCGGATTTGGCGTAAACGGCCCGTGGACGAGCACCACGTCTTTGCCGTCGGCCGCCACGGCATAGGCGCGTGGATGAACCACCACGGCGGAGATCTTGATCACTTTCTGGATGAACTTTGCCACCGCTGGAACGGCGTCCTCTCCTTTGCTCGGCCCATCGTAGCCGAGCACGTGGCCGATTTCGAAGGATTCCTTTTCGTTGAGGCCGAGATAGGTTTCGAAATACTTCTGAAACTTGCCGACCAGTTCCATCGCGCGCTGGATGTCGCGCGGATCGCGTTTCTCGGGATCGGCCAGGTCGAAGAAAACCATCCGCTTCGTACGGCCGGGTAGTTTGGGACAAAACTCATCCAGCACATGTTGCCAGATGTCGCTCATGTGGGGCAGCATCGTCCAGTTCTGCAGGCCGATGAGACTGGACGCGCTGAATGATTCGAACAACTTCTCGCGCCCGACGCGCTCCATCAGGTGTTGCCAGTTTACGTCTCCCAGTGTCGTGTGCTTGCCCAGCATCAGCTTCCCGTCGTCGAACTCCAGCGCGTCGGTGTGCCCCGGCTCCGCAATGCTGGAGACAGCGGCGCGCCTGGCCAGTTCCTCGAACGCAGGATGCAGCGTGGGGTAGCCCAGGCTGCCGATGTAGGTGACGCGTGTGCCAAACGCGGCCAACGCGTTGGCCATGATCGGCCCGTTCCCGCCCAGCTTCACTTGCGTGACGACGAGTTCCGCGTTCGCGCCTTTGCCCGCTGCTTGGGCAATGCGATTGGCAAATGCGGAGAGCGTCGGGATGCGCGTGAATTTGTCAGCCGATTCACGTTTGTCCACGACACTGACAATTTCGTCCACGAAACCATCCAGGCCGATGGTCACGCGTTGTGATGCCAATTCGGGGCTTTTGGCCGTAAGAGCCGCCGCCGCGCGCTGGGGAAGTCCGTTTTTGTTCACATTGACCGTTTTTGAACCGTTGGAATTATGCTTGGCATCGAAGTTGCATCTTAGTTGTGGCGATGCCGAAGTCTCTATCAGAAATCAGGACAACGCTCAACTTCTTTTCCAGCGTCCGCGCCGGCGCTCCCTTGACGTTTCAGAGCGCGCTGCTAAGTTATGATGTCGGTCGGCAATCCGTTCCGGCGGAAAGCCGGTCGGCAAGAGGGAAGAAATAGGGCCATGAAAAAGATTGAAATCGGTCAACACGCACCAGATTTCACTCTGCCGGGAGTCGACGGCAAGGATTGCTCCCTGGCCTCATTTAAGGAAAAGAAAGCTGTCGTTGTAGTGTTCACCTGCAACCATTGCCCCTACGCGCAGGCGTACGAGGAACGCCTGATCAGCATCCAGCGCGACTACGGACCGAATGGCATCCAACTCATCGCCATCAACGCCAACGACAGCGTCGCGTATCCAGAGGACAGCTTCGAAAACATGGTCAAACGCGCCAAACAGAAAGGCTACAATTTCCCCTATCTCCGCGACAAGACGCAGCGCGTTGCGCACGCCTTCGGAGCCGAATGCACCCCGGAGGCGTTCGTGCTCAATTGCAAGTTCGCTGTCCGCTACATCGGACGCATCGACGACAACTGGCAGCACCCCGACAAGGTGAGATCGCACGACCTGCGCAATGCCATCACCGCCGTCCTCGAACACAAGAAGGTCGAGAACCACGTCACGCACGCCATGGGCTGCACCATCAAGTGGAAGTACTGATTTTTTGGTAGCGCCCGCCTTCTTCGTGTGATTACATTGTCGGCGCAATGGGCCGACGACTGATCATCCTCATCACCAAACTCGCGATCAACGCGCTGGCCCTGCTGGTCGCGGCCCAAATGCTTCACGGCATCCGGTTCGACAACTGGCAGGCCACCCTCGCCGCTGCCGTCGTGCTGGCGCTGGTCAACACCTATCTGCGCCCGCTCGTCGTTGTGCTGACGCTGCCGATCAACATCTTCACACTCGGTCTTTTCACGCTCGTCATCAACGCGCTGATGTTGAAGTTCGTCAGTTGGCTCATCCCTGCGTTCCATGTTGAAGGATTCTGGACCGCCATCGGCGGCGCGTTGGTCGTCAGCATTGTCAGCTTCCTGCTCAACTGGTTCCTCCGCCCCGATCGCGTCCAAGCGCGCGTCCACCGCTTCTGACACCCCGCTCTTACTCTTACTCCTGCTCTTAATCTTGCTCTGTCGTTTCCTCCTCGACCAGTTCCATGAGTGTCATTCTGAGCGCAGCGAAGAATCTCAGTCTTTATCCTCTTGTTGCACGGACGGAACGTCAGAGACCCTTCGCTTCGCTCAGGGGGACAACTTGGGGGATAGCGGCAGTCAAAGGATGCGTTTCCGCACAGAATGACAATCGGAAACACTCTCGCCCGCCAGCCCCCGATCTTGTATCCATTTCACCGTCAGGCTGCCACGAAGAAGGCAGACATAAGACTTTGAGTTTGCCTTTGTCCAGCAATGGCCGTGATAGGACAAACTGAGTTTGTGCTAATAATACTGTTGTTCACTCCAAGCGTCTCACACGGACAGTCGCAGGTCTTCAATCAGATGGGCTGTGCCCGCCGCCCCTGCAGAAACCTCTTCAGAAACCTCGCCGTGTGTGACCGCGCGCCGTTGCGCGCGACCTCATCCGGTGTTCCCTGCGCCACGATTCGGCCGCCGGCGTCGCCGCCTTCGGGGCCGAGGTCGATGATCCAATCTGCCTCCGCAATGATGTCGAGATTGTGCTCGACGATGACAACGGTGTTGCCCGCGTCCACCAGCCGATGCAGCACGCGAATCAGTTTCTCCACGTCCGCCATGTGCAGCCCGATAGTCGGCTCATCCAGCACGTACAGCGTCCCACCTCTTACTCTTACTCGTGCTCTTGCCTCTTGCTCTGCTGACCCCGCCTTTGCCAACTCTGTGACGAGCTTGATCCGTTGCGCTTCGCCGCCGCTCAACGTCGGGCTTTGCTGCCCGAGCATGAGATAACCAAGTCCAACTTCCTGTAGCAGCTTCAGACCGTGGTGAATGTGCGATTGCGCCGCGAAGAACTCCGCCGCCTCATCCACGTTCATTGCCAGCACGTCGCCGATGCTCTTCTCTTTCCATTTCACTTCCAGCGTTTCGGGCGTGAACCGTTTTCCGCGGCACGACTCGCACGTCACCGACACGTCGGGCAGGAAACTCATCTCGATCTTCTTCACGCCCTGGCCTTCGCACTCTCCACAGCGTCCGCCCGCGACGTTGAATGAGAACCGGCTGGCCGTGTACCCGCGCATCTTTGCTTCCGTCGTGCTCGCGAACAACCGGCGAATGTCGTCCCAGAAGCCGACGTACGTCGCCGGACACGACCGCGGCGTCTTCCCGATGGGTGTCTGATCCACTTCCAGCACGCGCGCGACCTGCTCCGCGCCGAGAATCTCGCGGCAGCCGCGCCACTCTTGAATGTGGGAGGGGCCTGAGTGCCCCGACCGTCGCCGCGCTGAGGCGGCTCCCACATTGCGTTTCACATTGTCGTGCAACACTTCTCTGACGAGCGTGCTCTTGCCGCTGCCGCTCACGCCCGTCACGCACACGAATCGCGCCAGCGGAATCTTCACACGCAGATTTTTCAGGTTGTGCAGGCTGGCCCCGGTGATTAGTAGCGCGGGCGTCTCGCCCGTTCTGTTTGTCGTTCCCCGCAGCCCACGAAACGGGCGAGACGCCCGCGCTACTAACGGATGCCGCAAGGGTTCTCGCAGAAACTGCCCCGTCACCGATTCCGGAGCGCGGATCACGTCCTCCACCGTTCCCTCCGCGACCACGCGACCGCCGTTGACGCCGGCACCGGGGCCGAGGTCAACAACGTGCTCGGCGTGTCGGATCGTTTCCTCATCGTGCTCCACGACGACGACCGTGTTGCCTTTCGCTTCCAGTTCGTGGAGCGTGTCGAGCAACATCAGGTTGTCGCGTGGATGCAGGCCGATGGTCGGCTCGTCGAGGATGTAGCAGACACCGCGCAGGTTCGAGCCGAGCTGCGACGCCAGCCGAATCCGTTGCGCCTCGCCGCCGCTCAGTGTCGGCGCCGCGCGGTCGAGCGCCAGGTACGGCAGCCCGACTTTTTCCAGGAACTTCAGCCGCGAACGCAACTCCGCCACGATGTCGCGCGCAATCTCCGCTTCGCGTCCGCGCAGTTTGAGCGCGCGGAAATGTCGCTCCGTTTCGGCGACCGACCACGCGGTCATCTGCGCGATGTTCATTCCTTGAAACCGCACCGCCAGCGCCTCGCGCCGCAGCCGCGCGCCGTTGCAGTCGGGACACGGCCGTTCCTGGCCCTCGAACCACTTGTTCCACCAAGCCTCCTCGCCCGTGTGCTCCTCGCTGAATCCGTAAAACAGCAGCCCCGTGCCGTAACAACTCGGACACCAACCGTGCTTGGAGTTGAACGAGAACAATCGCGGATCGAGTTCCTCAAAGCTGCGTCCGCATTTCGGACACGCTCGGCGGGTGGAAAAGAGTGTTTCCGGTAGGGACGGACCGCCGGGCCGTCCGTGGGCAAGCGTTTTCGGCGCGCCCGGCGGTCGCGCCCTACCAACGATAACGAGACCTTTCCCAAACTCCAGCGTCGTCTCGAGCAGTTCGCGCAACTCTTTCTCGGTTTTACCGGTTTTGACGATTTCAACGTTCCCCACCGGTAGCTCGATGTTGTGTTCTTTGAAGCGGTCGAGCCGCGGCCACTTCTCAGTCGGAAGCAACTCGCCATCGACGCGCAGATGCGGGAAGCCTTTGCGTGCCGCCCACTGGGCCAAATCGGTGTAGTAGCCTTTGCGGGCGGCGATCAGCGGCGCGAGCAACTCGACGCGTTGACCACGAAATTGCCGGAGGATTTGCGCGAAGATCGCCTCCGCCGTCTGAGGTTGGATCGGGATGTCGCAGTCGGGGCAGTACTGCGTGCCGAGCTTCACGAACAGCAGCCGCAGGAAATGATAAACCTCCGTCGCGGTCGCGACGGTGCTCTTGCGACCGCCGCGACTCGTGCGTTGTTCGATGGCCACTGTTGGCGGAATGCCGAAGATCGCATCCACGTCAGGTCGTGACGCGGGCTGCACGAACTGTCGGGCGTAGGCGTTGAGCGATTCGAGATAGCGGCGTTGGCCCTCGGCGAATAGAATGTCGAATGCCAGCGTGCTCTTCCCGCTGCCGCTGATGCCGGTGATGACGGTGAATTTGTCGCACGGAATGCAAACATCGATCGATTTGAGGTTGTGCTCGCGGGCGTTGTGGATCTGGATTTGGCGATTCGTGATTGGTGATTGGTGATTGGTTTTTCCAGTCACAAGTCTCTGATCGCCGGTCACCACTCCCCGCAGTGCCTTGCCGGTGTGACTCCGTTCGCACTTCGCAACGTCGTTGGGCGTGCCGACGCAAACGACCTCGCCACCGGCGTCGCCGCCTTCGGGGCCGATATCGATGATCCAATTGGCAGCGCGAATCACGTCGAGGTTGTGCTCGATGACGATGATCGAGTGGCCGCGCTCGATGAGTTGCTCGAACGCGCGGAGTAGCGTCGCAATGTCGTCGAAATGCAGGCCCGTCGTCGGCTCGTCGAAAAGAAACAGCGTGCGTTTGTTTGTCGTCTGTGCGAGGTGCTCCGCCAGTTTCAGCCGTTGCGCTTCGCCGCCGCTGAGCGTCGGCACAGGTTGGCCGAGCTTCACGTAGCCGAGTCCGACGGCCCGCAATGGTTCGAGCACGCGCAGTACTTCGGCCTGGTCGGCGAAGAACTCGCAGGCTTCGTTGACCGTCATGTCGAGGACATCGGCGATGGAGTTAGTAGCGCGGGCGTCCCGCCCGTGTCGTTCGCTGTGCCCGGACGGAACGGGCGGGACGCCCGCGCTACTTCCGACCTTCACCTCCAGCACTTCGGCTCGATACCGTTTCCCGTCGCAGTCGGGACAGCGGAGGTACACGTCGCTCAGGAACTGCATCTCGACGTGCTCGAACCCGTTTCCGTGACAGGTGGGGCAACGGCCTTCACCCGAATTAAAGCTGAACGTGCCCGGCGTGTAGCTGCGCTCTTTCGAGAGCGGCGCGGCGGCAAACAATTTGCGGATCGCGTCGAACGCGCCGACGTAGCTGGCGGGATTCGACCGCGTTGTCCTGCCGATGGGCGACTGGTCAACCAACACCACGTCCTCGATCCGTTCGTGGCCGGTGACCCGCTTGTGTTTGCCGGGTTGCTCGGTCGGCTTGTGCTTCAACCTGCAGAGCGCGTTGTAGAGAACGTCCTGCACGAGCGTGGACTTGCCCGAACCGCTCACGCCGGTGATGCAAACGAGCCGGTTCAGCGGAATTTCGACGTCGATGTTCTTGAGGTTGTGCTCGGCTGCGCCTGTGATTAGTAGCGCGGGCGTCTCGCCCGTTCTGTTTATTGCTCCCCGCAACCCACGGAACGGGCGAGACGCCCGCGTTACAAGATACTTGGCGGTCAGCGAGCGCTTGCACTTCCTCAGTTCAGGCACCGTCCCGAAGAAGACCACCTCGCCGCCGCGTTCGCCGGGGCCGGGACCGAGATCGAGGATCTTGTCGGCGGCGCGGATGACATCGGGGTCGTGTTCGACGACGAGGAGAGTGTTGCCCGCGTCGCGCAGACGGTGAAGGATGCCGATGAGGCGGTTGATGTCGCGCGCGTGCAAGCCGATGCTCGGTTCGTCGAGGACGTAGAGCGTGTTGACCAGCGACGTGCCGAGCGCGGTGGTGAGATTGACGCGTTGGACTTCGCCGCCGCTGAGCGTGCGCGACTGGCGGTCGAGCGTGAGGTAGCCGAGTCCGACGTCCACGAGGTACCGCAGCCGGGTGCGGATTTCGTCGAGCAACAGATCGGTCGCTTCGTCGAGCGGCGCGGGGAGTTTGAGCGACTGGAAGAATGTGTAGCAGTCGGCGATGGGCATCAACATCACGTCGTGAACGGTGAGGCCGGTAGAACCGTTAAAATCGTTAGAACCGTTAAAGGGTGAAGGCAAACGTGTCGGGGTACTTTTAACGGTTTTATCCGTTTTAACGATTGTAACGACTGGAGCCAGCCGCCACAGCAGCGCATCAGGCTTGAGGCGCGCGCCGCCGCAGGCCTGGCACGGGATGTAGGTGCGATATTTCGAGAGCAACACGCGGATGTGCATGCGGTAACTCTTCGTCTCCAGCCAGTCGAAGAAACGCTTCACGCCGTACCATTTCCGGTCTTCCCACGAACCTTCGCCGTCGATGACCCACTTCCTTTGCGTTTCGGCCAACTCACGCCACGGAACATCGGTCGGGATGCCGCGCTTCTCCGCAAACTCCATCATGTCGTCCTGACATTCGCGGTAACTCTCCGTCTGCCACGGCCTGACCGCGCCCCCGGCGAGCGTCTTGGTGTCGTCCGGAATGACGAGGCCGTAGTCAATGCCGATGGTGCGACCGAATCCGCGGCAAACTTCGCACGCGCCGATGGGCGAGTTGAACGAGAACAGGTTCGGCACGGGATCGCGGTAGTGAATGTCGCAATCGGGGCAGTGGAGGTCGCTCGAAAAACGAAGGATGAGGGAGGAGGGATGAGGGATGAAGATGTTGACGCGCCCTTGACCGACTTTCAGCGCGGCTTCGAGTGATTCGACGATGCGCGAGCGATTCTTCTCGGCGAAGACAACATTGTCCTGAACAACCTCGATCGCGTCGCCACGCTTCTCCAGCTTGTGATAACCCTGCTTGGCGAGCAAGTCGCGGACTTCTTCCTCGCTGAAGTTTTTGGGGACTATTACAGGGAATGTGATCGCGATTTCTGATTTCGGATTTGCTTCGCATGTCTCGCTGACTCGGCTTCGGATTTCGGATTCCAGTCGATCGAAGATCGACTGTGCGGTGTCCCGTCGCACCGGCTTGCCGCAACCACGGCAGAACAACTGCGCGGCGCGGGCAAAGAGCAGCTTCAGGTGGTCGTTGAGCTCCGTCATCGTGCCGACGGTGGAGCGCGAGGTCTTGACAGGATTGGTCTGGTCGATGGCGATGGATGGCGGGATGCCATCGATGCGGTCGGCCTTCGGTTTGTCCATGCGGTCGAGGAACTGCCGCGCGTACGGCGAGAACGTCTCGACGTACCGGCGTTGTCCCTCGGCGTAAATCGTGTCGAACGCCAGCGACGATTTTCCCGAGCCGCTGACGCCCGTGACGACGATCAACTCGTTGAGGGGCAGCTTGAGGTTGATCCCCTTGAGGTTGTTCTGTCGCGCGCCTTCGATCAGGATGAAATTGCTGGAATTTCTGGCCATACTCGCAGCGTTACTTTACCGCATTGTCCAAGCCGGGCAAGCTGGGCGTGGCGTTCGCCGGGTAAATGAGTTGCCGGCCTACGACTCTGGCGAACGGCGTGAGCGTGTGCGGTTGGCGGCGGGTCGGACCGGTGATGTGTTCGACCTGGATGTCGCGGACGGTGAGGGCGTCGGCGATGAGGGAGCGGTGGCAACGCCACGGGACGGCTTCGGCGCACATGATGGCGACCCGTTTTTTCGCGGCAAGTTCCAAGAGCTTTCCCAGCGCCTTCTCGAACTTGGGTGTCTGCATGTAGTCGGCGTAGCCGCGGAAGCCGGCGTTGCGCCAGCCGGTGTTGGGCGAATCCTTGCGCGGATGGCGCAGGCCGCCGAGTTCTCCCAAGTGCGTGTAGAAGATGCGTGCCTGGCGCAACGCGGCGGGCAGGGTGTCGCGGTTGAACTGCGGGTTGTGGCGCGAGCGCGGAACGGTGCGGACATCGACGAGCCGTTTCACGCCGTGGGCTTGAAGGAGGCGGATGAACTTGTCGAGCAAATGTGTGGAATGGCCGATGGTGAAGATAACGAGTGGCGGCTTTGGGTTTTCAGTTTTCTTAGCCACGGATTCACACGGATGTACCACAGATTGTGCGGAGTGCATCCGTGACAATCTGTGTCCATCTGTGGCTCATTGCAACCGGTCCATCCACTCTTCGTCCACGAGCACGGCGAGGTCGAGGAAGACTTTGCGGTTTATGGCGACTTCGAGTTCGTGGCGGGCGGCGCTGCCGATGTTCTTAATCTTTCTCGCGCCCTGGCCGATGAGCATGCGTTGGTAGCGCTCGTCGGTGGTGAGTATGGCGGCCTTGATGTAAAGCAGCGGTTTGCCCTGTTTGTCCTTCCGATCTTCGACCTGCTCGACTTGGACGGTCGCGGTGTAAGGAACTTCCTGCGAGGTCTGGAGGTACAGCTTTTCGCGGATGACTTCGGCAATCCAGAATTCGTTGGTGGCGTTCGTGACCTGACCGTCGGGGTATTGCGGCGGGCCGACGGGCAAATGGCGGAAGATGGCTTGGATGATCAGCTCGACGTTTTTGCCGGTCAGCGCGGAAACCTCAACGACGGAGGCATAACGACCACAGGCAGGGACGCCTGTGCCACCAGATGAAGATGAACCACCTTGGGCGCGTTCGAGCCACGATTCGCGGTAGTAGCGGTTGGGCAGGTCGAGTTTGTTCAGACAGAGAATCCGGGGCTGGGCGACGTGGTCGACGATGTCGTTGACCATGTTGTCTTCGAGCCCGATGGCGCGCGTGGGATCGACGACGTGGACGATGACGTCGATGCCTTCAAGGGCGTCGCGGACTTTGTGGTGGAGATTTGAGACGAGTTTGCTCGGCTGGGTCTTGAAGATGCCGGGCGTGTCCACGAAGACGATCTGGCCTTCGGGACGGTGGACGATGCCGTGGACGGTATCGCGCGTGGTCTGCGGTTTTGGGGTGACGATGGCGATCTTGGTGCCGACCAGCGCGTTGAGAAGCGTGGATTTGCCGACGTTGGTGCGGCCCACGAGCACGGCGAGGCCGGATTTGAAGTTGGATGTTGTTTCCATCGGCAGCAATTTTATCCACGGATGACACGGATGACACGGATTTATTCCGTGAAAATCCGTGGAATTCGTGGATACTCATCTCGATGGACAACATCCTGCCAGCTCACCGTCAGCATCCGCGGCGGTTCGAGGACTTCAAGTTCGTTTACCCGGTCCTCTCGCGGCGCTCGCACGGCATTTCCATCGGCATCAACACCAATCCCGACAAGGTGTGCAATTTCGATTGCATTTACTGTCAGGTGGACCGCACTGCGCCTGCGACGATCATGAAGTTCGATCTTGGGGTCGCGGAAGAAGAACTGCGCGCAATGCTGGAAATGGTGCGCTCGGGTGAATTGTCCCAGCATCCGCCGTTCGATTCCGTCCCGCGCGAACTGCTCCGCTTGAACGACATCGCGCTCAGCGGCGATGCCGAGCCGACGACGCTGCCGAACTTTTCTGCCACGATCGCGATGATCGCGCGCGTCAAACCACCCGACGCAAAGATTGTTCTCATCACCGATGCTGGTGGACTTGATCGCGCCGACGTAAAACGCGGGCTTGAAATCATGGATGCCAACAACGGCGAAGTGTGGGCAAAATTGGACGCGGGAACGGAAGATTATTTCAAGCTGATCAGCCGCACGAATATCCCGTTCGGGCGCATCTTGAAAAACATCGGGGACTGCGCGAATGCGCGCCCCGTTGTGATTCAGAGCATGTTCATGAAAGTGCACGGCGTCGGCCCGAGCGCCAACGAAATCACCGCCTACTGCCAGCGCCTCCGCGAGATCGGCAACGTCAATCCCACTCGGAGCGGGATCAAGCTCGTGCAGGTGTGCACCATCGCCCGCAAGCCGATGACGATGGTGGACGGCGTTCCCGCGTGGCAGTTCGTCACGGCGCTCACGAACAAGGAAGTGGACGCCATCGCCGGGCGCTTGCGGAAAGAGGCGGGAGTGACAGCAGAGAGTTTCTATGGTGCTTGGTAGCGCGGGCGTCCCGCCCGTTTCGTGAGGTGGTTTACGGGCGGGACGCCCGGGCTACTTTTCAGTCCATGCTTTTTTCTGTTGCCTAGCTTTTGAATTCGGTGTAAACCCGCCGGGCAACGGCGAGGGAATTCACTTATGGGTCAGTATGGACTGGAAAATCACGGCATCGTGCGCCCCGGCAAGGTGCATTGGAATCTGTTGCCCGTCCGCTTGATCGAGGAGGCGGTGCGGCGGAACGAAGCGGTGTTGACCAGCAGTGGCGCGATCAACGCGTTGACGGGCAAGCGGACGGGGCGTTCGCCGCGCGACAAGTTCGTCGTCGAAGAGCCGTCGACCCGTGACAAGATTTGGTGGGGCAAGACCAACCAGCCGATTTCCGAGGAAGGTTATCTCGGGTTGCGGCAGGAAGTGCTGGCCTATTTGCAGGGCCGCGAGTTGTTCGTGATGGATGGTTTTGCCGGCGCGGACCCGCGCTACACGATGCCGATCCGCATCATCACGGAACTGGCGTGGCACAGTTTGTTTGTGAAACAATTGTTCCGTCGCGCCGCGCCGGAGCAACTCGAGAGCCATGCGCCGCAGTGGACGGTCATCAACGCCTGCAAGTTTCTCGCCGATCCGAAGAAGCATAAGCTCAACAGCGAAGCGTTCATCATTGTGGATTCCGCGCGCAGGACCGTGCTCATCGGCGGCACGGAATACGCGGGCGAGATGAAGAAGAGCATTTTCAGCGTCTTAAACTACGTGCTGCCGCTTCAGGGCGTGTTGCCGATGCATTGCTCGGCCAACATCGGCAAAGACGGCGACGTGGCGCTGTTTTTCGGCTTGAGCGGCACGGGCAAGACGACGCTCTCGGCCGACCCGAACCGCGGCCTGATCGGCGACGACGAGCACGGCTGGAGCGACCAGGGCGTGTTCAACTTCGAAGGCGGCTGTTACGCCAAGTGCATCAAACTCACCAAGGAACGCGAGCCGCTGATCTGGGACGCGATTCGCTTCGGCTCGGTGATCGAGAACGTGGTGGTGGACCCGGTCACGCGCGAGCCGGATTACTTTGACGATTCGATCACCGAGAACACCCGCTGTGCCTATCCGTTGGACTACATAGCCAACGCGGTTCCCGGCGGCCTGGGCGGCCATCCGCGGGCCATCGTGTTTCTGGCTTGCGACGCGTTTGGCGTGTTGCCGCCCGTGGCGCGCCTGAGTCCCGCCCATGCGATGTACCATTTCATGTCCGGCTACACGGCGTCGCTGGCCGGCACGGAAACCAACCTCGGCAGGAATCCGGTGCCGACCTTCTCGGCGTGTTTCGGCGCGCCGTTTCTGCCGTTGCCGCCGCAAACCTACGCCGAGATGCTGGCCAGGAAGATGCGCGAACACAAGGTGCAGTGTTACCTGCTCAACACGGGCTGGGTCGGCGAGCCGTTCGGGCAAGGCCCGCGCATTCCGCTGTGGCACAACCGGCACAGTGTTGCGCATGTGTTGAACGATTTGCTCGACCGGGCCGAGTTTTGGATCGATCCGGTGTTCGGTTTCGAGGTGCCGAAGGCGCTGCCGGAGATGCCGCCGGAAGTGCTCGATCCGCGGCTATCGGCCAGTGACATCAAGGATTACGAACGGCGGGCGCGCGATCTGGCGGCGCGGTTCATCAAAAACTTCGAGCAGTTCAAGGGCGTGTCCGCCGAGATCCTGGCCGCCGGGCCCAAGGTGTGACGCTACAAGGTCATGCGATGGTAGGGGCAGACCGCCGGGCTGCCCGCGACGTTGGCGCGCCCGGCGGTCGCGCCCTACCAGCTTGCGCCCAAACGCTTGCTTCGAGTATTCTCCACTTGTTATGACGCAACACTCCAAGAGGGCCCGCTACGTGCTGACGGTGGTTGTGACCGTGCTGATATGCACCGGTCCTGTCCGGGCGGCCACGACCGAGCAGTCCGAGATCGTCGATGGAGTCGCCGCCATCGTCAACGACAAGGTCATCACCTACAGCGAGGTTCGAGATTATGTGCAGCCCGTCGTGCAGCAATTGAGGCGCACCTACAGCGGCAACGAATTGGTGGAGAAGGTTCGAACCGCGCAGATGGACGCTCTGAACAACCTCATCGACCGCGACCTGATCATCCAGGAATTCAACCAGAAGGGCTACAACTTTCCTGCCACCGTCATTGACGGGCAGCTCAACGATGTGATCGCCAACGATTTCGGCGGCGACCGCTCCACGTTTATCAAGACGCTTCAGGCGCAACGCATGACTTTGGCGCAATATCGCGATCAATTGCGCGACCGCATCATCGTTCAAGCCATGCGCAATCGCAAGACCCAGCAGGAAGTGGTGGCCTCGCCGTACAAGATCGAAAAGTACTACCAGGAACATTTGGACGACTACAAGGTCGGCGACCAGATCAAGCTCCGCATGATCTTCATCAAGAAGGCGCCGATGGAGGAAGTCAGGAGCCAGAATTCAGAAGTCAGCACAAACGCAACGGCCACCGCTACCAACACCCCGGAACGAACTGTTACTGACGCGACAAACGTCACCGGCGAAGCCAGGGCGGAAGCCGAGGTCCGAGAAGGACTCGCGACTCCTGTCGAAGCTCCGTCCGCGCCGCCGCCGCCGCAGGCTGGTCCCGCTCAGAGCGGGGTCGATCCGCGGCGCAAACTGGGAGAGGAAATCATGGCCAAGCTGGATGCGGGCGACAGTTTCGACGGCATGGCGAAGCTTTACTCCGAGGGAAAGGAGGCAAAAGAGGGCGGCGAGTGGGGTTGGATTGGCCGTGATGTCCTGCGCAAGGAACTCAACGATGTGGCGTTCTCGCTCAAACCGGGCGAGCACAGCAAGCTGATTGAAACCGACGAAGGTTATTACATTTTGCAGGTCAACGACGTGAAGCCCGCCCACACTAGACTGCTGACCGAGGTGCGGGGCGAGGTTGAAAAAATCCTGCTCGAACTGCAGCGCGCCAAGATGCAGGAGGAATGGGTCAAAGAGCTTCGCGCCAAAGCGTACATCCGGTTGTTCTAGGCGGAAATTCTAAACTCGAATGACCGCAAACCGTCTCACGAGTGGTGGCACAGGCGTCCCTGCCTGTGCAATCATGGTACGCAGGCAGGGACGCCTGCGCCACCAGAATTCATAGGTTTCGGATTTATGAGCCTTCGGCGAATTGGCATCACGCTGGGCGACGTGGCCGGCATCGGCCCGGAAATCGTCGCCAAGGCCCTCGCTTCGGGCAAACTCGACAAACGGTTCGACTACGAAGTCATTGGCGACCCGCACACAAAACGCCGGGCTGACGCCGTCGATTGGGTCGTGCAAGCCGCGCGCCGCTGTTTGTCGGGCGAATTGGCTGCTATCGTCACCGCGCCCATCAGCAAGCAACTTGTGCGCGACGCCGGTTATCACTTCGAAGGCCACACCGAGTTGCTTGCGCATATCGCGCGGACAAAGCGTTTCGCCATGATGTTGGTCGGCGGACCCCTTCGTGTATCCTTGGTGACAATTCATGTGCCGCTGGCGAAAGTGCCACGGCTGCTTTCGAACAGAAGAATCGTTGAAGTGATCGGGCTTTCCCACGACGTGTGCAAACGATTGGGCATCCGTCGACCGAAGATCGGCGTGGCCGGGTTGAATCCGCACGCGGGCGAAGGCGGTTTGCTCGGCCACGAGGAGCAACGCATCATCGCGCCAGCGATCCAGAGCGCAAAAGGCAAAGGCATCGGCGTCACCGGCCCGTGGCCCGCCGACACGTTATTTCACAAAGCTTATCACGGCGAATTCGACGCGGTGGTGGCGATGTATCACGATCAAGGACTCGCGCCGCTGAAGATGATCGCTTTCGATTCAGGCGTGAACCTGACGCTCGGTCTGCCGTTCGTTCGCACGTCGCCCGACCACGGCACGGCCTTCGACATCGCGGGCAAAGGCATTGCCAACCCCGCCAGCATGATTGCCGCCATCAACCTCGCCGCCAAGCTCGCGCGACTCAGGTAGAGGCGCGCCGCACTTGGCGCAACCTGGCATTGCCCCCCCCCCTAGTAGCGCGGGCGTCTCGCCCGTGTCGTGCGGCATCTCGCATCGCTCGCTGTAGTGGCGCTCTACGAGCGCCGAAATGATGCACGTCGACGGTCATAAGCGTCCCGCCTGCCGCCGTTACGCTCCCCGACGCCTGCCGAACAGTTGGGCGTTGGAAGTTCAATGTTGAATGTTGAACGTTCATTCGTCCGCCGCCACAGCAAAAGATTGAATAATGGATAGACGCGGCCCCAAGTCGTTCCCAGGATGTGAGTCCAGATTCGCCAATTCCGTTCGATATCAAGCAGCTCTGGTACGACCTATACGTTGAGGAGTTCGCAACCCTAAGCGAAAAGGACAACTGGAAGAAGATCGCATACCGAAAGGATAAGCAAGGCAAGGAGATTAAAGGCAGCGCGAAAGATATCGTCGCTCCTCAGTTTGACCCGCCCGGCACTGGTCCACAACCCCCGTTTAGGTCAACAAGAGCGAAGGGGCTGGGCGGCTACCTAAACAAAATGGCCGGGCGACTCCGTGACAAAGATTTTGAGTTCCTGACCAAGCCCGGTGAATTTGATGGTGAGAAGAAGGATCTGCACAACCTCTTGGCTGAGTGGCTCGACCATCAATACACAATCACGGTTCTGGACCTGAGCGGTGTACCGTCAGAGGTGCTGGATCTTGTTGTGGGCGTGGTGGTGCGAATCTTGTTCGAAGGGATGTTCTGGGGCCGTGACCTACCCGGCATGGGGAAGCAACGCCCTCTGCTGCTTTTTTTCGAGGAGGCACACCTCTACCTCCCCAAGGGCGGTAGCGGTCAGTTTGTCGCGGGTTACGCCAGCCGGTCGATTCGACGTGTTCTCAAGGAAGGGAGAAAGTACGGAATCGGTTCCGTCGCAATCAGTCAGCGCCCCTCCGAACTGGACGAGACGGTTCTATCACAATGCGGAACCTTCTTTGGACTACGCCTGACGAACAGTGACGACCAAGGACGGATTCGATCCATTATCCCCGATTCACTTTCGGGTCTGGTCGAGATACTCCCCGCGCTGCGAACCGGCGAAGCGATTGTTGTTGGCGAGGCAGTGCAGATCCCGTCAAGGATACGCTTCCCATTGATCGAACCTCGCCCGAAGAGTAGTGACCCCGAACCAACCAAGCAGTGGAAGCAGAAGCGAGTAAAGAACCCGCCCTTCGCCGCCGTAGTTACGGCTTGGCGGAAGCAAGAGAAACCTTCAGAATAGCTCCTCATATGGAACGCATCCCTGTACAGTCCAGCAACATTGCGTCCGTGGGTTACGACGCCGATGGTCAGACGCTCGAAGTCGAATTCCTGCATGGTGGTGTTTACCAGTACTTCGGTGTGCCGCAAGCAGCCTTCGATGATTTTATGAACGCTCCATCAAAGGGTTCGTACTTCCAGCAAAATATCCGCAACGCCTATTCATGCAGCAAAGTTGGGTAGAGCCTTGGCGGGGCCTTCACCCAGGGCCTTCTCCCACGGGTAAGGCGGCAAATCTCCGTTTTCTGGAGTTGCCACGTGCGGCTGTGGCGCTCTCCTCGGTGAAGCGCCGCGTTACATCCGCTCATCCTCCCGTGAAGGAGCCGGTCCGCAACGTCGGTGACGGGAATTACTGCGTGCCGAGCTTCGCCAGCAGACTTTCCCGCCGATCGTGCCCAACCGCTTGCTCTGTATCGCGCCGATGCCGCAGCCGTGCGATTGGAAAAGGATTTACAGAAACAAGAGACCTGCATCGCTCACTGATTGGAACCCTGCCGCGCCCAGACTCTTGATTTGTGGGAGGTGGCCCTCCGCCGTTCTCCGGGTCGAGGTGTCGAAACGCCAACTTCGCTGAAATAACCTTGAACGCCCATTCAACATGTGGCATGTTCTGGCAAAGCTGGGGGAGCCATGAAACTGACCAAGCGAATTCGGACGGTTCTTTACGACGATCAGAAGTTCTCGGCGCTCGAACTGGAACTCCTGCACACACCTTCATTCCAGCGCCTCTACGACCTGCATCAGTTGGGCCTCACAGACCGAGTGTTCATCGATGCCTCACATTCAAGGTTGCACCACGTCGTTGGTGTCGTGGAACAAGCCACCAACCTCATGGAATCGTTGGTGCGCAACCTCCTGAGTAAACCCGAGAGCCCCCTAGAATACACGGGGGGGCCGCACAACCCATCCTCAACATCGGGGGATTTTGCTCGGCTTGTCAAACGGCGCATACCTGCTGCTCGGCTCATGGCTCTGTTGCATGATCTCACCCACACGCCATACGGGCATACTCTTGAGGATGAGATTCGGCTGGTTGAGGAAAAGCATGACGAACCTCATCGACAGGCAGACGCTTACTACCGAGTTGCGCTCCAACTCATCGGCTGGCTGGAGCGGAACTCTATGCGCCTCGAAGATGCCTCTGGAAGCACACCGTCATCTTCAGCACCTAAGTTAGCAGCCCTTTTGGAGCAGTACCTTGATGCTCCGGACCTCATCGATCCACCAACGGATGCCGTCTTTATTGATTATGTTAGCAGCCTCGCAGCCCGCTTGGTATGCTCGGCCCACGAGAGGCGAGGCAAACAACCTTTTGCCAAGCATGGAACGAAAGACCTAACTCAGTTCTTAAAGGACCTGTCTTTCGCGATGCGAGCTATGCTGTACTTGGAGGCCGCACACAAAGAGGAGGTTCAACCGAAGCACATACCGAATCTCAGCTACCCCGTCGACCGTCTTTTTGATTCAATCTTTGAAAAACTTCGTGTGTCGCGTCGGGACGATGAGCGCTTCGCCCCACACAGAGACGCCTTCATGCTGGACGTGATTGGAAACACGATTTGCGCGGACCTACTGGACTATGCGAAGCGAGACTCCGTCACTTCGGGATTGAAACTCAATTACGACCCCAATCGCATCATCGAAAACTTCACACTGATCAGCCACAGTCCCGATCGGACTAAGGTTGTCCAACCGGATGATGCGGACGTTGAGCATCCGTTCGCGCAGCATAGCATCCGCACTGCGATCTCTCTCTTTGGGCACAAGCTGAGAACCGATGTGCCTGGCGAGTTGCTCAATTTGCTTCAAGTACGGTACTACGTTTACGAGCGCATGTTATACCACCCGACAAAGTGTATCGCCGGCGCAATGATGGGAGCTGCGGTGCAGCTCATCGGCTGGAAAACGGTGCCAAGCCATTTCCAGTTGATTGGGGATTCGGTTTTTCTGCGCGAGTCCAGAGATGCAGCTAGACTTGTTCGTTCTCTCTTGGATTCGGTCGCGGAAGGGACTCGTTGGTACAGCCCAGAGATACGCGATGATTTGAAAGGCAGGCTCAATGGGCACCCAGACAATGGCGTGACGAAGGCTGCCAACAAGCTTCTCGAGGATCGGATCGTCCAGCTGCGCGATCTGAAGAAGAAACTCGATCGACTCTGCTCTCTCAAGCCACATAAGAATGCCAGCCTTCAGTTGCGGAATGCCCTAACGGGCGCAAGACTGCAAAATGACGCTGCATTGGACACCGGCACCCGGGGGCAGATTCTTGCCGGAATACCAGAAGGGGATGCCAAGACCGAGGCGAAAACCCTATTGGATTCGCTAATGCCAGACGTCGAACGCATGAAGCAAGAGATCGAAGCTGGCCTGAGCCTTCTTGGCAGGTTAGCGGCTCGGCAGTTTTACAAGGGTGTGTTCCGGCTGCTGCAGAACGTCACAGATACTAGCGGTAAAAAGATCAAGGCCGCAGAGATTGCAGAGAAGTTTCTGGACAGTACGACCCGATTCATCGCCGAGAGGGAGATTGAAATTCGCGCGAAGCTACCTGTTGGCTCTCTTGTCATTCACTGCCCATCAGCAGAAGGACCTAAGAAGATCGCGAACATCCTGATCACAGGAGGAGTTGCCGGGCAGTCAAATGGAGAACCGCAGACAGTTCCCCTCTACGATGTTGGCAAGCTCCATTCTCCAGTATTTGAGGAGCATCAAAAGGCCATTAAAGCATTGCAGGATATGTACGGTTCCATGTGGCGGTTGGTTGTCAGCGTTGCCCCAGCGCAGACGCATCACTGGAAGACCATCGTGGCTGAGGCTGGCAATGTCATTTATGAGGTTTTGACAGGCGGGGACGACACTGGAGGTCCCGCCAAGAACGATCATTATATGGAGATGGAGATCGAATCTTCATTACGCCCAGACAAAGGTGCGGCGACGGATGGTCATGTTCGGGTTGAAATGCCTGATGGCGATGAGACCTCAATGCCGACAACGCTATTCAGATTTCTTGAGGGCGTTGCTCGTATTCTTGATCCAGATGAATTCAAAAGCGTGTTGAACGCAGATGGAGAAACCCCCGACGAACAGGAGGAAATTGATGCTTCGTTGGCGAAGCTGAAGTCCCTCATCCAATCGGGCAAATCCGCCGGAGAGACTGCCGGGCAGCGTCATCGGAAGCGTGTGAGCAAGCAAAAACCCACAACACGACCACGACTTCGGAAGCCCGCCCATCTGCCGGAGTTTGCTTTCGATGCGCCGAGTGCCGCCTCTAGAGACGTTGGCTTTGTCAAGCGTTTGAATGTCGAACTTGACGCGGTTCTGAGCCCTTATCAGTCGTACCTACCCGAGGGTGAGCGGGATACTCTCAACCGTTTTCGGAGCGGTTTTGTGGATCGGGCGAAAGCAAACCCAGCTTTGTACCAACGAATCCTCGACAGTCTTCAGACCTACAAGGTAACGATGCTGACGCAGGAACAAATCGCAAAGAATCAACATGGCAAAGCCCAAACCATCATGAAGGAATTGGAGAAGCTACTCTCCTGAGACCATGGCTCAGTCTGAAAGTCGGAACAGAAATCTGATTGCTAAGCTACGTGACCACGCGGATGCACTGGGCTCCATGGCCACTTCCGATCGTCTGCCGGTTAACTTGAACATCATCGCGCAAAGGCTGCGGGTCACTGCGGTCGAGTTCCAACCATTGTTAGTTTCTGCGATGCTATCGACACACCCGGAAGGATTCCGCATTTTCGTGAAGTCTGAGGTTGATCGAGTAGAGGATTTGCGCAAGAGGTTTGAATCCGAGGCGCCAAAGGCGCTTTTGCCAACAAAAGTTCGTTTCTCGATAGCGCACGAATTGGCGCACGCTCTCCTGTATAACCTGGCAGGCGTGGGAAAGAGCATCCCCAGAGAGAAGCGCAACTTCAGAGCTGGTGGTGGTAAGACCAAGCTCTCCATTTTGGAAAGACAATGCGACCGAATAGCTGGGCATTTGCTTATGCCATCGCCAATTTGGGAGCGAGAAATCGGCAGTTTGAAGAGTGTAGCACCCGAGGAACTCCTCGGTTTGGCGAGGCGCGCAGGAGTCTCAGTTGAGGCGTTGGTAATCAGGCTCGACGAATGCGAAGACTTGTTCGTGGATCGCTACTTCAAAGGCTGTATCGCGGTAGTCGAACGATTTTCTGATAGAATCGTAGTTAAGTCTGTGGCTCGTCCTCGAAGGCTCAACATTGCGAAGGAGCTTCGATTCGTTCGGTCAGGCGAGGTTTGGCAAGTCCAGAGAGATGATGGAACGGCCGCAATTAACGGAGAAGAATGCGGAGAGGTAGACATGCTGCTCACCATCGAGACAAGGCTATCCAGCGAAAAGGTCAAACACAGGTTGCGTTTCCTGCGCTATAGCAGCTTCGAACAGAAGCAGTCATATCTACTCAGCGTGGCTGTCTGTAAATAGACTGGCTTCGCAGCGCAGCTTCGCAGGGTCAGGTCTATTTATTATTCATTGTGTTTGGTGCGGGGTGCGACCCAAACGTTTGCCGGGCGCGTCGGCAATCCATTTAGTATCGCCAATGAGAACTTCTTTGCGTCTTGGCGTGAGACAATCTATCGCCCAGACCGTCGCTGCGGATTGCCCGATACGGTCGCGGTGGGCGGATTCATCTTCAATCCGACGATCCGCAGCGTGTAGGCGTATTTGCACGGCGCGCTGGCCGGGAGCTTGACCTTCAAGCCTTCGGCGTCCTGCGTGAACCTGAGCGGTTTGCTCCCGAGGAACCTGAATGCATGCTTGTAACCGAGAAGCGTGACGCTTTTGATCTTGCCCTCCGGCGCTTTGCCAGTCGCCAGCGAGGTGATCACGGCCTGTTCCCCCGGCCAGTTGCCGAGGATTATCGCGTAGAGGTTGTCGCCCTTGACGGTAAAGCGGATGTTGAGCCCGTTCTGCCCGCGACCGCCGCCCTCACCGAATTTGATCCAGTTGTGCGTGCCGTAGATCGCTTCGCCGTTTGTTTGGAGCCACTGGCCGACTTCCAGCAGCGTCTTCTGCTGGGCCTCGGGGATTGTCCCATCGGCTTTGGGCGAGAGATTCAACAGCAGGTTGCCGTTCTTGCTGACGGTGTCGGCCAGCTTGCTGATGATCGTTCCGGGGCCGGCGACGGTCATGTCGCTCGTGTAGCCCCACGTGCTGCCGATTGGCTCGTGGACCTCCCATACTTCGGTCCGGATGCCCGACGGAGAACGCGCGCCGATCTTCTCGAAATCAATGATGGACCCGATCTCTTGCGTGTTCGTGCCGCTCGGGGCAAAAGCTGCCTTCTTTGTGACGATCGAGACCTGTTTGCCCCATTCAGCAGCGCGGTTGTAGTAGTAGGCCGCCACCCACAGCTTGAGCGGATCCAGATAGCGGATGTCCACGCCGTTGTCGAACCAGACAACGTCGGGCTGGAATTTGTCGATCAGTTCGACATTTCGCTCGGCCCAGTTGATCAGGAACTTCTTACAAGTTTCGTCGCTGCGGTCGGCGACGCTGTAAAAGTCAGCCCACTTGGGGTCGTATAAATCCGCCTGCTTGGCTTTGAGATCGGCTGCCAGATCCGCCGGGGGATTGATGAACTGGAAGTTCTCGATTCCGTGATTGGAGACGCCGAACTTGAGTCCTTGGGCGCGAACGGCCCTGGCCAATTCGCCCATCAGATCGCGCTTGGGCCCCATTTGCATGGCGTTGAAGGGAGTGACACGGCTGTCCCAGAGCGCGAAATTGTCGTGATGCTGCACGGTGGGAGCAATCCATTTGGCGCCCGACTTCTTGAACAACTCCGCCCAAGCTTTCGGATCGAATTTCTCCGCCGTGAACATCGGGATAAAATCCTTGTAGCCAAACTTGTCTTGCCGCCCGAAATGCTCCCGATGCCACTGGATGAACGTGCCGTACATGTGCTTTTCGTACCATTCGTTGTGATACGCGGGGACGGAATAGAGTCCCCAGTGCAGGGACAGGCCGAGCTTGGCGTCGATGAACCACTGCGGGACCCTGTAATTCTTCTTGAGCGATTCCCACGTCGGTTTGAATGGCCCGGCCGGAATCTTCGATGGAATGGCGGCGACGGCGGCTTCAACAACCTCCAGCCTCGTCTCCGGGGCCATGTCGTAGCCGGAGGAGTTACCCCCTTCGGCTATCGTGTTGGGCGGCTGCGCCGCCGCCGTGGCCGCAGGCGGCATCTGAACGGATTCATTCGTGGCATTCGATCCGCGTTGAGCCGCGGCCGGCTCCGGCAAGACTGCAAACAAGATTGGGGCGAGGAGCACGCCGACCAGACGCGTACAGGTCTGAATAATTCTCAGGCACATAGGACTTCCTCCAAATTCCCGGCGGTTAACAGTGACGTCCCGACGACGCTGCTATCTAGCGAGAGAAACCCCCTTTTGTCAAACCGTCGTGTTCAACGGCAAAACCTTTGCAGGAGGCCGACAACCAGTACCCGCGGAGGGCAGCCGAACGCTCTAGGCAGGTCAAAGAACTCCACGAGAACTTCTTTGCGTCTTGGCGAGTTGGCGTGAGACAATCTGCGGGATGACACTGACCGAAGTCCGACGATTGCTTGACGAGCTTGGCGTCCGTCCCAGCAAGGCGCTGGGGCAGAATTTCCTGATCGACGGCAACATCCTCCAGATCATTCTTCGAGAAGCCGACATTCGGCGCGACGAGACGGTGTTGGAGATCGGGCCGGGACTCGGCATGCTGACGGAAGCGCTTGTTGACTGTGCCAAGCACGTCATTGCCATCGAGAAGGATCCCCGATTGGCCGGGTACGTGCGCGAAAAGTTTCCGTGGGTCGAATTGATCGAAGGCGACGCGGTAGAGCTTCTTCATCCCTCATCCCTCATCCCTCATCCTTTCTGCAAGGTCGTCGCCAATCTTCCGTACAGCATTTCCACGCCGATTCTGGAACGGTTCGTGGAAGGCGATCTCAAACCAAGACGCATGGTGGTGACGTTGCAGCGCGAAGTAGCGCAGCGTCTGGCCGCCAAGCCACGACACAAAGATTACGGCGCGCTCACGCTGTTCACCCAATTGCATTACCATTGCACGGTGGCGCATATCGTGTCGCCGACTTGTTTTTATCCGTCGCCACACGTGGAGAGCGCCGTCGTCGTGTTGGACCGGCGCGACCCGCGCGTGAAACTGAAGCCGGGCGCGCCGTTTCACGAGATCGTGCGCGCTGGCTTTGGTCAAAGGCGCAAGATGCTGAAGAAACTGCTCGTGGGTTGTGGTGACGTGGCGAGGGCGTTCGCGGACGCCGGCGTCGCGCTGACCGCGCGTGCCGAGGAGTTGAGCCTCGATCAGTGGATCACGCTGGCGAATGAGTTGCGGTAGGGATGGACTGCCGGGCCGTCCAAGACCAAGGCATAACGGCGCGCCCAGCGGTCGCGCCCTACCAACGGCGTCCTACTTCTGCTTCGGTTCTTGCTTGGGTTGTTCCACCGCGGGTTTCTTCGCTTCGAGAGCTTGCTTGGCGTCTTCGAGAATGTCGGCTGCGGGAACGACGATCGGCATGATCCCGAGGCCACCGGTGCCGGAGAACACCGACGCGACGTTCGCCTCGCCTTCAGCCGGAGCGTTCCGGATCAGGATGACGCCGATGGGCGTGCCGGACAAGGAGAACACGGGCGAGCCGACACCGGACGAGCCGCCGGAGGCAAGCACGTAGAACGGTCGGGGACGTTCCACGAGGGCATCAATACGCTCGATCGAGACGGCGACGGCGCGGTCCGCGACCTTGCCGAGGCGGTTGAGGCAGACGACCTCGTCGAGCACTTGCGGCTTGGCAGCGTGCGCGAGGTCGATGGCGGTCAGTGGTTTGGCGGGCTTCTCAACAGGCAGCAGATAGGCGACGTCGAGATCCTTGTCGCGCAACACGACTTGCGCGGCAATCTCAGTGCCATCGGCCAAGACGAGCTTGGCGTCCTTGACCTGACTGTCGACCTTCAACTCCGTCTGCTGGCCGCGCATACGCGCCTTTATCATTGAGCTGGGATCTATCGTGCTCAGGGAAATGACGGCCAGCCCCGACGGGTCAATAATCGTGCCGATCGCCTCCGTTTTGCTCTCGGATTGCTGGTCGCGGCTGCCGAAGGTCATGCTGTAGCTGACGACGAGTTTGACGGTAACCACTGCGTCCTGGTAGCGGCTCAGCACGCGGCGGCCTGCCTCAGCGGTCTCATCGGCGAACGCGAGAGAACTGTTGAGCAACACTGCGGTGACGAGTGTGCAGGCGAGTCGGGTCATCATGATGGTTGTCCTCCGAGATTGTCGGGTCGGCTATTTGCCGTTGTCCCAGTTGGGTTCGAGTTCAAGGTAGCGGGTGTGAATGCCGCGCAGCACGCGCAGCACGACAAACTTTGGCTTTTGCTGTACGACGGTTTTCATCGTTGCTTCCAGCGCTGCGACATCGGCGACCGGCTTCTCGTTGACCGCCTGGATGATGTCGTTGGCCAGCAACTGGCCGAGCGCGGCCCAGCCGCCGTCTTTCAATTCCGTGACGAGCGCGCCGGGCAGGTCTTCCGGCAGGTCATCGTGCACGCGGTCGAAGAAACTGAGATCGCGCACGGTGAATTCGAAGTCGGCGTCCTGAAACTTCTTCATTTCGCGCTCCAGCTTCGGCGCGCGCGCCAGCTCGACGGCGACCGTCAGCGGTTCGCCGTCGCGCAGGATGCGCAGTTCGGGCTTGTCACTCACGCGGTACTGGCGGATGCGGCTGGTGAACACTTCCTCGTCGCCGGGCTGGGAAGCGGGAATCTTCTCCCCGTCAAGCCCGACGATCAGGTCGCCGACTTTCAAGCCTGCATCCGCTGCGGCGCTGTGCGGGTACACCTGGATGATACGCACGCCCGTGAGGGTGTTGCTGCCGAGTTGTTCGGCGATCTCGGGCGTGATGACTTGAACGGCGACCGGCAGCCACGCCTTGCGCGCTTCGAGGCCCGGGTCTTCGAGTTCCTTGATCCCAACTTTGACGACGGTGAGGAATCTTTCGGTCTTGCGGCCGAAATGAACCGTCGTGGGCACGGGCGCTTTCTTGTCTTTGGTCAGATCCTCAGTCACGGCGACGAGGTCTTCGACGCTGTTGACGGGTTTACCGCCGACGAACTTGATGATGTCTTGAGGTTGGACAGCGGGCTTGGCCTCGCCGCACGGGCCGCCGGGGCGGACAGAAGTAACGAGGACGCCATTGCGGTCTTCGAGCTTCATTTCCTTGGCAGTGAAGAACGAGATGTTGCGCACGGTCATGCCCCATTGCTTCAGCTCGTGTTGTTTCGGGTCAACCGGCTCGCGCTCGGCGGTGCGCACCTTTAACGTGCTCTGTTTTCCGTCGCGCAGGACCACCGCTTCGATCTCCTTGCCGATCGGCAAGGCTGCCACCATCAGGTTCAGCAGCGGAATCTCTTCGTCGAAGCGCACGCTGATATCCCTGCCATCCAGCCGCACGAGGATGTCGTTGGACTTGAATCCGGCCTGCGCCGCGGGTGAGTCATCGACGACGCCGCTGACCAACACGCCGCGCGTCAGTTCCGAGCCTTTCAACAGCGGTTGAACTTCAATGCCGAGCCAACTGCGGCTGACCCGGCCGTTCGCGATGATCTGATCGGAGACGTCGCGCGCAAGATTGCTCGGAATGGCGCCGCCCAAGCCGAGGCTGATCTCGTTGACGCCGATGACCTCACCCTTGAGGTTCACGAGCGGGCCGCCGGAGTTGCCGGGGTAAATCGACGCGTCGTGCGCCAGCCAGCGCACCAGCGAGCCGACGTCTTCGCCTTCCAACGAGAAGCCGCCGTAGCGGCGGAACATGCTAGGCATGGTCATCTTGGCGTTGCTGACGATGCCGCGCGTGACCGACTGCGATAGCGCCAACGGGCTGCCCATCGCCAGGACCGTGTCCCCGACGTTGACGAGGCCGGAGTCGCCCCAGTCCACCGCCGGGAATTCCTGATGGCGGCTGTCGTCCAGTTTCAGTACGGCAATGTCGGTCATCGGGTCGGTGCCGACCAGCGTCGCCTCGATCTCCTCGTTGTTGGAGAACACGCAGACCGCCCGCGTAGCGCGGCCGGCAACGTGGTGGTTGGTGACGACGTAGCCTTTCTTGCGAATGATGAACCCGCTGCCGCTGGCTTCATGTTTTATCTCGCGGCCCTGCGCGTAGTCCACCCACACAACCTGGATGCGCACCAGCGACGGCTTCACCCGCGCCATCGCCTGCTCCATTGCCGGACGCAGTGGGTCGAGTGAGGCTTCACCAAAACCTCGCGGCGCAAGCGCCAGCGAAAGAGACAACCAACCGCACACCGCCATACATGGAAGCAAACGAACCCGATTCATCATACCGGTTATTTCAATCACAACCGCCTGCCGCAGAAAAGCTAATTCTTTGTCCGGTGCGGCGAATGATCGGAATCTAAAAGCGGCAGTCGATTTGGGTTGAGGTACAGGTTGGCGGCGCCCCCGCGAGACCGTCGGTTACGGCGCCACCCCTTTGCGCTGGCGTGTTGGCTCCGGTTCCGGTAGTCGTAATCACGCCATGACCGGTCAAGACACAAACCAGACGACGAATCTTCCTGCATCCCCTCGATTTCTTCCTGTGTTGTTGGTGCTGTTCTTCGGCAGCGGGTGTGCGGCGTTGATTTATGAAATCGTCTGGCTCCAGTTGCTGCAACTCGTCATCGGGTCAACGGCGGTCTCCCTCGGCGTGTTGCTGGGAACCTACATGGGAGGAATGTGCCTGGGGAGTTGGTTGCTGGCGCGGGTAATTCCAGCGCGGCGACATCCGATGAGAGTTTACGCGCTGCTGGAGTTGGGGATCGGCGTGATCGGGATCGTGGACCTGTTCGTTATGCCGTTTGTCGGCCAGATTTACACGGCGCACGTCGGGCACGGATTCCAGAACATTCTGCTGCGCGGCCTGGTCAGTGCCGTGTGCCTGCTGGCGCCGACGATGTTGATGGGGGCGACGCTGCCGGCCATTGCGCGCTGGGTGGAAACGACGCGGCAGGGAGTGTCGTGGTTGGGGTTCTTTTACGGAGGCAACATTGCCGGGGCCGTGTTCGGCTGTTTGCTGGCGGGGTTTTATTTGTTGCGGGTTCACGACATGCCGACGGCCACGTATGTCGCCGCGGCAATTAACGCGACGGTGACGTTGATCGCTTTGAGTCTGGCGAGTGAATCGCCGCATCGGGCGCCTGCCGATGAACCAGCACAGAGCCGCACGGCTCGCGCGTCGGGAGCATGGGGCGTGTACGTCACGATCGCGTTGTCGGGCATGTCGGCACTGGGCGCCGAGGTGGTTTGGACCCGGCTGGTTTCGCTAATGCTCGGCGGGACGGTGTACACGTTTTCGATCATCCTGGCTGTGTTCCTAGTGGGACTGGGGATCGGCAGCAGTGTTGGATCGTTTCTGGCGCGGGGAACGATGTCGCCCCGGATTGCTTTGGGAATCTGCCAAATGTTGCTCGCCGCGGCAATTGCCTGGACGGCGCACATGATCTCCGACTCGATTCCTTATTGGCCGATCAATCTGTCGATCTCGCGCAGTCCGTGGTACACGTTCCAACTCGATCTGGCGCGTTGCCTGTGGGCGATTCTGCCGGCGACGATTCTCTGGGGGGCAAGTTTTCCGCTGGCGCTGGCGGCGGCTGCGGTTCGCGGGCAGGATCCAGGGCGGTTGGTCGGCGGAGTGTATGCCGCGAACACGGTGGGTGCGATCGTTGGCGCGCTCGCTTTCAGCATGGTGCTGATTCCTGCCGTGGGCACGCAATGGTCGCAGCGGGTGTTAATCGGGTTGTCAACCGCCGCGATGCTGGTGGCATTGTCGCCATTCCTTTGGCCGCGTGTTGCCGAAACCTCCGGTGGCGATACGAGGAAGTTTGCTGCGGGAGTTGCCGTTGCGTTGACGGGTGCGGTGGGCGTTGCCGCCTGGCTCGCATGGAGTCTGTTCCCGATTCCCTGGGGTCTGGTCGCTTATGGACGTCACATGGCGACCTGGGCGGGTCAAATCATGCCGGGGATTGTCCAGGAGGATGACGTTCCGTTTGAAGCCGGTCCCACGGATGTGTATTGCACCTATGTGGGCGAGGGAATGAACGTGTCGGTTGCCGTGACGCTGTCCACGGCGGGCATTCGCAGTTTCCACGGCGCGGGCAAGGTGCAGGCGTCGAACGACCCGCGCGATATGCGGTTGCAGCGGATGCTGGGACACATCTCGGCGCTGGCGCACAAGAACCCGAAGTCGGTGCTGGTGGTGGCCTGCGGCGCGGGGGTGACAGCGGGCACGTTTACCTTGTACCCGAGCGTGAAACGCATCGTCATCTGCGACATCGAACCGTTGGTCCCGAAATTCGTGGCACCGATGTTTGCGAAAGAGAACTACGGGGTGGTGAACGATCCGCGGACGCAGGTGATTCTCGACGACGGGCGGCATTTCGTCCGCACAACGCGGGAGAAATTCGACATCATCACGTCCGACCCGATTGATCCGTGGGTCAAAGGCTGCGCCGCGCTGAACACGGTGGAGTATTACACGTGGTGCAAGGAACATTTGAATCCGGGCGGCGTGATGAGCCTGTGGATTCCGCTCTACGAGAGCAATTCGGACACGGTGAAGAGCGTGATTGCGACCTTCTTCAAGGTGTTCCCGAACGGGATCCTCTGGAGCAACGATGCCAAGGGGGAAGGTTACGACGCGGTTTTGTTCGGTCAGGTCGGGCCGACGAAGATCGACGTGGACGAATTGCAGCAGCGGCTCGACCGCGACGACTACCAGCGCGTGAAAGCCTCCCTCGAAGAGGCGGGGTTCGGCGAGAAAAAGTGGCGCGCCGGAAAGGAAGTGGACGGGCCGGGAGTCGCGGTTGATTTGCTCGCCACCTACGCCGGGCAGGCAGCCGATCTACAGGAGTGGAGCAAACACGCGCAAATCAACACGGACTCGAACCTGCGTCTGCAATACCTGGCCGGCATGTGGTTGAACTCCTATTGGGGCACGGAGATTCTGGCCGGGATGCTCCGCTATTACCGGTTCCCCGAGAATGTTTTTGTCGGTTCCGACGAGCGCATCCAGGCGTTGCAACATGCTCTCGAGAAGGAAGGGCGACCGAGACGCACCGAACTGACCCCTGCCGCAGGGCGCTGAAAAAAACTGACAGCACGGCTTGGCTGGAGCCAAGCCCTCCATGTTTTGTGGGAACACCGCATCTCTCTGGAGGGCGAAGTTCCACCCGCGCGCCGGCCCCGATTGCGGCAACTACTCTTGCGATTCCTTGGGTTCCGTGGTCGGCACGGCAGCTCGCGTTACGACCGGCGGCTGGGTCGCCAGCTTCAGCTTGCTGCGGGCGGCCTTGGCTTCCCTGGTCTTGGGCCAGCGCTTCGCCACGTGCTCGAGCAGCTTCTGACCGAACTTTCGCTCGTCGCCTGTGCCTTCGCTAAAGTGGAAACCGACATAATAAAGATCGGCTGCATCGAGGACTTTTTCTTTCTTCAATCGCTCCAGCAGCTTGAACGATTTGTCCGGCAGCAACGCCTGAAAACCACGCAGAGCCTGATCTCCGGCACGCAAATGCTGGGCGAGATCCTTTTGCGACTGTTTCAGGTTGCAAACGCTGAGTTCGTAGCGCAGTTCCCGGTCGAAACTTTCGGCCCGCGCCAGTTGCCGCAGGTATTCGACCGCCTTCGACCATCTCTTTGCCTTCTTGAATTTCAAGCCGACGTCGCGCACCACCCCATCCGCCACCTTCGGATCGATGTTGCACAGGAAGTAAGACAGTGCTTCGTAGCGCGGATTCCCCGACTCGAGGTCGCGGGCGGCCAGGGCGGCAAATTTCTTGAGGGTCTTCTTGTCCACGGACTCGCTGTGAGGCTTGAGGATTTTTGCCAGTCGCCAAGCCGCTTCGGTTTTGCGTTCCCGCGCCAGTGCGGCGAGCAACAGCTTGGTGGCGCGTTTGTGTCGGGCGAGCGCGCCGGCGGCGATCTCACCGACCTGCGCGTCCTCGTGGTTCAACAGCGTCATCATCAATCGGTTGGTGGCGGCGTTGTCGCCGACCGCGAGCCTGCGAGCAGCAAACTCTCGGACGACCGGATGTTTGTTCTTCAACAGCTTGCGCCACTGCGAGTCGTACGAGCCAGACAATGGAAGCTTCTCAAGAATGTCCAACGCATGCTGCGCAATCGTGGTGTCAGAGTCCGCCAGATACTTCAGCATCTGGCGGGCGGTCGCCCTGGCCGCAGCGCCTGTGAGTTCCAGGCCTTTGAGGCCGATCAATGCGTTGCGGCGGATGTAGCCGAGGTTCCTGAGCGTTGTGTGTTTTAGCAGAATGTTGCGGGCGTTGGGAGCGCCGATGTTGCCAACCAACAGCAAGCAGGAGATCAATACACGGTCATTCTTTTTGACGCGCGAGGAATTCGTGAATTTCGCGACCTGTTTGTGGAGCATGGCACGCTCTTTGGGCGTGGCATCGCCAATGTGGCGTCGAACTGCCTGGCAGGCTTCCTTCACGAGTTCGAAATCGGGATCGAACAAAACGTTGAGGATGATCTGCATGGCCTCGCGGGTGTGAATGCGGGCCACGATGTCCACGAGGACGCGCTTCTGCTGAACGCTCGACTTTTCAAATTGCCGTTTGAGTTCGGGCAAGATGTCGCCGCCCGCGCGCGCGACGATGGCAGCAGCGCGGAGTTTCGTTTCCATGTCCTCCGCATCGAGCAGCGGCAGCACGTAGGCTACGACGGCGCGCGTTCCGATCGCGTCGAAGGCTTCGAGAACATAGCGGGTGAGAAGCTGGTTGGCACCTTTGAGAGATTCGCCAAGGGCCTTGACGATGTGCGCGTCTTTTGGGGCGAGTTCAGCCAGCACCATCGCGGCCGCACAACGTCGCATGCCATCGGGGCTCTGCAACAGATCGCAGATTCTCTGGACGGTTCGATCCATAAAATAACCGCATACACTAGCAAAACGGCCAGCGGCTTGCAATGCAACAGGCCTTCCTGTAGCATCTAAGCCGAAATGGGGGTACATTGAAGATGGCCACACATTCAGGAATAAAAGTGCTTGGCGATATGGAGGTTACAACTCTGGATCACCTCCAGAGGACTTACTCCCAACCGTTGTTTGACCTGATCCAGCAGGCACGAGAAGTTTATCTGAAGCACTGGAAAAACAACGAAATCCAGCTCTGCTCGTTGCTGAGCATCAAGACCGGCGGCTGCAGCGAGGATTGCTCCTACTGTGCGCAAAGCGCCCGGTACAACACGGGCGTTAGAGCCGAGCGGCTCATGTTGACCGGCGAGGTCCTCGAAGTTGCGCAGCGCGCGAAGGCGAATGGCGCGACGCGTTTCTGCATGGGTGCGGCATGGAAAGGCGTCCGCGAAAACACGCCACAGTTTGAGGCAGTCCTCCAGACGGTTCGCGCGGTGAGCAGGCTCGGCATGGAGGTTTGTGTCACGCTGGGCCAGCTTACTGAAACGGCGGCGCACGAATTGAAGCGCGCGGGTCTCACGTCGTACAACCACAACCTCGACACAAGCCCCGAGTTCTATCCTAAGATCGTAACCACGCACACATTCGAGGATCGGTTGAAAACAATTCGCGCTGTACAGAAGGCAGGCCTCTCGGTGTGTTGCGGCGGAATCATCGGGATGGGAGAGAGCGAACTGGATCGCTTGAAAATGTTGGAGGTGCTCGTGGGTTTCGACCCGCCGCCCGAGAGTGTACCGATCAACTGTTTGATGGCCATGGAAGGCACGCCGCTGGAGGATCAACCGCCAGTGGACGTTTTTCAATTGGTCCGGTTGGTAGCGACGACCCGCATTGCCCTGCCGCGGTCCAAAGTGCGGCTTTCGGCGGGCCGCACGCGACTGTCGCGGGAAGCTCAGGCGCTGTGTTTCTTCGCGGGAGCCAATTCGATTTTCTATGGCGATAAACTGCTCACAGCGGAGAATGCCGAGTGTGAGGCTGATCGGGAGCTACTCAACGAACTGGGGTTCTCCCCTCAGCCACCTCGCCCAGAACTGCACGGCAATCCTTTTTAGCCGACATTTCCCATATGACCTACGCCCCGCGACCGTCGCGGGCCATTCAGTCTGACGAGCGGTCATAGTATCACCTCTGACAATAAATCCCTCCCCGGCCAAACGAGGCTTAGCTATCGCCCCGCCCGCGCAGGGTTTGGGCAGCCACCGTGAGCGTTGCAGATTTGGACAACAGATCCGCGGTTTGTCGGAAGTCAGCCACTTGGAGATAAAACTGAACAACTGGGAACGCCGCGGCATGCAGTGGATCTCCAGGCGCGAATGATCGTTTCTGTCTGTTAGTGACCGCTCTCGCCGGCACCGGATCCAACTCCGAATGACGCTGCCGAAAACCGTTCCGCGGGGAGTTGCGTATCGTAGCTGCCCTCGTACACCTCGAGTCGCGACTTCTCTTCGGATGGCAGTGACTGCCCCGGCGGCACGAAGGCGGTTTCGATGCCGCGCGGAATCCAGAATTCGCCGATCCGTCTGAAACTGGTGATCGCAAAGCGTCTCACCAGATTATCGTTTTCATCAAACGCCTCTGCGCGCAATAGGGCAAAGTACTCCTTGTCGATCCACAGTTTGACCCGTGCATAAGGCTCGCCTGCAGCTTTGGTTTCGATGATGTAACAATCGCGTCCCGGCACGCGCTGCTCACCCTGGAGCTTTGGGTTCGGCCACCGCAAAAACGGCATCCCGAGATCGTAGTCACTGAAGTGTGAGCCGAGGAAGTCTTCCGTTCTGCGCTTGCCCGTGAGTTCGCCCGCCCCCTGCAAATAATAGCGCGGCTCGCCGTGTCCGGGCTGAACGACCAGCAACTGCGTTTTGCCCGCGCGATAAATCGTCCGCACTTCTTCGGGAGTGTTCTTCACGAGAATTTCCACGGGCACGATCTGCTCGCGCGTCACAAACAACCGGGCCTTCAGCGAAAAGTCTTTCATCACGCGGTTCGCCAGCACGCGCGCCAGGATCGCTTCGGCCGTGATGTTCGTTTCCGCCGCGCGGGCGCGCGCCGCAATTGTGAGCATCAGCGGTAGAACTGCCAGAGCCAGCCATTTCATATTCTGCGGCTTGTTTCACCCCAGAGGAGTTTCGGAACGACGTGAGAGAATCTTGTTGCCTTCACCGACGAGCACAATGCGCGCTTTGTGGGATGGTATCTCCTGCTCGGACATGGCCGCGTACGCCAGGATGATCACTTTGTCGCCTACCGCCGCGGACCGCGCCGCCGCGCCATTGAGCGATATTTCTCCCTTGGTTTCAGAACGGATGACGTAAGTTTCCAGTCGTCCGCCCGTGCCGATATTCAGCACCGAAACCTTCTCCAGAGGGAGCAAACCCGATGCTTCCAACAAATCGGGCCCCAGCCCGCAGCTCCCCTCGTAATAGAGATCGCAACGGGTGACGGTGCCCCCGTGAATCTTGGCCGACAGCAATTGTCTCACGCTCATTTGAATTGTTCTCTTCGTAATTGTCGAAGCAACGGTTGCATCCTAGTCGCGCTCCTGCCAGGAATCAACCCCCGAAACGGAGGGCCGAAGCAACTGTCGCAACTTCTGCGGAACAGCCTGTACGCAAGGATGGATCGCTTGTGGTGGCTACGCTCTCGCGCAGCCCCGCGCCCCCGCTCCACAAAAAAGTAAAAAAGTTGTTGCAATTCCCTACTGGACTACTAGACTTGACATTGTCTACTAAATCAGTAGGGTTTATAAAAAACCAAACAAACTGAAAGGAGCTCAGAATGAGCCGTCACAAACGCATCGTGGTCGTCATCGCATTGGGGGCCGCCGTCATCGGCAGCCCCGGAATCAATGCGCAGCAGGATCAGCAGCCGCCGCAGCAAGCCCCGGCGCCGGAGCCGACGTGGCAGCAGAAGTACGAAGAACTCGAGCAGCGCCAACGGATCGTTGAGCGCAAGCTCGAGCTCAAGCAAGAGGCGGACGACGCCGCGGCAAAGGAACAAGCCGCCAAGGCAAAGGAAATGCCGATCATCAAAGCAGGCCAGGACGGATTCTCCCTGCAATCAGCGGATGGCAACTTCGTCTTAAGGCTGCGCGGTTACGTGCAGGCTGATGGGCGGTTTTACCCGGGCGACGATGCCAACAATGCGACCGACACGTTCTTGCTGAGGCGTGTCCGGCCGATATTTGAGGGGACGGTCTTTCGCGATTTCGATTTCAGGTTGATGCCTGACTTCGGGAACGGCGCGAACTCAACGAACATCATCCAGGATGCCTATGTCGAATGGAAGTACTGGCCGTTCCTGAAGGTTCGCGCTGGCAAATACAAGCCACCCGTGGGGCTGGAAATGCTGCAATCTGACACGGACCTGTTGTTCACGGAACGTGGACTGCCCACGGATTTGGTGCCTCAACGCGACGTTGGCGTGCAACTCTCGGGTGATCTCTTTGACGGGGTTGTCAGCTACGCGGGTGGCGTGTTCAACGGCGTCGTCGATGGCGGCATTGCCGATATCGACACCTTCGACTCCAAGGACGCGGATGCGCGGGTTTGGTTCCAGCCATTCAAGAAGGCGGGAGTCGAGCCGCTTCAAGGCCTGGGCTTCGGCGTGGCGGGTACGATTGGCAGCGAGAATGGGTCGTTGGCCTCGCCCAACCTGCCCAGCTACAAGACCACGGGCCAGAACACGTTCTTCAAGTATCTCGGCAACAGCACAAATCTGACGACCACTGCGATCGCCAATGGCTCGCGTGATCGGCTTAGTCCACAGGCGTCTTACTACTGGGGACCGGTCGGTGTGTTCGGCGAATACGTGATCTCCGAACAGGAGGTGATGAAAGGCGCATCGAGTGATCGCCTTCGCAACCAGGCCTGGCAGGTGGCAGGTTCCTGGGTGGTCACGGGCGAAAACGCATCCTACAAGGCCGTCACGCCGCGCAAGCCATTCGATCTGAAAAAGGGCGGCTGGGGTGCGCTGGAACTCACCGCTCGTTACGGCCTACTGCGCATCGACAAGGAGGCTTTCCCGACTTATGCGGATCCAAACAAATCGGCGCAGGAAGCGTGCGAATGGGGCGTCGGAGCCAACTGGTACCTCAATCGGAACGTGAAACTGGTCCTCGACTACGAGCAGACAGCTTTCAACGGCGGTGCAGCGGGTGGAGCAGATCGCGAGACGGAACGCGTCATCTTCACGCGCGCGCAGCTTCAGTTCTGACAACACGGGTCACAACTCGTGAAACATCATCGCTTGGAACTTCTGAGGGGAAAATGAAAGGGACAGCAGACCGCGCCGAGACATATTTGCAGTTCTACTCTGGGACCAGCGGCGGCGCGGTCTGCCTGCGGTGATGGCCGGCGCATGGTTTCAGAGGAAAAACGGCACACATGAGCGAGAGCACAAGTTCCGGGAATGCAGCCACGGCTCGGCGTGAAGGCGACGATGAAACGATCTGGGTTTCGTTGGTCAAACGCCAGGTCAGGTCACTTCACTTCGGCGTCGCACAAATCGTCGTTCACAACGGACGGGTGGTGCAGATCGAACGAGCCGAGAAGTTTCGGCTCAACGAAGCCAACCGGCTGGCCGCCGACGACAGCCTGGGCAAGATGGAGGGAATTTGACGCCCGACGCTCTGGAGGCGCAAGAGGGACAACCAAACATTCCAAGGCCGACCGGCGTACCGGAAACCACCCTGGGGAAAGAAGAAAGAAACCTTGAATATCGAGACGATTACGATCATCGGCGGCCACGGCAAAACGGGTGAACCCGAAGCGGTCCCGCGGATTGATTTCCAGATGGGGGACGTGGTCAGCATCGTCGGCCCGACCGGCTCCGGCAAGACGACGTTGATCAACGACATCGAGTTGTTCGCCGACGCCAACACGCCCACCGGCCGCCGCGTGTTGATCAACGGGAGCTGCCCACCCGCCGAGTTCCGCGATAACCCGGCCCGCAATCCCATTGCCCTGATCACACAGCACACGACGTTTCTCTCCGACCTGCCCGTGGAAGAGTTTCTCTCCATCCACGCGCGGATTCGCAGCGACACGCAGGACGTGGTCGAAGGCCTTGTGGAACGCACGCTGGCGTTCGCTAACGAATTGACGGGCGAACCGATTCTCGTGAAGAGCCGGATGACGGAGCTGTCCGGCGGGCAGACGCGGGCGTTGCTGATTGCGGACGCGACCATCCTCTGCAACACGCCGATCCTGTTGCTCGACGAAGTGGAAAACGCCGGCATCCACCGCACCCGCGCCCTGGAACTGCTGCGCGCCTACCGGAAGATTTTCATCTTCGTCACCCACGACCCGCGCATCGCGCTGCTGTCGGATTACCGCATCGTCATGCGCAACGGCACCCTCCAGCAGGTGTTGCACACGGACAAGGCCGAACAGAAGTTCGCGGCCAAGGTGACACGGCTGGACGACATCCTCTCGCAACTGCGCGACAAGATTCGTTTGGGACAACGGTTGGTCGGCGACGAACTGGAGGGCCTGGCTTGAAACTGGTGATTTGTGCGGGACCCGCCACGACGGGCAAAACTTCCGTGCTGCGGCACATCATTGGTAAACTACTCAAGGGCGGCCAGCGACCGGCATTTCTGAAAATCGACGTGCAGTACGCCGAGGAGGATGAAATCCTCGCGCGCGATTTTGGCATCCCCACGCGGAAAGTCTATTCGGGCGAACTCTGTCCGGACCACTGCAACGTGATGGTGATCGGCGACGCCCTGCAATGGGCCGGCAAGGAGGGTTGTGACGTGCTGCTGTTGGAGACCGCCGGCCTGTGCCTGCGTTGCTCGCCGTACGTGGACGCTGGACTGGGACTGGTCGTCTTGGAGGCGACGAGCGGAATGAATCTTCCTCTCAAGGTCGGGCCGATGCTTTCCCTGGCCGACATCGCAGTGGTCACGAAGATCGACCGCGTGTCGCAAGCGGAACGCGAAGTGTTTCGCGCCCGCATCCAGGATGTTGCGCCGAATGTCCGCATCCGCGAGGTCAACGCCCTGCTCGGCATCGGCATCGACCCGCTGGTGGACCATATCCGCGCCTCGACGGACGCTCGCGACCGGATGTTTTTGCGGGGGAACCCGCCGGTCGGCACGTGCACGATCTGCGTCGGCAAAAAGGAGGTAGGTTGGAAATCGCACTTCGGCGTGGTGCGAGCACTTGACAACCAGACCTTCTATCGGGGTGAATAGAATGGGCGCCAGAATCTATCTCGACAATGCCGCCACGACGCCGCTCGACCCGCGCGTGTTGAAAGCGATGCTGCCATTTCTGGACAGCGCGTACGGCAACGCCTCCAGTTTGCACTGGGCAGGCAGGCAGGCGCGCGAGGCCGTCGAGACGGCGCGCAGGCAAGTGGCCGAGCTGCTCCACGCCGAGCCGAGCGAAATCGTGTTCACCGCCAGCGGCACCGAAGCGGACAACATGGCACTGGTCGGCGTGGTGGACCGGCACGACCGGCACGATTGTCACATCATTACCAGCGCCATTGAACATCCGGCCGTGCTGGAAACCTGCCGGTATCTCAAACAGCGCGGCATCGACGTCACGCTGTTGCGGGTGGGGGCCGACGGCATCGTGGATCCGTCCGATTTGAGGAATGCATTGCGGCCGAACACCCGGCTGGTTTCCATCATGGCCGCCAATAATGTCGTCGGCTCAATCCAGCCGACTGCCGAACTGGGACGGATCGCTCGCGATCACGGAACCCTGTTTCACACCGACGCCGTGCAGGCAGCCGGCAAAGTGTTGCTCGACGTGCGGGACCAACCAATTGATCTGCTCTCGCTCTCGGCCCACAAACTGCACGGACCAAAAGGCATCGGCGCGCTGTACGTGCGCAAGGGCGTGGCGTTGGAGCCATTGATCCACGGCGGCGGCCAGGAACGCGGCCTGCGTTCAGCCACCGAGAACGTGGCCGGTATCGTCGGCTTCGGCGCGGCTGCCGAGATCGCGCGAGCGGAACGGGAGGAAGAGGGGAAACGACTCACCGTTTGGCGTGACCGGATCGTCGCCACCGTCACCGAGCGGCTACCCAACGCCTACCTGCTGGGCCATCCGCAGAAGCGGTTGCCGGGACACATCTGCCTCGGATTCGCGGGACAGGAAGGCGAAGCGATCAAACTGTTGTTGACGCTGGACGAGGCCGGCATCGCGGTTTCATCCGGCAGCGCCTGCAGTGCGCATCACGCCGGCCAACCGTCGGGTGTGTTGCTCGCGATGGGACTGGATCCCATTCGAGCGCGTGGTTCGTTGCGCGTCACGCTGGGGCGATTCAATACCGAGGGTGACGTGGATCGCTTCCTGGAAGTCTTGCCGGGGGCGGTGGCGGCACTGCGGCCCATGACCAGTCGAAATGATTTGTCGAAACCGTTGGCGAGAACTGAAAGGAGTGTCGCATGACAAAGATCGGTATTGAGGAATTGCCCGGGGCCAATTGCGGTTTGTGCGGTTTCCGCACTTGCAAGGAACTGGCGGAGAAACTGGAAGCCAATCCGTCTCTGATCAAGCGCTGCATTCCATTTTCCAAAAACAATGTGTCCGCCCGGTCGACGGCCACACCCGTGCCCAGCGTGCCAGCGTGCGCTGGTTGCGCGACGAGCCGGATGGCCGTTGCGACGGCGGCCGACGCGCTTGACGCCGAGTGGCGCGACAGCCTGGGGCGTGAGTTTGACTTCTATCTGGAACATTTCCCGGAGGAACCGGGACCGCGCGAGATCATTCTGCCGCACAATCCGCTGCTGACGCGCGAAATGAACATCACGGTCGGCGACATTCTCATTGGCCGGCCGCTGGGGATGTCCTGCGGTTGTCCGATCACCCATTGCGGCGTGGCGATGGAGGTGGACCGGCGCACGGGCGTGATCGTTTGGTGCGTGACCGGCCCGTTACAACCGCGCCAGCAGGGGTTCAAGGACCTCGGCTACTACATCGCTGAAGGCTATGAAGGATTGATCCACCAGGCCCGGTGCGAGCTGAAGATCGGGGCGCGCTACTACTTTCAACCGCGAATGTGCATGCTGCAATGGCGCCACAGCGGCTTGGTGAACTTCCTGAACCGCACGCCGACGGCGCTTCAGGTCCGGCTGGAAGGTCTGTGGATCGGCTGACGCTCGCCGCACAGTCGCGAAGTGCCGCAATGAGTTGAACATCCTGCCGTCCAATCTCCGCAAACAATTCTGAGGCTGGAGCGTGAACGTGCTGTGCTTGCGGTCGTTTCCCTCCTGACCCACACCTGCCTTTGTCGGGTAAATCCAACGCCCGGATTTATGACACATTTTGCAGTTGCGCAACGCGCAAACCCGACTATATTGTCCCGCGTAATACACATCCAGAGTGGTCGAGTGGCAGCGACTCGGCCCGCCAACCGAGGTTCAGAAATCCTGCGGTGGTGTGATCGGACGGCGATCGATGTGCGGGAGCCGTAGGCTTCCGAAACAAAATTCTGGTGAGCCTGCCAGCCGCCAGAGTGAGCAAACAACAGCTCAGTGATGGCGGCGAGACGTTTTCCCCATCTCTGATGCGTAACCGTGAAAGGAATTACGTGTCATGAGTCGGACAACAATAGTAGCAGTTCGGGTGAACCCCGCGAATCCGCGACATCACCTTTGGAACAACAACGGGACGTGGTTTGTCCATTACACCGTTCATCCAACGCCTCTGACCAAGCAAAGGCTCCGCTTTTCTCTCGGCACCAAGCGGATCGACGAGGCCCGGCGCAAGCGCGACCGACTTCTGTACCAGTTGGCCGGCGGCAGGGATTCGACGCAACAAACTGCCGCGCAGCCAGTTCTAGGTGAACCGGGCTACTGTCTCGTCGATTAAAATAGTTCTTGCAACTTCTTTGAATTCTTGTAGATTGGACAATTACATGACTAAGTTGACTAATGTAGTATTGATTGGAAGTCAATGATGGAACAGAAGCAGGCACATAGCAGCGGGGAACCGCGACGCCGCGAACCGGACTGGCTGGCCATCGTCCAACGCCACGTCGCGTCCATGCGCTACGGTGTCGTGCAGATTGTCGTGCATAACGGCCGCGTAACGCAAATCGAGCGCACCGAGAAACTGCGTCTGAACGCGAACAGTGATTGGGAAATATGAATTTGACGCCGACCACACAAATGGAGGCCAACCACAAACAGCGAAACTGCGAGACTGACCAGACGACTGGAAGTGTTGCCAGGAAAGGATCAGTTATTGTCATGAACCAGAACCGTAAAATCCAGAATCGTATGCTGTTCGTTGTGGCAATCGCCGCCGTGCTATTGTTCAACGGTCAACTCACGGCGCACGCGGAAGAAACCACAAATACCGCGCCAGCAAAAGCCACCCCGTCGGAAAAAGGGCCGCCGTTGCCGTTGCATCAAATCGAAGGGAATGGCGGGATTTTCTCGACGTTGTCCGCCTATCTCGTCAACCCACCGCGAGACGGCGAGCCGGTCGGCCGGCCGAGCGTCGGTTTCGCTTACGTCAATATCGGGCACGGACAGAACCTGCAGGCGCTGACATTGACCGAAACGCCGTGGAAGCGGCTCGAACTCGGCTACGGTTGGGACCGCCTCGGGTTGGGCGACCTTCCGCAGGCGATCCAGAACGCGACCACGGTGAACATCAACCCCAAGGAAGTCCAATTGCACAACTTCAATGCGCGGCTGCAATTGCTCAAGGAGGGCGAGTTCGATCAAAAGTGGATCCCGGCCCTGACGTTTGGCGCCCACTTCAAGTACAACGACGGCATCCGTCAGATTGACAACGATCTCGGCGGCGCGCTGACCAGCGCCGGGATCGCCCACGATGTCGGCGAGGACTTCACGCTGTACGCCTCCAAATTGTTCACCCAGTTGCCACGGCCGGTTCTGGTGGAACTCGGCGGACGCGCCACCACGGGCGTCTGGAACGGCCTCGGCGGGTTTACGTCGCGCTACGACTTCCTGTTCGAGGGCAACGTGGTGGTGTTCGTCACCGGCAATTTCGCGCTGGCAGCCGAATACCGGCAGCAGCCCAACGAGTACAAACCCATCGGCAGTTTGGTGCAGGCTGAAGGGGACTGGTGGACGCTGGACGCCGCGTACGTGGTGAACAACCACCTAACGTTGGCGGCAGGCTACGGACACTTCGGCAAAGTGCTGAATCACGAAGCCAACGGCGTCTGGGGCGTCACTACGAAATGGGAGTTCTAACCATCGTCATCAAGCACAACCACATCAATTCGCAGGGGGGGAGGACAATCCCTCCCCCCTCGCGGGAAGGAGATTTGACCATGCCAAAGTATTTTGAAGACAATTCACAGTCCATCGGGCGAACACCGCTAGTGCGACTGAACCGGGTCACCGACGGGGCCAAGGCCACCGTCCTGGCCAAGATTGAGGGGCGCAATCCGTCCTATTCCGTCAAGTGCCGCATTGGCACCGCGATGATTTGGGACGCCGAAGAAAAGGGACTGCTCAAGCCCGGCGGGACGATCGTCGAGCCGACGAGCGGCAACACCGGTATCGCGCTGGCCTTTGTCGGCGCGGCGCGCGGATACAAGGTGATCTTGACGATGCCTGAAACGATGAGCCTGGAGCGTCGCCGCGTGCTGGCGGCGTTCGGCGCGGAACTGATCCTGACCGAGGGCGCGAAAGGAATGAAGGGCGCGGTGGCCAAGGCGGAGGAAATCGCTGCCTCCGACCCGTCGCGGTACTTCATCCCCCAGCAGTTCAAGAATCCCGCGAACCCTGCTATTCACGAGAAGACAACCGGCCCGGAGATCTGGGAACAAACCGACGGCGCGATTGACGTGCTCGTGTCCGGTGTCGGCACGGGCGGAACGATCACCGGCGTGTCGCGCTACATCAAGAACACCAAGAAAAAGAAAATCCGCTCGGTCGCCGTCGAGCCGAGGGAGAGTCCGGTTATCACGCAGAAGCTCGCAGGCCAGGAACTCAAACCCGGTCCGCACAAGATTCAGGGAATCGGAGCCGGCTTCATCCCCGACACGCTCGATCTCTCGCTTGTGGATCGCGTTGAACTGGTGGACAGTGCCGAGGCGGTGGCGTTCACGCGGCGATTGATCCGCGAGGAGGGCATCCTGGCCGGTATCTCGTCGGGCGCGGCGGCGGCGGTGGCTGTTCGGCTCGCGCAGCAGCCGGAGTTCGCCGGCAAGACCATTGTCACCGTCCTGCCTGATGCAGGCGAACGGTATCTGTCCACCGTGCTGTTTCAAGATTGGGTGTAAAAAGTAACGAAATCTGGTAAAGACGACTAAGAATAAAAGGAGATTGGAAATGTCAGACAACAAACCAAGTCATCACCTCGGCACGCTGGCCCTGCATGCCGGGCAGGTGCCGGATCCGACGACCACGGCGCGGGCGGTGCCGATCTACGCAACGACCAGCTTCGTGTTCCACGACACGGACCACGCCGCGAATCTTTTTGCTCTCAAGGAATTCGGCAACATCTACAGCCGCTTGATGAATCCGACCAACGACGTGCTTGAGAAACGGTTGGCGGCGTTGGATGGCGGCGCGGCGGGGCTGGCGTTCGCCAGCGGGCAGGCGGCGATCACGGCAGCAATCCTGACGATCGTGCATGCGGGGCAGAACTTCATTTCCGCCAACAGCCTGTATGGCGGGACATGGACGCTGTTTACGCAGACCTTCTCGAAACTCGGCATCGAAGTGCGGTTTTTCGATCCGAACAAACCGGAGGAGATCAGTAAACTGGCGGACGAGAACACGCGCTGCGTTTATCTGGAGTCGCTCGGCAATCCGAAGAACGACGTGCCGGACTTCAAGAAGATCGCCGACATCGCGCACCGGCACGGTTTGCCGACCATCATCGACAACACGGTGATGACCCCGGCGTTGCTCCGCCCCATTGAGCACGGCATGGATATCGTGGTGTATTCGACCACCAAGTTCATCGGCGGCCACGGCGTGCACATCGGCGGCGCGATTGTGGATGGCGCCAGATTTTCGTGGGCGGATAACCCAAAGAAGTGGCCGGAATTCTGCGCGCCCGACCCGGCATATCACGGCGTCGTGTTCACCGAGGCGCTCAAGCCGATCGGCAACATCGCCTACATCCTTCACATTCGCACGCACTGGTTGCGGGACACCGGCGCCTGCATGAGTCCGTTTGCAGCGTTTCTGTTCCTGCTCGGGCTGGAGACTCTGCACCTGCGCATGGAACGTCACTGCGAGAACGCGCAAAAGGTCGCGGAGTTTCTCAAGAAGCATCCCGCCGTCCAGTGGGTGAATTATCCGGGGCTGCCGGATCATCCGCACCATGCCAGCGCCCGTAAGTACCTGCCCGATGGGGCGGGCGCGATCATTGGTTTTGGCATCAAAGGCGGCCAGAAAGCCGGCATCAAACTGATCAACAACGTCAAACTGTTCAGTCATTTGGCGAACATCGGTGACGCGAAATCGCTGGTCATTCACCCCGCCTCTACGACGCATTCGCAACTCACGCCCGAGGAACAGAAGCAAACGGGCGTGACGCCGGAGTACGTCCGGTTGTCGATCGGCATTGAGGACGTGCGCGACATCATCGCCGATCTTGACCAGGCGTTGAAAGCCTCTCAAACTTGACGCCGAGAAAACCGATGGGCGAGAACATCCTCGATAGCAGCGACAGCGTCCGCAGCGCTCGCCAGTTGAAGCACGCGCAGACGGTGACGTTTGACACGCCGCTGAAGCTGGAACTCGGAGACAAGTTGCCGTCGGTGACGGTCGTCTATGAGACCTACGGCCAACTCAACGCCGCAAAAGACAACGCCGTGCTCATCGGTCACGCGATCAGCGGGGACTCGCACGTCGCGAAGCACAATGATGCCGATGACCCCGGTTGGTGGGACATCGTTGTCGGCCCGGGCAAACCGATTGACACCAATCGGTACTTCGTGATCTGCCCGAACCTGCTCGGCGGCTGCCGCGGCACGACCGGTCCCGGCAGCGTCAATCCCGCCACCGGCAAACCGTACGGTCGCGATTTCCCGACGATCACCGTCGGCGACATGGTTGAAGTGCAGCGCCGCCTTCTCGATCATCTCGGCATCGACACACTGCTTGCGGTGGTCGGCGGATCGGTGGGCGGGCACCAGGCGCTGACGTGGGCGACGCAGTTTCCCGAGCGCGTGCGCGGCGTGGTGGCGCTTGCCACCTCGGCGCGATTGACGAGTCAGGCGCTGGCGTTCGACGTTGTCGGACGCAACGCCATCCGCCGCGATCCCCATTACCATGGTGGCCAGTACTACGGGGAAAAACACGGGCCGGAGGTTGGCCTGGCTATCGCGCGGATGATCGGGCACATCACCTATCTCTCGCGCGAGGCGATGAAACAAAAGTTCGGAACCAACCGGCTCCAACCGCGCGATGTCGCCACCGAATTCGAGAAAATGTTCTCGGTCGGCTCGTACCTCGGCTACCAGGGAACGAAGTTTGTCGAACGCTTTGATGCCAACAGTTACATGGTGCTCTCGACGGCGATGGATTTGTTCGACCTCGGCGATACCGAAGCCGAGTTGACCGCCCGGCTCGGGCGCGCCCGCTCCCGCTGGTTGATCGTCAGCTTCAGCAGCGACTGGTTGTTTCCGCCCGACCAATCCCGCGATATCGTCAACGCGCTCATTGCCAACGACGCGCCGGTCAGTTACTGCGACGTGCAGACCGACTGTGGCCACGACGCCTTTCTGTTGCCTAATGATCTGCCTCGTTACGGCGAACTGGTCCGCGCGTTTCTTGGAAACCTGACCGGCACGGCGGCGCCCGACCAGGGCGAAGAAGAGTTGCATCGTCAAAGCCCGACCAGTATTTTTCATCCACGACGGCTCGACTTCGACCGGATCGTGGAGTTGATCCCGCAACAGGCCACCGTGTTGGATCTCGGCTGCGGTCGTGGCGGCCTGCTGGCGCGGGTTCGGCGCACGGACCATCACCGCGTGCTCGGGGTGGAACTGGACGAACAGGCCGTGATCGCCTGCGTGCAGCGCGGTCTTGATGTGATTCAGGCGGACCTCAATGCCGGCCTGACGCCGTTTGCGGACAAGCAATTTGATTACGTTGTGCTTTCGCAGACGCTGCAGACCGTCGAAAATGTCGCGCGGGTGATTGACGACATGTTGCGTGTCGGTCGGCTGGGCATCGTCAGCTTTCCCAACTTCGCCTTTCACAAGTTGCGGCGGATGCTGGCCGAGGATGGGCGGTCGCCCAAGAGTGCGGGATTGCTGCGCTACGAATGGTACAACTCGCCGAACCGCCGGTTCCTGAGCATCATCGATTTTGAGGAGTTCTGCCGCGAAAAGAACATCAGCATTCACCGGCGCATCACCCTCGACACTGAAAACGGAACCGAGGTCACTGACGATCCGAACTTGAACGCCGATTTGGGGATCTTCGTTATCAGCCGGGGCTGACAACGGTTCTCATCCTTGATTTTTTGATGCCGCAAGCAAAAAACCGCTTGCCATTGTCTACTGCTATAGTAGACTTGGATCGTCATGCGGATATCCAAGCGAGGCGAGTACGCGTTGCGGTCGTTGATCAACCTCGGTATCGCCCAGGAAGTGGGTCTGCCATTGCTGCGCATTAGCGAGTTGGCGAGGAAAGAGGACATCCCGATCAAGTTCCTGGAGCAAATCCTTCTGCAACTGAAGAAGGCGCGTTATCTCGACAGCAAGCGCGGCAAGAACGGCGGCTATTTCATCAAGAAGCCGATGAACAAGATCAAGATCGGCGACGTGGTGCGGTTGATCGACGGACCGTTGGCGCCGATTTCCTGCGCAAGCGTAACCGCCTACGAACCATGCTCCTGCCCCGACGAAGCGCATTGTGGGCTGCGGATGCTGATGGTGGACGTGCGCAACGCCATCGCGAACATCCTCGACAATTACACCTTGGCCGACACGGTGGAAGTGACCTTGCGGAAATACCGGCGCGACAAAGCGCCATTACCATTCATGGAGGGCAAGAAACGATGAAAATCATTCGCACGTTCCTTATGGTTGTTATTGTCCTCGGTTTCGCCTCGGCGAGCCGGGCGGAGAAAATTGTGCTGCGGGTGGGACATTTCCCCAACGTGACGCACGCGCAAGGCGTGATTGCCCACGGATTGAGCCGCGAAGGAAAAGGCTGGTTCGAGGAACGGCTCGGCCCGGACGTCGAGATCCAGTGGTTTACGTACAATGCCGGTCCCAGCGCGATGGAGGCGATCTTCGCGCGCGCGCTCGATATCACGTACGTCGGGCCGAATCCGGCAATCAACGCGCACCTGAAATCGCAAGGCGATGAAATCCGCATTGTGGCCGGCGCATGCAGCGGCGGCGCGGCGCTGGTCGTGCAGCCTGACGGACGCATCAAGACAGACGCCGATTTCAAGGGCAAGAAAATCGCCACACCGCAGTTCGGCAATACGCAGGACGTGGCCGCGCGCGCATGGCTGCAGTCGAAAGGGCTTCAGATCACGATGACCGGTGGCGACGCCTTCGTCATCCCGACGGCGAATCCAGACCAGTTGTCCTTGTTCGTGCGCAAGGAAATTGACGCGGTGTGGACGGTCGAGCCTTGGGTGAGCCGGCTTGTGCTGGAGGCGAAGGGGCAGGTTTATCTCGATGAAAGCTCGCTCTGGAAACAGACGGGCGGCAAGTACGTCACGACGCATCTGGTGAGCAGTGTGAAATTCCTCAAGGAGCGTCCTGATTTGCTCAAGAAATGGATCGCCGCTCACGTCGAGTTGACAAAGTGGATCAACGAGCATCCCGACGAGGCGAAGCGAATCCTCAATGCGGAGATCAAGGCCGAGACGACGAAGGCGTTGCCCCAGGAAACGCTCGACAGCGCCTGGAAGCGGCTGGAAATCACTTACGACCCGGTCGCCGCTTCGCTGTTGAAGTCCGCCGAGGACGCGTATCGCATCGGATTCTTGAAGGAGAAGCCCGATCTTTCGCGCATCTATGACCTCAAGCTTCTGAACGGCGTGCTGCGCGAGAAGGGATTGGCCGAAATCAAGTGATGGCGGTCCACGAAGAACTCCAAAACGTCGCGCCTGAGAAGCTGCTCGTGGAGCATGTCTCGAAAACGTTTCGCACGCGGCGAGCCGCCGTTCATGCACTCGATGACGTGAGCCTTCAGGTGCGCGAAGGCGAGTTTGTTTGCCTCGTCGGCCCGTCGGGCTGCGGCAAGTCGACGCTGCTCAACATCATCGCGGGGCTGGAGGAACCCGACAGTGGTCGGGTCTTGGCGGACGGCAAGCCCGTGACTAGGCCGGGCCGTGACCGCATGGTCATGTTCCAGGAATCCGCCCTGTTCCCGTGGCTGGATGTGATGGGCAACCTCATGTTTGGGCTGAAGTTGAAACCGAACCTGACCAACAAGGAACGCCGCGAGGTGGCAGAGTACTATTTGCACCTGGTAGGGTTGGAAAGTTTCGTGCACGCCAATATTCATGAACTGTCCGGGGGCATGAAACAGCGGGTGGCGCTGGCGCGCGCGCTGGCGCCGAATCCGCGGGTGCTGCTGATGGATGAACCGTTCGCAACCCTCGACGCGATGACGCGCGAGCAGCTCTACGGCGACATCCAGCGCATCTGGCAGGAACGACGCAAGACGATCGTGTTTGTGACGCACAACGTGCGCGAGGCCGCGTGCTTGGGTGACCGGGTGCTGTTGTTCTCGCCGCATCCCGGCCACATCCAGGAGAGCTTCAGTGTCGATCTCCCGCGCCCGCGCGACATCAACAGTGTTGATCTTGCCAAATACTCAACCGAGATCACACGTTCCTTGAAACGGCATTTGCATCGCGAGACTGCTGAGGTGGCTGAATGAAACGTGCATTGGTGATCCTCGTTTTCTTCGTTGTCTTGATCCTGATTTGGGAAGGACTGTTTCGCGCGAAAATCTGGTCGCCTGTGCTGGTTCCAGGGCCGGTGAGCGTCGCCCAATACCTCGAAGGGGCAATCTGTGACGGTACACTGTGGCATGCTACGATTGTCACCATGCGGCGATTGTTATTCGGTTACTTTCTGGGGATTGCCTGTGGACTGCCACTGGGATTGCTGACCGCCCGATTCAAATTCATGGAAGACACGCTGGGCATCGTCGCGCTGGGACTCCAGACGTTGCCGAGTGTTTGCTGGGTGCCGCTGGCCTTGCTGTGGTTTGGCCAGACCGAAGCGGCGATGCTGTTCGTCGTCATCATGGGCACGTTGTGGTCGGTGGTGATCGCGACCGACAACGGCGTGCGCACGGTGCCGCCCATATACGCCCGTGCCGCCCGCACGATGGGATCGAGCCAGTTCCACACCTGGGTCACGGTCATCGTGCCGGCGTCGCTGCCGTTCATCGTCAGCGGCATGAAACAAGGCTGGGCCTTCGCGTGGCGCTCGCTGATGGCGGCGGAGATTTTCGTAACGATTTTGACGGGTTTCGGCCTCGGCCACCTGCTGCATTATGGGCGTGAACTCAACGCGATGGACCAAGTGATCGGCGTGATGCTGGTGATTATCGTCATCGGCCTGCTGGCCGACAAGATTTTGTTCTCGCCGTGGGAGCGTTTCCTGCACCGCCGTTGGGGCACTGCCGAACAATAATGGCACCGCGTGCGAAAGATTCTGGACATGCCCGCTGCTGCGGACTAGCTTTGGGCAATTGGTGACGTTATGAAGCTGACAACACTTTTCAGGATCGGCGTGGCGGTTCTTGTGGGCGCGGTTCTTTCGGCGGAAGCTCTGGCCCAGATGCCGGTTCCGCCGCCCGGCCCCGATGTGCCGCTATTGTCCAGCGCCGAACTGGATCAGTTGCTCGAGCCGATTGCGCTGTATCCCGATCCGTTGATTGCGCAAATCCTGCCCGCCGCCACGGTGCCTTCCACAATCGTGCTGGTGGATCGCTACGTGAGCAGCGGCGTGGACGTGAATCAGATTGATCAGCAACAGTTGGACGACAGCGTCAAGGCGCTGGCGCGTTATCCCGACGTGCTCAAAATGATGGACGACAACCTCGAATGGACGACCGCGTTGGGCCAGGCATTCGCCAACCAGCCGGCGGGCGTGATGGATTCCATCCAACGTCTCCGCGCGCAGGCTCAGGCGCTCGGCAATCTGGGAAGCACGCCGCAGCAGGAAGTCGTTGCCGACGATGGAGACATTGACATCGTTCCGGCGAATCCTGACGTGATTTACGTGCCGGTCTATCAGCCCGACGCGATCTTCGTGCAGCGTTGTCTGGGTCCAGGCTTTTGCCTGTCGTTCGGCGCCGGTTTTGCCATTGGCGCGTGGTTGAACCACGATTGCGATTGGCACAACCACCATGTCATCGTCTGGCCTCACGATCATCCGCGACCGCGTGATTGGTGGCATCGTCCGCCCGGCCAGCGTGGTCGTCCCGGCGTCGGCACCGTCACTGCTCCCGGCCATCGCGACGCCGGTAGCGCAGGTGCCACGGTCTGGCATCCTCGAAATCGTCCTGTCAGTACGACCGCGAACCGCAGCGACCGCGGTTGGAACGTTCCCGAAACTCGCGCGACCGTTCCCAAGGTCATCCGGCCAGCACCCGCGCCGGTTGAGTCGCGCGGGACTCCCATTCCGATTATCCGGCCCGCAGTGCCGGTGCAGCGCGTGGCACCGGTGCCGCGGGAACGGCCCGCCGCCGGAGCGCTGATCGGCGTTCAGAGCGCCCGGGAGACGCGCGAATTCAGCAGTCGCGGCGTGGAAAGCCGCCAAACGATCACGACCGCCGTGCCGGCCGCGCATCCGTCTGCTCCAACCGAGTTTCAGGGGTCGGGTGACGCTGGTCAGAGGAGGCAGCGATGATTCCGCGGACTGATCCCGTCACCAGAAACAACCAGATAATGAAGGCGTGCGATCTCCCGGTGGAACTCAAGCGGACTGCTTGGGTGCGAGGCTTCGCCTCGCTCGCTTTGATCTTCGTCGCGTCGTTGCGTCTGGATGCTGCTGGTCAGCAGCAATTCGCGTCACCGGACGAGGCGGTGAACGCGCTGGTGGCCGCCGCCAAGGCCAGAGACACCAACACGCTGCATGCGATTTTTGGACCGGCGGCGCACGAGCTGGTCTCTCCCGACATCGTACAGACCAGCAACGAGTCAGAAACTTTCCTGCGTTGTCTCACGGAGAAGGCCGCGCTCGTTCGCCAATCCGACACGAACGCCGTGCTTCAACTTGGCGCCGACGGCTGGCCATTTCCCATTCCGCTGGTGAAGCAGCCGGATGGGAAATGGTTGTTCGACACGCTGGCGGGCAAAGAGGAGATTTTGAACCGGCGCGTCGGCCGGAATGAACTTGGCGCCATTCGCGTTTGCCGCGCGTACGTGGATGCCCAACGCGAGTATGCCAGCCAACCGCGCAGCAGCGACGGCGTGCTGGAGTACGCCCAGCATCTTCGCAGCGCGCCCGGCACGCACAACGGCCTATATTGGCCCGTGGGAGCGGACGGGGAACTCAGCCCGTTAGGTCCGCTCATCGCTCAGGCGCACGGCGAGGGTTACCGGCGGCAGACGAAAATCATGACCGAGGCACAATCGCCGTACCGAGGTTATTACTTCAAGATTCTGACGCGCCAGGGCAGACACGCGCCGGGCGGCAACTACAATTGCATCATCAACGGCCACATGATCGCCGGGTTCGCCCTCGTGGCGTGGCCGGCGGAATGGGGCAACTCGGGCGTGATGACCTTCATCGTGAACCAGCAAGGCAAGGTTTATCAGAGAAACCTGGGAGCCAAGACCTCCGCGATCGCCCCAAGAATGACGACCTACGATCCGGACGCCAGTTGGACACCGGTCAAGGAGAATTGATTACGGCGATTCCGTCCGGGCCCCTGGAAGGAGACGGACCAATGAAACAGATTGTAGTTCGGTTCATAATCACAATCATGCTGGCCGCCTTTGCGCAAGCCTGCGCGTCGGTCCGTAGCAATCCGGACTATGGACCTAACTCTGAGCGAGGACAGGAGTTGGAGCAAATGGAGCGGATGCTTAACCCGTCCCCGAATGGGGAAGAAGCACCCTAACACAGCAGTATCGCGGTGGTCACGCAACCGTCTCATCTTGAGAGAGGGCAGGCAGCCGCTTGTGTCTCGGCCAGCACGGCTCTCATACAGTGCGGTCGCCAGTCGAGCGGGAACTGGCGGTTTGGGAACGGCGGCGGACATCGTCCATTTTATCATTGCTCTTATAGTTGCATGGTATATTGTCAATCCAGCTTGCAGATAGAAGCCACTCGCAGTGTGTCTGGTAGATTGTCAGGCGAGCATGTTTGCTCGGTGACAATCTGAAACTCGAACCATCGGGAACTCCACTGAGACCTCCTATCGCAGCAGAAAGAGATAATGGCAACGAAACTATACGTGGGTAACCTCTCATCCAACACGACGGAGGGCCAGATTCTCGACCTATTCAAGCAGGCGGGCAACGTTCTCAGTTGCCAACTCATCATGGACAAGGTCACCAGCAAGTCCAAAGGATTTGCCTTCGTGGAGATGGGCTCGCAAGCAGAAGCCACCAAAGCGATTGCTGATTGCAATGGCAAGGAACTGGATGGTCGGGCACTGAAAGTCAGCGAAGCCAGACCCCGTGTTGAACGCCCCCCCGGTAGTTCCGCTGGCAGCGGCGGACGGTGATAGTCCTGGGCGGCAGGATCAGCGGTCGAAACGGGCGACGGGGACTGCGGGCGGAATGCGGTGGGTAATAGCGGGAGGCTCGCGTAAATCAGCAGCGAGCCGCTATTGCGTTGACGAGAGAATATTGTCGGGGCAATTCATCATTCTCCGCGAGCGTGGGCGGCGGCGCAAATGTCCTTGCCCAATTTCTCCATCGCTTTCGCCTGTTCAAGCACGGCGATTCCCTGAAACAGTGTCGCAACGATTTCAGGATGCGTGGCGACAACTTCCTCGCCGAACTCCTTTCGAGCAACGTTCTTGGCGTTCGCCATGACTTCAGAAATCTCAATTTGGTTTGTCATTTTCCCTCCCTTCCATGCCTCACAATAGCAGCTCTCAACAACAGGTCAATCTCGCGCAAACCAGTCTGCAATCCCGATGCCTCTCCGATGACGCATTCGCATCCCGCCTGCTACTCATCTTGGGCGGCCGCATGTCGAGCGAGATCAGGCGGATTAGGAACGGCGGCGGAATTGCGGCAGGGCGGGCGTGTACGAGAAAGAAAACCGGGCCCTTAATGCTTAGGTCTCTGGGATTGCCCCTTACCCCAGCGTATCGACCCATAATTCACAGCAAATTGTTTCGCGTTGAATGGACGACGTTTTGAGCCCTTGCCTGCCTGTCTGGTCTCCGCCTTGCCCACTGGTTTGGTCTCCGTCTTATCAACTAGTTTAGTCTCTGCCTTGGCAACTGGTTTGCCTTCTGCCTTGTCTGCTGAGTTGCTCTCTGCCTTGGCAACTGGTTTGATCTCTGCGTCATTCATGGTCTGCCTCCGGGCTAATCTTAACCTACAATTGGCTGATTGTCCCAACGGGTAATTCGCTCCGCCTTGGCTTTCTCCGGGATTGCCGCACGCTGAAAACCGGCAAATCCAGCCTGCCCGTCCCCAAGAAATTTCCTTCCTCGAATCTGTCCGGCGCTGTGAGACTTGGCAAACAGACCACCTTCAGGCAATTCGCCTGAAGCTCCCTGTTGGTTCCGGTTGGTGGTTTTGTTGGTTTTTGTCCGCCGAGTTTCAGAATGCCCGCCATGTTTCATCAAAGGGAGTCAGATCGGCGAGAAGTGAAAAAAACCTTGAAAAACAAGGCCCAGAACGCTTGTTCCGGGCCTTGTAATTGGTAGCGGGGGTGGGATTTGAACCCACGACCTTCAGGTTATGAGCCTGACGAGCTACCGGGCTGCTCCACCCCGCAGTCAAAATCCATTTTCAAGCAACGCATCGGTGGCAGATAAACCCCGATCCCACCGTGGCGCGATTATGAGCCTCGCAGTCAAAGGCCTGCTACACCTTAGAGAAGGCGGGTGGGTTCGTCAAGCCCCGTTTAGCGCGGTGCGGCGGCGGTAGACCGCGTCGGTTCGAATCGGAAAATGGTCTCGTTCGGACGCACCAGGTTCAACTTGTTGCGCGCTATCCGTTCCACGTAAGCGGAGTCGGTCTTGAGCGCCTCGATTTCCATCTTCTGCTGTTTTTCCAGCGATTCCTGACGAGTGATCTCACTGTCCAAACGCGATATTTCCAGCAGCATGGCGTGTCGATGCCGCAGTATCGGCACGAACATCATGACCACGCCAAGGCCCACAATGCCTGCAAAAACGAGGAAGCCCAACGACTGCAATCGCGCCCAGAGATTCTGCCAGCTCATCGACTATAGTTTCCCTCCATACACGGCGTTGTCCCCGAGAAGTTCTTCGATGCGCAGCAATTGATTGTACTTGCACACGCGATCGGTGCGGCAAAGTGAGCCCGTCTTGATCTGGCCGGCGTTGGTCGCCACGGCGATGTCGGCGATGGTCGTATCCTCGGTTTCGCCCGAGCGATGGCTGATCACCGCCGTGTAACCCGCTTCCTTGGCCATCTCGATCGCGTCGAGTGTCTCCGTCAACGTCCCGATCTGGTTGACCTTGATGAGAATCGAGTTCGCCACACCTTCGTCGATGCCTTTCTGGAGGAACTTGGTGTTCGTCACGAACACGTCATCGCCGACGAGTTGCATCTTCTGCCCGAGCCGTTGTGTCACTTGCTTCCAGCCGTCCCAATCGTTCTCGGCGAGTCCGTCCTCAATCGAAATGATCGGATACTTGCGCGTCAGGTTCTCGTAAAAGTCGATCATCTGCGCCGCCGACCGCTTCGAGCCGTCGGATTTCTTGAACACGTACTTCTTCGTGGCTGCGTCGTAAAACTCGCTGGCCGCCGGATCGAGCGCGATGAACACTTCCTTGCCGGGCTTGTAGCCCGCCTGTTTGATCGCGGCGATGATGACCTCCAGCGCGTGTTCATTGCTTTTCAACGCCGGCGCGAACCCTCCCTCGTCGCCCACGGCGGTGCTGAGTTTATTCGCCTTGAGTACGGCTTTCAGCGCGTGGAACACTTCCACGCCCATGCGCAGCGCTTCGCGGAAACTGGCGGCGCCTTTCGGCACGACCATGAACTCTTGCAGATCGACGGGCGCATCGCTGTGCGCGCCACCGTTGAGGATGTTCATCATCGGCACCGGCAACACCTTCGCGTTCGCGCCTCCGATGTAACGAAACAGATCGACGCCCAATTGCGCCGCCGCCGCGTGCGCCGTCGCCAGCGACACGCCGAGAATCGCGTTCGCGCCGAGCTTGCCTTTGTTTGGCGTTCCATCCAGCGCGATCATCGTGCGGTCAACGCCGACTTGATCGAGCGCGTCGCGGCCTTCGAGTTCGGAAAAAATCTTCGTGTTGACGTTGGCAACAGCCTTGAGCACGCCCTTGCCGCCGTACCGTGTCTTGTCGCCGTCGCGCAACTCCCATGCTTCGTGTTCGCCGGTGCTCGCGCCGCTGGGAACAGCCGCGCGACCCACCGCGCCGCCGGACAGTTCCACGTCCACTTCAATCGTTGGATTGCCGCGGGAATCGAGAATCTCGCGGGCTTGAATTCGAGTAATCGTCGTCACAGAAAAACAAATCCCCCTTGCCACGCGATTCTAGGGGCAGTGCGCGGCCAGTCAAGGAATTAAACGGACCGCATACGCATCCGGATCGCGAATGCCCGTCCGGCTTGGGGCGAGGCTAGGTGACCGCGAGTGCCAGCGCGTTATTGAGGATGTGAACAAGTGCGGAAACCCAAACCGATCCGGTTCTGTTCCGCGCCCAGCCAAGGACCACACCGATCGCAGTCAGCGGAACAAAGTAGAAAAAGTCGCCATGAGACGCCCCAAAGACGATGGCAGTTGTCAGGATCGTCCAACCGCCACCCAACCGCTTCTGCAGCGCGCCGAACAGGAGACCGCGAAATAACACCTCTTCTGCCATCGGCATCAGCATCGCGACCGCCACAATCGCCAGCGCAGGACGACCTTTTATCGTTTCCTCGATGAAGGGGAGATTGTGTGGAAGCGGGGCTGGCCTGTGCGTAATAACTGCCATCAGCTTGACGTATCCCGAGTTCCCCAACCAAACAAAAAACAGGGCCAAACAGGCGGCTCCGGCCGATTTCCATGGCAATGTGCGCGGTCGCGCGAATGGCTTCCCCCAGGTTTGTTTGGGAAACGCAGTCAGAGCGGCGATCAGCAGGGGAACCGGTGCGGCCGCCATTCCGGCCACGAGGCTTCCGGACGCAAAGGTCAGGCCAAACAAACCGGCTACAAACGTGCACGCAAACTGTCCCTCGAAGAATATCAAGATCCACCCGATGGTGAAGCCGAGGCCCGGTGTCTCGGCCGCAGACACCTGAAAACTCTTCTTGAGCAGCAGGGCCGCTCCCAACCCAAACGAAATGAGGAGCGCGGCACAGCCAATACCAAAGCCGACAGGATAAATCTCGGACGCTTTCTTGTACTGGCTCGTGATGAGGTATGCGAAAAAAAGGTCGTACTCCGCCGTTCGATCCTCCGGCTTGAGTTCGTGCGCTTTTTCGAGATCGGGAACCGCTTCGGCAAATTGCATGGACCCCATCAAAGAGACTCCCCGCCAATAGCGACCCTCAAAATCCTCCGGTTTCATCCGGATGGCTTCCTGATATGCATCCGCTGCCTGCGCAAATCGTCTTTGCTGGAACAGCGCATCTCCGAGGTAAGAGTGGGCAGGGAAATCTCGCGGGGCGAGTTTGACTGCCTGCCGATATTCGCTCTCCGCCTGCTGGTAAGAACGCGACTGATAAAAGCAGTCTCCCAACCGCAGGTGGGCATAGGAATTTGTCGGCACCAACCGGATCACTTCCCGATATTCACGCTCCGCCTGCCGATAAGACTTCACCTGATACAAGCCGTCTCCCAGCCACACGTGAGCATCGGGATCATCCGGCTTGATTTGAATGGCCTTGCGGAACGCTTCGATGGCCGATCCATAAGCCTCGAGGCCGTACAGGGACGTCCCGAGCCCAAAGTAAGCATCCGAGTTGTTCGGATCCAGAGAAATGCACTTCCGGCACAAATCCCGGGCTTGGGAATAATTCTTTGTCCGATAATAGCAGAAGCTCAGGCAGAGACACCGATGTACGCTGTCGCCTCCGAGCGACACGGCCTTTTCGTAGACCGGAATGGCTTCGGGATAGCGCTCAAGCTTGAAGAGCGACCAGGCCAGACCGTCGTAGTAGAGCGGCTTGGTTCGATCCAAATCGATGGCTTTGCGAAATTCCGTTTCAGCGTCACGGAAACGAAGCAGTTTCAAGAGCGAATTGCCAAGCCAGTAGTGTCCTTCAGCACTGGACCTTAGAATGACATACTGGCGGAATGATTCGGCTGCTTGTTCGTACTCCTCCAATCCATAGCGACAATTGCCCAAACCGAACCAGGCGCTGGCATTGGTTGAATTGAGCAGAATGGCTTCTTGGAAATCTCGCAATGCCTCCTGGTATTGCTGTGACCTGTATCGGCTCCAGCCCGATCGTGTGTAGGCCATCGAATTGCTGGAATCGCTCGGACCAGCTTGCGGAAGTTTTCTGTCGGCCGATGGTTGATCGTTCTCTGCCAATCGGATCGCACCCGCATTCAAGTCGGCGCTCGGAGCGCGTTGAGCTTCCTCGGCCCACGCGACACCGCTCAGAACAGCGAACACAAGCACCACCCAAAAAACACGGAATTTCATTCGCATGAAACCGTCCGCCGTCCTTGTAGCGGCGGCTCCCTGCCCCGAAAGCTTTCGGGGTGAACGAGCCGCCGAAATCGCCAAGAAACCAACGACTCGGCGCTTCACAGAAGCGCCGCTACACCGAAACTGATGGTTTCGTGGTGGTGGTATCAAGAGGCCCCCTCCGAGAGACCACAGCCACAAGAAAATAACAAGAGTGCAAAAACCTTCTTCACGATTTCTACGTGGGAAACGGTTTGATCTCGACGGGTTGGCCGCTTCGGGCGGAGGCGGCCAGCGCGTCGAGCACGCGCGCGTTGCCACGTGAGTCCCGCTCGGCGTCGCAGTCGGTCGGAAACTGCGGCGGACGATCCTCGCGGACGCAATCGCTGAAATGATCGATCTCCGACGTGAAATGCCCCAACTGGTGCGGCGTCTCAATGCGGATCGTCTTCGCCGTGCCGCCGCGGGTCACAATGAATTCGCCGAAGTTGGTTGGCGGCAGCCACGGGTTGGGAACGACGAGTTTGCCCTCGGTGCCGATGATCTCGACACCGAAAACGCTTTCTGATTCAAAGCTGCACAAGATGTGCGCCGTCAGGCCGTCCGCAAACTCCAGCGTGCCGGTCAAGGTCAGGTCCACACCGTCGCCCTGCTGCGGCGGGGCAAAGTGCGCTTGCGCCAGCGCGCTTGTTGGCTCGTCGCCGGCAAACAGCCGGGACGCGTTCACGCAATAGCAGCCGACATCCAACAGCGCCCCGCCGCCCGCGTCGCGCCGGTAACGGGGGTTGTTGGATTCGCGTCCGCGGACGGCGTAGCTGGCGCGGACATGGACGACACGACCGATGTCTCCTCCGGCAATGCACCGGGCGGATTCGGCGATCTGAGGTTGGAACCGGTACATGAACCCTTCCATGAGCCGGCGCTGGTTGGCGTGGGCGGCAGCGAACATCCATTCGACTTCGGCGCTGGAACAGGCGAGCGGTTTTTCGCAAAGCACATGTTTGCCGGCCTGCAACGCGCGGACTGTCCATTCGCAGTGCAAACCGTTGTGGAGCGCGTTGAAGACGACATCCACTTCAGGATCTTCAACGAGTGCTTCGTAACTGCCGTGTGCCTTGGGAATGCCAAACTCAGCGGCTCGCGAGCGGGCGCGTTGGAGGTCACGGCTGGCAATCGCGGTGAGCGTCGCCCCGCGGGCCAGACGAAATCCCTGCGTGAGCTTGGCAAGGACTTTGCCCGTGCCGAGGATACCGCAGCGTAATGTCGGGGTCTTGCTCACTTCTGCAAATCGGAAAGGCCGCCGGCGTTGGTCACGTCGCTGAACCCGGCATCGAGCAGGATCTGTTTGGCCTTGGCGCTGCGGGCACCGGACCGGCAGTAAACGACGACCGGCTGGTTCGTTGGGCCGACATCGTTCAGCCGTTTCTGGAGTTCCTGCAACGGAATGTTCGTGGCGCCGGTGTAATGACCGGCGGCGTATTCGGTGGGCGTTCGCACGTCCACCACCCGTGCGCCCTTGCGGATTTTCTCCTTCGCCGCAGTCTTCTCAGTATCCGACACCGGCGGGGTCGCGGCGCGCACTACGAACACCACCAGAACGATCAAAGCAACGAGCCACAAGGTTTTCCCATTCATTGTTCTCTCTCCAAGCAGGCGCAGTATATCACATCTGCCGCAAGCCGTCCGAGTGCGGGATGCCTTGGTGGGGTTGGCACCTTGGAGTGCTGCGGCTTGATCCCGCTCAGAGCGGGATTGACGCAGCCTTGCCGTGAGGCGGCCCGACGCCCAGCACGACCCTCGCCGAGTCGAGCCTCGGCGGTGGAAGGCGGCGTCGAGCCACCGCACTCCATAGCGCGTTATTTTCCGCTTTCCGCTTCCCGTTGGCGCTGTTAGTCTGCGCGGGCATGACGCAGATGACGAAGTGGTTTTACCTGCTGACGCTGGCGGTGTGGATTGGCAGCATCATCTTCTTCAGTTTTGTCGTCGCGCCGACCGTGTTCAAAGTCCTAAAGCAGGAGGATGCTGCAAGATTGCAGCGCGCGTTGTTTCCGAAGTATTACCTCGTCGGCATGATATGCGCCACGCTGGGAATCGTCTGCGTCGGGCTTCTGCTGGCTGACGCCGCATTCGGCAAATGGCCGGGCGTATTCAGTCTATTGCTGCTGGCGGGTGTGGGCGCGACGGATTTGTGGTTGCGGCAAACGGTCGTCCCGCACATGAACGATCTACGCGAGCGTCGCGCCGCCATCGTGGAGTCGGGCAAACAACCCGATCCGGCGCTCGAAGACGAGTGGAAATCGCTGCATCGGTTGAGCGTCCAACTCAACCTCGCCGTCCTGCTCTGCGGCTTCGCCCTGCTGTTCCTGCTCGTGTATGCGCGCGTGGTGTGACACGCGCCGCGTCTTGTGCTCATTCCGAGCTTGTGCTACTCGCCCCATTTTATAAAAGGAAGCGAACTCATGGATAACGTTGCACATTCCGTTTCTGAGAAGGCCCGCAGATTAGCGTTGCGTTCGTTCGATGTCTTCTAGGATTTTCTTCACGCGCAGGAAGTGGGCGGCGATGGACACGGACGCCGCGCAGACGAGAGTGAACAGGGTCTCCAGGTCGGCATAGAGAAAGAAGATCAGCAGACCGGCCAGCGAGGCCACCTCTGAAAGTGCGAATCCGACGAAGAACTGTTTCTGAATTGCCGGAGCGACAGTGGCAAAATCCCCATCGGTTGGCTGCCGACTCGCCATCGCCCTGACGACCAGAAACGAAACGACTGCGGCAAGGATGCCGACGAGGAAAACAACGGCGGTGAACGGCCCTCTCGATTGCCCGCTTGCGGTGGCTTTGAAGTGGCCCTGCAACATGGCCGCAGCCAGTAGGAGGTACATCACCTGCGCCACGATGAATGCGATAGCCACCATCGTCAGACGTTGTCGAAACATGGCGGGTGTGGGTTGTCCCGGCTGAGGCGGTTGCTCTGGTGTCATGTCGTCATCCTCCCAGTTTCACCAGATTGTGCGGTTGGTCACGGCGCGGTTTCGATCAGGTCGATGCGGTCGGGTTTGGCTTGTCCCAAACCGACCTCGCCGGCGGTGGCGATGTGACTGGCGAGCGGGCCGATGGCCGTGACCTTTGCTTCGCTACGTTTGGTTTCGAGAAGTTTCAGGCAGGTCGCATCGATGGCAACGGGATCGCGGCTGAAGTATAGCCCGCCGTACGGCCATGAGTATTGCGGTTTGAAATTCGGCCCGCCGGCGTATCCGCCAATAAGCGCATCGCAAATGTTGAGCACCAGTTTGCGGCGGATTACGGGCATGGCGCAAATGGCCGGAATCGATGGATCACCTTTCTGACCGAACATCTCGAAGCGCCGATTGTTGTCCACCGCGTTGACCGTGATGTTGTAGAGGCAACCGGCCAGCCCGCAAGCGTCGTTGTCCTGCAACACAGGCACGTTGATGAGCTTGGTGACCGTCTGCGTGAGCAGCTTCGGCAAATGCGAACGTGTGCTCAACGCCGTGTCTTCCTTGCCGAACAACAGATCACCCCAGATCAGTTTCCCGACCAGCTTGCTTTCGTAAAAGGTTTCCGGGTCCCAGCCCCGCTCAGAGCGGGGCAAGCCGGTGTCGGGGATCACCGAGACGACGCGGACGCCGGAGTCCTGCACGCCGGGGCCATAACCTGCGGCCCGCATTTTCGTCGCGTCGCGATCCCAGACCACGATGTTGGTGGGCGCGACACCCGCGCTGCGCAGGCCGTCCACGATGGCGTCCACGACGGCGGGCCGCGTCGCCTGCAACGATGCGCCCTGCGTGTTGATTTTGATACCGACGACATCGTTGCTGGAGGCAAACATTCGCCATGCGGCGGCATCGTCGGCTTGGCCGGTCAGCGTCTTCATTCCCGCCGTCACCATTGCGCGGACTTTGGCAACGTTCGCAGTGAACCCGCTCACGGCGCTCGGATCGCGCACCAACACCACGCGGCTCTTGGAGATACTGCCGCCGGTTCCGACGCTTGTGTCGGAGTTCGTCGCCTCGCCCCAAACCACGGCGGCGTTCAGTGCCAATGCAGCAGCGATGAACGCGGCGATTGCCCGTGCGTTTTTCACGCCGAGCATCATGGCAAACGGGCGGAGAAATGCAAGGGATTGAAGTTGCCCTAATAATTCTTGTTGTTGTAGCTGCGCTTCTATGAAGCGCGGGCCGTTGATTTTCCGAGGAAATTCGGCGCTCCGAAAGCTTTCGGAGCGCCGCTACATCGAGGCGGCGGAAATCATCGGAATCGCCGGTCGCCCCGAATGTTTTCGGGGCTCCCGCGGTCTCAGAACGCCCGGTTAAAACTTCATCGAGAGCAGGAACTCGGCGTTGGACTTTGTCTTCTTGAGCTTTTCGATGGGTAGTGTCCTAATCTGGAGGGCCACGCTCTGTCGTGGCCGCATTTCGCGAACGGACGCGACGGAGCGCGTCCCTCCAAACTGCAAATCAGGACACTACCTTTCGATGAGGAGCCTTGACACCGTCGCGCGCGCCGCACTACAAGAACGGCGATGCCCGCGACCAAGACTCAAGCCAGAGCAGTTTACCTCATCGGCGGCGACGACGAGTTTTCGATCAAGGAGGCCGCAGCCAGGCTCGCCGAGGAGCTGGCGCCGAAAGACGCCGGCGAGTTCGGCGTCGAGGTCATCGAGGGCGACGCGCAGAATCAGGACGGGGCGCTGAAGGTTCTCGGTCGGGTGAAGGAGGCGCTGCAGACGGTCGGTTTTTTTGGCGGGGAAAAGCTGGTGTGGTTGAAGAGCACGGGGTTGCTGGCGGATAATCCGACGACACGGGCCGAGGCGGTCAAAGAGGCTCTGGCTGATCTTGCTGATCAACTCAAACGCGGTCTGCCAGACGGCGTGCGGTTGCTGATCAGCGCGGTCGGCTGCGACCGCCGCAAGACGATTTGCAGAACGGTCGAGAAATTCGGGGAGGCGCAGTTTTTCGAAGCGCTGGAGGAGGGACGGGGACACGGCGACGAGGAGATCTCGGCGTTTATCCAGGGGCGGCTGCGCGGGGAGCGGAAGACGATGACGGGGGGCGCGTTTGAGGCGTTTCGCGGGCTGGTGGCGGCCGATCTGCGCGAGATGGCGAACGAGTTGGAGAAACTTTGTCTGTACGTGGGGAAGCGCGCCGAGATCACGGAGGCGGATGTGCGGGCGATTTGTTCCGCATCGCGTCAGGCCGTCATCTGGGAATTGACCGATGGGCTCGGCGCGCGGCAAGTGGTCAAGGCCGTCGCCGCGCTGGAGAACCTGCTGGCGACGGGCGAGCAGCCGATTGGCGTGTTGATGATGCTGGTGGGGCAGTTTCGGCTGATGCTGTTGATGAAGGATTTGATGGCGCGCAAGGCGATCGGCGTCAGCGACGGCTCGGGCGCGGGGTTTCAATTCGTCAAGGCGTTCGAGCGGTTGCCCGAAAGTCAGATCGCACATTTTCCGAAGACGAAGGAGGGTGGTCTGCCCAGCCCGTGGCGATTGTATCGGTGCGCGCTGGCGGCGCGGAATTTTTCCATTGAGGAATTGGTTGGCGCGATGGATTTGCTTTTGGAAGCCAACCGCCAACTGGTTTCCACGCAACTCGACGCGCGTCTGGTGCTGGAGGAAGCTATCGCCAAGATCGCCCGGAAGCGGGCGGCCGTTTCTGTTTGAGACTTGTCCGGCGCCATGCTAAGCTGCCCACTGTGGAATCTTTCACACGATTGGGGAATCAGAACTTGGAGGAGTGGCCATGAAGAACAGACGTTTCGCAGCGATGTGCGCATTGATAGCAGCGTTGGCGCTGGCGCTCGCGGCCAACGCGCAGGCCGACGACGGCGCGGTTACAAAAGCCGTCGCGGTGCTGTACCCGACGAAGGGCAGCAGCGTTAGCGGCACCGTTACCTTCACAAAAGTCGACAATGGCATCCGCGTCGTCGCCGATGTCGAGGGGCTGACGCCCGGAGAACACGGGTTCCACGTTCACGCCATCGGCGATTGCAGCGCGCCCGACGCGATGTCGGCGGGCGGTCACTTCAATCCAGATGGCCACCAGCACGCGGGCCCCGACGCGGAGAACCGTCACACAGGCGATCTCGGCAATATCACCGCCGACGCCAGCGGCAAGGCGCACTATGATCGAGTCGATGCGGGTCTTGCGCTTGAGGGGCGCCACTCGATCATCGGTCGCAGCGTGATCGTTCACGAGAAGGTTGACGACCTGAAATCGCAGCCCACGGGCAATGCAGGCGCGCGTGTTGCCTGCGGCGCGATCGGCATTGCCAAAGAGTGATGATCGAGCGCCGCTGACTGGTCTCAGTTCTCGGTCGCCATCGGACACTGCGCGATCATGAAAGATCCGATTTGCGGCATGGATGTCGGGCCGGAGAATGCGGCTGGGTCGTGCGTGCACGACGGCGTGACGTATTATTTCTGCAGCACGCACTGTCTGGAGAAGTTTAAGGTCGCGCCTGAGAAATATCTGCAGCAGCACTCCCGCACTCCGCCGCTCCAACACCCCGGTCGCGTCTACACCTGTCCGATGCATCCTGAAGTGCGGCAGCAGGGACCGGGTTCGTGCCCGAAGTGCGGAATGGATCTGGAGCCTGAGACGGTCAGCGCCGAAGAAGAAAGCCCCGAACTGCGCGACATGACCCGGCGATTTTGGGTCTGCCTCTGTCTGACAATACCGTTGTTGGTGATCGCGATGGGAGAAATGCACGGGTTGAGCTGGCTGCAGTTGGCGCTGGCGACACCCGTGGTGTTGTGGGGTGGCTGGCCGTTCTTCCAGCGCGGCTGGGCGTCGATCGTACATCGCAGCCCCAATATGTTCACGCTGATCGCCACCGGCACCGGCGTCGCATACTGTTACAGCGTCGTGGCGGCGCTCGCGCCCGACATATTTCCAGAGTCGTTTCGCGGTCATGGCGGCGCGGTCCCGGTTTATTTCGAAGCCGCGGCGGCGATCACGACCTTGGTGCTGATGGGACAGGTGCTGGAGTTGCGGGCGCGCCGCCGGACATCCAGCGCGATCAAGGCGTTGCTCGGCCTTGCGCCGAAGACGGCCCGCGTCGTGCGGGACGACGGGTCGGAGGACGATGTGCCTTTGCAGGAAGTCGAAGTGGGTGACCGCATTCGTGTGCGGCCCGGTGAAAAGGTGCCGGTGGACGGCGTCGTGCTCGAAGGAACGAGCGCCGTGGATGAGTCGATGGTGACGGGTGAACCGATTCCCGTGGAAAAGACGGCGGGCAACCGTGTAACCGGCGGTACGGTCAACGCCACGGGCGGTTTCTTGATGCGCGCCGAACGTCCCGCCGCGGCGGGATTGCTGGCGCAGATCGTCCGCATGGTCAGCGAAGCGCAGCGCAGCCGCGCGCCAATTCAGCGGCTTGCCGATGTCGTTTCCGGGTACTTTGTGCCCGCCGTCGTTGTCGCGGCCGTAATCACGTTCATCGCATGGGGGCTGTTCGGCCCGGAACCGAGGATGGTTTATGCGATTGTGAGCGCCGTCGCGGTTCTGATCATCGCTTGCCCTTGCGCGCTGGGGCTGGCTACGCCGATGTCCATCATGGTCGGCACCGGTCGCGGGGCGACCGCCGGCGTGCTCATCAAGAACGCCGAGGCACTGGAAATTCTGGAAAAAGTGGACACGCTCGTGGTGGACAAGACCGGCACGCTCACCGAAGGCAAGCCGCGCCTGGTTTCGATTGTTGCCGAGAACGAAACCGAACTGCTGCGTCTGGCTGCAAGTCTGGAGCGCGCCAGCGAGCATCCGCTTGCCGGCGCCATCGTGGCGGGTGCTGAGGCGCGCGCGGTGAAACTCTCAGGCGCTTCAGATTTCCGCTCGTTCACCGGCAAAGGCGTGATCGGCACAGTTGATGGCCATGTGGTAGCCGTCGGCAACCAACAACTCGGCATCGATTTCAGCAGCCTGATTGCGCAGGCGGAGAACCTGCGCGGTGACGGTCAGACCGTGGTGTTCATTGCCGTGGACGGCAAGCCAGCGGGACTGCTTGGTGTCGCCGATCCGATCAAAGAATCCACGCCCGAGGCGATTCGTATGTTGCACGCGGAAGGCATACGGATCGTGATGGTCACCGGTGACAGTCGCGCCACGGCGGAAGCGGTCGCGCGGAAACTCGGGATTGATCAAGTGGAAGCCGAAGTGCTTCCGGAACGCAAAGTCGAGGTCGTCAAGCGGCTACAACAACAAGGTTGCATCGTCGCCATGGCGGGCGACGGCATTAACGACGCTCCCGCGCTCGCGCAGGCACACGTCGGCATCGCGATGGGCACCGGCACGGACGTGGCGATGGAAAGCGCGGGCATCACGCTCGTGAAAGGTGACCTGCGGGGAATCGCAAAAGCGCGCCGGCTCAGTCGCGCTACGATGCGCAACATCCGCCAGAATCTTTTCTTTGCGTTCATTTACAACGCGCTCGGCGTTCCGATTGCGGCAGGCGTGTTGTATCCGGCGTTTGGGCTGTTGCTCAATCCGATGATCGCGGCGGCGGCGATGAGTTTCAGTTCCGTGTCGGTCGTCAGCAACGCGCTGCGGTTGCGCGAGCTTAAACTCTAAAACGGATGGAGGAGTTGTGGAGGAAGGCCCGGCACTGAGGCTGTGGTAGCATTCGTTGACGCGGTCGGCGGCGCAAGCGTCTTGTCCATTGCGTCGAGGAGTTCTTGCGGTGGGACGAAGCCGACCTTGCGCAACTCAGCCCGTTCCCGGCCTTCTGCGCCGACGAATACGGTCGTCGGCACGCCGAAGATTTGGTAATCCTTGATCAATTGTTCGACTTCAGAGGAACCCGTGTGGGTCAGGTCCGCCTTGAGCATCAGGAACTGGCGAGATTTCTCGATCACCTGCTGGTTTGAATAAGTCTTCTTGTCCATTTCCTTGCACGGGATGCACCAGTCGGCGTAGAAGTCGATCAACACGGGACGTTTGTAGGTGGCGGCCTGTTGAAGCGCGGCGGGGGAATAAGGCTGCCACGCGATGCCGCCATTCTTGGTCGGCGCGGCGCGCAACCACAGCGGGTTGGTGATCCACAACGCCACGGCGATCAGCGCGACGCCGAAGACGCGTTTGACCCAGACCATCCACATTCCCGATTTCGGCAACCGCGTCAGCAGGCTCGAAAACGTGCCGAGCACGATGTACGGCAGCCCCAAGCCTGCGCCCAGCGCGAAGAACAACCACCAGCCGATCCACGGGTTGCCACTCGAGCCGGCGAACGCGAGCACGACGACCACAATCGGCGCGAGACAGGGAGCCGCAATGACTCCTACTGTTGCACCGAGGAAGAACAATCCCAGGTAGCCGGCTTCCGACGAGAGATTGGAAGCTCTTTGCATCAGGAACTGCGGCGGCTGGAGTTCGAACAGCCCGAACATGCTCAGTGCCATCGCCACCAGCAAAAGGCCAATCGCACCCAGCACGACTGGATTCTGGAGCAACGCTCCGAAAAGTCCTCCGGTCAGGGCCGCAGCGAGACCAAGCGCGGAATAGGTGATGACGATCCCGAAGAAATACGCCAGTGCACCGGCGAACGCCGTGGCCGATTTCTTTTCTCCCTTGCCGCCGAAGTAACTCACCGTGATGGCAATCATCGGATAGACGCACGGCGTGAGGTTCAGCAGCAGGCCGCTGACGAAAACAAACACCAGCGTCGTCAGCAGGCCGCGTTCGCGCATCATGCGGGCGATGGAGTTTTCCTGCGCAGCGGATGCTGACGTTGGGCTCACAAGCGGGGCAGCAGAACCGAAAATCTCGGGGTGAATCGGCTGCGGCTTCTCGCCGGGAGCAACGATTTCGGTTTCGAGCGCGAGCGGAATTGTGACGGGCGCGACACAGATCTTGTCGTTGCAGGCTTGGTGGCGCAGGTTGGCTTCGAGCGTGAGCTTCGTCGGCGTGGCATCCGGGCGCACGTGCGCCTCAACAAGGATGATCGCGCGGCCGGTGTAGAGTGCGACGGGTTGATCGGCCCAGGAAACGGTTGTCTTCTTGCCGGTCGGGTAAACGATTCGGTCGATGACGACCGACACGGGAGCTTGCACGGTTAGCGTCGTCGGAATGAGACCTTCTGCGCTCACGGGGTTGGCGTTGATGTGCCAGGGCGCGGCGACGTTGATCACCACAGCGAGACGGAACGGCGTGCCGGGTGCGAGTTTGTCCACCGACAGCAACACTTCGGCGCGCACTTGGTCCTCGGCGCACGCCGTTCGCGGGAAGCACGCGACTGCCGCAAGCATCATGAGCAACGCGAGGCCACGGAAGATCGCCCCACCAGTTGTCGCCATGCGCGGTCGCGGTTCCATGCCGCAACCATTACCACGGGAGCCGCAGCTTGACAACCATCCGCCCTGCGCCGACGATGCTGCTGCCAGTGGACGACCAACCAGAGGCAACGCTGATCGAGCAAGCCCGCGCGGGTGATGAAGCCGCATTTGCGGAGTTGATGCGGCGCTACAAGCGGCCTGTGCTGAACTTCGTCTATCGAATGCTCGGCGACGCCGCCGAGGCCGATGACATTGCGCAGGAGGTTTTTGTCAGCGCCTACCAGCACATCGGCGCGTTTCAGGCGCGGAAGACCGGCGCCAAACTTTCCACCTGGCTGTTCACTTTGGCCAAGCACGCCGTCATCGATCATTTCCGCTGGCGCAAGCGCCATCCAACGGAATCGTTGGAGCCGGTTGAACGCTCCGCCGCATCGACCGAAGCCGGCGTAGCCGAGCAGGTCTCGACCCGTGAGATCGGCGAACACATTGCTGCCGCCGTCGCGACGTTGCCGGAAGACCAGAAGACGGCCCTCATTCTCGCGGAGTACAACGGGCTGTCGTACGGCGAGATCGCGCAGGTCATGCGCTGTTCGGAAAAGTCCGTTGAGGCCCGCTTGTACCGCGCCAAGCAGACTCTCCGCAAGCGGCTGCGATTTATTCTCGAATAAAGTCGGACCGTCAGTTGGGGGCGGAAGACGACGGGAAACTGGCCGTTGTCAACGAGGCGATCGCCGAGAAACGTGAGATTCCGATCGCGCAGGACGCAGCAACCGTCCGCGAGAAACCCCACAAGAAGTACGGCAAATAGGAGCGATTGACTCGCCGCCGGGAGGTTTACCACGCTCTGCGTGGCCGCTCCTGCGATCAGATCATTGCGCTTTGACTGCTTCGGCGTTGATTTCGATCTGGACTTCTTCACCCACCATCACACCGCCGGCTTCGATGGCGCGATTCCACGTGAGGCCGTAATCCTTGCGGTTGAGCGATCCCCTGGCTTCGATGCCGATGCGCGGTTTGCCGCTCATCGGATCCTTGATCGGCCCTTTCACCTTGATCGACAACGCCAATTCCTTCGTCACGCCGTGCATCGTGAAATCGCCGACAATCGTTTGCTGGCCGGCCTGATTTTCGACGCGCTTGCTGGCAAACTTGATTGTCGGGAATTTCTCGACGTCAAAGAAGTCCGCGCTACTCAAGTGATTGTCGCGCTGGGTGACGCCGGTGTCGATGCTCTTGACTTGGATGGTCGACTTTGCTTCGACAACGGCGTTGCTCTTGTCCGGATCGATCACAACCGTGCCGGTGAGATCCTTGAATCGTCCGTGCACGGTGTTGATCACCAGATGGGCAATGGAGAATCCGACCGTCGTGTGGGCAGGGTCAACCTGATAAGTGTCCGCCGCAATAGAGGAACCCACGGATAGAATCATTCCCAACGCGACGATTGCCTGTCTGATAAGTTTCATTGCCAGCCTCCTGTGTTGATTGTGTTCCCAATTCCGTAACAGCTTCGACAATCAGGTGCAATCGGTCAAGAATGGATACGATGGGCCGGTTCCGCCTGAGAGAGACATCGCTACGGGAAATCGGCCGGACACACGCGCCTGTGTTTCGGGCGAAACATGGTCAACTTGCGAGAAGGTTGATGGCTGATTGTAACCGGTCCTCGATGCTCGCCAGACGGTCGGGATCGGTAATCTTGTTGCCGAGCTGGTCCTGAACGTAGAACGAGTCGATGGCCGCGCCCTTTTCGGTCGCAATCTTGGCGAAGCTGATGTCCAAACCGAGGTCGCTCATGGTTTTGGTGATTGTGTAGAGCAAGCCGGGACGATCTTCGGTCTGGATTTCAATGATTGTGCGTGTCTTGCTGATGTCGTTATCGAATTCAATGAGCGTGGGGATGCTGACCTCGCGGATTCGGGGCACTTTCCCGCGAGAGGCACGCATCCTGGCCAGGAACTGGGTAAAATCGATCTCCTCCGTGTCGGTTAACGTGCGCTGCAACATCGATTCGGCGGTCTGGATCGTGCGCGGATCGGTGACGGCAGCAAAATGTCTGTCGCACACCTCGAAGGTGTCCAGAACCACGTGGTCGCTGCGGGTGTAGATGTGCGCGCTGAGGATGTTCAGTTCAGCCAGCGATCCGCAGATCTTGGAAAACAATCCCAGCCGATCCCAGGTGCAGATAGAGACCTGCGAGTAACCTTGCGCTGGGAATGGTTGCCACTCGACGACGGGGACAAGCGCGTCCGCGGGCGCTTCGACCTCCAACTGGCGCATGAGAAAACGATGGATGAGCAGGAGGTGGCGCGAAATCTCCCTGGCGCCGGTACTGACGTAGTAGCTGGCGGGCATCAGTTCGAAGTGGGAGTAGATTTCCTCCAGTGCCAGTTGCCCCTTCAGCTTCGCACTGACTTCCGTGTAAAGTCGCTCGGTGCGGCGCGAGAGAATATCCTTGGCGCGCTCCTGGCCCGCCAGCAATTGCCTGGTGCGACGATAAAGTTCCCACAGCAACGCTTCTTTCCATTCGGTCCACACCTTAATGCTCGTGCCTGCCGCGTCGGCAAACGTCAGCAGGAGCAGGCTGTCGAGATACGCCTCGTTTTTCGTGATGCGCGCCGCGGCCTCGATGGTGGCATCATCGTCGATGTCGCGGCGCTGGGACAGCATGCTGAGCTTGAGGTGGTCGCGGACGAGGAACAGCAATTGCGCCGTTTCGTCGGCGCTCAAGCGCAGCCGTTGCGCCACTTTGCGCGCCAACTCGCTGCTTGCCTCGGCGTGATGCTCCACATTGGCGGCTTTGCCGGCATCGTGCAGCAGCACGGCGAGATAAAGGACGTGTGGACGCTCCAATTGCTGGAAAATCTTCTTGTAGCTGGCGTGCGGCGGCTCGGTGGCGTCAATGATGCGATCCAGATGCTCAATCACCTGCAACGTGTGTTCGTCCGCCGTGTAGCGATGGTAGAACTCGTGTTGGACCAGACAAGTCAAACGGCCAAACTCGGGAATCAGTTTGCCGAGAAACTCCACTTCGTGCATCAACCGCAGAATGCGGGCGACCTGGCCTTTCCGCTGCAGTATTGCCAGGAACGTGTCCCGCGTCTGCGGCGACAATTGAAACGAGCGATCAAAGAGCCGCAGGTTCTGGCGGATCACGCTGCGCAGTTCGGGACTCAATTCCGCTCCGCGCTGCTGGGCATACAAGAACACACGGAGCAATCGCTGCGGATCTTCCTTCAACACTGTGGGTGTAACCGCTGAGATCAATCCGTCGCGGAAAACGAAGCCGTCAAGCGTCTCCTCTTTGTGCCCGCGGCGGCCAAACAAGGCAACCAAGCGCGAGATCTTCGGTGGTTTCAGCGCCATGCGCTCCGCCAGCGCATTGGCCAGCAAAAAGATGTTCCGCGAGTGGGTGTAGTAATCGCGCATGAACGCCTCGATGCGCCGAAGCAAGTCGTGATGTCGGCAACCAAACTCCGTGGCGATCTGCGGCTGCAACCCAATGCCGATGACGTCGCAGGCGCGATTGGTCATGTAGTGCATGGAATTGCGTACGCGCAAAATGAAATCGTAAGCCAGTTCGAGCTGACGTTGCTCCGACGCCTCGAGGAAGCCTTGTTTGCGCAAGTCCGACAATTTCAGCGTGTCATACTTGAAAAACGCCATCCAGATCAGATTTTGAAGGTCACGCAGTCCGCCGCAACCGCTCTTGACGTTGGGCTCTTGCAGGTAAATCGTGTCGCCAAACTTTTCGTGACGCGCCTTTTGGTCCTCCATTCGGGCGGCGATGTATTCGTCTTCGTGTCCGCGCACGCACTCTTTGACGAGCGCCTTGCGAAAGGTTTCGTAGAGTTGCTTGTCGCCAACCAGCAGCCGGGATTCGATCAGCGAAGTCTTGGAATGCATATCCTTGTTTGCTTGTGTGACCGCGTCGCTGATGGAGCGGGTCGAGTGGCCGACTTTCAGATTGATGTCCCACAGCATGTAAAGCACTCGCCGGACAGTCGCCTCGATGTACGGATGCTGCTTCGGACCGCGTCGGCTCGTGTTGTGCAGAAACATGATGTCGATGTCCGAATATGGACTCAATTCGCCGCGGCCGTACCCGCCAATCGCTACCAGAGACATTGGCACTGTCTCGGCAGAATGATTCTGGTGGAAATGCTCGGCAGCCGCCTCGAAGATGTGCCGCAGAACGATGTCCATGACCTGGGCGCGTCCCGAAGCGATTTCGCGGCCATCAGCGCCTGCGCGATGCGCCATCCGCAGCCTGTGTTCCTCGACCTTGAGGAATTTCTTGTAGAGATTGAGGATCTCGGAGGGTTTCGATCCGGACTTCAAAACGAGCCGCTCGGCGGCGTGCCTGCGGACTTTCTCCAAGTAGCGCGGCTGCGTCATGCGGCACACGATACGGGACAATCCTGCGGGCCGCAAGTTGGAAACACCCTGCGCAAGCAATTGGCGGCCAAGCTCGTGCAACGACACAAGAATGTTTCCTTCACCAACTTGATTTTGCACTTTTTTGAGTTATTATCTTGGCATGTTCCGCCCCTGAAGGAGGGGGACAGAAATGACTGAAAGGACACGAAAATCAGATCCTCTGGCTGAAATTGTTCGATCCCAGCAGGAGGAGATTGGAAAATATAAGTGGATCGAAAGCGAGAAGGTTGGTCAAGACATCGGGTGGGACCGCGCAGCTCGGGAATGGATGCAGAAGTATTTCCCCGAGTGGAAACGGCATCGATGGGAACGCGCCATCCGAGACGCGTTGCGCCAAGAGATCAGCAATTCTTCAAGCGCCAACGGCCTGAACTAACTCCCGAGGCCCAACCCTTGGTGACCGGTTGAGATTGCGGCCAGGGGAAGAAATGTGTACCCTGCCCGCGTGATCAAGCTTGGAGTCAATATTGACCATGTGGCCACACTGAGGCAGGTGCGCTACAAAACGGCCACGCACCCGGCTTCGCTCGAAGCTTCTGGTCCAATTCCCGAACCGGACCCCGTCTGGGCCGCCGTCGAGGTGGAACTGGCGGGCGCGCACGGGATCACCATGCATTTGCGGGAGGATCGTCGGCATATTCAGGAGCGCGACGTGCGGATGGTGCGCCAGATCATTCGCACGCGGTTGAACTTGGAGATGGCTGACGTGCCGGAGATCGTCGCGGTTGCCGAAGAAGTCCGGCCTGATGAAGTCTGTATCGTGCCGGAGAACCGGCAGGAGGTGACGACTGAGGGAGGCCTCAATGTTGCGCGTGCCCCCAAATCATTGTCGCGCACCATCGCCCGATTGAAAAAAGCGGGGATCGTTGTCAGCCTTTTCGTCGACCCCGATCCGAAGCAGGTGCGCGCGGCAGCCGATGCCGGTGGTAATTTCGTCGAGCTTCACACGGGCGCCTACGCCCACAGCCGGAGCGAAGGCCACACCGCGGCGGAACTTAAGAAGCTAATCGCTGCAGCGCAGTTGGCACACGATCTCGGCTTGCATGTTAACGCGGGCCACGGCCTAAACTACCAGAACACACCTGGCATCCTTGTTGTGCCGCATCTTGAAACGCTCAATACGGGCCATTCGATCATCTCGCGGGCGGTGTTTGTCGGTTTACGGCAAGCCGTCCGTGAGATGCTGGCCGTGATGGTGCCCTATAAAAAATGAAGGCGGAAGGATGATCGACCTTGTCGCGGCTTTCTGGCCGTTCCTTCATCCCTCATCCCTCATCACGCATCCTTTATGAGCACTGCTCTTCGCATCCTCGGAACTGGCATTGACATTGTTGAAACTGCGCGGATTCAGGACGCACTGGACAAATTTGGCGAGCGGTTCTTGAACCGCTGCTTCTGGCCCGACGAGGTTGCTTACTGCCAGAGCATGAAATTCCCCGCCCTGCATTTCGCAGCGCGTTTTGCGGCGAAGGAAGCGATCTCAAAGGCATTCGGCACAGGGATCGGCAAGCAGTTAGGCTGGAAAGACACGGAGATTCGCAAGCGGAAAAGCGGCGAACCGTATGCCGTGTTGCACAGCAAGGGCGAAGAATTGGCCCGCGCACGCGGCGTCGTGGAAATGTTCGTCAGCTTGTCCCATTGCAGGGAATACGCTGCCGCGCACGCCGTGATTGTTGGGCGGTCAACGGACGCGCACGAATAGCACCGCGCCCACCGCCGCGAAGATCGCGTTGGTCAGCCACGCCGCCAGCGCGGGCGGGATGCGGTCGCCTCTGCCCATCGCCAGCGTGATGCTGGTCATGAAATAAAACGTCACCACCAGCAGCAGCGCGATGCCGACGCTGAGCATCGGTCCGCTGCGGCTGACGCGCATGCCCAACGGAATGCCCAGCCAGATGACGATGAAACAAGTCAGCGGAAAGGCGTAGCGATAGTGGAGCGTCACCTGGTACTGCGCGATGCGCGCGGTGCGCCCCGAGCGTTTCAAGGCGCGGATGTAGCGGCGCAACTCGCTGGAACTCAACTCGTCGGGTCTTCTGCCTTCCAGTGCCAATCGATCGGGCGCGTCTTTGATTGCGGGAAAATTGGTCTCGGCGACGTGGGCGACAGAAGCCAGCGTCTGTCTGTAATCATAAATGTCGACCTGGTAGAAAGCCCATGCGCCGCTTGTCCATCGGGCTCGCTCCGCGAAGATGTCCAGTTGGGGCGTGCCGTCAGGTCTTTGCTCGTGAATTTCGACGTTTTCCAGCACACCAATACGCGTGTTGAAGCGGCGGGCGTACCAGTCGCGATGTTCGACAGAGTTGGAGAAAAAAAAGTTCTCGAGGACATTTCTCTCGCCTTTGCCCCGAAGCTCGTTCATGAACGCGTCGGCGCGCTCCTGCGATTTGGGCACGAACGCTTCGTTGACGCCGAAGACCAGCAGTGAGGCCAACACGCCCATGGCCAGCAACGGCATGGCCAGCCTGAGTACGCTGATGCCGCTTGCGCGGAGGGCGATCAGTTCATTGTGTTTCCCCAGAGTGGCCAGGCAGAACAGCACAGCCAGCAACAGGGACATGGGAATGATGAGCACGAACGCTTCGGGCAAGACGATCAAGTAGTAATGGAGAATCTGTCCCAGCCGCGCGTGAAACTGGATGAAGTCAGAAAGATTGCCTAGCAGATCCTGCACGATCCAGAGCATCAGGAACGCGTCAAAGCAATACAGCAACGGCAACGCGAACTCGCGCAGGAGATATTTATCCAGGATTCGCACGGCACGAGAGTAGGCAGACGAAGCGGTGCGAGGCCAGAAAAATATTCCGCCCAGGCGCTTCAGCGGCACGCGGTCTTGAGCTGATACACCGCTCGAGACACGCGCTGCGCGTTGTCCATCCGTTTCAGAACGCGAAGAATGTAGCCCGTGCCCTTGTGGCTGTGCGGTTGCATCCGCTCATTGTAGAGCCGGGTCAGTTCATGGAAATGCAGCGGCTCGGAACGGCTGCGCATGATGTCCGCGATGACCAGCGGCGCGCCGACCGCGGGTAGGAAGTAACGACGATCGACCGTTCCGCAAATCTCGGGATGATGATCGAGCAGCACGGTCACCAACCGCGGTCGCTGGCCGTCGAGAAAACCGAGCTGGTCGGAAACTGTTGCGAGGATTTCCTCGAAAGGCAGAGGTTCGCGGGCTTCCTGTAGCAGTTGCAGAATCCGCTTCTCGACCTGATTCAGAGCCTGCGGCGGCAAGGCGGAAAAATAATCGTAGCGGAAATGAATCCGTGTCAGCGCCTCGCTTAGTAACAGGAGGACTCCCCATGGCTGATAACCTCCCAGCATCGGGTCGTCCACCCACCCGGCCAGTTCGGCGGAAGTCACAACGCAGCCTTGTGCTTGGATTCGATTCGCCCAGTAAATCTCCTGCGGCTCAGCAACGGCACGGCATAGCTTCGACCGCACTGTGGCGATCGCCGCTTGTTCCACCTGACGCACGCGTTCCCGGGTGATCCTGCCGCGCATGTCCGCGATTTCCTGCAAGGTGCGCCGTCTCATTTGCGGCCGGAAAAGCGGGTCAGTCAGGCCGAAACGCTGCTCGACGACAAAAACCTCCTGGCGATTCAGGAACTCCTCCAGCAGCATCCGGAAGTTGGGCGATTTGCCAGTGCCGCATTCCAGCCGGTTTGTCCAGTGGAAGTACCAATGAACATTCCTGAGTGAGGTTGAACCGAAGCTCCGCAGACTCAGAAGCTTTTTGTCGTTCCACTTTCGTAATTCCCTAATCGTATACACGCCAGCCTTTTCAAGGCAGTGCACGACGCGGGCACTGAGTCCGGAGCCTGCCACTGGCCACCGGTCAATCTCTTCTCTTGTTATAACTTGCTTTTCGTTCGGTTTAAGGTGCGATTGCATGGAGCATCACTCCACAGTTGATAGATTACCCGAGGTCACCCCCAACAGGTGACAACATGCCAGAAACCTCTCCGAGATCAAATGAATTCTGGATGCTACAACCTTGCGACAATGTGACCCGAAGGTTGTCAGCCGCTGGGTTGGACATTGGCGGGGAGGTATTGGGGGCGGCGGCGGAATTGCAGGTTGAGACGGACGTCCACCGGCAGCGCCTGCCCCGATCATCGGCATGTCCATCTGCATTCGCATCTTGCGCGGTTGCTTCCGCGTAATCGATCCTTTCGTGGTGACCTCGCTGCCAAACATATTCATGGTCTGGACGATATCGCCTGACCAGGTTTTGTAGCTGGTCGTCTTGGAAGTGGAGAAATTGAAGGTCCCGTCCGCGCTCTTCAACTATTGCGCATACGCGGCGAGAGCGACGGCGAGACCGGTCAGCAAAGGGACGACGATGGCTTTGGTTCGCATTGGAAGTCTCCTGAAAGTTCGACCGACGCTAACGCGCGCCGCAACCATGAAAAAGAGTTTTCCGTTTGACGGATATGCGACCCTCGCTTAGGATGCACGAGGCGTAGCGAGTCTGGTGCGCCTTGAAGTTTTTCATCCCGTGCATATCAGGAGGAATCGAACATGGCAATTAAAGTTGGAATCAACGGATTCGGTCGTATCGGCAGGCTGGTTTTCCGCGCGATCTGTGACCAGGGCTTGCTCGGAAAAGAGATCGACGTCGTGGCGGTCAACGACATCGTTCCTGCCGGCAACCTCGCGTACTTGCTCAAGTACGACTCCACCCAGGGACGTTTCCCCGGTGAAGTTCACAGCGAAAAATCAAGTCCGTCGCTTGCCGAGGACGACACGCTGGTCGTCAACGGCCACAAAATCAAATGCCTTGCGATCAAGGAAGGCCCGGCAGCGATGCCGTGGAAATCGCTCGGCGTGGACATCGTGGTGGAATCCACGGGTTTGTTCACCGACGCCGAAAAGGCCAAGAGCCACATCGCGGCTGGTGCCAAGAAGGTACTGATCACCGCTCCGGCGAAAAACGAGGATCTCACGGTCGTACTCGGCGTCAATCACACCAAGTACGATCCGGCCAAGCATCACATCATTTCCAACGCGAGCTGCACGACCAACTGCCTCGCACCGGTCGTCCACGTGTTGCTGAAGGAAGGCTTCGGCGTCGAGGAAGGACTGATGACCGCCATCCACAGTTACACCGCAACGCAGAAAACCGTTGACGGTCCGTCGCGCAAGGACTGGAAGGGCGGCCGCACGGCGGCGGTCAATATTATTCCCTCCACGACCGGCGCGGCCAGGGCGGTCGGCCTGGCGATTCCGGAAGTGAAAGGCAAACTGACGGGCATGGCGTTTCGCGTGCCGACGCCGACGGTCAGTTGCGTGGATCTCACGGTGCGCACGGTCAAGGAAACGTCGTACAAGGAAATCTGCGCGGCGATGAAGAAGGCCAGCGAGACGTATTTGAAAGGCATCCTCGACTACACCGACGACGAGGTCGTATCGAGCGACTTCATCCATAACCCGTACTCCAGCATCTTCGATGCGGGATCGGGCATCGAGTTGAACAAGCGCTTCTTCAAACTTATCGCTTGGTACGACAACGAGTGGGGTTACTCCGTCCGCTGCGTGGACGTCATCCGTTTGATGGCGAAGTAGCTCAGAAGCCTGGAAGGCACGCCCAACAGCGGCAGCACGCTCCAACGTTGCGATGGCCGCGGCGGCATCGTCCAAATCACCGACACAGTGCCGCCGCACAGCCCCAACGCTTCTACCGCGCGCGGCTGACGCCGTAGGCAACCCGGAGAGCAGACCGAACTGTTCTCATCCAGAAGTCCAACACTCCGGCGGCGAATTCAGGAGGCCCGCTAATCAGAGCAACAAAAGGAGAGTCGAGCTGGAAAACCCTTGCCCTACCCTTTGCCCGACTCTCTAATGGAACATACGCCTAATCGTGGAAACTGCAACTGATCACTGTAAAACGGCAGATCCGGCAGTGAGCGATGGCGGCGTACTTGATTCGGCTCGGGCTGCGGGCAGAGTGGGCGTATGGACTGGGGTGTGGTCGGCTTTTCACCCTGGGAATCGCGGCGAAAGATAGGCGTTGACGTGGGCGGTTTGTTCCGTTATTTTTCCCCGCCTTCGCAAGAGGTGGTGAAAGACAATTTTATGTACGCAGTCATCCGAACAGGTGCAAAACAATACCGCGTCCAGCCCGGCGACGTGCTCGAAGTCGAACTGCTCGACGGCGAGAAGGGCAAGGAAATCGCGCTGGAAGACGTGTTGCTGGTGGCGGACGGCGATAACATTCAGGTCGGCAAGCCCACAGTCAAGGGCGCGCGCGTGACCGCCGAGGTTGTCGAGCCTGACAAGAAGGGCAAGAAGGTCATCGCCTTCAAGTTTCGTCGCCGCGAAGGCTACCACCGCAAGCGCGGCATTCGGGCGCACCACACGGTGTTGAGAATCAAGGAAATCGTCGCGAAGTAAGCCGTCAGCATTCAGCTTTCAGCAGTCAGGAGACTCAATCATGGCCCATAAAAAAGGACAAGGCAGCAGCCGCAACGGACGCGACTCGGTCAGCAAGCGGCTCGGCGTGAAACGATTTGGCGGCGAGTTGGTCAGCGCCGGCAGCATCATCATTCGCCAGCGCGGCGCGCGCTTTGTCGCCGGCAACAACGTCGGCACCGGCCGCGATTGGACGCTCTTCGCTTTGGCCGAGGGCAAAGTTCGGTTCGACAAGAACGGCCGCCGAGTCAACATCGACCTCGTCCCAGTTGCCAGTGTATCGTAGTCGCAGATCACTCGCTGAATTCAACCAAGGGCATTCGCCAGGAGGCGGATGCCCTTTTGTATTTGCTGAATCGTCGGCGCGCCGAAGCTGAGGCGCATGCAGTTTTGCGGGATCGGGCGAGACGGGTCGTTGCAGTAGCACATCTCGCCGGGGACGTACAACACTCCGGCGTCGAGCGCGCGCTTAAACAGGCGGCTTTTCACGCCTGTGTTCACGCCCGGATCGAGTTCGACCCAGACGTACATGCCGCCGTGCGGTTTGTTGAATAGCGCCTTATGCACCCCTTCTTCTGTGTTGGTGTAGCCGCGCTTCTGCGAAGCGCAGATTGTCAGCATCGCGTCCGAGTTTCGGCGCTTCGCAGAAGCGCCGCTACAACCAAAGGCTCTCTCCAACTCCTCCATCATCACATCCCGTTTCCGTCGATAACCGTCGGCGATGATCGGCAGATGGCGGTCGTACACGCCCTCGGCCAGCGCGCGGGCGAGGATGGTTTGGAGAAAGTTTGAGGTGCCGAAGTCGTGGTTACCTTTGCTGCGCAGCACGGCGCGACCCAGCGACGGCGGCAGGATGCCGTAGCCGATGCGGAACCCGGTGGCGAACGGCTTCGTGAGCGTGTTCGTGTAGATGACGCGCTCGTTGCGCAGGTCGAGCGACTTGAATCCCGCCACGGCGGGATCGCCCTCGAAACGCAGGTCGCGGTAGGCAGCGTCCTCGACGATGTAAACAGGATGGCCTGCGGCGCGCTCGTAATGTTTTACGATGGCGAGCAGTTCGCGTCTCATTTCCAGCGACCACGTGCGGCCTGTCGGGTTCTGGAAGTACGTGACGAGGTAAAGCATCTTCAGGCGCGAGAGAAGGCGGCGGCGTTTCAAGTCATCCAGTTTGGATTTTAGGTATGAAATTGAATCGAATCCCACAGCCCGAATGCCCATTGCCTCGACGATGCCGAGATAGACGAAGTAGGTCGGGTCTTCGACGATGACGATGTCGCCGGGATCGCAGAGAACTTCAGAGACGAGATACAGCAATTGCTGCGAGCCATCGGTAACGACGATGTCGTCAGTAGTGATCCTGGATTTGGAAATGCCGTCCTGCTTTTGCCAGCGGCGCAGCAGTTCGCGGCGCAATTGCAGCAGGCCGATGGTCGTGCCGTATTGCAGCGCGGCGCGGGCGGTCTTCGGACGCTGCAGAATCGCGCGCGTGAGCGCGCCCACCTCTTCGACGGGCAGCGTTTCGTTGTCGGTAAAGCCGACCGCCAATGAAATGAGGTCGGGCCGATCGAGCGCCAGCTTCATCAGCCAACTAATCGGCGGCTCGCTGGAGCGCTTTGCCAGTGCGGAGAAATGTCGCGGTGCATTTGTCATGGCTTATCTGTGAAATTGTAACGCCACCGCTGGTTTTATGGTAGGATTTTGGTCAGATGATCAGTCTGGCCAAGCTAACCGAGAAAGCCGCTGCACGAACCGACCTTTCGCGCGAGGACGTCAGCGCGGCCGTGTGCGCGCTGCTCGACGAAGCGGTGGCGGAGGACGCGAAAGCGGAATTCCTGACGGCGCTGGCACGCAAAGGCGAGACGGCGGAAGAGATTGCCGCATTTGCGCTGGAGTTGCGCGCGCGCGCGGTCGATCCGCAAATTGATCCGGCCCGTTACGGCGGCGTGTTGCTCGACGTGGTCGGCACGGGCGCGGACTTGGCGCACACGTTCAACATTTCCTCGTGCACGATGTTCGTGGCGGCGGCGGCAGGCGTCGCGGTGACCAAACACGGCAATCGCGCGATCACCAGCCGTTGCGGCAGCGCGGACGTGCTGGCGGCGCTGGGCGCGAAGATTGAGTTGCCACCCGAAGCTGCGCGGCGTTGTTTGGAGACGGTGGGAGTCACCTTTTTCCTCGCGCCGCTGTACCATCCCACGTTCAAGGCGATCGCGCCAATTCGCAAGAAACTGGCGGAACGCAAACAGCGGACGGTATTCAACATCCTCGGCCCGCTCGTGAACCCGGTGCGGCCCACGCACCAACTCATCGGAGTTTTCGACCGCGGGTTGGTCGGGAAGTATGCGGAGGTGTTGCGGTTGCTGGGATTGAAACACGCGATGGTCGTGCACGGCGACGGCCTGGACGAATTGTCCACGATGGGCGTCAACACCGTCGCGGAGTTGTGGGCCGGGCGCATTGAGCAGACCGAACGCGATTTTCGCGTGCCACACACGCTCTGGCGCGGCGTCGTGGTGAAACCGGAGGAACTGGCTGGTGCCGATCCCGCCACCAATGCCCGCATCGCGCGCGAGGTGCTCAGCGGCAAGGACCGCGGTGCGCGCCGCGACATCGTGCTGCTGAACACGGCGGCAGCGTTGGTTGTCTCAGACGTGGTGGATGATTTTGACCAAGGTTGGAAACGCGCGGTCGAGTTGATCGACAGCGGCGCAGCGTTGGAAAAGTTGGAGCGATTTGTCGCGGCGACAAATCGCGTGTAGGTTTCGTCATGCATGCAGTTCTGGCAAAGCCGATGGATTGGCTCTCCATCCAGCTTGCCCGGTTCAGCGTCCACAACGGCAACGGCGAAGGCAGTCAGGCCACCGCCGCCGAGAAGTTGCTGGATGATCCTGATTTCTTCTGCGACTTCGTCCAGGTTCCGGGCGACCTGACGTTCACCAACGACAAGAAGTTTCGGTTCACCTCGCCGATTCAGACGCCGTGGGCTGAGAACAACATCGTGCACGGCAAATTGTTTGCGTGTGCGGAAAACTGGCGGCGGCATCCGACAGTCATCCTGTTGCACGGTTGGAACGCCGAGTCGGGTTATCGCGTGTTGTTCCCCTACCTCGCGTGGCGGCTCAACCGCGCTGGTCTTAACGCCGCGATGATCGAACTGCCCTATCACTCGCACCGGAAACCGCGTGGTCGCGGCGCGGTGAAGAACTTTCTTTCCGACGATCTGCTCCAAGTCGCCGGCGCAACGCGACAGGCGCTGGCCGACACGCGCGCCCTCGTCGCCTGGCTGAGAGAACAAGGCTCGCCGTTTGTTGGGCTGTGGGGTTTCTCGCTCGGCGCATGGCTGAGCGGATTGTTAGCCTGCACCGAACCGCGGATCGGCAGCGCGGTGCTGACCACTCCCGTGTCGAGAATCGACCGCGTCATCGACGAACTGGATTTCTGTCGTCCGATTCGGAAACGACTGGAAGGCGTCGAGGTCCGGCTGGATCGGCTGAACCTCATCTCGCATCGCCCGAAGCTGCCGCCGGAAAACATTTTGCTGGTCGCTTCTGAACACGATCTGTTCGCGCCGGTGGAAACGATCGAGGAACTTTGGCTCGCGTGGAACAAGCCGACGATCTGGCGGACGCGGCAAGGCCACATCAGCGCCCTGATGTCGGCCCCAACGATGGAGCGCACGGTGAAATGGCTTGCTGGGAAGGCGCTGGACTGAACCGCTCGGATTGCCCCAGTTCGTTTTTGCGGACTGCCTCAGACCCGATTGATAGCTCATCGCTCTTCATCAGAAAAGGTTGAAATGAAGGTGCACGGCCACAACCACAGCAATGACGCAGTAGCTCGCGACGTTCGCAGTACCAACGCAAAGAGCGAGCCTCTGAAACGGCAGTCGTCTGCGAAACAACCGCAATGCCCCGTACTCAAGTCCGAAACTCAGCAAGCACGCCCAGAAGAAGCTGAGAATGGCGATAGTGCCCCAGTGGGGGCCTTGCGTGATGATATGAGCCTGATGCTCACCCTCACCAACCAACTTTGGAACAAGACCACTCGGCAGGAAGGATGACAACACGATACCCACAAACCAAGAGAACAGATTGACGCCAACAACCACGCCAAGAAGACGCGACTTGGAAATAACGCCATGCTGGAAGTAGGCGAACACCGCGAACTCGGTAGCCAATGCCAACACCGCTGAAAGCGGGAAAAAGAAGTTTACGAAGTATGCAGCCGACGGAGCAGGGAAGATTACGTTGGCCAGTATCATTTGTGAACTATCGTCCAAGCTCAGCCATGCCGCGCCAGCGGCGTTGGCTGAAGCGCATGGTTAGGGATTCCTTAGCTTAGGCTTTCGCTGCTTATAGCTAGTTAGGGCCGTTTCAAAGCCCACCTTTGCTTTTAAAGCATTTACGATTTCTTCACCCGAAACATCAATATCCTGCGGATATCGAGGATGTGTGAGACGATCTCTGACAGCAATGGTCCCGCGAAGCGAAGCCCACCACTCGACAGAGGGATCAAAGCGAAACGCACCCTGTGTTGCTTTCTCTAAGAGGCGGAATGCGAATCGAACATTCTCAGCAAGACGCAACTTCGCGGGGCGCTCGATTACCTCGCCTTTGTCGTTGAGTTGGCCATCTATCTCCACCGCCAGATAACGCTCGTGGTCTGATACCTCAATGCCTGAATCGAGGCACCGCGCCACAGCTGAAACCTTGACAGAAAACGTGACCCCTTCCACGTAGGCAAGAATCGATCGAATCAACTGTCGCGCGTGGTACTCGTAGTCAACCGTGACGCTGCCGTCACCAGCCGCTTCGCCGTCATCAATGCATTGGACTAGACCAGCATGGCATCGATCAACGTCGTCCCCCAATTTTTCAATGAGCTCTTGTGTTGTACGCTCTTCCACTTTCGCACCCTAACGAAAAAAGCTGAGCCACGCCGGACCAAAAACCGTGAACCGCGAAGCGGAACGGCACGCGCCAACCGGCGTTGGCTCCGGCGACTTGTTAGGCATCAGCATCGTCATTTTTAGTATGTCTGCGCTTGGTAATCCTCTCGGCAACATATAGCAAAATGCCTGCAATAATAGCTTCCGCCGCAACCATGCTACCGCCGAAAAGCAATGCTTCCGACCCATCCAAACGCTCCGACTTGTCATGCACGTGCATGAACATCAAAACGAGCAAAACGGTCGCCGGTATCCCGCACACAATCAACAGAGCGCCGGTGGCATACATCAAGCCAAGCCACCGAGCGAAACGGTCTCTATTTGGTTGGTGTGTCATAGATGCCTAACGATAAAGCTCAGCCACCGCGAGCCGCGCAGCGGGTCGCGGTTGGCTGAAGCGGATGGTTAGACTTTTCGTCTTCGTAAATACTCCCGAAAGTAAGGACGAAGTATCTCGATCTCCACAGAATGAAAGACAACAGCACAGGGGACGACTATAAACATAGCAAATAAGTGAGGAAGGAGTGACGAAGATGATAGCGACAGCCAAACAAATCCGGTGAGAATCACAGAAATCGTCAGCACCGAAAGAGCAATCCAAGTCTGCCAGTGTTTGAAGGCAAACGGCAAGCATGCTGACCAAACCTCGCGCCGTACTTCCACGGACAACCCCTCAAACTCCGGAATGTCTTTACCGAAATAGATCTTCATCAGTCTAACATGAAGTAGACACCATAATGGCGTAAAAAAAGACGCCACATCGGCGTCTATTTCCGCTAACCTTAGGAGTCCGCGTTGCCTGCACTCCTTTCACGGAGGGCACGTTAATGCACGGCATCGGGTCTCGCAAGCACAAACGCTTTGATGGCGGGGTAAGGTCGATCGCGGCAAGAATGCCGCTCCTACGGGACGCCTTGGTGAGCTTCGTGTGCTTCGTGGTGAGTGATGGATCGTATCAGGACCGGCGATTCGGGTCGGTGATTTGATCTGAATTATGGCGGAAAGCGTTTCAAGTTGTGGGCACTATGCTCATCAGCAAGCACATCAACGACGCAATCATCGCGACATGCGCTGCCGAGCCGCAGAAACACCAGCGCCATCTCCTGCAGCCGTTTCCCGGCAGATTCCTAGGTGTCACTCATGCCAATTCATCAGATCACTTGCCCGGACCGAAGGTGAACTGCAACGCGATGTAACCTTGGTAGCCGCTCGATCCTTGGATGGTGTGCCCCGCGGAAGCCAGCAGATGATACGTCTCGCTGAAATCGAAAACGCCACCGAGATTGAACTGCGTATCGGACTCGCCGCCCTTTTCTTGGGCAGTCTCGTGAAAGACCTCCGCGCCCAGCGCCAGTTTGGCGGTCACTTGGCGCTGCAGCAGCCAGCCGACGAACCACCAATTGCGGTTTTCCGCGCCGGGATTAATCCAATACCCGCCACCGCCGTAAGTCGTCCACGAACCCGCAGTCTTCTGGAGCCATAACGGAAGAAATGCCTGGACATGCCCGCTGCCCAGCCTGCGCTCGCGGTCACCGCTCGGCACCTCGACGAGGGGGAACGTTCCAATCTGCGGGCAGCGCGGCGTTTCCTCGATGAAGCGATACTTCGCCCCCAACTCCGTGTCGCCGTAGCCAAACCGGGTGCTGCCATGCGCCGGCGCCACGAACGCGATGGGGGCGATGAGGTGCAGTTGGAGATTTGTAATCACTCCGTAGTTGACTTCCACTTGCGGCGACGTGCCCGACCAGCCGCTCGCGTCGTGAGCGAGTTGCGACGCCAGATAGACTTCCCAGTGTTTATATTCGACCGGCTCGGGGTCGTCCGTGGTGAACGGTGGCCCGGCACAGACCGCTTGGGCGGTGACCATCAGCGCGATGATGATCACGGCGCGAAACGCTCTGGAAGTGTTCGGTTTTATCAGGGCCACCAACCGCTCGCAATGAACGCGATTTTCGGTCATTGACCTCCCCCGTGCCTGGGCGCAAGGCGGGCTTCGACGGGGCACCGTCCGCCGCCCGCCGTCAACTCAAGCGCATTTCAGCCAGAAAATCAACAAGGCAATCCGCGCATCCACTATGACTCTTGTCTTGGTGGCGCAGGCGTCCCTGCCTGCGGCAGGCGGACATCTTGGCACAGGCAGAGACGCCTGTGCCACCGATCGAAAAACTCCCGCTACCTTTCGGGCAGGAGCGGAACCAGCGCGGCGGCCATCGCCAGCACGTCCTTGTACACGGAATCGGGCGCGAAGCGATCGAGTTCCTGCGATAACAGCGAAGCATCGTCCGTCGGCCAGAATGCCCGTTTGCGCGGCAGACCGCAGACATTGGACATCGTGACCTGCGCGCTGGCGGTAAGTTCGCCGTAATTCTTGCGGATGCAAATCGTGGCGTCGTCGGTCTTCAGTTCGACGGACAGCAACCCGGCGGCCGTCGCGTCCGCATCTTTTCGGCTGCTGAGGCGTACCTTCGCAGCGGCATCGCGTGGCGTCCAGCGGAGTTGCGCTGCCAACCAACTGCCGTACAGCAACGCGCGCAACCGCGCCCCGGGCCTGCTGCCGTGCGCGATTTCGACTGACCGAATCCGATCCAGCGCCGCGCGACATTGCGGATCATCAAAACATTCGGCCGTGAGTTTGCGCCAGAACCCCAGCCGCGTCCAACTCAGGTCCGCAAAGCTTGTCCCGCTCAGAGCGGGGCTCCAGCGCGGTTGATCGACTGAGACTTGCGACAAGGCGCCAAGAAACAGTTCGGATGCCTCCCACGTTGACGTGTCGTAAATCAACTTGTCAGTGACGGCGATCAGGCGACGGAATAATCCGGGTCTCGCCATGAAAATTCCCTGCCACCAGATCACGGTCGGCAGATCGGACTCCAGCAGCGGCAGCACGGCCGAGGCAAGCTGCCCCGTGCTTTCTCCCGACGCATAGATCGAGATCTGTTCGCAGCAGACCTGTTTCTGACCGCCGCCCGCGAGATGACAATGCGCGGTGATCGACGCCGACAGTTCAGCGCGCGGTTCGTTCGGGTTGGCGAGTACAACAATCGCGCGGCACGGATGGCGGCTGGTCAACGCGCTGATCGTCTCGGTGGCATGATCGCGGTCGGCATCCGTTTCGCATAACGCCACGAGATTGAACAGACTGGCGCGCGTGATGGCGCGCCGCGCCGGATCTGTCTCAGATTCGGCGGCGAACTGCCACAACTCGTGGAGCTGCCGCTCAATGTGCGCGACGTCGACGGCTGTCTCGGCGCCAGCGGTGAAAGTTTCGAGTTGGGCAGGATTGGGCATGGTTGCAACCGCCTAACGGCGTGAACATCCAACATCCAACGTCCAACATCCAACATCTGACCGGAGAGTTCGTTGAACGTTGTGCGTTGTGCGTTGTGCGTTGAGAGTTGAATCTGGTCTCACGGTCTTCTCCACTGACGCCCATCGCGTTCGATGAACTTGTCCGCTTCGGCTGGCCCCCAAGTGCCCGCTTCGTACGCGACGGGTGGTGGCGTCCCGCGACTGCGGGACCAGCCTTCGAGGATCGCGTCCATGATCGACCACGAGCACTCCACCTCATCGCGGCGTGTGAACAACGTGGAGTCGCCGACGATCGCGTCATGCAACAGCCGTTCGTACGCGTCTGGCGACAGCGCGCCGAAGCTGCCGCCGTAACGAAAATCCATTTTCACCGGCTGAATGTTCAGTGCCGTGCCGGGGACTTTCGCGTTCATGCGGATGGCGATGCCTTCGTCGGGCTGAATGCGGAGCACGAGCACGTTGGGCTGCAACGGCGCGGCTTGTTCGGCCGCAAAGAGCACCGCCGGTGGCGCTTTGAACTGGATCGCGATCTCCGCGACCTGTTTGGGCAGGCGTTTGCCGTGGCGCAGGTAAAAGGGCACGCCCGCCCAGCGCCAGTTGTCGAGAAACAGTTTCAGCGCGACGAACGTCTCGGTGCGCGAGTCGGGAGCGACTTTCGGTTCGTCGTGGTAGGCGACAACCTGTTTCCCCGCGATCGAGCCGCGGTCGTACTGGCCGCGCAAGGTGGATTGCTGGACCTGCGCGGGCGCAATCGGACGAATCGAGCGCAGCACTTTCACCTTCTCGTCGCGGATATCCTCTGCTTCCAGCGCGATGGGCGGCTCCATCGCCACCAGCGAGAGCAACTGCATCATGTGGTTCTGCACCATGTCGCGCAGCGCGCCCGAGTTGTCGTAATACGCGCCGCGCCCCTCGACGCCGATGGATTCGGCCACGGTGATCTGAACGTGGTCGATGTATTTCTGATTCCACAGCGGCTCGAAGATCTCGTTGGCGAACCGCATCGCCAGGATGTTCTGGACGGTCTCCTTGCCGAGGTAATGGTCGATGCGGAAGATTTGCTGCTCGTCGAACGCGCCCGCCAACACGTGATTGAGTTCGCGCGCTGTGTCGAGGCTGCTGCCAAAAGGTTTCTCGACGATGATGCGTTGGGCTGCATGATGGCGGTGACCTCGTTCGACGAGCCTGTGAGCGCCGAGTTGCCGGATGATCTGTGCAAAATCCGTCGGCGCGGTCGCCAGATAGAACAGGCGATTGCCCGCCGTGCCGTGCGTGCGATCGATTTGCTCCAGAACCTTGCCCAACGAGTCGTAGCCCTTATCGTCGGCAAACTCGGAACGATGATAGTAGATGCCTTGCGCGAACGCCTCCCACACGGCCGGATTGATCCCGCTTCCAGCGGGATTGATCGGGCTGAAGCGCGAGAATTGTTGAACGCCTTGCTGGAGTTCCACGCGGAACTCTTCGTTGGTCTTCGGGCGGCGGGCAAATCCGACAATGCCGAGCGACGACGGAAGCTGTCCTTCGTGGGCGAGATTGTACAACGCCGGGACGAGCTTGCGATGTGTGAGGTCGCCCGTCGCGCCGAAAATCACCAGCACGCACGGCTCTGGTGTCCGTCGGCTGATGAGCCCCTCACGCAGTGGGTTCTGCGGCAGTTGGGTTTCGTGCATGACCAATGATCGAGACGCCACTCATCATACATCGGAAGCAGGCGAGAGCAAGGCGGTTTCATCGTCTGGCTGTCGCTTGCGACGGCTATTACTGACCTGAGCACCATCGCTTGCCCGTAGATGGTCGCCTTGCTCGACAACCCCGCCCGGCGACTTACAGCAACGACTGCGCAGCCCCTCGGTAAACCAGCGATCCTTAGTGCCCATTTTCATAAATACACCAACGTAATATGACTTGTCTTTTTGGCCGGATCGTGGCAGGACGCGCTCATGCCTCGAACCAGCCCATTCAATATCACGCTGACCCAAGCCGTGCCGCTCCGAGCGGTGATCGAGACATTTCGCAGGGGATGCCGCGGATGGGCATCTAGGGGAGACTCTGGAGCAGGACTGCCGATCCTGTGCCGCGACAGACAACGTCCTAACCGTCACTTCCCTCTGATCGCTCATCACCCGATCGCCCTTCGCGGGACCGGGGTCAATCGTCCGAGACGTGTGTAAAATGCAGCCGGTCACCGTCGGCGAGCAGCACGGGTGTGGCTGTTCTTTGCTTCCCGTGCCTGACACGCTATACGACCCGGTAGCAAACCAGAGGTCCCGTCGTTAGCACAACGCTCGATGGGATCACGGTGACGACCAGGTTCCATTGTTTCTTACTTACTTCCGCAACGAATCCTCGCTGTCGTGCAAGCGAAACCCAACCAAGAGCTACATGGCGGCTACGAACGGCGTCGGTCATTGTGACGCGTTGACGTTCGTGTCTCGGAGACCCACAGCTTGGGATATCGGAGGCGTTGGCCCGATGACGTACATAAACACTCTTTCCGGCGGGACACGGCCAAAGACAAAAGGCAACGGTCCCCAAACTGAAGAATGAAAGCCGGCTCCAACTTGGTCGCTGGTCGTCGTAAGCCAGCGCGGCCCGTGGATCGACAAAACCTCTAGCAAGAGTGCGTATTTGCGATCGGGCGGATATACGTTGGTGTTGTTCAAAGGAATGGCCAGAAAATCGCCTTGTTTGGCCACAGATTGCCTTGTTGCCACCGCCTTCGAACCGAGTTTTTCCATATAGTACTGAAACCCCCAGTGGCCCTCAAACCATAGTGTCTCCCGTCCTCGCCCATATTTGGCGTGGGTTCGTTCCGCGCTCTGGCGGACAGCGGTGGCAAAAAGGAAATCCGCGCGGGCCACCAATAGGGCGAGCGCGGCGCCCACCACAAGGCAAATCAATACGTCCCACTGTCGGGGGTTTTTGCCCGTCAGCGCACCTTGTTCCAACCGCCGTGCAAGCAGAATTCCCACCGCCGGTGCCATCGGCAGTATCGAACGGCCATTTACAGCCCAGTTGACAAACGCGGTAAACAGGAATGCGCCGAACACCCACAACGCCAACAAGCACGACCGGGGGTCGCGCCAATGCCACACATCCGCAACCGCCAGTCCCAGCACACTCACTCCGCCGACGGCCCAGAAAACGATTTGAACTTCTAGGTCCGTCCGGGAAATGCCTGACAACGAATCGTATTTTTTCAACATCGTGTTTTCGATGAAGAGCACGGCGGCAAACAAAACCACACCAGTGGCGAATCCAACCAAGACCCGCGTCCGCCACAGTAGGGGCGCGAGAAACGTCGCCACCGCCAAGCAACCGCCCGTGAAGGCCAGCGCGGTCAGGCCGCTGGCCGCGACCGAGACCCCGCTAGCCGCCTTGGTGGTCATGGTCCAATCCACGGCGGAGGACAACAGGCCTTTTCCATAGAGGGCGTATGTGGCCCATTGATAGGCGGCCAGCGCAGCGATCGGAATGAGGAGACATCCCGCGCAGCGCCCTATTCGGCGTTGGCCGGTAAGGCTGTAAGTGGCCAGCAACGGAATGAGACAGGCACCAAAGTATTTTGTGAGCGCGGCCAGCGCCATTAATAACCCTGAACCCGCCAGCCGCCAAAAGTCGTCGCGCTCCATCCCTTCGACCCATAGCACGATCGCCCACACCCAAAACGCCGACGTCAACGTGTCGCACATCAGCGTGGTGCCGCAGACCAGAAAGGCAGGTGTGAAAAGGGTTGCGCACGCGGCGAGCAGGGGTCGGCCGCAGAAGTGACGCGCCAACCGGTACGTGCCCAGAATCGCCGCCACCGCAGGCAGCAGGAACGCGAAGTGCAGCGCGGGTTCACTCCAACCAAGGATCGCCGCCGCCATCGCCAGGTAATAACAGGACAGCGGCGGGTTCGTAGAGACCTCTGACATCGGCGATACAAACCCAAACCAGTTCACCTCATACCCATAGGGGTTGGCTGGGTGGGCTTGTATTTGCCGAGCTACCCAGATAGACATCGGGTCGTCAATGTTGAACGGCTTGGTGATGAACGGGCCTAGAGCGGCCAACACCGCCAAGGTCAGCGTCAGTCCCGGCCTGACCGCAAACCAGCGAAGAAATCTGTCCACAGGTTTGTTACCGAACAGCAGTGCTTGCGCTGTCATGCCGGAGTTTTGTAGCGATTTTCTGTCGGCTTGGAAAGATTTTATCTCCGCTGTTGAGAGGCAACGAAGATGACCGCGCCTCGCCGCGCTTGCTCTATCGGTAGCCGATGGGTGACGTGCATCTTTGCAGGCCGACCAACCAAGTGAGCGATGCACAGAACGCTACGGTTTTTCGCGGTATGGAGAATGCGTTGCATAAAGCTTGAGCCGCATCCGGATGGCGGCGGCCAGAACGGCATTGTGCTGGGCGCCCGCCAATTGTAGGGCTCGGTCGGCTGTTTCAATCGCTTCCGGGTAATGCCCGGCCTCGGCATAGGCCGCGGCCAACGTATCCAGAATTTGCGGTGACCCACCCCCGGAAAGTTGCTCCGCTTGCCGCGCCAGTGCAGTCGCCCTGTTGCCATTCCGCAGCGACGCTTCCGGACAGGTCGCCAGCAGCCAGGCCAGATTGTTTTGAGCCGACACGTGACGGGGATCAAGTTCAAGGATTTTCTGAAACTGCGCGATCGCTGCCGCAAACTTTCCCTGGCTTTGCAGCACAAGGCCGAGTTGATAGAGAGCGTGAGTGAAGTTCGGCATCAATTCCAGCGCCCGCTGGTAGTGCTCGGTGGCTTCGTCCAACCGTCCTTGGGCGGCAAGTATATTGGCCAGATTGTAGCGGGCCTTGGCATTGTCGGGTTTGATTTGAAGGGATCTCTGGTAATGCTCGATGGCCTCGGCGGGCCGTCCCTGCAAGGCAAGCGTGGCCGCCAAATTATCGTGCGCCCCAGCGAAGTCGGGGTTGAGTTGAACCGCCTTTTGGAAATGCTCCATGGCCTCTGCGAACCTGCCCTGCTCAAGAAGTATTGTGCCCCAATCATTCTGCGCCTCTGAGTAATCGGGCCTGAGTTCAACAGCATTTTGAAAATGCGCGATGGCCTCATCCAGCCGGCCTTGCGCGGCGAGTACATTGGCCAAGTTGTGATGGGCCTTGGCATAATAAGGCTCAATCTCAAGGGCTTTCTGAAAATGCTCGATGGCCTCGGCGGTTCGGCCTTGCGTGGCAAGCACGTTGCCCAAGTTATTGTACACCTCTGCGCGGTCAGGGTTGAGCTTAATTGCTATCTGGTAATGCTTGATGGCCTGGGCGGTTTGACCTTGTGCGGCAAGCAGGATGCCCAAGTTGTTATGCGCTTCTGCGCAGTCAGGATCGATCTCAACGGCCTTTTGAAAATGCTCGATAGCTTCAGCAGTTCGGCCTTGCTCGAGAAGCACTTTGCCCCAATCGTTATGGGTCTCGGCGGAATCAGGGTTGATTTCAAGAGCCTTCTGAAAATACTCGATGGCCTCGGGGAATCGGCCTCGATTAGCGATGGTAGCGCCCAGGTTAGTATAGGCGACGTAATTTCCGGCGGTGCAGGCGATGGTGTGGTTCCACAGCGATTCACTGTTCCGCCAATACGAAGTCTGTTTCCGGGCGCAGACCATCAAAGCCGCAATCACAGTGAACGCCGCCGCGCCCAATATCTGACGGCGATGACGCCACGAAACCGTCAAATCCCTCACAATCCAGGCGATAATGAGATACAACCCAATCTGTGGCAAATAGGTGTAGCGATCCGCGTGCGATTGGTCACCCACCTGCACCAGCCCGATCACCGGCACCAGCATCCCCAGATACCAAAGCCAGCCGACCAAGAAACAGGGAAGTCGCCGCACCGCCAGGAGCGCCACCGTGGTTACCGACAACAATAGCGCACCGGAACATGCCACCTGCCAGACCGGCACGTCAGGTCGGTACGGATAAAACACGGCCAGATTCTCCGGCCAGACCATCTGCACGAGGTAGGTGACATAGGAAACCAACGCGTTGCCGAGCCGGCTGGCGAGAGGCAACGCCACCATTGACTTGACGGCTTCCCCTTGCACCAGAACAGTCACCGCACACGAGGCGGCGCTCAACAAAAGGAACGGCAGCTTCTCCACGACCAAACGAAGAATTACATTTCGTGAACTGCGAATCGTGAATCGTTGAAGCGGCCAGTAATCCAACAGCAACAGCACGAACGGCAGCGTCACCAGCATCGGCTTGCTCATCAAACCCAGCGCAAAAAAAAGCAACGCCAGGCCGTAATCGAGAGGCCAGAATCGAGAGTCCAGGACCGACTTTCTCCGCGCGTGCCGCGCATACATCAAAAGGGTCAGCATGAAAAACAATCCGCTGAGCACGTCCTTGCGCTCAGACACCCAGACTACTGATTCCACCCGTAGCGGGTGGATCGCAAACACCGCCGCCACGAAGGCGCCGGGCCATAGAGCGCCGGTCATCTGTCGCAGCACCAGAAAGAGCAGGATGGCTGTTGCGGCATGGAGCAGGACATTGGCAAAATGATGGCCTCCGGCATTCAGTCCGTAGAGCTGGCAGTCCAGCATGTGAGACATCCAAGTCAGGGGATGCCAGTTATTGCAATGGCTGTGGGTGAACGCCCATGTGATTCCTTGGAATGTCAACCCCTTGACGACCTTCGGGTTGTTCCATACGTAAGCGTCGTCATCGTAGTTGATAAACTTGTGCCGGAGAGTCTGGCCGAAGACCAAGAATACAGCCACTGCCAACAGGACGCACACACCCAGAACCGTGCCCTTGCCGTCCGACACTGCGAAGCGTTTCTCTGATTGGCGTGCAGCCATGCTTTTCGGGCGATTCTGTCCGGGTGTGCTTGCAGATTCCATCTTTTTTCGGTTCTCGCGACGGATTTGTTTGAAGTTCCGCTTTTTAGGCGGTTGGTGAGAAAGTCACGGTCTGGCCGCCTCAAGGCGGAATTCCAAACGCTCCAGCGAAGTCAGCGCTGGAAAACAAACAGGCGCTGGGAAACCGCCAGCGCCTGTCGTGAAGAAAACGGCAACCGAGGTTAACGGCGCATCCGACGCGCGAAAACCAAACCGAGCACACCCAAGCCAAACAACGCGAGCGTAGAGGGTTCGGGCACAACAGTAGCAACAGGGGTCACATCCGCCCACGTCGTGCCGATATTGAGATCATTGACGGTCCATTGGCCATACGCAACGCCTTGGGCCTTGAAGGCGACGTCGCCTATATTGATGGTCGGATCCGCTGTTAGCATAGTCTGCGTCGCATCAGGCGTGCCGGGTTGGGTGCCGCCTGGAGCTGGATCGATAAAAAGGTTAATGGTATCTAAATTATTGGCGTTGAACGTGAATTCTGTTACGAGGAAGTAAGTGGTGCCCAACGCTAACGTTGTGCTGGCATAAGCGGCACCAGTGCCGCCAGACGTAGTCCGGACTCCGATTCTATAATTGCCAGCGGTGCTGGTCCCGTAATAAACCGCCAGCGCGTCAGAGCTGCCGGTCAAGCTGCCGCCAACGGGATCCAACCCCGTTATGTACGAGTTGTTAGTGGCAGCGGTGGTGCCATTAATCACGAAGGAGTAATAGAGGTTCCCGCTGGTAACCGGACCGCCCGAGAAGACATTCGAGTTTAAGGTGCTCGTACCGTTGCTCACAACGAGGGAGTTACCGCCTTGATCGAACAGACCCGGATAAGTCAGATCAGAGGTGCCAATCTGCAGATTGGTCTTTGACCCGCCCATCCACCCATTGCCAACATTGCCTAGATAGGTCCCAGGCGTGTAGTTGAAACCTTCTGAGTACAATAGAGTGGCGTGAGCGCTCTGGACGAACAAGCAGGTGGCACCTGCAACCAGCGCAACGCCCATCAACGCCAGACGCTTCGTTCCGTGTGTAATTACTCGCAATTGATTTCTCGCATTCATGATTTTTCCCTCTCCAGCTTATCCTCGCCTTGTTTACGATACCCTATGAACCTACCACCGTCTAACCTACCAGCACCCCCCTCGTCCTGTCAAGCGCAAAATCGACAAAAAACCGAACTGTGCGCTTCATGCTCAGACTGGGAAGTCGTGAGCGCAGCCGCCGGTGAGTTCATCTAGTTGTGGACACAGATAACTGTTTTTAGTTAGTCTGCCTGCTCCCGTTACGGCTGCGCTCATCGATCTTATGCTCCTGTCATTACGGCCCCAGCCGGATACGATAGTACAGCGCCGGCACGTTGGTCGCCCCCGCCCAATTCGTGTAAACGGCGGTCGTAGGGCCGATGCCCGTGACATTGATCACGGAGCTGAGGTCAGTGAAGTTGTTGATGTAGCTGCCGTTGGCAGCCGGCGCGTTGGTTTGTACCACGTAACTCTTGCCCCCGACAGCGGTCCACGTGATCACGATGTTGGTACTAGCCTGGCGAACCACGGAGATAATCCGCAGCGCCGACAGGGGGTTGGTCGGATCGGTGCCTGCCAGGAACTCGTTGGTATTGCTAATTCCATCGCCGTCGAAATCCGCGTTACCCGCTGCCTGCGAACAGCCGATGCAGCCGAAGTACTGCTTCTGCCAGGCTTCCCACGCCGAGTACACCCAGATCAGATTCGGCTGTCCGTTCGTGCTAACACCACAAGAACCACTGTCAACGATCTGAGTGACCGAATAGTGGCCGCCCGTGGTGTACGTATTCGTCACGCTGTACGGTATTGTCGGTGCGGCGTTGGTCGCCGAGTTGCCATCACCGAACGTCCAATAGACGTTGTTGGCCGTCCCGGTCGAGTTGTCGGTAAAGATCACCTGCAGATTCGGCGAGCCACTCGTCGTGTTGGCCGAGAAGCTGGCCCACGGCGGCGTGCACCCCGACGACATCGCCGTGATCGTCTGCGTGTTCGTGCTAGCAACACCGAAGCACCCACCAGTCTCGACCAGCATCGCCGTATAGGTGCCAAACGTGGTGTACGTATGCGACACATTGTTGGTTCCGGTGAAGTTCGTCGTGCCGCCATCCCCGAAGCTCCAAGAGGCGCCGCCGACCGTGCCGCTTGAGGTATTGGTGAACGTCACTGTCAACGGCGCCGTACCATTCGTCGGATTGGCCGTGAAGCTGGCCGTCGGTGACGGTAACGGCACCGTGATGATCTGCGTGTTCGTGACGCAACCTATAACGCTGGGGATGCCGCACCGGACCAGCGTCACCGTATATACACCGCTGGCCGGGTAAGTATTCGTGAAGGTACCGCCATCGGTCGTCCCGTATATGTTGGTGGTGCCGGGCGTCCCACCCCCGAAGTACCAGTGCCGGTTCGTGAGCGCACCGTTACTACTGTGTGACATATTGCTGAAGAGCACGGACAGAGTGCCAACGTCGCACAGCGTGGTGGCGCTGAAGTTTACCACAACGGGGTTGACCGTGACCACAAACGGCATGGTCGTGCTACTGCTCCCCGATGTGCCGGCCATTGTGAGCGAGACGGTGTAACTCCCCGTGTTGGTAAAAATATGCGTCGGATTGACCAGTACCATGGGGAAGCTGTTCGTGCCGCCGTCACCCCAGGCCCAAGTCTGATTGGTATAATACCCGCTCGAGGTGTTGGTGAAAGTCGGACTGAAGTATTGATAGCCATTCGTCGCACTGAGGGTGAAGCTTGCCACTGGTGCGGCCCCTGAATTCGTCACTACATCCACCAGACCCACCGGCGTTCGCAGATCTATAATGTAAGCCAGCCCGGGCGAAAGCGTCGGCGCGTTCCCGATCGTGACCGGCCCAACGAACGTCAGAGTGCCACCGCTCCAGATGAGATTGGTGTACACGCCGGGGGTATTCGTGCTAAACCCGGGCGCGGCACTGATGTTCCAAGTGGTGGCCTGGACAGTCACATTGCTCGTGATCAAAGGGAAAGTATTTGTGCCCAATTGGAAACTCCAGGATGAACCGCTTTGCAGTGTCAAGGCATTGGAAATGACCAGCGAGCCGACCGAATTGCTTGTGGCCAACAAGCCGTTACTGGCGATGGCCAGGGTGCCCAGATAAGTGCCCCAGCCTTGGAACGCGCCGCTGTTGGTCGTGTCTCCACCGTCGATCACTGGAGGGTTGGTCTCCGCCCCCCCTATCACCCCGCCCAGCAGTTCCACCGTGTTGGAGGCGGTGATCCAGAGCCGCGAGATATTGGTGGCGCCGCCACCGGCCATGATCCTGAGCACATTGCCCGTGGCGGGGATCGACCCGTAGACCTGGCCGACGACAAAGCTGTGGGCCTGGGTCGTAGCACCGGCCATATCGATCCAGCAGTTGCTATGAACTATCAGGGTATTATTGTACGACCCGGGGAAGGTAGCGGTCGAATAGTTGCCGACGGTGGCGGTTCCCGTGCCAAGGATCAACCTGGCATTATTGGTCAACACCAACGTGTTGTTGCTCGAGCCGAGGCCGCCGGCCGAACTGCCGAGCCTAAACGTGCCGGCTGCGTCATTGCGCAGTGTTGCTCCATTCGAGACTATCACCGAGTTCCCGAAGCTGTTCGAGTCGCTGCCGACCGAGAACCCGCCCGAAGCGTTGCCAAATTCAAAAACCGTATTGGGGCCGCTGATCACAAGGGTTCCTCGTCCACTGCTACCGATGCCCACGTATACTGCGCTCACATTGACGGTCCCATTGGTGACGAACAGTGTCCCGACACCAGTGTTTCCGATCTGGACGACTCCAGACTTTTGGTTACAAACAAGCCCCCCAACGTAGGTAGTATATGAGTTGGTCAAGGAGTTGGAGGCGAGGTAAACGGTCGCCGTGCTGCCTGGGTTGCTGCCAACCGTAAAGCGTGGAGCCGCGGCTGCACCATCATCGAGGAGGTACATTTGATACGCGCCCATGTCTAAAGTGACGGTGGCAGCAGTGTTAGAAGCGTTGGCGAAGATGTTGCTCGCGATAGCAACATAGGGATACTCGCTACCGCAGTTGAGCGTCACGTAGTAGGGGGTGGCGGCGTTGGTGAACCACGCGGTGTCGAGACCGTCGATACTTTCGTCTGGCCAACTGCCCGTGCCGCCGGGGGGGGAGGTCTGCACCCAGGCGGTGGAGCTCTCCCAGACGTCGTTGCCATTTGTCCAAGTGAACGACGTTTGCGCATAGCTTTTGCCAGCGCCCGCGAACAATCCCAGCACGAGCGCCAGCGCAGTACGGGAGAAGATGGTGGCTCTGGAACCCATCGGTTTATGAAATATGTGGATGGCTGCTCGCAAATGATTCATCGTATTCATGACCTCTCCATTTTACGATACTCTCCCCTTGTTTTGTTTAAGGTACGCTACCACCGTTCCACTCACTCCTACGCCGAGGACGCTCGCCCCACCCTAACGCCTCTTCGCATCATGAAATAAAGCCGAATATTCCGACAACCCGTCACATACTACCGTATGCACTACCCCAATGTCAATCACAAAAAGCGGTCGTTGGAAAGTCAGAAAGTTCTTGCAAACCTGGCAAAAAAAACGCATCTTAATAAGAGGTGTGCTGCAACGTTCGGCGTCCAGCAAAAAAGCGGCCAAAGATGAGGCGAAGACCGGGGGCAAACTCGCGCCGATCGCCTGAAAAACGGAGGCATAGGTGATAAAATGAAAAACAATCACACCGAGAGCAAAGCGTTCACACTGATTGAGCTATTGGTGGTAGTCGCGATCATCGGTATTCTGGCGGCTTTGTTGTTGCCTGCATTGAACTCGGCCCGCAAGAAGGCTTATACTGTCCAGTGTGTGGCAAACATGAAGCAATGGGGAGCGGCCTTCCAGATGTACTCCAATGACTACGGCGGTAAGCTCTTCTATGAGCAGGGAGGGAATAATTGGGATGATACTGCAAATGGAAGTTGGACCAACGCGTACCTGCCCGGTCTCGGTGGAGGGAACGCAGTGCAGAGGCTGTCCACGATGAGGATCTGTCCGGCAGTCAGGAAGAGGATGACTGACGCTCAAATCGGTCAGGCAACTGGGAATAATTCGGTCCACACCTACTCATTGTCCCTACCCTCTGAACCGTTCGGCCGTAGTGCATGGCAAACATTGCAACCAGACGCGTCTGGAAACATTTTTATTAATATGAACCTGGTATCTAAGCCGGCTGACTACTTGTTGCTCATGGACTCAGGTGGTAGCCAAAGCTCCTTGCACGTCGGCGGGTTGGTAACGACCGCGACAGGGGTGCCAAAGAATGACCCGACTGGGATGAGGGCCATCGATCGGCATGGCGGCGGGGTGAATTGCCTGTTTGGAGATTTCCATGTGGAGTTCGTCCCGTATTCGAAGCTTGCTGCGCAGGACGCAATCCCCATTGCCCAAAACATGTGGTTCCAACTGAATTAGTGACGCTTGAGCCGACGCGGCAACGGTGGCAGCTTCGCCCCAGCGTCACAAAGCGTCCTCGACTCCGCAGTCGCGGGGCTGCGCGGATCCGCGCAGCGACCGAAAGCGGATGATCCAGAAAAGACCTGCCAGCCCCGAATCCAATTCGGGGCCAGCCAGACGATGGCGTGCGACCGTTGCGGGTTGGCCTAACGGCATCTGTTGCGTGCTGACCTCGGCGGATGTCGCGCTGCCGCAGAGCAACCGGACGCGGCTGATGACGAACACGTTTGACGGCAGCGGCAATTTCATTTTCGCTTATCCCGCTGCCCCGAACGCGGGCGGGAGGTTCTATCGCCTGCAATTGCCCTGAGGGCAAAACCAGCGCCGACGACCATGGAAACAAACGGAGTTGGATGGCTTGCGCAGTTGCCTTGAAAGATTTCCAACACAGACCCCGCAGTCGCCGGGGTAAACCGTTTGAAACAAAGAAATGAAAGCGAAAGTAGAAACTGAAATGAAAGAAAGGCCCCCACGAACTTGCCAAAGGACCCGCTAAAGGATATGATTCTCGTGTAGAAGGACTGAACATGGACGGGCTTGGGTTCTCAGGGTTGTCACGCATGAAAAGAGTGGTGATGCTCGGCTTGGCTTTGCTGGGGATGGCCACACTGGCACGCGCCGGCACGCCGCAGTTGCCGACCATCCCCGCGACGAACTTTAATATTACGAGCTATGGCGCGGTGAGCGGGACGAATGATAACACCACCGCGATTCAGGCTACCATCAATGCGGCCAGTAACGCGGGCGGCGGCACGGTCGAAATACCGGCAGGCACGTATCTGAGCGGCCCGCTCACGCTGGCCAGTCAGATCAATTTGCAGATCGACAGCGGCGCGACACTGAAGATGCTTCCGAAGGCGAACTTCACAAGTACGGACCACTTTATCTTAGCCACTGGTGTGAGTGATGTCGAGATCAGCGGGTCGGGCACGATTGACGGACAAGGCTCGGGTTGGTGGCCGGGCGGCGACCCGCGGCCATACATGGTTTATTTCAACGGCAACTGCCACCGGGTACTGATTCAGGACATAACGTTACAAAACCCGCCGAAGATGCACATCGTGTTCAAGGGTGCCGATGACAACATAACCATTCAAGGGATCACCATCAATACCACGGCATCAAACGCGGCCAATACCGATGGGATTGATTTGATCGGAACAACCTGTCTGGTGTCGAACTGCACGATCAATGCCGGAGACGACAACATCGCCATCGGAAGCAGCGGCGGGGTTTCTACCGACATTCTGATTACCAATTGCACTTTTGGTGTCGGGCACGGCGTATCGATCGGCAGCAATATTTCGGGCGGAGTATCGAACGTGACGGTGACAAGCTGCTCGTTCAACGGCACCGACTACGGTATTCGCATGAAGGCCAGTAACACCACTAGCAGCGTGGCGCAGAATCTCTTCTATTCCAACATCACGATGACCAACATCGTGCATGGAGCGATTGTCATTTACAGCTACTACGGCAGCGGCGGCATATACGGCACGCCCACCACCGTCACTCCGTATGGAGCCTCGACGCAGGCAGTTGGTTCGATTCTCTTCCCGATCTGGCGGAACATCACGATCAGCAACGTGACCGCGACGGTGGCCAGCGGGGGCATTGCGGGCATTATTTGGGGGCGCAAGGAGGTGCCCATCACCAATGCCGTGCTGAGTCACGTCAACATTTCGGCCCCCTCGACCTTCGACATCTATAACGCGCAGGGCATCCAACTGACTGACTCGCAAATCACCGTGCCCGGCACGACCAACACGTTGAACCTCTACAACGCGCAGGTCACCGTCACCAACAGCGCGGTCAACACCAATCTGGTGACGCTGGGTGGATTGGCCATGCCGCCGACCAACATCGTGCTGGCCTTCTTCAACGCGAAGGCTGCCATCACCGACACCAACATGCTCGGCGCCGGTTCCATCACCCTGGGCGGCAGCACGCTCACGTTCAACCAGGGCGCGGTCAGTTTCTCCAACAACCTCAGCGTCGTCTCGGCCAGCCCCGCTCCGAGCGGGGCCAGCACGCTCGCCTTTACCAGCGGCAGCAACACGTTCAGCGGCGCGCTGAGCGGCTCCGGCCCACTGACACTCAATCTGCCGGCGAACAGCCTGCTGACACTGCAAGGCGACGCCTCGGGCTTTACCGGGACGCTCGCCGTTACCAACAGCGGCACGCTGCAGTTTAATCAGGGTACAAATACCTGGGGCGATGCGAATGCTGCGTTCGACGACGGTTCGTTGGGAACTATCAACAACCGCTCGACAAACAACATCACGATCTTCCTAGGCGCGCTGTCCGGTGGCTCTGCATCGACACTGCGCGGCAGCGATCAGGCCGGCCCCGGCGTGGACACGTACGTGATTGGCACCCTGAACTCCAACACGACATTTGCCGGGACGATCACCAATGGCACAAGCGGCGGCACACCCCACACCGTGGCCTTGACCAAGATCGGCAACGGCACATTCACGCTCTCCGGCACGAACAGCTACGGCGGTGGGACGACCGTGAGCAACGGGATGCTGCTGGTCAACAACACCGCGGGCAGCGGCACGGGTACCGGTTCGGTCACAGTGGTCAGCAGCGCGACGCTCGGCGGCAGCGGCGTCATCGGCGGACCGGTGACCGTGAATGGGACGCTCTCGCCCGGCAACAACGGTGTCGGCACGCTGACGATCAACAACAACGTGGTGGTCACCGGCGGCGCGGCACTGCAATACGCCTTGGGCACCAACAGCGATCTGACGGTGGTGAGCGGCAATCTGACCTTGGGCGGCATACTCAACGTCACCGATGCCGGTGGCTTCACCAACACCACGTACATGCTGTTCAGCTACGGCGGCGCGCTGACCTACACCAGCGTCAGCATCGGCACCGCGCCAGCAGGCTACACCTACACGATCAGCACCAACACGGCAGGGCAAGTGAACCTGGTGGTCACATCGTTGCTGACTGCATTTGAGCAATGGCAGATCAATTACTTTGGCTCGACCACCAATCCATTGGCGGCAGCGGGTGCGGATCCTGACGGCGACGGGATGAGCAACACGAACGAGTTCCTGGCCGGGACCAATCCGACCAACAGCTTGTCGGCGCTGCGGATCATTTCCGTAGTGCAACAAAGCAACGACGTGGTAATCACTTGGACGACAGCGGGCGGCCACACCAACGCGGTGCAAGCAGCGGCCGGGGACGGCAGCGGCGGCTACACCACCAACTTCACCGACCTCAGCGGGTTGATCGCCATCCCCGGCAGCGGAGACGCGACAACCAACTATGTGGATAGCGGCGGCGCGACGAACGCCCCGGCGCGTTACTACCGCGTGCGCGTGGTACCCTAAAAACCAAACCAATGGGAGACTGTATCCATGACCAAAACTCATGTAAAGCTGGCGCGCCAGAGCATTCTCCTTTTCACGGTCGTGTTCGGGCAGGTCTTGCCCGGCCACGCCGCTGTGCTGCTCGATGATACTTGGGCCGATGGCACGCGCACCAACCAGAACCCGCCCACGCAGTCGGCTTGGTACGCCTCAAGTGGCCCATCACTTACCGCCGCGGCCCATTCCATGACCCTTTCGCTCGGCAGCGGCTCGGCCATGGCGATCACTTACTTTACCACCAATGCCGCGAGTCCCGTGCAGTTGAGCATCGGGGATACGCTCAGAGCCACGTTCCGACTAACCTTGAACGGCGTGGCAGCGGCGAACGGGTCGCAGGGGTTCAGGTTGGGGCTGTTCGATTTTGCCGATTCAAACCTTCCACCCAAGCGATTGAGCGCGGACCGGTTTGGCAGCAGCTCGCAGGGGAACGGGGTTCAAGGATACGCGCTGTTCCAGAACATGGGAGCAACGTTCGCCAAGTCCGCGCCGATGGACATTCGTAAGCGCACGACTATGGGCGCTTCGCTTCTGGGAACGAGCGGGGATTGGACATCACTGGGCACCGGCCCTGGCAACTTCAACGCATTTGCCGGGTTTGCAAACGGCGCTCGATACATCCTGCAGTTGGCGCTTCAGCGGACGGGAACGAATGCGCTCGTAATCAGCGCGACTTGGTCGAATATTGCGAGCGGCGCGGCCCTTGCGACATCCGTGACGGACAATGTGGCAACCAATTTCAACTTTGATGGGATCGCCCTCCGTCCGTCGGGCGCCGGCTCTTCGGCATCGAAGATCACCCTCAACGAGGTGAAGGTTGAGGTGGCACCGGCTTCAACGCCTCCCTCGATTCGCAAGCAGCCGTAGAGCCAGACGGTTTTACCGGGGCAGTCCGCCACGTTCACCGCCGCCGCCTGAGCAGGGGGTCACCCACTCGCGCTTTAGAATGGAATTGATGCGGAATCGGTTTTGCGACAATCTGATGACGATTGCGCCGTATCGGTCACCAAACAGCAACGTTAGCTTTTCGAGTCAACCACAATGAAACCACTGCGCATGTTTCCGCGTTTCACAGTCGCCTCAGTTCTCCTGTTGGGCGTGCTCCAGTTGCATTGCCCGGCGCAAACCAACGTGGCGGCGCCGTCCGCCAGGTTCGGAGGCGCCACCCCGTTACAGTGGTCGGTTCGCATGGCCGATTCCGAGATGGCCCGCCGTGGTGACAGCCTGGCCTGGAAGGAAGGCGGTCGCGCCAAATGGGATTACACCTCCGGCCTGTTCACTCTCTCACTCCTCAAACTCAACGAGCGCGTGAACAATCCGCGCTACGTCGAGTTCGCCAAGACCGCCATCGGTTCGTTCATCACTCCGGACGGCAGGGTCCGGGGCTACAAGGCCGAGGATTACAGCCTCGACAACATCAATCCGGGCAAGACCGTGCTGGCGCTTTGCCAATTGACGAAGGAGGAGCGCTATCGGAAGGCCGCCGACCTCTTGCGCAAGCAACTCGACACCCAGCCGCGCACCCGCGAGGGCGGCTTCTGGCACAAGCAACGTTACCCGCACCAGATGTGGCTCGACGGGCTTTACATGGCGGCGCCGTTCTACGCCGAATACGCGAAACTCTTCAAAGAGCCTGCGGCTTCGTTCGACGACGTTGCGAAGCAAATCCGTCTGGTTGGCGCGCATACTTACGCCCCCGCGAGCGGTCTCTTCTATCATGGCTGGGACGAGAGCAAGCAGCAGGACTGGGCCAACAAAACCACGGGCACTTCGCCGAACTTCTGGGGACGCGCCATTGGCTGGTATGCCATGGCGTTGGTGGACGTGCTCGATTTTTTCCCGAAGGATCACCCCGCGCGGCCTGAGATCATCGCCACGCTCAAGAAACTTTGCGATGGCGTCGCGAAGCAGCAAGACCCGGCGAGCGGACTTTGGTGGCAGGTCGTTGACCAGGGCGGTCGGCAGGGCAACTACCTCGAAGCCACCGCGTCGAGCATGTTCGTTTATGCGATGGCCAAGGGCGTCAACCACGGTTACCTCTCGCGCGATTACGTGCCCGCCATTCTCAAGGGCTACAACGGCATCGTCGAGAAACTCATCAAGACCGACGCCAAGGGCAACGTCTCGCTGACGCGATGCTGCTCCGTGGCAGGCCTCGGTTATGGCCGCGATGGTTCGTACGAGTATTACATCAAAGAACCCGTTGTGGACAACGACCTCAAGGGCGTCGGGCCTTTCATCCTCGCTGGCATCGAACTACAGGATCTGCTGGGCCTTCCTTCGACCGCGCCGAAAAATGCAAGAAGCCCGGAAGCCGCAGTGCCGGCATTAACGAAGAGTTCTGCCGCTGCCGAGTAGGCGCAAGTTCCCGAATTCCTCGCGCGGATCAACGCGCCCGTGTTCCCAACGCGTGAGTTTTCAATCCTGACAACCCGCCGTCCATCAGCGAAAGATATGAACGCCGGTGAATTGGCATCTCAGCAAGGCGCAGTTACCGAGGCGAATCAACCAACTCAGCCGACGCTCCCCGCACATGGATCAACAACTCACCGGAAAAAGACTTCACAACGGACGACGGGCCGGTCATCATCCGTGGTTAAGAACGCCTAACATAACCACGGAACGATGGTCTGCAATTTGTAGGAGCGACATTCCTGTCGCGACCGGCTTGCTGAACCGCATTAACATTTCAAGGTCTGGTAGAACATGAACACACACAAGAATCGATTCAGGGTCGTAGTCGTGCTGGTGGTCACGCTCGGAGGTTGCGCTCCCGTTTCCCATGTGACGGGTTGGAAGTCGTTGCCTGAGATTCTTTCACGGATCAAGGCCCCGGAGTTTCCCACGCGCGACTTTGTCATTACCGACTACGGCGCGGTCGCGGGTGGCAGCAACGACTGCACGGCAACCATCGCCAAAGCCATCGACGCCTGCCATGCCGCAGGTGGCGGTCGCGTCGTTGTGCCCGACGGGGTGTTTCTCACCGGCGCCATCCATCTGAAGAGCAATGTGAATCTTCACCTCGCCGATGGCGCCACGCTGAAATTCAGCGCCGACCCGGCGCAATACCTGCCGGTTGTTTTCACCCGCTGGGAAGGCGTCGAGGGAATGAACTACTCGGCGCTCATCTACGCTTTCGAGCAGAAAAACATCGCCATCACCGGCAAGGGCGTCCTGGATGGTTCGGCTTCGAGCGAAAACTGGTGGGCGTGGACGAGGCGTGATCCGAACGGAGAGCCGGCGCCCGCCCGTCGCAGCCGCGACATGCTGAACGACATGGGCGAACGCGGCGTGCCCGTCGAGCAGCGCGTGTTCGGCCAGGGCCACTTCCTGCGGCCCAATTTCGTCCAGCCGTATCGCTGCCGCAACGTGCTCATCGAAGGCGTCACGATTCGCAACTCGCCGATGTGGGAGCTTAATCCGGTGCTCTGTTCCAACGTCACCGTGCGCGGCGTGACGATTTCCAGCCACGGCCCGAACAACGACGGCTGCGATCCCGAATCGTGCCGCGACGTGTTGATCGAGGACTGCATTTTCGACACCGGCGACGACTGCATCGCCATCAAGTCCGGCCGCAACAACGACGGGCGCCGCGTGGCCGTTCCGTCGGAGAACATCATCGTGCGCAACTGCACGATGAAGGACGGCCACGGCGGCGTGGTCCTGGGCAGTGAGATTTCCGGCGGCTGCAGCAACGTGTTCGTCGAGAACTGCAAAATGGACAGCCCGAACCTCGGTCGGGCTTTGCGCTTCAAGGACAACGCGCGCCGTGGCGGCATCATCGAGAACGTTTTCATGCGCAACGTCGAGGTCGGACGCGTGTCCGAAGCGATCCTCACCATCGACCTGCTCTACGAAGAGGGATCGAACGGCGTGCACCAGGCGGTCGTGCGCAACGTCGAGTTGGAGAACGTGAGAAGTCAGTCCAGTCCTCGTGTCATGTGGATCGTCGGTTATCCCGGCGCGGTGATCGACGGTGTGCGTTTCCGCAACTGCGTTTTCCGTGGCGTGGAGACTGCGGAAATGCTGTCGCACGCCGGTTCCGTCTTGTTCGACAAGGTTACGATCGAGCCAGCGAAGAAAGGACGCAGCCTCGACTCACGCGCCGCCGCCTCCACCAGCCCGTAATGCAGGGGCGACGGAAATGAATACAGCGAACAGCGTTCGGCGACGGTCTCTTGACCGCGCCGCATTCGGTCCAACGGGGTGCGGGGTCAGGAGACCCTCGCACAACACAGTAGCGCGGGCGTCTCGCCCGTGTCGTGCAACATCTCCCAAAAGGAACGGGCGGGACGCCCGCCTGCGCGGACGAAGCCGCTTCGACGCGGCGAAGGCCCGCGCTACTCACAACAGCTTTGTGCTGCTCGTTCTGCTGCTTGTTACCAGTTTGGCCGCCGGCAATGCGCTTGCCGCAACGAATCTGACTGTTGCCTCCGACGGTAGCGCCCGGTTCAAGACGGTACAGGAAGCGATTAACGCCGCGCCGCAGACCACCAGTTCCACCAACCCCTGCATCATTCACATCAAGCCGGGCATCTACAAGGAACTGCTTTACGCGCAGCGCGAGAAACGCTTCGTTCACCTCGTGGGCGAGGACGCGGAGAAGACAGTGCTCACCTGCAATCTGAATGCGAACCTGCCGGGCCCTGACGGCAAGCCGATCGGCACGTTCCACACTGCCTCGACGGTGATTGATGCGGACGATTTCACTGCGGAGAACGTTACGTTCGAGAACTCCGCCGGCCCCGTCGGCCAGGCGCTGGCCATCCGCATTGACGGCGACCGGGTTGTCTTTCGCAACTGCCGGTTCATCGGCTGGCAGGACACGATCCTGGCGAACCGTGGCCGCCATTACTTTGAAGGCTGCTACATCGCGGGGCACGTGGACTTCATCTTCGGCGGCGGGACGGCATTCTTCGAGAAATGCCACATTCACTGCTTGAAGAACGGTTACATCACCGCCGCTTCGACACCGGAAGATCAGCCGTTTGGTTTCGTCTTCTCGAACTGCAAAATCACCGGGGAATCACCCGACGTGAAAACCTACCTGGGCCGGCCATGGCGCGCGTTTGCCAGCGTGATTTTTCTGAACACGGAGATGTCAGGCGTAGTGCGTCCCGTCGGCTGGGAAAACTGGAGGGATCCTGCGCGCGAGAAGACGGCGCGCTACGCCGAGTTCAACAGCACCGGCCCGGGCGCCAATCCTCGGGCGCGCGTGTCGTGGGCGCGGCTGCTGACCGTGGCCGAAGCCAAAGCCATCACGTTGGAGAAAGTACTGGGTGGTTCGGATGGGTGGAATCCGAAGACGGGAAGAATGTAACCCGCATATCGCACGATCCCTCGTGCAACATGCGCCCGCAGGGCCGACAATTGCGCTTTGCAGCCAATTGTCGGGGCGTACCCCGACAATGCATTCTGCATTGTCGGCCTCTGACCAAAATAGAGTTCCCACTCTATTGGCCTTGAGGTGCATATTGCAGCAGCGCATTGGCACTGGTGCAATATGCAGGCTAATGATCGGAGGATCAGACAAAGTCTGGGGCCAACGCACGCGCGCCGGACGTTTCGCCCTGCTCTCGTTGCAGCGCCTCTCCCTCGGCACCGGCCACGGCTTCATGCGGGCCGGTGAAGATCGAAACGGCAACGAAGCCGACAAGAAAGCACGCAACGAAGCCCGAATGGATATGTGCCGATGGAGTTACCCGCGACGCGACACTGCGGAAAGACCCGCGAGCGGAAAAGCTTTCCGCAAGTCAAGTGCTACAAGAAACCGACGTTGAGGATTAACATGCGAGGATGGCAACTCCGGACTTCTACGGGATAAAAGTTCCTGCCGTTAAGCACAAGTCGGAGAAAGCCGCTAACCCGTCACTTGAAACTGCCCTTGACTAGTTTCAGGAATCTTTCAAGTTGTTGGATAAACAGCGAATAATCCTGCTCCGCTTTTCGGCAGGAAGCATCCGCTGCACGGTTGACCTCCTCGTTCTCATCCTTCGTCAACCATCCAAAATTGACTGGTGGCCGGTCTTCTTTGGCTTCGACTGTGTCCTGCGTAGCTGGCATCTTCATGCCCTCCTGCTGAGCATTTTCTTTACCAGTTCGATCCTAGTTTCTAAAACAATTCGGCACGCAAAGCTGTTGAACAGATACTCATACAGTTCTCGTGCTTCGCATGTAAAGCCGCATTTTTTATCCGCTTGGGAACCCTGGTTTGCGGAAAGCGGATCTTTTCGCCTCCATGTGACATTTACGACACTAACCAAACCATCGGGGAACACGTGTGTGAGGTCTTTGTCAAAGATTGGATAGGATATAACAGACCCCTTCTCTGTAGCGTGGTCGTGCTGATCGGTGATTTCGTACATTCTGCTCTCTTTGGGCTTCTTCAGTTCCTCGCTAATTTCAGGGACGATTATCATCTGTTCATGCCCCCACGCACACGCCGCAGCATATGAGCTACCTTTTCTAAATGCACGCCCGGTCTTATATTCAGTTGATTCCATCGTGCGGGGTTTCTTGCTGTACGCCACAAAAACCAAGTGGTCGTCCTCGGGTTGCATGATGGAATACTCGATCTCATCCCCGCGCTCACAGAATACGGCCTCCACGACATCTTTGATCATGCGGTAGATCGCGCCTAATTGAATATCTGGCCGGGCCGCCGATGCGATAACGGCTTCAGTGTTAAGCGCCACCTTCTGTCCATCTCTTAACTGCTGCACTATTGCCAGATAGCGTTTTGATTTCAAGTCGATGACTTGCTGGACATGTTTTTCAACGTGATTAATGTGTCGCAAGATTTCGTTCTTTCGCAATTCCTGATCCAGCAACACTTCCTTCTCCTTGATCACCCGGTTCAGGTTCTCTGTGACAGTGTAGTCGGAGTACGTCGCACAGAGCACAAACACGACATACGAAATTATCAGGGCGACCGTGGCTACTTTGGGACCGTTTGCCAGAACATACTCGTACACACATCCGTAGAGCACTGTCCCGACTGGGAAAATAATGGCTCGCACGAAAGGCCGAATCCCAAGCCAAGCGAAAATGGCTCGCCTTGGTCGCTTAAATAGGAACACTAAGTAGGGGGCCGACAGTACAGCGCCCAATCCAGCGATGACCAACAGCGGTTTAAGAGAGGCCAAAAACGCAGGATTAGCAACGACAGGAGCATTTGTGGTCGTGAGCATGGCAGCAGCGATTGATCCAGTTTGGTTCAAGCCCGACACTCCTCAACTCGGTCTTGTTGCAGATTAGGGCAAACGGGTCTCCCCCGTCAATAGAAAGTCGCGCTCTCACCGTCGCTGGGCGAGGGTTCATCGAATGATGGCCACAGTCGGAGAAACCCTTTAGCCGACAAATGGCATTGCCCTGCCGTTGCCGGTGCGGTACAAGGCTGGACGGTTCTCACGGAGGGCGTCCACGGATCATGGAAAAGCAGGCACCGGACAAGTGGCAAACCGTTCAACGCACCGAACTGGTTTGGGATGGGAAGTATGACGCGGACGGGAAGCGCGTTGCACCGTTGCGCGTGGCGTTGCCGTTTCAGACTATCGAAACCGTCAACGAATCTGTGCAGGAACGGCAGTTGAGTTTGCTGCGGGAGTCAAGCGGCGCGTATGCGGCGAAGGAATGGCGCAACCGGCTGATTTGGGGCGACAAGAAATACGTGCTGCCGTCGCTGTTGCCGGAGTTCGCGGGCAAGGTCAACCTCATGTACTACGACCCGCCCTTCAATACGGACGCAGACTTCAGCTTCACCGCTTCCGTGCCTGATCACCCCGACACACCGGAAGACGACTCAGTCGAGTTCACGAAAGAGCCGAGCATTATCGAACAAAAAGCCTACCGGGACACGTGGGGGCGCGGCCTCGATTCCTACTTGCAATGGTTTTACGAAACCGCCGTCGTGTCCCATGAACTGCTCCACGAAACCGGCAGCCTCTATGTGCATTTGGATTACCGGGTGGCCCATTATGCAAAGCTTGTATTGGATGAGGTATTTGGAACGGAAAGATTCGTTGCCGAAATCATCTGGAAGCGTCGATCAGGGATCGTTAAACAGACGAAGACGTTCGGGGCTTGCACGGACGCTATCCTCATGTTCTCAAAGACCGAGGACTACGTTTACCACCGGCAGTTTACTGAGATTGGATCGGAGGAGTATGTGGCTGAGAGGTTCAAGTACACTGACGAAAAAGGCCGACGCTATCGTCTCAGCAACCTTGTGAATCCCGGCTATCGACCAACGCTTCGCTACGAATACAAAGGGTGCGCGCCACCTTCTAACGGATGGGCAATCTCTTTGGAGCGCATGAAACAATTCGATGCAGAAGGAAAATTGGAATTTCCCAAGACCAAAGGCGGTCGGATTCAAAGACGACAGTACCTCGATGAATGGGAAGGTTATCCTGTTCAGAATTTGTGGACGGACATTTACCAGATCAACCCCGTGGCCGCTGAACGTCTCGATTACCCAACACAAAAACCAGAGGCACTACTTGACCGGATTCTTAAAGCCTCCTCGAATCCCGGCGACTTGGTGTTGGATATTTTCGGCGGCAGCGGCACGACGGCAACGGTGGCGGAGAAACAGGGGCGGCGCTGGATCACCTGTGACTTAGGACGGTTTGCGATTCACACGACGCGAAAGCGGTTGCTGGCGATTCCCGGCGTGCGCCCTTTTGTGGTGCAGAACCTCGGCAAGTACGAGCGGCAGTTGTGGGCGGGCGCGGAGTTTGGCGAGGGCAACGGCAAGCAAGCGGCGGCACGGCAGCGGGCTTACGTGGAGTTCATCCTGAAGCTGTACAATGCCAAGCCGATTCACGGTTACACCTGGCTGCACGGTCTGCACGGCGGGCGCATGGTGCATGTCGGCGCGGTGGACTCGCCGGTGAGCGACGGCGACGTGCGGCAAATGGCGGTGGAGTTCAAGAAGGCCATCGGCAAGGGCGCGGACGCGCCGAAGACGAACGGGATTGACGTGCTCGGCTGGGATTTCGCGTTTGAGTTGAACGAGGTGTCCAAGCAGCAGGCGGCGGCGGCCAACATTCAGTTGCGGTTCATCAAGATTCCCCGCGATGTGATGGACAAGCGGGCCGTCGAGCAAGGCGACGTGAAGTTTTTCGAGCTGGCGGCGCTGGCGGTGGAAACCGAAGTCAAGAAGCAGGAAGTGAAGTTGCGGCTGACGGATTTCGTGATTCCGCCCGACGACGTGCCGGAAGACGTGCGCAAGTCGGTGAAGCACTGGTCGCAGTGGATTGATTACTGGGCGGTGGACTGGGATCACAAGGGCGACCCGTTCCACAACGAGTGGCAGACGTATCGCACCCGCAAAGACCCGAAGCTGGAACTGGAAACGACGCACACCTACGCGGAGAAGGGCGAATACAGCGTCGTGGTGAAGGTGATCGACATCTTGGGCAACGACACCACGAAGACGGTGAAAGTGAAGGTGAAGTAGCCATGCCTTTCGTCCGAAAAGTGAAGTTCAGAATCGTGAAGAAAGACGGTAAGTATCTGCCCTGCGTCATGTGTGGCAGAACGTTTCCGCCACCGGATGCCGCACACATAATCGAGGAGAAGGAGTGGAAACAAAAAAAGGGGGATGATGCTGAGGTCAATGGACTTCCACTCTGTAAGACGTGCCACACAGTATTTGATGACTACCTTCGGTCAAGATTATATCAGGCACTCAAGGACTTCGGAGTTGAGGGATTGCCCCGATCCTGGAAAATGAGCGCAAAAAAACAGATAAAGTAGCCATGCGTCGCAAATCAAAACCCGGCAAGGCGCAGCTTGCACTGTTGGAAGCCAAAGTAGCTACTGCGCCGTGTGTGCCCGCCTTGCGGGAGAAGGTCAAGGAATGGAGCGCGGGCGGAAAGTACAGCGGCGTGACCGACACGACGCGGCTGCTGTTGAATTACTGGTTTCACACCGATCACCGGCTGCCGAATGGCCGCAAGTTCGAGTACCACTACTTCCAGCGGGAAGCCGTGGAAACGCTGGTGTACCTGTACGAAGTCGCCAAGGTGCGGTCGCACAAGGCGCTGGTGGAAGGCTTCGCCACGCGGTCGGATTTGCGGCTGTTGCAGCACGACCAGTTTGCCCGGTACTGCGTGAAGATGGCCACGGGCAGCGGCAAAACGAAAGTCATGTCGCTTGCGGTGGCGTGGCAGTTCTTCAACGCCGTGAACGAAGGCCGCGACGATTTCGCCAAGACGTTTCTGGTGATTGCGCCCAACGTCATCGTGTTTGAGCGGTTGCGGACGGATTTCGAGGGCGGGCGCATCTTCAACACTGACCCGTTGATTCCCGATGAACTGCGAATCTTCTGGGATTTCCAGTGCTACATGCGCGGCGAAGGCGAGCGGGCCAGTTCGGTCGGGGCGCTGTACCTCACAAACGTCCAGCAGTTTTATGAGCGGCCCGAAAGAGACGATGATGAGCCCGACGAAATGACGGCAGTGCTCGGCCCGAAACCCCCGGCTGAAAAATTGATGATCGAAGATTTCGACAAGCGCATGGCAGAGCGCGGCGGGCCGGCTGTCGTAGTCAACGACGAAGCACACCATACACACGACGAAGACAGCGAGTGGAACAAGACTATCCGCGCCCTCCACGCCGGGATCTCCAAGGGCTTGGCTGCGCAACTGGATTTCACCGCCACGCCACGCCACACCAAGGGCGAGTTGTTTTCGTGGACGGTGTTCGACTACCCGCTGAAGCAAGCAATCATCGACAACGTCGTGAAGCGCCCGCTGAAGGGTATCGCCACGGGAATCACGGAGCAGCACTCCGACATTGCCAGCACACGGTATCAAGCCTATCTGACGGCAGGGGTGGAACGCTGGAAGGAATACCGCGACCAGTTGCAGCGGTATGGCAAGAAGCCGGTGCTGTTTGTAATGATGAATGACACCGATGATGCTGACGACGTGGCCGACTGGTTGCAAAGGAAATACCCGTCAGAGTTCGGCGGGGAGAAGCTATTGATTATTCACACAGACAAAAAGGGGGAAGTGTCCCCGAAGGATTTGGACAAGGCGCGAACGGTTTCCCGCGAGGTGGACGACGAAAAAAGCCCGGTCAACTGCATCGTCAGCGTGCTGATGCTCCGCGAAGGCTGGGACGTGCAGGCCGTCACCGTGATCGTTGGGCTGCGCCCGTACACGGCCAAGGCTAATATCCTGCCGGAACAAACTGTCGGGCGCGGATTGCGGCTGATGTTTCGCGGGACGGGTTCGGGCTATGTCGAGCATGTGGACGTGATCGGCAACAAGAAGTTCATCGAGTTCGTGGAGGATTTGGAGCGCGAAGAAGACATGCAGTTCGGAACGTTCAATGTCGGCGAAGACAAGGTTGTCATCGTAAACATCGCGCCCGACCCGAACAAACTGGACAAGGACATATCGTTGCCCGTGCTGAGTCCGATTCTGACGCGCAAGAAGTCACTGGCGGAAGAAATCGCGGCGCTGGACGTGATGCAGTTCAAGTGTCCGGTGTTGCCGCGCAAAGAGGGTGACAAAGCCGCACAACAATTCCGGTACGAAGGCTACGACATCATCACGCTACAAAAGGAAATTGATCGCACTTACACGATTCCCGAACCGCAAACGGCTGAGGAAGTCATTGGCTACTATGCCCGACGAATCGCACAAGACGTGAAGCTGCCGGGGCAGTTTGCGGCGCTCGTACCGAAAGTGCGGGAGTTCTTGGAGAAGAAAGCCTTTGGCGAAACCGTCAACCTGCAAGACCCTGGCATGTTAAAGCCCATCGGCAGCAACGTTGCGGCTTACGTCACCGTCAAGACGTTCGTGGATGCCCTGCGAAAGGTGGTCGTGGAACAGTTGCAGCCGCAACTACTCAATGCGGGGCGTCGTTTGTCGGAAACGCCGCCGTTCCCGTGGTCGCGCCCAACGTTGGCCGCAACGAAATGCGTTTACAACCTCGTGCCATGCGACAACGAGTTTGAAAAGGAGTTCGCCAAATTCCTGCAAAACGCGGCGGACGTGGATCGGTTTGCCAAGTTGCCGCCGCAATTCGGGTTTGCGATTGAGTACACCGACAACATGGGCAATTTGCGGTACTACGAACCCGACTTCGTTGCGGTCACTGGTGATGGCCTGCATTACCTTGCGGAAACGAAGGGCTTGGAAGATGTGAACGTCCTCAACAAAGACCGCGCCGCGCAGTTATGGTGCGAGAATGCCAGCGCGCTCACCGGCAAACCGTGGGCCTATATCAAGGTGCGGCAAACTGAGTACACCAAGCTTCAACCCACATCATTTTCTGACCTGCTTGTTCTGAGTCCTCAGAAGGACCTTGTGTGAGGCGATTCTTGGTGATGGGTCTGATTTCAGAGTTTCAATAGGTGACATGGCACAAAGGCGCGTGCTTGCCAGCCGAGTTCACTCTACTAAGAGGTGTCCGCCAAGTTTAGACTGCTTCGTTTTATATGTGGCAATACGATCCGGGTGAGGATAGCAAGCTGCTAGGAACACGAACGCGAAGCCCTTCAGTTTTGAACCACCCACCGAAAAAAACCCCAACCTTTCAAGGTTGAAGAAACTGACCTTTGCTTGTTGAATCGACAAACCACTTGCTTTAGCGACAACCTCAAACCGTTCATCTCTCTGTACAGGTTCGCTTGAAAGCATTACATCCAGGAATCGCACGTCCGCAGGCGACATGGACTGGAGGGTGTGAACGAAGGCAACGTGCGAATACGACTCGTCACCGATCGCGCTAGTGAGCAATTCCGCCCACCATTCTTGAAGATCGGGGTTTTCCGTGTTCCCGCACTCCCTGAGAAATGGTACAGCAAAATCGAGGGGAAGCGCACGAATCGCAATGCCTCTCTCTTTCAACTTGGCAGCGCATCTCTCTGCGATGCGCAAGCGATTCGACCACCACCAGTAAGAAATCTGGTCGCCCATCAGGTCGCCGATTCTCTTGCTGGGCACGCCCAGCATGTTTTCAATCAGCGTGCAGGCTGTATCAAGTGGTCTGCCGAGGTGCTTGGCGATATCTTCCCACATAGGCCAGCAAGAACGCTAACGCCGCACGTACAATCCTTGCAAGTAAAATGCCCTCTGTAGAGGCATTCCTAGATCGGCACGATGCAATCGGGTGCATCATGCTGCGGCGAGTTCACAGTGCGGCTCACGGGGTAATACTCCATCTCCTCGCTACGGTAGGGCTTGAGTAACGCCAACAGGTGCGTTAGCTCGGCATCTGGATCAAGCCACACGTTTTCCTTCTCGCGCGGCACGATCACCGGCATCCTGGGCATCGGCGCGCTCCTCGGCGCTCTACGGTTACCTCGACGGTCATCGTAAGGCTCCAGAATCGGCCAACGGGTGCGCTCAGGTTGGCCAGCGGGCTGCCGAGCAAATTGGGGAACCTCTGCTGAGGGGGTGGGGCCGTCGAGGCCCGTTATTAAAGGCGGAGGCCGATATGTTGCAAGGGAATAACCTAAGAACTTTCAAGCAGTGCGTTCCACCGGCGGCACGTGAGGGATCGTAATAGATGGACGGTGGCGGATTAGTCTTGAGGGAAACTGAAGAGGTTGCAAGAATCTCAAAGGGAGTTGAGAACAAAGATGTTCGTGAAACTGCAGGCGTGTGGGGCCGCAAGCCGAATATGACCGACAGCAGGCCAGATTGCAGGGAGGCGGAGGTGCCCGGAGGAAAGTGCCGGTGGATGCAGTGCGGAGTCTTCGGGGCAGTGTGCGCGCTGGTCATCGGGCTTTACGCATACACGGCCCACTCGGGCTGGTTAGAATTGATGAGCCTGAATGCGGCTGACACGTACTACAATTTGTTGGTGCAAGGTTTTCGCGCCGGCCAGCTCAGCCTGAAAAAAGAGGCGCCGCCCGGGTTGGCGCAGCTCGCCGACCCCTATGATCCGACCGCCAACGCTCTCTATCTATCTGCGTCGTACAGGATGTTAGACATGAGCTACTACAAAGGCCGGCTCTACCTCTACTTCGGGGTTACGCCCGCCTTGATCTTATTCTGGCCGTTCGCCGCGCTGACCGGCCACTACCTTTTCCACCGACAAGCCGTGGCGATCTTTTGCGCCTTGGGCTTTCTGGTTAGCGTTGGCTTGCTGCGCGCGCTGTGGCGGCGGTACTTTGCAGAAGTGAACGTGGGGGTGGTGGCGGCCTGCGTGCTCGGGCTGGGCTTGGCTACGGGTGTGCCAGTGTTGTTGCCGCGATCCGATGTTTACGAAGTGGCGATCAGTTGCGGGTATATGCTGACGATGCTGGCGCTGGGGGCGCTCTGGTGCGCGTTGCATGAGCCGGAGCGGCGGTGTCGGTGGCTGTCGGCGGCGAGTGTGGCTTACGGGCTGGCCTTGGGGGCGCGGCCCAACCTGCTGTTTGGCGCGGTAATCCTGCTGGTGCCGGTGGTCCAAGCGTGGCGCGAGCGGAGGCCAATTGGGGCTTTGCTGATGGCGGCGACCGGCCCGATCACGGTCATCGGGTTGGGGCTGATGCTGTACAACGGCCTGCGATTTGACAGCCCGTTTGAATTCGGCTGGCACTATATGTTGGGCCCAAGAAGGCAGGATACGGGGCAACAGTTCAGTCTGCATTATCTCTGGTTCAATTTCCGGGCCTATTTTCTGGAGCCGGTGCGTTGGAGCGGTCGTTTTCCCTTCGTGGGTGAAATCGCCCTGCCGCCCTTGCCGCTAGGCCACCACGGCGTGGGGGGAAAGGCTTTCGGCGTGCTGACCAACATTCCGCTGGTGTGGCTGACGCTGACGGTGCCGCTGGCTTGGCGCAGCCGGTCGGCGGAGGCGCGCTCCATCCTGCACGGGTTCTTGGCGGCGGTGACCCTGCTTGTGGGGATTTGCGCAGTGACCCTTTGCATCTTCTTCGCCGCGGACATGCGTTATGAGGTGGACTTCCTGCCTGCACTGGTGCTGCTGGCCGTGGTTGGCATTCTGGGATTGGAGCAGGCGCTGGCCCCGCTCGGAGCGGGGCTGGCTGAGCGGCCGGTCTGGCGGCGTGCGGTGCGTTCTGGCTGGGGCCTGCTGCTCGCCTTCTCGGTGGCGTTCAACCTGCTCTCTGGCGTTGAGAATTACGCCGAGACCCAATGCAATATGGGGAACGCCCTGTTGCGCGCGGGCAGAGTCCAGGAGGCGATCGCACATTATGAGCAGGCGCTGCGGATCATGCCCGATTACCCCACGGCATACAACGACCTCGGGGTCGCCTTGTGGCAAGCGGGCAAAGTACGGGAGGCGATTGGGCACTACGAGAAGGTGCTGCGGATCATGCCTGATTACGCCGAGGCGCACCACAACCTGGGAGTTGCCCTGGCCAGTCAAGGCAAGGTCGCGGAGGCGATCGCCGAGTACGCGGCGGCGTTGCGTATCAAACCGGATTATGCCGAGGCGCACCACAATTTGGCGATTGTTCTGGCCGGTCAGGGGCGGGTTGCGGAGGCGATCACCGAGTACGCCGCGGCGGTGCGTATCAAACCGGATTATGCCGAGGCGCACCACAATTTGGGGACTGTTCTGGCCGGTCAGGGGCGGGTTGCGGAGGCGATCACCGAGTACAGGGCGTCGTTGCGGATCAAACCCGACAATGTGGAGGCACACAACAACCTGGGAGTTGCCCTGGCCCGTCAGGGCAACGTTGCGGAGGCGATCGCCGAGTTTGCGGCGGCGTTACGGATCAAACCCGACAATGTGGAGGCACACAACAACCTGGGAGTTGCCCTGGCCAGTCAGGGCAGGGTTTCGGAGGCGATCGCCGAGTACGCCGCGGCGGTGCGTATCAAACCGGATTATGCCGAGGCGCACTGCAATCTGGGGCTGGCTTTGGCGCAAACGGGTAAGATCGCCGAAGCCATCGCGCACTACGAGCAAGCGCTACGGATCAAGCCCGATTTCACCCAAGCGCGAAACGCGCTCGCGCGACTGCAAGCTGGCCAGTGAGCGGTTAACCTCGGCAGCTCAAACCACAAGGTTCGCCAATCGTTCAATGCGGGGAGGCGGTCTGAACGGTGTAGTAGCTCTTGGTCACGCGACGTGAAGCGCAGTTGATCGGCATGGACGGAATGCGCGGGGCATAGCGGTGGGGCGACGGGGTTGAGTGGAGTCCCGGCGCGTGGAGGCCAGGACGAACCATCTGCGCCAAGCTTCTCGGGTGGGGGAAAGGTGCAAGGAAAACTGGGGTGGGCCGCCCGTCCCTGTTGTGCTGCGGGGGCTGACGCTTAACAAAATTGGCTCCCCGGGTAGGGCTCGAACCTACAACCTAGTGATTAACAGTCACTCGCTCCACCATTGAGCTACCGGGGAACCGAGAATTGTCGCACGCCTATATACCGGCAATGCCGAGTTTCGTCAACTCCAGCCGCACTTGATCGGGGTTCTGATAGTGGATTCCGTGCAGGCCCGCTGCCTGCGCGCCCTCGACATTGGTGGGGATGTCGTCGATGAACACCGTGCGCCCGGCCCGCAGCCCGAACCGCTGCAGCGCCAGTTCGTAGATGCGCGGTTCGGGTTTCAGCAGTCCAACTTCATGGGAAAGCACCAGCCCTTCGAGTTCACGCACGATGGGGAACTTGCCAAAGACGTAATCCATGTGAATCGCGTTGGTGTTCGACAGAATCAGGCGGGTCACCCGACCCTTGAGCCGCCGTGCCAGCGCAATCATCGGCTCGTTCGGAGTGAAAATGCCCGACCAGATGCGCGCAAACTCGGCAAAGTCGCCGTCGAATCCGGTATAGCGCACCACGATTTCAAAGAACCGTTGCGACGACATCTCACCACGTGAAAGCTGATCCACAAACGGCGTGGTCATTACGAAATGATCGAGTTCGTGCCGCGACCGTCCCGTGCGCGCACACAACCGATTCGCCGCAATCTCCCAGTCGAAGAACAGAAGCACGTTGCCCAGATCGAAGATGATGGCCTCGATACCGCTCATACCTGTGCCAACATGTTTTCCACGCGCCGTCCCGCCTCGGCGATCGTCTTGCCCAGCGCGACAAACCCGTGGTTGCGAATAATGAAGAAGTCATGACCGTTCAGAACCTTCATGATCTCCGCTGCCAATTCGGACGTCCCGTACGGCTGTTCTCGCTCCGTCACCACCAACTCAAGCCGTGTCGCTGCGGCCAACAGTTCGTCGCTGTGGGCGTGAAACACCGCATTGACCTCGGCGCGTGCGGCGTAGATGGCTGCGTGCATCATGCTTTCGCTGGATGGTTCGCCAACGCCGCGCACGGTCAATTCGCGCCTGGCGGCGTTGGCTTCGACCACTTCCACAAACTGCTCGCGCGCGATCGTGGCCGGATCAGTTCCCGTGGGACTGATAACAAACCCGGTTGCCGTACGGAAGCTCAGGTTGCCCATCGCCTTGCCGACGATTCCGAGACGCGCGAACCGCCGACACCAGTTCACCAATTCGTCGAGCCGCGCGTCACGAGGCGGCTCGTGGCCCGCAAACACGGTCCGAAACTTTGTGCCGACGTAACCCTCTGGCATGATTGGATCACTTTGCGAACAGTTTCTTCACCTGGCCAGGTTTGACGATCCCCTTCTCCGTGATGATGCCCGTGATGTAACGGGCGGGGGTTACGTCAAAGGCGGGATTGGCCGCCACGGCCTTTTCAGGCGAGACACGGACGCGCTCAAGCTTGTTTCTGGCGTTCTTCCCCCAAACATAATGAAGCTCCGCTTCGTCTCGCTCCTCGATCGGGATGTCATCGCCGCTCTCACAGGTCAGATCAATCGTTGAAGTCGGCGCGGCCACGTAAAAGGGCACGCCGTTCTCGTGCGCGAGCACCGCCTTCTCGTACGTGCCAATCTTGTTGGCCACGTCGCCGTTGGCGGCAATGCGATCGGCGCCGACGATGCACAGGTCGACCTCGCCCCGTCGCATGAGAAATCCGCCGGCGTTGTCGGCGATGATTTTGTGCGGCACGCCTTCCTGCAGGAATTCCCAGCTCGTCAGGTTTGCGCCCTGGTTGCGCGGACGCGTTTCGTCCACCCACACGAATACTTTCCGACCTTTCCGGTGCGCGAGATAAATCGGCGCGGGCGCGCTGCCCCAGTCCACCAGCGCCAACCAACCCGCATTGCAGTGCGTCAGCACCCGCGAGCCACTCCGGATCAACGGCAAACCCACTTCCGCGATTTTCCGGCCGCGCTCCACGTATTCGTCGGCAATGTTTTCCGCTTCGGCGATGGCCGAGGCGCAGGCCATTTCCACATCGTCAGCGTCTTCGACGCGAGCGGCGACGCGATCCAGAGCGTGTTTCAAGTCTGCCGCTGTCGGCCGTGTCTTCAGCAAGGTTGAATACGCTTTGCGGACGTAACCGTGGAATTTCTTCCATCTTGATTGTCCTGCTGCCTCGATGCGCGCCTCGCGCTTGCTCCGAAGGCCTTCGGCGTGAACTTCGAGGCAAGCCTGTGCCAGACCGTAGCCCGCCGTCGCGCCGATCGTTCCGGCCCCGCGAACGATCATGGTCTTGATGGCATTGGCCGTCTCCCGATGATTTCGCAATCGCAGCAGCTCGAACCTATGCGGCAGGAGCGGTTGGTTGACGACCACCACATCGCGGCACTCCATGGCGCTCGGAGCGCCATCCATCCACACCGCTCGGTAGTTTTTTCCGCGCACTTTCATCGGCTCGAATCTATCCGCCGGGCTTTCCGCTCACAAGCTTTCCGTTTCGAAGGTAATGAGTTTGCTGTAGCGGCGCTCTGCGAGCGCCGAAATAATGTGCGTCGGCGGTCATAGACCGCCGCTACAAACTGCAATTGGCCAATCACCGTGCCGAACTGCCGGTTGCCATCGCCGCTATTTCATGGAAGAATGCGGCTCGGCTGTATGAAGACCAACGACTCCGAAGAGCGGCAGCAAGCGGCGCCGGGCACTCCGCGGCATGACCCGTATGCCGGGTTGCGGTTCCGCGACTGCCGCTTGTTGCTTGCCGGCGGCGTGCTCGCCAACACGGGCCGCCTCATGCAATCTGTGGCCGTCGGCTGGGAACTGTACGAGCGGACCGGCTCTGCCATGGCGCTTGGCTGGGTCGGACTGGTGCAGGCGCTGCCGATCATTCTTCTGGCGGTGCCGGCCGGGCACGTGGCGGACAGGTTCGACCGCAAGTGGGTTGTCGTCGTCACCCAGTTGGTGATGGCGCTCGCCTCGCTCGGTCTCGCCGCGCTGTCCCACTTTCAGGGTCCGGTGACGCTGATGTACGGCTGCCTGCTGCTGGGTGCCACCGCGCTGGCGTTCAACTGGTCCGCCACTGCTGCGTTGCTTCCGCAGACCGTGCCGCTGGAGTTTTTCAGCAACGCCGTGACGTGGCGGACCAGCGGATACCAGGTGGCGTCCGTCGTCGGCCCGGCACTGAGCGGTTTGATGATCGCCGCGTTGCATGGCACCGCCCTGGTGTACGTCACCGATGCGTTGCTGGGTCTTCTCTTCGCCGCGTTCGTCACGATGATCGCCAGAAAACAAGCAGACCGCTCCACCGGGGAGGTCACGCTGCGCTCTCTGGTCGCGGGGTTCCGTTTCGTTTGGCAAACGAAAATCATCCTCGCCACCATCACGCTTGATCTGTTCGCCGTCCTGTTCGGCGGAGCGACGGCCCTGCTGCCGATTTACGCGAAAGACATTTTGAATGTTGGCCCGACGGGATTGGGGTGGCTGCGCGCCGCACCGGCCATCGGCGCGTTCGCTACGGCGCTCGCCTTTACCCATCTTCCGCCGTCGCGCAACATCGGCAAGATGTTGCTCTGGGCCGTGGCAGGTTTCGGTGTGGCCACGATCGTTTTCGGAATCTCGCACTTGTTCTGGCTGTCGCTGCTGATGCTGATGCTGACCGGTGTGTTCGACAACATCAGCGTCGTCGTCCGCCACAGTCTTGTCCAATTGCGCACGCCGGACGCGATGCGCGGCCGCGTGTCCGCCGTGAACAACGTGTTCATCAGCAGCTCGAATGAACTCGGCGCTTTTGAGTCCGGCTTGGTGGCGGCGCTCTTCGGAACGGTGTTCTCGGTCGTCAGCGGCGGGATCGGCACGATCATCGTCGTGCTGTTCACCGCCCGCATCTGGCCGGAGATTCGCCAGCTCAAGTCGCTGCAGGATGCGCGGCCTGAGTAAGCGCGAGGAATTGTAGCCGCGAATCTCATTCGCGGCAGGGATCAGACCGCGAAAAGGTTTCGCGGCTACAACACTCGTCGTCGGCCTTCGAGCGCCCGGGAAAGCGTGACTTCGTCGGCGGACTCGATCGCGCTGCCAACGGGCAACCCCAGCGCGATGCGGCTGACAACCACGCCCAGCGGCTTCAATTGCTCAGCCAGGTAATGCGCCGTGGCTTCGCTCTCCACGTCGGCGCCGAGCGCGAGAATCACCTCGCTCGGCTTCTCGTTTCGGACACGTTCCAGCAATGCGCCGATTCGCAGCTTCTCCGGTCCGATGTCGTTCAGCGGAGAAATCCTGCCCATCAACGCGTGGTAAACTCCTTGAAACGCAGCGGTTCGTTCCAGCGTGAGAATGTCGTTCGGGCCTTCCACGACGCAAATCACGGATTGATCGCGGCGAGCGCTTTGGCAGGTTTCGCAAGGGTCCTGTTCGGTGTAATTGCCGCACCGCGAGCAATTGCGGATCTTCGATTTCGTCTCCAGAATCGCCTGAGCCAACTGTTTGCTGGTGTCGCCGTTCGCCTTCAGCAGATGCAACGCGATGCGCTCCGCCCCGCGTTTGCCGATCCCCGGCAACCGCGACAGTTGCGCGATAAGATTCTGGACTGGCTTCGGATAGTCCATGACAGTTTGCGCCGACTCGCAGAGTCGGCCTACATTCCGAGGCCGGGGATATTCATGCCGGCGGTGACTTTGCCCATCTCGTCAGCTTGCGTTTTCTTGGCGATTTCGAGGGCGTTGGTGACGGCGCCGAGCACGAGGTCCTCCAACATCTCCACGTCTTTCGGATCAACGACCTTCGGGTCGATCTTGATCGATACGACGGAGCCATCGCACTTGGCGACGGCTTTCACCGCGCCGCCGCCGGCGGTGCCTTCGACTTCGCGCTGGGCCAGTTCCTCCTGCACGCGCTGCATTTCGGCCTGCATCTTCTGGGCTTGCTTCAGAAATTTGCCTAGTCCTGCCATGTGATCCTCCACAAATGGACAGGCGGGACGCCTGTCCCACTATGAACGGGCGAGACGCCCGCCTGCGTGGCCGAAGCCGCTTCGTCGCGGCGTAGGCCCGCGCTACTATTTTCTGACTTCGACGACTGTTCCTTTGAAAATCTCCAGTGCCTTCTTGATTAACGGATCATCTTTGAAGTCTTCGGGATTGTTTTTTGCCGAGGCAACTCCGTTTGCTGCCGCAGCGGACTTCGCTGCCGACTGTTTGTTTGGTTTCGACGCGGCGGCTTCTGCCACCTCGAACTTGATGGACACGTCCATCCGCAGCTTCTCTTTGAGCCTGGCCTGCAGCAATTCCCGATTCCGAGTCGTGTCCACAAACTCACGGCGCTCCGCAAACTCGGGATCGAACCCGATCGTGAGCACGTTGCCTTCGAGACCCAACGGCTGCGCTCCGACCAGGTAGGTCTTCGCCAAGGGTGTCACTTTGCCGAGGTGCTCCACCGCGTACTCCCACGCCTCGTTCAGCGAGACTGACGAGGTCGTGGAGTGGTGGGGTGGTGGAGTGGTGGAGTGGTGGGGTGCAGTGTATTTGCCGCGGTTCTCCTGGGTTAAGGGAGTGCCCATCACGACAGGAATGTCGTTCCCACGGGAAACTACGGGAAGCGCTGCCTTCAACTCATTGAGTTTCTTCAACACGGCTTCGATTCCCGTCAACTGGCGCGTCTTGATCGCCTTGACCAGTGCAATCTCTAAGAAGATGCGCTTGGACAACGCGTACCGCAATCGTCCTTCCGCTGCCGCCAAGGCATCAATCATCCGCAACACCGCGTCCGAATCGATTCGTTGCGCTTGCGCTTTCAGCAACTGCAACTCCGTGTCCGCCAGTTCCAGCAGTCCCGCCCCGGCGGTATCGCCGCCCAGCGTTAGCACCAGCAGATTGCGAAAATGATCCAGCAAATCGGCGAGCAGCCGCTGCAAGTCTTTGCCAACCTCGTCGAGTTCCTTGATGATCGTCAGCGCCGTATTTGTTTCGCCGTCAATGAGCGCATCGGTCAGCACCGCGATCTTGTCGTGGGCGACGAGACCAAACACGGAGAGCACATCCTTCTCCGTGATCTTGTTGCCGCAAAACGCGATGAGCTGATCGAGCGTGCTCTCGGCGTCGCGCAAACCGCCCTCGGCGCCGCGGGCAATGGCCGCCAGCGCTTCGTCCTCGATCATCACCTTTTCCGCCTTGGCGATTTCCTTCAGCCGCTTGATCAACAGGCTGGCGGGAATGCGGCTCAGGTCGAATCGCTGGCATCGCGAGAGAATCGTCGGCAGCACCTTTTGCGGTTCGGTGGTGGCAAAAAAGAACTTCACATGGGGCGGCGGTTCTTCGAGCGTTTTCAGAAGCGCGTTGAACGCTTCCTTCGTCAGCATGTGCACTTCATCGATGATGTAAATCTTGAACCTGCCGCGAGCCGGCGCGTAACGACAGGTCTCGCGCAGCTCGCGCACCTCGTCAATGCCGCGGTTGCTCGCGCCGTCGATCTCGAGCACATCGAGCGAATTGCCCGCCATGATCTCCTTGCAGTTGTCGCACTTGTCGCACGGCGTCGTGGTCGGTCCTTTGACGCAGTTCAGCGCCTTGGCGAAAATGCGGGCGGTGGACGTTTTGCCGATCCCGCGCGGGCCGACGAAGAGGTAGGCGTGGGCAAGACGGTTTTGCTCGATGGCGTTCTTCAGCGTGGTGGTGACGTGCTCCTGTCCCACCACGTCATCGAATTGCTGCGGCCGCCACTTTCGGGCCAGGACCTGGTACTGGGTAGCCATGCTAGACCGGAAGGATGAGGGATGAGGGATGAGGGATGAAGGAGAACATCGTCTCCTTCCCAGGATCCAGAATCAACATGTTGAACTTTGCTGTCATACAAGTGCACGCGAAGAAGTCTTCATCCCTCCGCCTTCCGCCCTCATCCTTTCCAAAAGTGGTCGTGCACCTCGTCTCGACGGGCGACGCCGGCTCGCTCGCCGCGGTTAAGGCTCCGGCCAGGCGACCCGACGGCACATGGAACATCAAGCTTACCGTTGCTGTCTTCCGACCCTGGCGGGGTTCGCAAGCATCCATTGCATCGGACCCGGCTTTCAACGCCGCCCCGCAGTTCGCTCCCCCACGTCGCCGCCTCCACGAGGAATTCCGCCCGGCTGTAGCGGGTTGCCGGAAAGGGGAACCGCTAACTCCCCGCCTAGCACGACCAAACTCTTTGCCGGTGTAGAGGCGCTTCTGCGAAGCGCCCTGATGATTCTCTCTGCGCTTCACAGAAGCGCAGCTACATCGGTTCACCCTAAAGAACATGGAGCCAACTCCGAGAAACTCCGAACTCGCCCCAGCGGGTTCGGAGTTGCTCTACCATCAAAAACTGGAGCCAACGGTCGGAATCGAACCGACGACCTGCGGTTTACGAAACCGCTGCTCTACCAGCTGAGCTACGTTGGCTTGTCAAAATCCTTTGCCCGGTCCCTTCGTTCCTCCACTCCACCGACGACCTGCTCCGAACATGCCCCGCGCGTTCGGAACTGCTCTACCCCGAACTCGTTCGGGGCTTCAAAACAACCACGCGCTACAATCTTATAAGCGAACGCCTCGCGCCGGTCAAGGTTCGTGTCAAGGGGTGCAGGCTGCCTCAAGGGAAAGCGGCTGTGGGTTGGCTTCGGGAACAACCTGGTGCCGGGTGAAAGACATCCAAGTGCGAAGCTGGCTTGGGGAAGAATACTGGCGGCTTCGTGGGGGTGGAATGTGCGGAGTTAATAGAAGGGGACGAGGGCTGATCGCAATCCCGGCGGGCGAAGCCCAAGAAAATCCACTTGCGTAGGCACGACCGGAGGCGCAAGGGAGGCCAGGGATAAACGGTAAGCAGCTACTGTGTGTTTGATGATGTTCGGTCTAGCCGACGCCGATTAACCAGACCGGGATCGTTACGGCCATCTTGGCGTGAGGAAGCTCGCGGTGCACACGCTCAAAATAGACCACGTTTTCATCGATGGTGGCGGCCTTGGCCTGCATGGGGACTATAAGAACGCCAACTTCAATATCGTCGGCGGCGTAGGACAAGAGGAATTTGAAGACGTCGGTGTACCAACGAGCCATGTTGCCGAACTGGACTTCAACTTGGACCTTGCCTTTCTTGAAATCTGCTACGAGCTTGGAATCTGAATGAGAAACGATGCGAGGATGGATCTCCCATGAGAGGGCTTTAAATTCCTCCTCGAAACGAGTGTTGGTTGCAATCTGATCGGTAGTGAGGTGAAAGACCTGCTTGCCTCGCGTTCTCGTAACGGGCGGGTTCTTCGGCTGCCAATGGACAGCGGCAATGGCGGTCTGGATATCCTTCTTCTCCTGCTTGAACTCACTAGCAACGATGGCTTCGGCGTGACGATAGCTGTACGTCGAGTGAATCTTCATCAGGATACACGGTAGCGGTTGGTCTTCTTCTCGAGAAGACGCTGCTGTTTGGGTTGAGCGCCGTTCGTCAACCAGGGAGCTCTGGTGATCGCGTAACCGGCGTTCTTCGGGTCGAAGACTGGACGTCCAAGAGGCCGGACCTGGAGTGTTCCGCTCGATGCCATGTGAATGCGCTCACGAGCAACGTCCAGATACTTCTTGAGGACCTCGGCACCGGCGCCGCGACGGTTCTGGCGGATTGCAGCAACTATGGTGGTGCCGACTCCGAGAAAGGGATCGAGGATCCAGTCGTCCTCCTCGGTCATCGCCAGGACAAGCCGCTCGATAAGTTCAACCGGGAATTGGCAGGGATGGATGGTTTTCTCAACGTGATTGTTCTTCACATTGGGGATTGTCCAAAGATCGCCAGGATTCTTTCCAAGCGGATTACAGGAGTACTGACCAATTTTTGGGCCCTTGAAGTATTTCTTGCCCGGGTACTTCTGTGGCACACGGACGGGGTCTAGGTTGAACACGAAACGGTCCGACTTGGTGTACCAGTTGATGGTCTCGTAGCGGCCCGAAAAGCGGTTCGAGCAATGTAGACCGTGCTCGAAATGCCAAACGATGCGGTTGCGCATTTGGAGGCCCAATTCTCGAAAAATGGGATAGAGGATGGTATCGAGCGGAATGATGGATCCGTTGTCGACATGATTACCGACCTGCCAACAGATGCTGCCGGAATCGTGCAACACGCGCACGCATTCCTTGATCACATGTGCTTGTTGGTCGATGTATTGATCGAGATTGAGCTTCTTCTCGTACTCCTTCCCGATGTTGTATGGGGGAGACGTGACGACCAATTGAATGGACTGGTCTGGAATTTGGCGGAGCAGGTTCATGCAATCGCCGAGGAACACGACGGCCCGCTCTTGAGGGTTGAAACGGCTGGCGATGGAAATCCGCTCGAACATGACGGCAGATTAGGACGAGCAGGTTGGGAGGTCAAGTGCAGTGTGCGGGGTGGTGGGTTTGAGGGGTGGGAGAAACGGCGTTAAGCGCAGTTGGTCGGCATGGGCGGAATTGCGCGGGGTGAAGTGAAGAAGGCGAGGGCTGAGCATAATCCCGGCGCGTGGAGACCAGGACGATCCATCTGCGCCAAGCATCACGGATGGGGGAAAAGGTGCCGAGAGGAAAACTGGGGCGGCAGTCGCCCGAGTGTTCCTTCGCCGGCGTCGCTGATGCAGTCGGAAGAATATGTAACAACTCGACAGCAACTGCCCGCAAGCGGCGTGATCGCCAGAAAGCAGCCTCACCTCGCGAGCAGGGAATCGAGTTCGTTGTCGGCGGTCCTGGACTTGCGCATCTCGTTCAGGCAGGCTTGGTAGAGACCTTCGGCTGACTGACGCGCGGTGCGCTTCGAGACGGTATACGGATCGGTGAGGACCGCGGTTTCGACCATCTTCACCCAGTCGGGTGGAATTGCTTCAATCCCGCGCAGGGCACCGGCGAGACTGCCCGCCACGTACGCTTTGCAGTCCGTGTCGCGACCGAAATTCACACCGTATAGGATCGCTTCGCGCGGCTGGCCGTCCGCCAACACGAAGCAGGCGAGGCCGCCGGCGAAGATTTCAATGGCGTTCGAGATCGGCGTGCCCTCGAAGTAATCCGTGTACAGGCTGCGGACTTCCTTCCAGTTTTTCCCGCTGCGCGCCCAACCGACCACAACCTCGACATCCTTGCGCGGATCGGTCGGGATTTGATCCAGCGCCGTCTTGACAATCGAATCGACCGTGGCGTTCGGCCGCAGCGCCTCGGCGGTTGCGGCAGCGATGGCGGCGGCGACCTCGTTGCCGCAGTCCCAGATCAAAGTGCTCTGGACCTCGCCGTCCGCGCTGAATCTGTCGCGGCGCCAGATCGGTCTGCCCTGCACGTCCTTGATGCGCGACAGGTCGAGCGCGTCGCGGGCGGCGTTGTCCGGGCGGCAGGCGTTCACTATCCCAATCGGCACGATCATCTTCGCGGTGCCCATGAAGCCCGGCCACTTGGCGTAGCGGCCGACCTCCCAGGGAGGAAGCCCGGCCTTCATCAAGTTGTAGATGATGAGGTCCTGCGGACCAAGGCTGTAACCGAACTTGTTCGGGTCGATGTCCTCGACCCATTCGCGGGCAAGATCTTCGATCGTAATCCTGCCGCCCTTCTTAATGATGGCCGAGGTGACCAGTTTATAGCGCTCCGCGCCATCTTCGGTCCAGCCAGGCTCGCGGTGATGCGCCCTGTACACCCAGTCCTGACCGAAACGTTGTGGGATCACCTGGTCGGTCGCCACCCGATCGTCCGACAGGAATTTGTCCACGAACCCGTGGGTCCTCTCGGTTTTCTGCCAAGTCGATCCTTCCACGGGTGCGCCCATCGAGTTGCCGATGGAAGCGGCGGCTTCGCAGCCGTAGACCTTCGAGAACAGCCGGTTGCTCGGCAGGTTGGTACTGGCCGTCTGGCCGTAGCCGGCCGCGACGCCCAGCGCAAGGATGATCAACATGAGTTTCCATGGGAAGTGTTTCATTTGGCAGCCTCCTTACTGGTAGCAGTGCAGCATAAAGATCGGGTTGTAGCCATCGTATCAGGCGCTTCGATGCCGAGGCAAGCGTTTGTATCCGCCGGCGATATTGGCGGGCGCATTTGGGCACTGCCCCATAGTAGCGCGGGCGTCTCGCCCGTGTCGTGCGGCATCCCCAAAAAGCAACGGGCGGGACGCCCGCGCTACCGTGTCAGGACTTGTCGTGGTGGCAGTGTCAAGTTACGCCCGATAACGGCTCAGATTGCGGTTCAAGTTGGCGATGAAACCCGCCGCGTTCCGAAGCGAAGAATTGCCGCGCTTGAAATCTGCCCGTACAATACGCGGCCATCATGGGAAGATCATTCACTTCACAGTGGGCAGCCATTTTTGATTGGGACGGCGTGATCATCGATTCTTCGCGCCAGCACGAGGAAAGCTGGGAGATGTTGGCGGCTGAGGAGAAGCGGGCATTGCCGCCGAACCATTTCAAGCGCAGTTTCGGGATGAAGAATGAGAAGATCATCCCGGAGCTTTTGCAGTGGACGAATGATCCGCTGGAAATCAGGCGGCTCTCGCTGCGGAAGGAAGCGTTGTACCGCGAGATCGTCCGCGCCGGCGGGATCGCGCCATTGCCCGGCGTCGTCAACTGGCTGGACAGCTTGCGGGCCGCGTCGGTGCCGTGCGCCATCGCCTCCTCCACGCACCGCGAGAACATCACCTGTACGCTGGGCGTGCTTGGACTGGAGAAGTTTTTTACAGCGATTGTGTCGGCGGAGGACGTCACGCATGGCAAACCGGATCCAGAAGTGTTCCTGCTGGCGGCGCGCAAGATCGGCATGCCGCCCGACCGCTGCGTTGTTTTTGAAGACGCGCACGTCGGCATCGAAGCGGCTCGCGCGGCGGGAATGAAAGTCATCGGCGTGGCGACCACGCATCCGGCGGAAACGTTGCAGGACGCCGACCGAGTCGTGCAGCGACTGGACGAACTGAGCGTGACGGAATTGGGCAAATGGTGGCCATGAAACGGCCTACGGGCACACGCACGCTCGTCGCCAAGGACGTGTCCAACGCTTTCCCGAAAGCCGTACTCGCCGGCAAAGCCGGCCAGTAATCCCCCGACTCACAATTCGCGCCTTGAATTGTTGTCAGTTGTATCCATGCTTCTTTTCAACGCGGCGTTCCCAAGCGAGCAGCAGGTAGCCGTATAAAATCGTCTGAATCACAACCTCCGGTAGGTGGACGAGAAAAAGGTCAAGATTAAAGAGGGTCGTATAAACCCATGCCTCGATTGCGCCATTGATGCCAATGACCGAGCCGATCATAAAAAGGATACCGGCAACAACCAAGCCGCCCCAACATTTCAGATCGAGCAGCGCTCGTCTCAGTGGAAACAATACGAGACCAAGAAGGAGACCTCGAACAATCTGCGCCAGACAAAACCAGTGCATGACGTGCTGGCCATGAAGGTCCTGCATTCCCGCTGCTGTTTCATCGTAGCGGTGCGTCATGAAGTGGAATGCCAGCGCGCCAATCACCATATACGTAATGACGTGTAGCAAGGTGCTGCGAAACGTAAACCCAACCAAAACTCGGAAGAAACTTCTTCTGGTGGATGTCATAATCTGCTTCGTGATTTGTGATGTGTGTAATGCCGCCGATCCAAAGCTGAGCCACAGCCACCGGAGGCTGACTCACGGCTGCAATGATGACAATCTAGTCTCATAGGCGTATTAATAAACTTCGATTTGTCGCCTTATTTGGTAGCGGATCGGATTGCCGCAGGTGGTAAGGGTCGCGTCTGTGCATTCGCGTTCAAGCACCTCCACGGGGTTATCCATCCGGGCCGACAATATCCTTCCATCAACCAAACTCACCTTGATTTGGACTTCAAAAGTTTCTTTGCCAACCCCAGCCGCATACGTTCCGTTCTTATTTTTTTCCACTTGCACCCAATTGTTCGTGGTATCCGCCACCGGCACGCGCATCCACTCGGCGGGCAGCTTGAACTGGGGTTTTTCCGACGGCACATGCTTGATCAACAAGGTAGCGGTCTGATTGGTGCGGTCAATCTCCCTGACGGTGCAGTCAAAATCAAAAGAGTCCTCGCCTAGCACCACATGGGTTCCATCGGCCCACGAGCCCCCCCGGCCGCCGGAATTAACGTAACAATGGTCCCCGGCTTTCGCCCGCCCGCCAAAACGCGAGACGGTTATCAGATCCGCATAGAAAGTCATCAAATCCGCGACCGGACCAATCATCGCCGGATGGAGTTTGCCGAAATCAGGCATCGATGAGAACACCTTCACGAAATCCGACGCCTGCGCCACCGACGGCAGCACCAACTGCTGGCGAAAGTTCACGCTGGCGGGCGGAAGAACGAGTGCCTTCTTGTTCACGATCAGGTTGCTCCAGGCGGACGGGCCGGGGAGCGAGAACAGGTCAATTTTGTTGGTCGTGTTGTCCGAGACCAGATTGGTCCAGGCGAACTCTTCGTAGAATTTGCCCTCGGGGCCTTTTCTTACCACTCCGTTCGCCTCAAACTCATAAATCCGAGTCCCAGCAGGACCCCGGTTGGTGGCCTTCATGTGGTAAACTATCTTTTCTCCCTCCTTGTAATGGCGCGCCCACGGCGGCGAGTCGGTTTGCGCAGCTTGGTCAGCAGCGACCGCCGGAGGTAGTGGGCACCCGAACTGAATAGCGGCAAACAGGACAAGGCTGCCGCAACGTCTGAATAGTATTACAAATGTCTTCATGGTTTTTTAACCTCCAACCCTTCGCAGAACAGTTTCATTTCCAGTTGCAGGACTTTCTCCGTTGCACGGAAGGGCGGCCCTTCTATTGCCCAAAGCGCCGACAAGCCCATCTGGACCGTCTTAAAAACAAGGATCAATTCCTCCAGCGGAGCGTCTTCACGCATCACGCCACGGTCTTGCAAACTGCGGAACAGTGTCTCCAACGGCGGATCAATCACCTTCTGCATCTCAATCATGTACGGAAGGAACTGTTCGGTCCGGCTGAACATCTGGCCAAAAAATACCCGCACAAAACGGTAATAGGGCCGCTTCAACTGAAACTGAAAACGAATAAACGCGGCCAAAATCGAGGCCAATGGTTCATCCGACGCGGCCAAGCGCCCGACTTTGGCTTGCACTTTCCCCTCCAGGTCCGCCATGAAGGCAACCACTATGTCTTCCTTCGCCGCAAAATAGTTGTAAATCGTCCCCTTCCCAATATCGGCTGCTGCCGCAATCTGATCCACGGTCACCGCGTCAAGCCCATCTCGGGAAAACAACTTGATGGCCGCAGCGATGATTTGCTCGCGCACCGCAGCCTTCTTCCGTTGTCGCCGGGACATGACGACCGTGGTCATATATGACCACAGTCACCTATCATCGGCCTTTTGTCAAACAATAAAACAACCCGATGTTATTCTTGTTTGGGCCGCTCATAAAGAGTGGCTGCATTCCGATGGGATCATCGTCCAGTATCTGTGCATGCCGACGTGAGACGAGAGAGTGCTCAACGACGATATCGGCGTGGTTCGGGTCGCGCCCGATTATCAGGCCGCCCTCAGGGATCGCAAAGCGCGCGCCTGAAAGCTGGCCCACTTGGGGTATGCTCGGGGCGCGCGGCGTGCCGTGTCCTGAGGTTGTCGCGGTCGACGTATCGTATGCGGCTGACGGTCCACGTCTAGTTTTCGGCGACAGACCGTGAGATCCTGGCGGGATGGATACGTCAAAAACTGGAACAGGACGACGGCATTGGACTCGTAAGCAGCGGCAAGGATTGCTGGCACGCTTTCACCAAGGCCAACGCAAAGGAGAATGTAATCGCTCAAGCAGCTTGAACAAATCAGCATCCGCTCAAACTTGGGCTTCAGTTTTCAACTTCTGAGCCGGACCAGTATCATGAGGTCCGTTTGGGCGCAAATGTCCGAATCAATGCCCTGGCCGCCTGGCGGGTTTTCCAGATAGCGATGTCCAGGCCGCGGTTGCACGCGACGAGCACGGCAAAGTCAATTTCGGGTGCGATGAACGCGACGGAGTGCGACATTCCGTTGCTTCCGCCGTGACAGATACGGCGGCCGGTGTCTCCAGGCCGGGTGCCTTTTGCCCAACTGGCTGTGCTGATAAACCCTCCGGCACAGTAAGTCACGGCGGGTGCGGCATCACCAGTGCACAGGAAGATTATCCCGCGCATTACCCACCCCTTAGAATAGGTTGTGGTGGGTGCGACCGCGTGCAATTCCGCAAATGTATCCAGCTTGAGCAGCGCGGCCTGGCAATGCGGATTGGCCGGATCTCCGCGCAAATGGAGCCCGATAAATTTTGCCCAATCTGTAATTGTCATGTGTGCCAGGCCGGCGGGGCCGTAGTACAATGGGAATTGCGCGGCAGGGCTGCCCGGGTCAATCGGTTTGCCAACGAACGAGGAGTGGCCCCAGGGTTGATCGGTTTTACCAGCGGCGCCCGGCGGCCCGAATCCGCCCGTGCTGATGCCCAGTGGCTGAAACAGT